>Ga0101944_10005372_pt1 | contig 14611 bp, 13 predicted proteins | sample DewCreD2012metaG_FD_75245 | JGI IMG/M metagenome (GOLD analysis project Ga0101944, IMG submission 75245) | Hot spring sediment bacterial and archeal communities from British Columbia, Canada, to study Microbial Dark Matter (Phase II) - Dewar... ... | reverse complement strand
TGATCATCGCGGCAGGTCCTTAAATGGCGAAGAGCTTCGAGAGTTCATCCCGGGAGAGCCTCCGCCCGTACTCGCACAGCTCGAACGCCTCCGCGCGTTCCACCGAAGGACCGGCGAGCGCGCGCACTTGGGGAGCAAGGGGGCGCGTGAGCTTCTGGCTCAGCCACTCCCGCCTCGCCGCCCGGTCGAGCGGCACCTGCTCCGTTTCCCCGTCGAGCCAGGGAAGCCACTCGTAAAACTGCGACTCGTGGGCGTCGATGGCAGCTACCTTCAAATCCCAAACGTCATCGATGGGCACCACCAAGTCGGGACTGAATGGCGAAGGTTTGGTGAATTCGTCTTCCATGTACAAGAACACCGGATTCACCCGCAACGCCGGGGATTCGGGGCAGGCGGCAGGCACGGTCACCATAAAAGCGGCGTCGGCGACCAGTTGCGAGGTGTAGCGGTGGTCGGGATGATAATCGTTGGGCCGGTGGGTAATGACCACATCGGCGCCCCATGCCCGGATGCGCCGGATTACCGCCCGCCGCAGTTCTATAGTCGGCATGAGTTCGCCGTCGTGCACGTCCAAGGTCTCGATTTCCGTGACGCCCAGGCGGCGGCATGCCTCACCGCTCTCTTTCGCCCGGCGCGCGGCAAGCTTCGGACCCGTCAGCTCATGATGACCTGCGTCGCCGTTGGTCATGTTCAGGAACTTCACCCGGCATCCCGCACGCACGAGCTTCACAGCCGTGCCAGCCACGCGGTATTCACAATCATCCGGATGAGCGCCAATAACGAGTACGTTCACTTTAGAATGTAAAGCCTACCAGAAAATCGACCTGATTTTTGTTGAAATCCAGCCCTGCCAGCGGCGAGCGGCTGCTTCCGAAGCGCGTGTAACGCAGTTCCGGGCTTACGTGGACCTTGATCACCTTCAAATCCAACCCGCCGCCCAACGCGAAGCCACGGTCCGGACCGAAACTGAGAGCGGACCCTAGCGAGTGGAAAACCGGACCCGCCGTGAAGAAGGGCCGGGCCAGCACCATGGGCATGCGGTACTTGAACAATAACGGAAACTGCCATGAGGAAGCGGATATCTCCTGGGCGGATGTACTGTAGGTGACCTTGCGATAGAGCGCATCGAACTCGAAGCCCACTCCCAGAGGAAGCCTCAGTTCCAGGCTCGGACCCGCGGTAAAGCGCTTGGGCTTGTGTGAGAAGAGCCCGCGCGCATCCAAGGCGTCTGTAAGCGGCACGCCCGCCCGGAACCCAACGCCTATCGCGCCGGCATAAACCGACGAAACCAGCAGGAACAACAAGCTCAGAAGCCGCATGTCACTGCATCTCCTTAATGCGGATATTGCGGAAGGCTACTTCCATCGCCGGACCACGGTGCAACTGAAGCGCAATCACGCCCTCCAGCCGCACGCTATCCCGAAGCTCCGCCGTCAAAAGTCCGTTGACTCTGAGCTGTATCAGGTCGCCTTTGCAATAGATCTCGTAGTTGTTCCAATCCTTCGGCTTGACCACGGTTTCGGCTTTGCCTTTCCAGCCGTTCACCATGACGCCACGCTTTCCGCCCTCGTCGTAGATGCAGCCCCACCAGTTGTTTTCGGCCATGTCGGCCTGCAAACCGCGCACCACCCATCCGGGGAACGCTTCGCTGCGGAACTGAATGCCGCTATTGTGATTGCGCAGCTTCACTTCGGCTCTCAAAATGAAATCGCTGAAAGTGCGCCTGGTGATGAGGAATGTGTTGCGCTCCAATTGCACGCCTTCGGTGCTGCCCAAGATCATGCCGTCTTGCACCTTCCACAGACGGGGATCGCCGTCCCAGCCGTCCAGCGTCTTGCCGTCGAACAGAAGCCGGAAACCTTCCTTCTTTTCTTGCGGGGTAAGCTGAGCCGCCGCCAGCGCGGCGCCAAACAGGAGTAGACATGCCGTTCGTATCATCGTTCTTCAATCTTATCAGCGGGCAAACTTGCGGGCTGCTTCAGTGGCCATTTCATCGCAGAGTTCATTGTCGGCATGACCGGCGTGCCCGCGCGTCCAGATCCAGCGCGTGCGGTGCCTTTGCGTCAGTTCGTCGAGTTGCTTCCAGAGATCCTGGTTGACTACCGGTTGCTTCTGGGCGGTCCTCCATCCATTGCTCTTCCAGCGCCGGATCCAACTGGTGATCCCATTTTTGAGGTACTCCGAATCGGTGACGATCTCCACCTCGCACGGTTCTTTGAGAGCGCTCAGACCCTTGATGGCCGCCGTGAGCTCCATGCGGTTGTTCGTCGTGTGGGCTTCCCCTCCGCTAGCCCGCTTCTCCTTGTCTTTATAACGAAGAATGTACGCCCAGCCGCCCGGACCGGGATTGCCGAGGCAGGCGCCGTCGGTGATGAGTTTTACTTTTTTCATGTCTCAGGCGGCGGCGAAAGCTTCCACTTGATCGAGGATGGCTTGGGCCTCCTTCTGAGCGTAAATCGCCGCGCGGAGGCGCGCGCCGTTGTGGACGCTGTGCGTGAACAGGCTCGCGAACTGTTTCATCTTGCCCACGATGTCCGGCGAGCCACGCTCGATCAGCATGCCGTAGTAAGCGCGCATAATCTGGAAGCGTTCAGCGTCGCTAGGATGCTCGTAATGTCCAGTCGCGACATAGCTGGCGATTTGACGGAAGATCCACGGATTGTGTGAAGCGGCGCGTCCGATCATCACCGCATCGCAGCCCGTTTCCCTCACCATTCGGACGGCGTCCTCCGGGGTGAGGATATCGCCGTTTCCGATGACGGGGATGCGAACGGCCGCTTTGACCTCGGCGATACGAGTCCAGTCCGCGCGCCCGGAATAGCCTTGCTCGCGAGTCCGCGGGTGGAGCGCCACAGCCCGCACGCCACAATCTTCCGCCATGCGAGCCAGTTGTACGTGAACCAGTTCGCGGTCGTTCCACCCCGCCCGGAACTTCATGGTGAGCGGAATGGAAATAGCGGACCGGACGGCTTTCAGAATCGACTCCACGAGCGGGAGGCGGCGCAGCAAGCCTGAGCCGCCGTTGCAGGAAACCACTTTCTTCACCGGGCAGCCGAAGTTTATGTCCACGGCGTCAAAGCCCAGGTCCTCGCAAAAACGCGCGGCATCGGCGAGCACTTGGGGATCGGCGCCGAACAACTGAGCACTGATGGGACGTTCGTCCGGTTCGAAATACAGGTATCGATCGGCCACCGTCGGCCGGTTTGGCCGGTTGCGCTTGTTCGGATGCCGGGCGGCTACCACGCCGTGCGAACTCGTAAATTCGGTCATCATCAGCCCGCATCCCCCAAAGCCCCGGATCAGCCGCCGGAATACGGTGTCCGTCACCCCCGCCATAGGGGCAAGCACCGTAGCGGGAGCCACTTCGAGCGAGCCAATCCGGAAACTGGAAGGAAACAGGAGCATCTATTAACACATTCTAACGGGCGATCAGGAAACGGTGACGCCGCGGGGCGCGTTTAGTATGGTGTAAGAGGAGGGACATCATGTATAAAGTTGTGCTCGCCTTCGTGGTCGGCGTCGCGCTGGCCGCAGGGGTAGCCGTAGTGATCGTCAAGAGAGGTCAGAAGGCGCCCGAGCAGACCGGTACTCAGGCAGTTGCAACCGCTCCCCAAGCCCAGCCGCAAGCCGCACCTGCGCCGAGCGCGCCGGCCGAGGCAGTCCCGGCGGCAGCCGTTCCACAGCCGCCGCCGGCGCGTTGGAAGCCCGCCCCTGCCGGGAAGCAAGCCAAGACCAAGGCTGAATCCGCGCCGGCTTCCGCGCCCGCCGAAGTGGCCCAAAATGTGCCGCCGCAGCCTTCCGCGCCGGCGGTTCAACCCGCGCCCGCCGCACCCCCGGCGGAAACGCCGCGCGCAGCGCCTCCCGCGGCGCCTGTCGCGCCCCCGCCGCCGCCCAAGCCGGAGCCCAAAACGGTGACCATTCCCGGAGGCACAACGCTGACCGTGCGGTTGGCGCAAACTTTGGACTCGAACCGGAACAAACCCGGAGATACTTTCACAGCAACCCTCGATCAGCCGCTCATTGTGGACGGCTTAGTGATCGCCGAACGCGGCGCGCGGGTCGAAGGACGCATCGTGGAGTCGAAACAAGCCGGCCGCGTTTCGGGCGTTTCCCACATGGCCCTGGAGTTGACGTCCTTGCGAACGGCTGACGGGCAGAATATAGCGATCAAGACTCAGACGTTCGAGAAGGAAGGGGCGAAATCCACCGGGAAAGACGCCGCCAAAGTGGGCGTCGCCTCGGCCGTGGGCGCCGCCATCGGCGCGATCGCCGGCGGTGGAAGGGGAGCAGCCATCGGAGCGGGAGTGGGCGGCGCCGCCGGAACCGGGACGGTTCTTGCCACACGCGGCGAAGCGGTGGAATTGAAGGTGGAAACCCGGCTCACTTTCAAAATGACAAGCCCGGTAACGGTGACGGAGAAGATCAACTGAAGCCGGGACAAGTCCGGATTCACCTTCAGCCGCTCGGCGTTACCGTGGAAGCGGCAGCCGGAACGCCGCTGCGGGATCTCCTCTTTGCTTATGGCGTCGAGTTCCCGTGCGGCGGAAAGGGACGCTGCCGCGGCTGCCGCGTGCGCGTGCTCGATCATGCGCTCGAGCCCGGACCCGAGGAAGCCGCCATCCTTTCGCCCGCCGAAATGGAGGCCGGCTGGCGGCTGGCTTGCCGGGCGCGGGCGGAGCGTGACTGCACGCTCGAAATCGCGCAGTTCGAAGCCGCCATTCTCTCGGACCATTCCCGGTTCTGCTTCAAACCCCGTACGGGAACCGGCATCGCGGTCGACCTCGGCACCACGACCATCGTCTTGCAGATGCTGGATCTCTCCACGGCTCACGTGCTCGGGGTGAGAACGGCTCTGAATCCCCAAGCAGCGCATGGCGCGGACATTATGAGCCGCATTCAGCACGTAATGCAGGGTGGCGACCTGACGGCGCTCATCCGCCGCCGCGTGGCGGAACTGATCGCTGAACTCGCGCCCGCGGATTCCCCTGAGGTCGTGATCGCCGGGAACACCGTCATGCACCACCTGTTTTGCGGCATCTCCGTCGAGCCGCTCTCGCATTATCCTTTTGAGACGCCGCGCCTGGATTGGGAGGAAGTGGAACTCGATGGCGGCTTGCGGGTCCACTTTCTGCCGAACCTTGGCGGTTTCGTGGGCAGCGATATCTTGGCGGGAATCCTCGCCACGGGCATGCACGAGTCGGTTGAAACGCAAGCCTTAATTGACTTGGGGACAAACGGCGAAATCGTCATTGGCAACCGGGAGAGGCTCCTGTGCGCCTCCACCGCGGCAGGACCCGCGTTTGAGGGCGGCAGGATCAGCGCGGGCATGCGGGCGCAGACCGGAGCCGTGTGGGAAGTGGCGCTCTCCGGCGGCGAGATGCGCTGTAGCGTGATCGGAGGAGGCGAGCCGCGCGGCATTTGCGGCAGTGGGTTGGTGGACGCCGTAGCGGCGGCGCTGGACCTCGGGCTGGTTAAACCTAGCGGCAGGCTGAACGGCTGCGGAATCGGGCTGGCGCCCGGGCTCACCGTAACACAAGCCGATGTCCGGGAACTGCAACTTGCCAAGGGCGCCATCGCTGCGGGCATCTCCATTTTGGCGCGCCGTTCGGGAATCCGCGTGGAGGACATCCGGCGCGTGTTCTTGGCGGGCGCTTTCGGCAATTACATCAACCGTGCGAGCGCCCGCCGCATCGGTTTACTGCCCTTCCCGGAAGAGCGCATCGAGCCGGCAGGCAACACCGCGCTGCTCGGCGCGAAGATGGCGCTCTTCGAAGCGGATCGCAGTTTCGCGGGGATCCGCTCCCGGATCGAGCACGTCCCGCTCGGCTCGGATCCCGAGTTTCAAGAGTGCTTCGTCTCCTCGCTCCTGCTAGCGCCCTCAAACGGCGGTTAACTGCTTCGCGCCGCCTACCACTGGAGCAACAACACCAGCTTGATGTTGCGCGGCAGATTGCGCTGCGTGGCGTCGAGTTGGCCGAACAGAGCGCTGGTGACATCAACCGATGCTATGTTGGCAAACCACGGGTGATTGAAAGCGTTCACCATCTCCATTCGGAACTGGAGCTTCATCCGCTCCCTCAGCGGGAAATATTTCGACACTGAAGCATCCCAGTTCTGGTATCCAGGCACGCGCACATCGCTGAACAACGTGGGATAGTCACGCAGCGTAAAGGGCTCTTGCCGCGCCACGCGCTTGCCAGTGGCAGGATCGTCCCACAGAGACGTGTTGAACCACTGGCTCGGCGTGGGGTTCGGAAGCTTGGCGCTGCCCGGTCTCACCTGCTTAGCGTTCGGGTAGCTCACCACCCAGCCACTCGAATAAGTGACGTCCCAATTGAACTGCCACCCTCCAAACAAGTAATCCAGGCCAGTGGACCAGCCGGACCCAAACCGCCTCTTCTTCCCAAAAGGAAGCTCATACAGCCCGATCACGGTGAACTTCTGCGGAATGTCGACGTTTCCGGCGGACCGCTTTTCCAAAGGAGAATTCTCGGGGCGGTCCAGGACGAAGTCCTGCGCGTTAAGCAACGTGACCCGCTCCAGATTCTTCATAATCCCGTAGCTGCCCAGGAGGCTGAATCCGTGGGAGAAGCGCTTGGTGAACTTCGACTGGAAGCCGTGATACCGCATCTTGCCAATCGGCACGTTGTTCAATGTCACCCCTGAGTATTGGGGGAACGGGACCATCAAGTTCTGGCGGGGGATCGTAGCTCCGTTCAATGTCGCGTTGTTAGGAATCAATCCAGCCATCGGATTTGGCACCCGCTCCGTGTAATACGCGGTGTCGATGGCGCCGGCAGGCGTGCGGCGTCCCAGCGCGGAAGCCATCATGGCGTTGATGTTCACGTTCACCGGCAGCTTGCGGACGGCATTTCCGACGTAACCAGCTTCGATCAGCACGTTGCCCGGCAATTCGCGCTGGATATCCACCGAGTACTGATGAGAGTACGGCAACGGGCGGTCAAAATACTGGCCGGGCACGGCTTCACCCAAGAAGCTCGCCGCGCCATCGCGCGATCCGATGGGATCGAGCAACCTGCCGCCCGGCAGGTTGGCGAACGGGTTGGTCAAAGTGACGGCCGGAGTCAGCCCGCCGTCGGTGCTCACCGTAGCCGTGGTGGTGCGGCTAAAGCCTTGGGTCGACCCGTTCTCGTTCTGGCCCAAATAGTAGATGCCATAGCCGCCGCGAATAACCCACCTGTCGCGAGCGCGAAACGCTACGCCGATGCGCGGCTGGAAATTGTTCCGGTCCGGGTCAAACACGTAGCGCGGCTGACCACCGACCCCGGCGAACAGCACTGCGCCCTTCAGAGTGAGACCGGTGACCCTGGCGGCAATCGGACTGGGAGCGTTCCAATCAAAGCCACGCACGATCCGGTTGTAGCGCTCGTAATTCGGCCCCTCGTAATCCCACCGCAAGCCAAGGTTGACGGTCAGGCGCGGCGTCACTTTCCAGTCGTTGTTGAAGAACGCCGCGTAGTACCGGTGCAGGTAAGTCGGATCAATGTTCCTGTCCACCGACGCGCTGGTCACATACCCTAGCAAGAAAGTGGCGATCTCGTTGCCCGAAACGGCATCCGCCCGCAAGGCGTTCGCCTGCGTCCAGTTCTTGCCGAAGTTATACCTGCCGCTGGCCATGCCGGGATTGGCGCTATTGTCTTTGTACTGCCTGCCTTCAAAGCCGAACTTCATGTAGTGCCTGCCCACCACCCACGCGGCATTAGGCTGAATGCTGTAAGTGTCGTTTGTGGAGGTGTTCAACAACCGGTCCGCCCCTGCCGCCTGGTAGGTGCCCAAATCGAATCGCGGGAATTGAAGGCGTGAGAACTGACTCACCAAAGCGGCATCAAATCCCAACGTGCGGGGATCAAAACCGGCTCCGTAGGTATTGCCCGTCGTCTCCTCCCACCGGCTCAAACCCGCGCGCAAGTTCAACGTAAAGCGGGGAGTAACAGTCGAAGTCCAGTCGAACGCCCAGTTCCGCCCGTTGCGCATCAGCGGAGCGTTGCCGGTGGGCTCGGCGGCGTTCGGCGTTGGCCAAATCAATCCGCGATACTCAGCGAACGGATTCTGCCCATAGCGGAAATAGAAGTTGTTCTTGGAATTGAGAACGAAGTCCGCGCGGCCAATCCACTGGTCGAAGCCGCAATTCCACTTCGAGCGGAAGATGTAATTATTGACTCGCGCCGGACCCTCACCCTGCCGGTTCGGTTCCGGATAGTACTTGAATACAGCCACGGCGATGGGATTCACCCGGCTGGATGGAAGGCGATTGCCGGAGAACGGTTGACGCAAGCCTTCGCGGTTGGTGGTCAAAGGGTCGTAGATCAGCACCGGCTGTCCCTGGGCGTTGTAAAGCGTGGAGAAATCGCCAGCGCGCCATTCCATCAAGGGGAACGTACGCGTCGCCGGGTCCCCGGTGCGCTGCCGCATGCCCTCGTAAGACAGCATCCAGAACAGACGGTTCCGCCCGTCATAGATCTTGGGGACGTACACCGGGCCCTGAAGCTGGAATCCGAACTGGTTGATATGGAACGGCGCCCGGGGTTGCCCGGCGCGGTTTAATTCGCTGGTATTCGCGTTCAGCTTATCGTTCTGAAAGTACTCGAACAGCGTGCCCCGGAAGTCATTGCCCCCGGACTTGGTGACGATGGAGATGATGCCGCCGCCCGTGCGCCCATATTGCGCGTCGTAAGTGTTTGTCAACACCTTGAACTCCTGCACGGACTCCATCGTGGGAACGTGGATCACCGTCCGGTCCCCTCGCACGTTGCTGATGCCGTCGAGGAGCACTTCGTTTTCCTTGTTCTTGCCCCCATTGATGGAGACGCCGCTGGTGCCTCCGATATCGAACGAGCGCAAATAACGCCAGTCCCCGGCTTTGATCACGCCCGCTCCCGCCCAAGCCAACTGGAACGGGTTGCGGCCCTGCGTGGGCAAGTTTGCGATCAGTTCGTTGGCGATAACCTGTGAACGGGTCGCTGTTTCGGTCCCCAGAACAGAGACCGACTCGCGCACCGTGATGCTTTCGGTTAACTGGCCAATTTCGAGTTTGATGTCCAACCGCAGCTTGTCCTGCGTTTGCAGAACGATGTTTTCCCTTACGAACCTCTTGAAGCCGCTCTGTTCCACGGTCAGCCGGTAGACGCCCGGCGTGAGAAAGGGCGTCACGTAGTTGCCGCTTTCGTTGGTGGCTACCGGAACAGAAACGTTTTGAGCAATGTTGGTCACCGTAACAGTCGCCCCTGCTACGGGGGCGCCGCTAGGATCTGTAACCAGACCAGTGATCGTGGCGCGAACTTCCTGACCCAAGGCTACGCTTGTGAGCGCGCACACGACCAAAAAGCAACGCGAGACAGTCGTGAACATGGCTGCGTCCTCCAGATTGATGTGGCGCAAACTTCCACCCTCCGGGCGGGAATCATCATCCCCGCGTCATCCCGCCCAAAATGACTTTAGCACCTGAATCACCAGGGTCAAGGGGCTCAGGCCAGCCAGAAACCAACCCGCCTCTGTCCGCGTCCACACCATTGCCGCGAGGCAGCGAAAGCAGTAATCTCAAGAGGGAAGGGGGCGGCTATGAATGGCATTCGCCCGAGCCGGGTTTTGGTCCCGGCGCTAGTGGCAGCTATGGGGGCGTGGGCGCAGGCGCCCGGCGGAACTCATCGCACTTACGGCTCTTCACATGGCTTCGGGAACGTGTTGTTCCCCGGAACCGGATCCGCTCCCAACATGCCGCCGTCGGCGATCACACCCCCAAGCCACGCCGAACGCCTTGCCGCCACCATCCAGGGACGCCCTGTGCTCGCGCCTCCCGCACAGCGCGGGCGGCAAAAGGTGTACAGCGTCCCGTATGTGTACCCGGTGGTGGTGGGCGGCTGGGGATGGGGATGGGGCGCCCCTTCCGCTCCGGCGGACGTGAACGTGAATATCGTGCAGCCGGCGCCTCCGGCGCAAAGTTCACCATCCGTGATTATCAACCACTATTACTCCCCGGATTCTCCCAAACCGGTTCTGAAGGAGTACCCCGAGGGGTCCTTGCCGGAAACAACCAGCCAGCTCCGGGTATACGAGGCGCCGGGTCCGAAATTCCCGGATCCGGCTGAGAAAACGGCACAAACAGCGGAAGAGAAGCCCACGCTCTACCTCATCGCTTTCAAGAGCGGCGCCGTGTATCCGGCGCTGGCTTACTGGGTGGAAGACGACACGCTGCACTACATCACGCGCGACAAGTCCCTCAATAAGGCCAGTCTCGCGCTCGTGGATCGCGAGTTATCTCAGCAATTGAACCGCGAACGCAGCGTGGAGTTCAAGCTCCCGGGATCCAATTAACCACCACCACAAGGTGTAGACTGGCTACATGAGACCCGCACGCCGTAGCTGGGCGGAACCTTTCAAAATCAAAGTCGTCGAACCGGTTCGGATGACCACTCCCGAACGGCGCCTCCAAGCCATCGCGGATGCCGGCTATAACACCTTCCTGTTGAAGTCCGAGGACGTCTACATCGACCTACTGACGGACTCCGGCACCTCGGCGATGAGCGACTGGCAGTGGGCGGGGATGATGATAGGCGATGAAGCCTACGCCGGCAGCCGGAACTTTTACCGGTTGGAAGAGACGGTTCAACGCTTGTTCGGTTACCGCTACCTCATCCCGGCGCATCAAGGGCGCGGCGCGGAGCACATCTTGTCCCAAGTGCTGATCAAGCGGGGCGACGTCGTCCCGGGCAACATGTACTTCACCACCACCCGGCTCCATCAGGAGCTGGCAGGCGGGCGGTTTGTGGACGTAGTGATCCCGGAAGCGCACGATCCCGCCAGCGAGCACCCGTTTAAGGGCAACGTCGACCTGGAGAAACTGGAATCCGTCATACGCGAATACGGCTCCACACGGATTCCTTATGTCAGCGTGGCGGCGACGGTGAACATGGCTGGAGGGCAGCCGATTTCGCTCGAAAACCTGCGCGCCGTGCGCGAGCTGACGCAAAGGCATGGCGTCAGGATCATCCTGGATGCGACGCGCGTGGTGGAAAACGCGTATTTCATCCAACAACGGGAGCCGGGGCAAAGCCACCGCAAAGTCGCCGACATCGTGAAGGAGACATGCTCTCTCACCGACGGCTGCACGATGAGCGCCAAGAAAGACGCCTTGGTGAACATCGGCGGCTTCCTGGCGGTCAATGACCGGGATGTCTACGAGCAAGCCGTGAATCTGGTGGTCGTCTACGAAGGATTGCACACCTATGGAGGCATGGCGGGGCGAGACATGGAAGCCGTGGCGCGTGGACTTGAGGAATCGGTTCAGGACGATCATATACGCGCGCGGGTGGGTCAGGTGTTGTACTTGGGCGAGAAGATGAGGAATTGGGGCGTACCCATCGTCCTGCCGGTGGGAGGGCACGGAGTGTTCATCGATGCCCGCGCTTTTCTTCCGCACATTCCGCAGGAACAATATCCGGCGCAGGCATTGGCGGCGGCAATCTATATTGAGTCGGGCGTCCGCACCATGGAGCGGGGCATCGTTTCCGCCGGACGCAATCCTGAAACCGGCGAGGAAAACAAACCGAAGCTCGAGCTGGTGCGAGTCACGATACCGCGCCGCGTCTACACCCAGGCGCACATGGACGTGGTGGCGGAATCGGTTGCCGCAGTCCTGGATCAACGGGAAAAGGTGCGCGGCTTACGCATGGTGTACGAACCGAAGTACCTGCGCTTCTTCCAGGCGCGCTTCGAACCCATCGAGCCGTGGGGCGATTTGGGCGGCATTTGAGCTTCGCTATTTCTTCAACGCGCCGCGGATGGCGTCAGCCACCTTTTCCGCCAGGAATCTGGAGCCCTCAGCCTTGAAGTGAACGTTCACCGGCTGCTGCAAGTCGCCCAACCGCGGCAAGACGGCGGCGTATAGATCGTTGACTGCCACTCCTTGCTTCTTCATGACCCGCAGCGCCGCCTGGTTGTAGAGGATGACATCGGCGGGCAGACGCGGGGGATTCACTTTGCCCTCCGGCACCGGCGTCGTGGTGGCGAAAATGACCCAGGCGCCGGTTTTCCTCATCCGCGTGGTCAGCGCGTCGAGGTTCTTCTCGTAATCTTCGATCGGCACCTGACGCTTTTCACCTTCCATGATCCTCAGGTCGTGCAACCCGAAGTTGAAATGGATTACGTCCCATTTGCCATCGCCGAGCCACTTGTCAATAGACGCCACCCCGCGGATCGTGGGACCGCCGTTTTCCGGAATCCGGTGTACGTTCGCCACTCCGCGCAGCAGTTCACGCACGAACGGCGTGTAGCCGATGGAGATTGAATCTCCGATCAGGAGCACCCGCGGCAACCCCGGTACGTCCACCACGGAAGCCTCCACCGGCTTGGCGGCGCCCGGCTCGCGCTGCTGGCTCCACAGAATCGCAACCAGCAACAGCGTGCCCGGCAAAAGAGCTTTCATGCTTGTAGTTTGGCACATAGCAGATCAGAGTGCGGGAATCCCGCGATAATAGTGTAAGCCATGGCCGAAGAGTGTTCGAAGTGTTCCGGTACGGGTTGGGTAGTGACGGAGAAGGACGGCATATCAGGCGCAGTGCGCTGCGACTGTAGGCTGGCGGGGCGCCCTCGCCGCGTGGAAGAGGCGGCGGGCATCCCTCCGCTCTATCAGAACGCTTCTTTCGAGAGCTTCGTGCTCCCCACGGATAATCCCATGGCGGAACGCGGGCTGGAGCAGGTGTGGAGGGAAGTGCGCGCTTACGCGAGGGAATTCCCTTGCGGCGACAAACTGGGACTGCTGCTCATCGGACCGCCTGGAACGGGCAAGACCCATCTTGCCGTAGCCGCTCTCCGGTATTTGATCGCCCGCGGCTTTGAAGGACTCTTTTTCGACTATCAGAACCTGCTCGATCGCATCCGCACGAGTTTCGACCCCGCCTCCGGCGCAAGCGACCGGGAGGCATATCGTTCCGCGCTCGAGGCTGAGATCCTGCTGCTCGATGATCTCGGAGCGCACCGCGTCAGCGATTGGGTGGAGGACACCGTCACGTCGATCCTGACGTACCGCTGCAATAACAAGAAGCCTCTCATCGCCACGACGAACCTCGCCGACTCCGAAGCGGGCGGAGTGCCGGTGGACCGGACGCCTCTTGGCCAGGTGCAGTTCCGCGTGACGCTGGGCGAACGCATCGGCATTCGCGCGCGTTCACGGCTGTTCGAAATGTGCCGTGTGGTAGTGATGCCAAAGGTTGAAGACTACCGTTTAAAACGGCTGCGCTGACCGCTGGATCGCTTCACAACAACGGACGTATCAGCGCCAGAGCGGCGTCAGCCGCCCGGCAGACTTCGATGTCTTCGTGATGGCGCAGTTCCTCCAGTTGCCGGATGGCGCGCTTGTCGCGGCGTTTGCCGAGGGAGTTGATCACGCCCACCAGTTGAGGTCCCTTCACTTTCCCGAGAGCCGCCCGAAGCGCGTCGCTGGCTGACGGATCGGGGTTCGTTTCCAGCCCCGTGCGCGCGTAGTGCGACATTTGCGGGTCGGTGAGCAACGCAGCTAAAGCGGGAACGGCGGTCTTATCGCCCACCACCGCGAGCCTCTGGCAAGCTTTAGCGCGCGCGTAAACCGTGGCGTCGGGATCCTTCAGGAGAGCGACCAGCTTCGCCGCCGGAAGAGCCATGATATCCGCCGCCCTCCCGTATTTCGGATCCTTCATCATTTGTTCCATCGAAGGCTTAATGCGGGAGACCGGCTGCGCGGGTTGCGGCTGCGCAGGCTGCGCCATCGCGATTGCATTCAGCATTTGATTCCTGGCCATGAGTGCGAGTCTCCTTTCTTACAGATGCCAGGGCTCGCGCCAAGCGCGCGAGCGCATGCGGTTCGCCTGTTCATCGCCAACAAAGCTGTCGGTGGCGGGGTCGAACGTCAGCTTCCTGCCAAGTTGGAAAGCAATGTACGCCGCGTGGCAGGTGATGTGCGCTTGCGCTGCCGCCGCGGCGTTGGAACGCGGCTGCTTTCGGCTCTTGACGCATTGGACAAAGTCCTTGACATGCTCCAGCGTGGCGTTCCCCGAACCTCCTGACAGATCTTCGTTTTTCAAATTGTCCGAAACGGCGATTTTGCCGCCGTCGGCGGTTTCCGCCCAGCCGTTGTCGCCCTCCACCCGGTAGTGGCAACTGCCAAGCCCGAGGAAGCCGCTGTCGCGGATTACCAGCTTCAAGCCGTTGGCGTACTTGCAATGGATGGCGTAGGGCGTATCCTGCCCCATCCCTTGCGGTTCGAACTCGACCGGCGTTGTGTCGTCCACATCCGCCACCCACTGGCACAGATCGACGGTATGAGATCCCCACTCCAGAATCCCGCCGCCATGAAAATCAAAATAGCCGCGCCAGCGTCCCTGAATGTATTGCGAGTTATAAGGACGCCAGGGCGCCGGTCCCAGCCAGCGGTCCCAGTCCACCACCTGCTTGGGCGGCTCCGGCTCGGCGGGAAGCCAATCATGGATGGTCAAAGGCGCCCAGCGGTTCCCCGGTCCCGCTTCGGCGTGCACCGTGCGCAATTTCCCGAGCTTGCCGCCGCGCGCCAGATTGTACACCTTGATGAAATTCGGACCGTTACGGCGCTGCGTGCCTGCCT
>Ga0101944_10005370_pt1 | contig 14620 bp, 12 predicted proteins | sample DewCreD2012metaG_FD_75245 | JGI IMG/M metagenome (GOLD analysis project Ga0101944, IMG submission 75245) | Hot spring sediment bacterial and archeal communities from British Columbia, Canada, to study Microbial Dark Matter (Phase II) - Dewar... ... | reverse complement strand
GATCAATCGTGAGCGAAATGCTGTTCTTCAAATGTGCCGAAAAAAGGCTGCACAACGACCAGGCCTCTTTTCCCTGACAGTGCCGACCGGAGGCGGCAAGACATTGGCATCCATGGCCTTTGCCCTTGAGCACGCGGTTCGCTTCGGAAAGAAACGAGTGGTGGTAGCTATCCCTTACACGAGTATCATTGAACAGACTGCCAAGGTATACAAGTACGGTACAGATCGTGAGGAGGATATCCTGACGATCAAGGAAAACGGACAGTGGCTGTTTGGCGAAGACTCCGTGCTTGAGCATCACAGCAATCTCGACCCGGAAAAGGAAACTCGAAAAAACCGTCTCGCAGCAGAGAACTGGGACGCGCCCATAATCGTCACAACAAACGTCCAACTCTTCGAGTCGCTCTTTGCTAGTCGCTCCTCTGCTTGCCGCAAGCTGCACAACTTGGCAGATAGTATCATCATCCTAGACGAAGCGCAGATGCTGCCACCGGAATACCTAAAGCCTATCCTTTCAACTCTGCGGGGTCTGGTAGCGCATTTCGGGGTGACAGTCGTTCTTTGCACTGCGACCCAGCCTGCCTTCAAGGGAAAGATCGGCGCCCCGCCCGCCCAATTTGACGGCCTTAACGATGTAAGAGAGATCACTGAAAATCACATAGGATCGTCTGATGCCTTTAATAGAGTTGACCTTCTGACTCCCGCTGCGGACTCTAAAAGGTTTACCTGGGATGAATTGGCCCGTGCATTGGAGCAGCATGAGCAGGTCCTTTGCATTGTCAATTCTCGCCGAGACTGCCGCGATCTACATACTTTGATGCCTCCAGAGACCATCCACCTTTCAGGGCTAATGTGTGCGGAGGAGCGCAGTGACATCATATCCAAGATCAAGAAAAGCTTGCAATGTGGCGAGCGGGTCCGTGTCGTCAGCACCCAACTGGTTGAGGCCGGGGTGGACATTGATTTTCCTGTTGTGTACAGGGCGATAGCTGGATTTGATTCGTTGGCACAGGCAGCTGGGCGCTGCAACCGAGAAGGGAAACTGACCGCCTTGGGTCGTCGAGGCCGGGTCGTTGTTTTTGAACCTCCCCGCGCCGCGCCGGCAGGCCTGCTCCGGAAGGGTCAGGACGCCGGCCGCGAGATTCTGCGGACAAGGGATGTACAATCACTAACCCCTGACCTTTTTGAAGCATATTTCCAGCTTTTCTATAGCAGGGTTAATGCGTTCGATCGTGCGGGGTTCCACGAGCGCCTTGTCAGAGACGCACGCCAGTTCCATTTTCAGTTTCGAACGTATGCCCAAGAATTCCGCCTCATCGACGATTCGGAACAGACAGGGATCATCATATGGTTTCGGAATGAGCGTTCCGATAGCCAGGAACTAATCAGACAGCTCCGATCAAGGGGTCCTGACAGGTGGCTAATGCGAAAGCTTCAACGCTTTATCGTCAATGTTCCTAGAAGGTACCGCGACCAACTTGAGCGGGAAGCGCTGATCGAGATGGTACATGAGTACAATGTCCAGGCTTGCCCGGCTCTTTACCGGCCGGGTCTGGGGCTTGTGTGGGATGGCGCTGAGTGGGATCCTGAAACTCTTATCCTGTAATTCCGAGAGAAAGGAGGTAAGGCTTTGGCTCAGGAATTTGTAAACAAAACGTTTTGCCTTGAAGTTTGGGGAGATTACGCCTGTTTTACCCGTCCTGAGATGAAGGTGGAACGGGTCAGTTATGATGTGATCACTCCGTCGGCGGCGCGGGCCATCTTTGAAGCGATTTTCTGGAAACCTGCGATTCGATGGCTCGTGAGGAAGATTGAGGTGCTGGCTCCGATTCGCTGGATCTCGGTTGGACGAAATGAGGTCGGATGCGTGATGAGTGACCGCTCCGAGGGTATCTACATCGAAGATCACCGCCAACAAAGGGCTGGTCTTTTCCTAAGGGACGTCCGTTATCGGCTTCACGCTGAATTAAATTTCGTCCCACCTCGCCTGCGAGCTGCGCCTTCCATCCCTGTCCCGGGTTGGCTCGAAGATGAGTGGGAACGGCGTGAGCTGCGCAATAACGAAAATCCGGCCAAGTACAATGCCATCTTTGACCGGAGGGCACGGAAGGGTCAATGCTTCCATAGACCCTATCTCGGGTGCCGAGAGTTCAGTTGCCATTTCCGGTTGGAGAAGGATCCCCTTGTAGCGGCCAAGGAGAGCCCTCCTATAGAGGAATCTCGAGATCTTGGCTTCATGCTTTACGATATCGATTTCTCGTCATCGAAAGAGCCCAGGGCGGCCTTTTTTAGGCCTAAACTCCAAAAGGGCGTCATCAACGTGCCGGACTGGGACAGTGAGGAGGTGCGGCGATGATCCTGCAGGCGCTTTATGAATACTATGAGCGTAGAGCTGAAAAAGGCGATGGGCTAATTGCACCCCAGGGGTTTGAATGGAAAGAGATAGGGTTCGTTATTGTTTTGAATGAAAAAGGGAGGTTCCTTGCTCTGGAGGATACAAAGGAGGGGGAAGGAAGGGCTAGACGCGCGAAGTCGTTTCTTGTCCCTCAAGCGGTGCGGCGAACTGGAAAGACCATAAACGCCAATCTGCTTTGGGATAACGTTGAATATGCCCTGGGAGCTAATCCTAGGAACAGGAGCGATGTTCGGCTTCGCCATGAAGCGTTCAAGGAACGCCTAAAGGAGGCTGACAAAGCCATTCCCACGGCGGTAAGAGCCATGAAAACTTTTCTCGAAAACGAACCCCTCAAGATAATCGAAGCCAGTCAAGTATACAGTGAGAAACTGAGAGAGCTTCTAACCAGGAATGAAAACGTCACCTTTCGGATCGAGGGAAAAGGGTATGCTTCGGTTTGTGAAGAGTATCGTGAAAACCTCAAACCCAAGGAAGAGATTGACGAAAAAGGGGAAGGCATTTGTCTAATTACTGGACAAAAAGGAAAAATATCGCGTCTAAATCCCCCGATCAAGGGAGTAAAAGGGACAAAGACGTCAGGCGCAGCCCTCGTTTCATTCAATCTTCCCGCATTCGAGTCCTTCCTAAAGAAGCAGAACTACAATGCACCGATAAGCGAAGAGGCGTCATTTGCCTATACAACCGCCTTGAATACGCTCTTGCGTAGAGGATCCACGAATTCTGTGGTCGTTGGGGATACGAGTGCAGTGTTCTGGGCTGACCGTCAAGATTCGACCGGCTATGACTTCGAAAAGGACTTCTCATGGTTCTTTGCCGAGCCGCCAAAGGACGATCCCGACCGAGGGATTCGTGCGGTTAGAGCGCTTTATGAGGCTTTGTATTCCGGGATCCTACCTACGGATGGAGGGAATCGGTTTTATATTTTAGGTTTGGCTCCAAATGCAGCGCGCATAGCTGTCAGATTTTCGAGAGCAGGTTCAATCACAGAATTTGCGGTCAAGATCAAAAAGCACTTCGACGATCTGGAGATTGATCGCACACCCAGAGATGCGGAATATCTTCCGCTGAACCAGATTTTGCGAGCAATAGCTCTGGATCGTAAGATGGAAAACGTACCCCCAAATCTTGCGGGAGCGGTGGTAGAAAGCATACTCGACGGAAAGCCCTACCCGATTACACTGATGCAACAATGCCTAAGAAGGATTCGGGCAGAAAGACGAGTGACTCGGGCCCGTGCCGCCATTCTAAAAGCCTACCTGAACAGGTTCAGTTTTCATAGAAGTAATCCACATCCAGGAAAGGAGGAAATAACCGTGTGTCTTGACCGCACCAACGCATCTCCAGGGTATCGATTGGGAAGGCTCTTCGCCGTACTCGAAAAAATCCAGGAAGAGGCCAACCCAGGAATAAATGCCACCATTCGTGACCGCTTTTACGGGGCTGCCTCAAGTAGCCCGGTGGCGGTCTTCCCACAACTCCTTAAGCTGAAGAATCATCATCTGGCAAGACTGGACAATCTTGGACGTAAAGTAAATCTAGAAAAGGAAATCGGAGAAATCTTCTGTGAGTTGAAGGATTTTCCTCCTCATCTTTCCATGGACGAACAGGCCAGATTTGCCGTCGGCTATTACCACCAAAGACAGTCCTTTTTCTCGAAATGAGCATTACTTATCAATTCCAAAGAGGGACCGAGAAAGGAGAATGAAATGAGCGAGCCAATCAAGAACCGATACGATTTTGTGTTTTTCTTTGATGTCAAAGACGGTAACCCCAACGGGGATCCGGACGCAGGTAACCTCCCGCGTATTGATGCGGAAACCGGTATGGGGCTGGTCACGGATGTGTGCCTGAAACGAAAGGTAAGGAATTATGTGCAGCTCATGAAAACGAAAGAAAATTCCAAGCCCGAAATGGGATATGAGATCTACGTGATGGAAAAGGCCGTCTTGGGGCGATCACAAGTCAGGGCGTTTGAGGAGTTGGGAATCACGCTTGGGGAAGAGAGTCGAAGGGAAGTACCTGCAAATTTCATTAGCACTATTCAGGAGTTTAACTTCCCTGATGGGATGTCTTTGATCTCAGATGAGGAAGATAAGCACTTCCTCGTCGTGGCGGCGGATGCGGACATAAAAAGCTTGAAGGAAGAACTCAAGGGCTTCCTCAAAGAAACTCAATTCAATAGTGATATCAAGAAATTCCTTTCCGATTCTCTCAGAGGAGTCAAGGCACGTAGACCTAAATCGGAGGAGGTTGAGCGTGGCCGAAAGTGGATGTGTGACACTTTCTTTGACGTCAGAACCTTCGGAGCGGTGATGTCGCTCAAGTCGGCTCCTAACTGTGGCCAAGTTCGAGGTCCCGTGCAACTCACTTTTGCACGGTCTGTTGAACGGGTTGTTGCCTTAGAACACAGTATCACTCGAATGGCGGTGGCAACGGAAGCCGAGGCGGAAAAACAGCAGGGAGACAATCGAACTATGGGTCGAAAGTTTACAATCCCATATGGCCTATACCGCACCCACGGCTTTATATCACCGCACCTTGCTGCGCAAACCGGATTCAATTCGGATGATTTGGGACTGTTTTGGGAGTCCCTGCAAAAGATGTTCGACCATGATCGTTCTGCGGCCAGGGGCCTAATGACCACGAGACGCCTCATAATCTTCAAACATGGCACTCCGCTCGGGACAAAACCTGCAAACGAGCTGTTTGAACGTGTGACTTGTAAGCGAACTACCAGTGGCCCCGCGAGGGACTTTTCTGATTATGAAATCCTACTGGATGGACAAAGGGTCACCGAGACGGTGAAAGAAATTGTCGTGTGACTTTTTCTGACTGGTTGACGCCATCCAATGGAGTCGCTCATGGAAAGCTATAATCAAAAAGAAAGCAGAGACTCTGAGGGCCTCATCCCGCCTCACGGCGGGTACCGCGATCTAAAGTCCTACCAGATGTCGGAAATCGTCTACGACGGCACGGTGGTCTTCTGCGACCGATTTATTGATCGCCGCTCCCGCACCCACGACCAGATGGTGCAGGCGGCCCGAAGCGGCAAGCAGAACATCGCCGAAGGCAGCATGGCCTCGGGCACTTCGAAGAAGACCGAGCTCAAGCTGGTCGGCGTGGCCAGGGCCAGCCTCGAAGAGCTGCTGGTCGATTTGCAGGATTTCCTGCGCCAGCGCGGTCAGCCCCTCTGGGGCAAAGACCATCCGCGGGCGCGAGAGGTGCGCGGCCTTTGCTACAAGCGCGATAGGTCTTATGCGACTTATAGGCCCTATTTTGAAGAAGGTTCACCAGAAGTCGCCGCCAACACCGTGATCTGCCTGATCCACCAGACCAACTACCTGCTCGACCAGCAACTGCGCGCTTTGGAGAAAGAGTTCCTGGAAGAAGGCGGCTTCACGGAAAGGCTTTATCGCGCCAGGTCCCAACGGCGAGATTGGAAGAGGAAAGCGTGAACTACACAGAAGACGAACTCATTCCCCTTTCGGCGCTTCAGCACTTCGCCTTTTGCGAGAGGCAGTGCGCCCTGATCCATATCGAGCAGTTGTGGGAGGAAAACCGCCTGACCGCAGAGGGGCGGATCATGCATGAGCGCGTGCACGAAGGGGGCGAGGAATCGAGAGGCGACCTGAGGATCGAGCGCGGCGTGCCGCTGCGGTCGCTGAGGTTAGGTCTGATTGGCAAGGCCGATGTGGTGGAGTTTCACAAGACGGAAGCGGGCCATTGGCAGCCTTATCCGGTGGAGCACAAAAGAGGAAAACCGAAGCCGGAGGACTGCGACAAGGTGCAGCTTTGCGCTCAGGCGATGTGCCTGGAGGAAATGCTTGGGATCGAAGTGGCCTCTGGGGCCATCTTTTACGGGCGGACAAGGCATCGACTTGAAGTCGAGTTTGACAAGGCACTGCGGGAACAAACGGAGAGAATTGCTGGGCAGGCACGCGATCTAATTCGGAGCGGCCAAACGCCCAAACCGGTTTACGACAAGAAGTGCAAGAGCTGTTCACTGTTTGACCAATGTATGCCTGAAGTCATTGAGAAAGAGCGGTCTGTGAAAAGGTACCTGTCGCAGGCGGTGAAAGAACAATGAAAAAGCATCTGAACACGCTTTTCGTTACAACCCAGGGCGCCTACCTCTTCAAAGAGGGGGAGACTATTGTCGTCAAGGTGGAGGGTGAAGTCCGGCTCCGATTGCCTGTTCACACAATTGCCGGCATTGTGTGTTTCGGCAATGTGTTGTGCAGCCCCTTTTTGCTGGGGTTCTGCGCTGAGAACAATGTTGCTGTGAGCTTCCTGAACGAACGCGGCAGGTTTCTCGCCAGGGTCCAGGGGCCTGTCTCCGGGAATGTGCTCCTGAGACGTGAGCAGTACCGTAAAGCCGACGATCAAGGTGTGGCAGTAGAAGTGGCGAAAAGCGTACTCACCGGGAAACTGGCGAACTGCAGGACCGTGCTGCAAAGGGCTCTGCGGGATCATGGGGAAAAAGTCAACGGCGATGCCATTAAGCAAGTGTCTTCCCGCCTGAGCTACTACCTCGAAAACCTAGAAAAGGAGAGCCAGCTTGATGCACTGCGTGGGATCGAAGGTGATGCGGCCCACATGTATTTCAGTGTCTTTAATGAGCTGATCACAGCACAAAAGGAGAATTTCCTTTTCGAGGAGAGGAACAGGCGGCCGCCACTCGACAATGTGAACTCTCTTCTCTCTTTTGTTTACACATTGCTGTCACACGATGTGCGTTCGGCTTTAGAGTCTGTTGGCCTTGATCCGGCGGTTGGCTTTCTCCATAGAGACCGGCCTGGCCGGCCAGGATTGGCTCTGGACATGATGGAGGAGTTCCGCCCTTTCTTTGCGGACAGGCTGGTGCTCTCATTGATCAACCTGAAGAAGGTACAGGGCAAGGGGTTCACTAAGACTGAGTCCGGGGCCGTGCTGATGTCTGACGAGACAAGGAAAGAAGTGCTCGTGTCTTACCAGAACAGGAAGCAGGAAGAGATCGTGCATCCCTTTATTGGAGAAAAGGTCCACGTAGGTATGCTCTTCTTCATCCAGGCTCTGCTTTTCAGCAGGTTTCTCCGCGGAGAGCTGGATGCCTACCCTCCCTTTATTTGGAGATAGAGGCCATGCTTGTCGTCGTGAGCTATGATGTATCCACCAGGGAGCCGGAGGGGCAGATCAGGTTGAGGAAGGTTGCGAAGATCTGCAAGGACTACGGACAAAGGGTTCAGTTCTCAGTGTTTGAGTGTGTCGTGGACCCTGCGCGGTGGACCTTTTTCCGCGACAAGCTGATCAAGGAGATTGATCCTGAGAAGGATAGCCTGAGGTTCTATTTCCTGGGCGCAAACTGGAAGCGACGCATAGAGCATGTGGGAGCCAAGAAAGGGATTGATCCGGATGAGGCCTTGGTCGTTTAAGCCTTTGCGCGAACTTCATGCTCACAGTTCGTTCCGAAGGAAGTATTCCGTGGAACTTAGGGGTGTTAGTGGGTGATTTTCGAAAGTGCGGTTCGCGCATTGAACATCGTCCGTGATTACGGTGAGATAGCACTGACGCTCTTTGACAACTGAATACGCGAAGTACGAAGAAGAGGGGCCTTCGCAAAATAGAAGGGATAAATGCTTGCATCGCAAGCAGTTGGAAAGCAACGGTCGCTCCCCGCGCGGGAGCGTGGATTGAAACATCTCCCGGTTGATGGAGATTTGCCTGTCAATGGTCGCTCCCCGCGCGGGAGCGTGGATTGAAACCGGAGGTTTTGGCATGACCTCAAAGAATCCCTTGGTCGCTCCCCGCGCGGGAGCGTGGATTGAAACTTGTGTCAGATGCGGGTTGTCGTCTGCTGTGGACGTCGCTCCCCGCGCGGGAGCGTGGATTGAAACAGGCGAGAGTCAAAGACGAGAGCACGGGAAAGCTCGTCGCTCCCCGCGCGGGAGCGTGGATTGAAACCGGCCCCTGATCCGAGCGTGTAGATCACCTGGGTCGCTCCCCGCGCGGGAGCGTGGATTGAAACACGAAATATGAGGAGGGGCACCTGACGGATTTCAGGTCGCTCCCCGCGCGGGAGCGTGGATTGAAACCGGTTGTCATAATCCCGGTAGACCGTCGGGGCTTGTCGCTCCCCGCGCGGGAGCGTGGATTGAAACATCTGGCCTGGGCCAGGAGCGCGGCAAGGCTTGCGGTCGCTCCCCGCGCGGGAGCGTGGATTGAAACAAATCGCTTAATATCTCCGTGAGCTGCCGGACTTGGTCGCTCCCCGCGCGGGAGCGTGGATTGAAACCGAACTCGCAGCTCTTTTGCGCCGGCTCACCCTCGTCGCTCCCCGCGCGGGAGCGTGGATTGAAACCTGGACCTTGTCTCCGACCTGATCCAGGATCCTCAGTCGCTCCCCGCGCGGGAGCGTGGATTGAAACCGTGCACATGCCAGGTGACTCCTCCTGCCACCACGTCGCTCCCCGCGCGGGAGCGTGGATTGAAACCTGCGGATCAGGTGATCTGCGGATACCGTACCCTGTCGCTCCCCGCGCGGGAGCGTGGATTGAAACACGGTCATACCCTTTCTGGCGGCCAAGTACCAGCGTCGCTCCCCGCGCGGGAGCGTGGATTGAAACTTCGAATCGCGCATTTCAAAAACGACGGAAGGCCGTCGCTCCCCGCGCGGGAGCGTGGATTGAAACCAGGATCCTCTCGTTTAAAATAGCCCACTCCTCCGTCGCTCCCCGCGCGGGAGCGTGGATTGAAACGGAGTCATCGGCGGCCATTCCGTCACCGGGATCGTCGCTCCCCGCGCGGGAGCGTGGATTGAAACATAGCTCCAGGTGTAGGTCTCATCCACAGCCCACGTCGCTCCCCGCGCGGGAGCGTGGATTGAAACCCGTGGCGGAACGCTTTGCGGAGGGCTGGTGGAAGTCGCTCCCCGCGCGGGAGCGTGGATTGAAACTCTCGGAATGAAGAGAAGGCGGCGGGGCTTTTTTGTCGCTCCCCGCGCGGGAGCGTGGATTGAAACGTCCCCGGTCCGGGGACGTATTACCTGGTCGAGCAGTCGCTCCCCGCGCGGGAGCGTGGATTGAAACTGAGGACTGGTACTTGGTAGGGTCATCGAGATTGCGTCGCTCCCCGCGCGGGAGCGTGGATTGAAACTTGACATAAGTAACCACTGCTGAAGTAATGGCGTGTCGCTCCCCGCGCGGGAGCGTGGATTGAAACTCGATATGAATTCCTTACCGCACCAATCACAAGTGTCGCTCCCCGCGCGGGAGCGTGGATTGAAACTTATCGTCCATCTTTTGAATTTGGAGCAGGGACAGGTCGCTCCCCGCGCGGGAGCGTGGATTGAAACACATTGGCCACGAGTATCACAGGACCCATCTGTGTCGCTCCCCGCGCGGGAGCGTGGATTGAAACAGGCGGTGGGTATATCAGAACATGGAAAATTTCAGAGTCGCTCCCCGCGCGGGAGCGTGGATTGAAACATGTGATCGATGAAACAATCAGGGATCTACTCAAGTCGCTCCCCGCGCGGGAGCGTGGATTGAAACAACCGGGAAGCCGAGCGGATCAGGACGCTCATGGGTCGCTCCCCGCGCGGGAGCGTGGATTGAAACACGAGCTTGCCCTGAAGGAAATAGATGCTGAATTTGTCGCTCCCCGCGCGGGAGCGTGGATTGAAACATGTGATCGATGAAACAATCCGGGATTTGCTCAAGTCGCTCCCCGCGCGGGAGCGTGGATTGAAACGATGTAGCTTTTTCTGTGCGGTCGCTCGTCGGTGGTCGCTCCCCGCGCGGGAGCGTGGATTGAAACAATTTTACAGTCCACCCATCCGGCAGCTGCCGGAGTCGCTCCCCGCGCGGGAGCGTGGATTGAAACCCATGAGCAGTTACCCATAGTTAAGCATATTGAGTCGCTCCCCGCGCGGGAGCGTGGATTGAAACTACTTGCGATAGCCACTGCTGGGCTCAAAATAAGTCGCTCCCCGCGCGGGAGCGTGGATTGAAACATCTTTGTCGCTGCTGCGAACACATATGGTCTTGGTCGCTCCCCGCGCGGGAGCGTGGATTGAAACGGATCAATGACCGAACCCTGATAGGGGAGGACGTCGCTCCCCGCGCGGGAGCGTGGATTGAAACGGCAGTTATGCTGCTGACCTTGACGGCACAGACGAGTCGCTCCCCGCGCGGGAGCGTGGATTGAAACAATCTCATATATTGCCGTTTGAATGTTTGGGGGTGTCGCTCCCCGCGCGGGAGCGTGGATTGAAACTCGTCTGCGGCTTGGCTATACCCATCCTTGTCACGTCGCTCCCCGCGCGGGAGCGTGGATTGAAACCAAGAGGGGTCCGTTGTCCGTGGTCAGTTGTCCATCGCATGGCTCCCTGCGCGGGACTTACCAGATTGACCGAACCGGATACTGTGTGATGAGATCGTCGGGAGTGAGGATGACCATGCCATGAACAATGGCCTGGCAAATCAGCATCCTATCAAAGGGATCTTTGTGGTACTCGGGTAAAGCGGGCAAGTATAAAGTGGCTTCCTCTTCTAAAGGGAGAGGCTGGAAGAAGTCTTTTGGGATTTTGAATTTCCCTTTGGCCAAGCCTATAGGCCTCTTGGCCTTCTTTTCCTTCTTGATGGGTTTGAGTTCAGCCACAGGCACATTTCTCCTGCACAAAAGAATCGTTTCCCCCTTCAGAAGACGTTGAAGGTAGTAAGAGAGATGTGTTTTGGCCTCATGAACGTTAAGTCGAATCATAGGCTTTTTATAAACTATGAAGTAAACTAAGTCAAGAAGAAACAAGGCTCACGGATCCATTTGAAGAACCCGAAAGATGAAGTACAATAGGGCCTGCTTGCTTAACGAAAACATGGAGCTGACCTATGGGGCTCAAGGTGGCTTTAGCCATAAGTCTTTTCCTCTCGGGCGCGGGGTGTGCCGCGACGCAAAAAACACAAATCGAGACCCCCTACAAAACATACGCGAACATCTCAATGACCAGCATAGGCTCCTGGATAAAGACGGACATTCATGTGCCGAAAGGGGCCCTGACGGCGATCATGGCGCAAGGAGAATGCTGGAACGTCAAGCAGGCGATGAAAAAACATCTGGATCCGACCGCCTGTGTGAGATTCAAGATCGGCGAAAAGGGTGTGAGGAGGAATCTGGTGAGGCTTTATGAAAATGAGCACCTGAACGTCGCCAAAAGCCCGGGCGGGGGTCCCCTCTATGTGGCCATAGCCCCCTTCTTGAAGGAGAAGAAAAACTGGCAAGCCAGAATCTCCGTTACGGTTCTGGTCTGGGAAAAAAGCAAGGCGGAAAACATCGAGTCCGACATCCGCGGCCTGATCCAGGCTTACCCCGATGACAAGAAGTACCAGGCGCTCCTGTTCCCTCTGGCGGACTGTTTCACCCAGACGGGAGAGTATTTGAGAGCGGAAAAGGTTCTGAAAGATCTGAGAGAGGCTACGGGCATGAAGGGCCGGGAGGGCCTCGTGGTGCTGAACCAATCTGCGGAAAATGAGAAGTGGCTTCGCAGATATGACAGGGTGGCGACCTATGCGCAGGCGGCCTTGGACCTTACGCGGCGCGAAGGGTTCAAAGGCTTCCAAGGCGGAGCGCTCCTCAGCTTGTCCGAGGCGAGATGGAATCTGGGGCAGCGCGATGAGGCGATCCATCTAGCCGAGGAAGCGCTGCGTCTGAGCGCGGAGACGCACCGGGGGTCCATGGGCCTTGCCGGTCGTTCCCATCAGATGCTGGGACTTTATTCCCTGAAGATGGGTAGGCTCCCGGATGCCCTTCAGCATTGCCAAAAGGCGGTGGAGTCTCTTAGAAAGGCTCGGGCCTGGTCCCCGCTGGCGCAAACCTATTTTTTCCTGGGTCAGGCCCAGCGCAAATCGGGCATGGAGGAAGAAGCCAAGAAATCCTACGAGATGGCCGCCAAATTTGCAGGAGCCGTGGGCAAGTCCGAGACCCTTTGGAGAGCCTACAGTGAGCTGGGGCATCTGGCCGCAAAGGAAAAGGAAAACCAGAAAGCATTCAAGTACTATGCGGACGCCATCGCCATCATTGAGGAGATGCGAGCCGAACTGGGCGATCCCATGCTCAAGGCCCTCTTCATGGAAAACAAGTTTCAAGTGTATGAGTGGATGATCCGTCTTCTCCACCGGATGAAACGCCACGAGGAGGCCTTCAACTACCTCGAAAGGGCCAAAGCCAGAACTATGCTGGACATGCTGGGGGACAAGACGTTTGCGTCGAAAAGCGCCGAAATGGAGGAGCTTCTCGCCAGGGAACGAGCTGTTCGTCAGGAGATCCAAGAGCGGATGAGGGCCTCGGGCCAGTTGCTCCAGGAAGAGAGCGAGGAAGAAGAAGGCTTTGATGAAAGATCGGCGTACCCGGAAAGCCAAGAAGGAAAGGAAGTTGATTCGCTGCAGGCAGAGCAGAAGACCTTGCTGGACCGGATCGAGCATTTGAACCCGGAACTTGCATCTCTGCTGAGGGTGAACCCCTTGACGGCGCAACAGGTCCAGGCCCTGCTCGACGAAGACACGGTTCTGCTGGCGTACTACACAGGGCACGAGTGGTCAGGAGTGTTCGTGGTCACCCGGGAAAAAACCCTTGGGCTCCTCCTCGATATCCCTCGCAAGGCGCTTGCTGAGAAGGTCAGGGAGTTTCGCAAGGAAACGGACGAGGGAATGACGGTCAAGCTCTTCACCTCGAAAGAGTACGAAAAGCCTCTGACGGAGCTCTATCAGCTCTTGGTGAAACCGGTGGAGCAGGACCTTGCAGGAAAGAAGCACTTGGTGGTGATTCCCCACGGTATGCTTCACTATCTGCCTTTCCAGGCCTTGCGGACGCAGGCGGGCCAATACCTCCTCGAATCGTACACGGTGAGTTATCTGCCTTCGGCGAGCGTGCTGAAATACGCGAGGGACAAAAACAGGGGCAACCGTGCCGCGCTTCTTGCCGTGGCCAATCCAGAGACGGATCTTGCCCCCTTGCCTGCTGCGGAAGTGGAGGTCCGGGAGGTCGCAGTCCTCTTTGATCGAAAAGAGGTTTTTCTGGGCTCCGCCGCCACGAAACCCAAGTTCAAGAGCAGAGGCCCGCGATACGATATGCTTCTTTTTTCCACCCATGGCGAGATGATCGAGTCCGACCCGCTTATGTCCAATCTGCGTTTCACTCCCACTGCGCAGGACGACGGGAAGCTCACGGTGAGCGAAGTTTTTGATATGGAACTGACGGCGAACCTGGTGACTCTTTCCGCATGCGAGACCGGACTGGCAAGGGGAGCCAAGGGCGGGTTTCCCCAGGGGGATGATCTAGTGGGATTGTCGCGAGCTTTTATCCATGCCGGAGCTCCCAGCGTGGTGGCCTCTTTGTGGAAGGTCTCGGATGAGTCTACGGTGGTGATGATGCGGTCTTTTTATCGCAACCTGAAAAGCATGTCCAAGGCGGAAGCGCTTCGGCGGGCGCAACTGGGGCTTGCAAAATCGGACGCCATGACCTCCTCCCACCCTTACTTCTGGGCCCCGTTTATCCTCATCGGCGACTGGAAATGAGGGGCCGCCAAAGGGGCAGGCTGTGCTACTGCGCGGGAGAAGGATGGTGCGCCCCTCTTCTCACTTCTTCCAGGATTTCAAGGATCTCTTGCGTGTAGGAGGATGGGGAACTCACATGTCCCCATCCCTTTTGAGTCTGGAAGAGACCGTCATAGGCGGTGTCATGATAGGAGACCATGAGGTGGGGGATGTCCCTTTCCTCGAGGATCGAATCCAGAAGCTGAGCTTCGATCTCGTTGTCGAGGACCGTGACCTTTACGTAATCGTCCATATGAACAGTCTCGAAATTGAATTGAAATCCTTAATCAAATCTCCCCCGGCCCCTCTTTTCCAAAGAGGGGTGTTTCCTCCCTTTGACAAAGGGAGGTCAGGAGGGATTTAAAAAGGGTGTCGTTTCAATTATGGGACGATTAATAAGTCCCTCCCGCATGGAAAGATGAGGAGTCCGTAAAAAGCCAGCCAGGCCTTCACTCCCGCCTGCGCCTTCGCGGGGGCAAACTCCAGAGGGAGTCCAGAAGCCCTTGGAAAGACTGGATTCCCGCCTGCGCAGAGATTTTAACGGTACAGTTTATTTTACATTGGAGACTTTCTTTTGCAGCTTTCACCAGGATGACAGGGGTCATGAACTTGAATCTCACACATTCCGCGGTCATGCTCC
>Ga0101944_10005368_pt1 | contig 14623 bp, 16 predicted proteins | sample DewCreD2012metaG_FD_75245 | JGI IMG/M metagenome (GOLD analysis project Ga0101944, IMG submission 75245) | Hot spring sediment bacterial and archeal communities from British Columbia, Canada, to study Microbial Dark Matter (Phase II) - Dewar... ... | reverse complement strand
CGCGTCCAACCAGCATATACCAGTTCCAGCCGGTTATTCCAGCCGCTATTGCGGAGAAGCACATCAGCCTGTAGCTGTTTGGCGTGATTATTCCAGACATTTCGTGCAGCCCATGCCATACGCCGCACTCGAACTCTGCTATGTAAGGAATGGGTGAAACCGAGCGCTGGTAGCGCAGCATATTCATAAAAACGCTGTGTCTGCTAGGGTAGCCTTCGTTCTCGAACTCATTGCCTGGGTAAACATCTATCCCAAGAAAATCTACTACTTTGGAGATCTCCCTGTGGTTTTGAATGTCGCCGCCGTAGTAGTAGTTGTGGTAAATCGGAACATCTATGCCTAACTGTCGATAAGCATCGGCGTGCCATTTTACGCATTTTGTAACAAGCCAATGTTCAAACCTCCAGTAGTCAAGCACTGCCGCGCGTCCGGATGGGTTCAGAATAAACGGCTCTCTTGCTCTTACCTGAGCCTGCTCAATCGAAGTGTAAGATGTGCCCCAGGCTTCATTTAGCTTCTCTACCGTCCCATAGCGCTCTTTCAGAAATTCATGGAAAAGCCCTGGTCTGCCTCTAAATCCCATCTCATCTTCAAACCAATGGGTGAATAAGTCCATCTCGTTGTCAGGTTGGAAGCAGATTATTCTGCCGCCGTTTGTTGCAAGTCTTGGCTTGAGCACTTCGGTTACAGCTTTCATCCAAGGCATAGCCGCGTCTTGGTACTGTTTTGAGAGTCTGTGATATGGCGCGGCGTAGTCCGGCACCCCAGCGTTCTTCCATTCGGAGTAGATATATGGTCCTGGGCGTATTATTACCCAAAGGTTCATCTCTTCGCATAGATCAAGGAATCCCACGAGATTTCTCTGCGGCTCTGTTTCTCCGTTGAAGTCAAACCTGCCGCGCTCGTATTCGTGATATTCCCAGCATACGTAAGTTGCCACGGTGGAAAGTCCCATCTCTTTTACGCGCTCAAGTATTTCGCGCCAGCGAGCCGGAGCAAGCCGCCAATAGTGAACCTCGCCGGATAAAAGCGGCACCGGCTTGCCGTCAATTTCTATCTGTCCTCCGCGTATTTGAACGTCAGCCATTTCTGTTACCTCCATAATCCGTAATGCAGAATACCAGAAGAGCGGGCGATTATACAATATCGAGTTTCGCATATAACTGGTAATTCTGCCGGTTATTCCCAAACAGTCCGCCGCCGAAAATTATTTATGAGGCGGGTCGGCATTTTTAAAGAGGGACGGAAGCCATGAAATTAAAACCTTTAGCACTCTTTATTGCTTTTATTGTTTTGGCGTCGGCGTTTTTGGTTTTAGTCGGCGGTTGTGGAGGCGGGTCTAGCACAGTCGAATATGGCAAGTTTTTGTCCGAAACTGAAACAAAGAGCGCAAACGGCGGCTCTGCGCCTGCGCCGGCTTCGGAGCAGTCGGAAGAGATCGAACTCCCGCCGCCTCCGCCTTTCTGAGAATTTGCTCTAAAGTACGCTGCGGTTTAGTCCGATAACATTGTTGGATGTCATCCTAATCCTCCTTTCTCGTTAGGGTGTGAGTGACTTACTGCCTCTGCGCGGGATGCTGTAACCCCGCGCGCTTTTTTGTACGCTCCAATAATCGGCTCTGCAGAATCATCCAATTTGTACCCACTTCAGATTTTTCCGCGCTTTTGATGGAATGTGTCACGCTTGGCTTGAGCGTGACAACCATTCGTCGTCTGCGCCATTTTTTATTATTCTCCGCCGGCTCGGCGGAAAAATGTTCTCCCATAATTACAAGCACGCAGAATGGCTGAAAGTTAGAGTCAAAGCGAAGAAATCTCTGTGAAAAGTTGATAAGGCTGGAGCGGATTCGAATGTCATATTTGACCGGTGTTATTGCTTTGGTTAACATGAGCGTGAAGAGGTGGTAATTATGGGTGAGCCTACGCTGTTTGATAGCGAGCCGTCTCCGGAGATTCGCGTTAGGGCTGAAAAGCTGCGCGAGGAAATAAATCACCATAACTATCTTTACTATGTTCTTGATCAACCGGAGATATCGGATGCAGAATACGACCGCCTGATGAGAGAGCTTCAGGAGATAGAAGAACGGTATCCCAGCCTTGTCACTCCGGATTCGCCTACCAGACGCGTAGGCGCGCCGCCGCAGGAAGCGTTTGGAACTCATGCTCATAGAATGCCTATGCTGAGCTTGGCGAATGCGTTTGGCGAAGAAGAGCTTAGGACGTTTGATGCGCGGATACGGCGGATGCTTGGGATGGCGGACGGCGAGGTCGAGTATGTGGCTGAACTCAAAATAGATGGACTTGCGGTTTCGCTTACTTATGTGGATGGCATTTTCACTGTTGGGGCGACCAGAGGCGATGGCTATCGCGGAGAAGACATCACAGAAAACCTGCGCACTATACGAAGCATACCGCTTAAGATAGACGCATCGCACAGCAGCAGGGGCGTGCCGAGGTTTGCTGAGATACGCGGAGAGGTTTTTCTGCTTCATGAGGAATTTAGGAGAATAAACGATGAACGCACGGAGCGCGGCGAGCCTACTTTTGCTAATCCTCGCAACGCCGCCGCAGGTTCGGTGCGTCAGCTTGACCCCAAAATTACAGCAAACCGCAAGCTGGACATATTCTGCTACGGCATAGGCGAGGTTGTTGGAGTATCTTGGAAGACGCATTGGGAAGTGCTCTCTACACTTAAAGATTGGAGATTTAAGGTAAATCCGAACATACGACTCTGTAGGAATATAGAAGAGGTTGTGGAGTTCTGCAGGGAGTGGGACGATAAGCGCGACTCGCTGGGCTATGACATAGACGGCGTGGTGGTAAAAGTGAATTCCCTTGCGCTTCAGGAAAAGTTGGGATATGTGGCAAGAAGTCCGCGGTGGGCTGTTGCGTTCAAATATAAGCCGAGGCAGGCTAAGACTATTATACGCGATATAGCCGTGCAGGTCGGCAGGACGGGTGCGCTTACGCCAGTTGCGATTATGGATCCGGTGCAGATAGGCGGAGTCACGGTGGCGGGGGCGACTCTGCACAATGAAGACGAAATACGCAGAAAAGACGTGCGGATAGGCGATATGGTGGTTATACAGCGCGCAGGCGAAGTGATACCTGAGGTTGTTGAAGTGGTAAAGGAGAAGCGCACCGGTGCGGAGCGGGTGTTTGTTATGCCGAATAAATGTCCGGTCTGCGGCGGCGAAGTGGAGAGGCCAAAAGGAGAGGCGGTTACTCGGTGTATAAATATAGCTTGTCCGGCGCAGGTTAAGGAGAGGATTGTTCACTTTGCTAAACGCGAGGCGATGAACATCGAAGGCTTGGGTCCTTCGCTGGTGGATAGACTGGTTGAAGCGGGGATAGTGAGCGATCCAGGCGATCTTTATTCTGTTACAAAGGAACAGCTTCAGGAACTGGAGCGGATGGCGGAAAAGTCTGCGTCGAACATTATCGAGGCTATAGAGAGAAGCAAGAACTGCACGCTCGCGAGGCTTATATATGCGCTTGGTATAAGACATGTGGGCGAGCGCACAGCGCAGACGCTTGCAGATCATTTTGGGTCGCTTGACCGGCTGGAAGAGGCGTCGGAGGAGGAGCTGGCGGAGGTGCCGGATGTTGGACAAGTGGTGGCAGGGAGCATTTATAGGTTCTTCAGGCAGGATGATAACAGGCGGGTTATAGACAAACTGCGCGCGGCTGGGCTTAAGTGTGAACATCAAGCGCAGGAGAGACAGGAATCTGATCTTACGGGCAGGACGTTTGTGTTTACCGGCGCGCTGGAAACCCTGACCAGAGACGAGGCTGAGGCGATAGTGATGAGACATGGAGGCAGGGCGTCGTCTTCGGTGAGCAGGAACACTGATTTTGTTGTGGTGGGAGCAAATCCAGGTTCGAAGCTGGATAAGGCTAACGAGCTTGGCGTGAAGGTGATAAGTGAGCAGGAATTTCGCAGGATGGCTGGACTGGAATGAGGTTGGAGCGCGGGGCATTTTTAGCGTGGGCTGTGGTGGTGTGCTATATGGTGGTTATTTTTGCGATTTCATCCAAGCCATATATGCCTGAGCCTGAAGTTAGGGGCACGGATAAGATTGAGCATTTACTTGAGTATGCAGTGCTGGGTGCGCTTGTTTTTTGGGCGTTAAGAAAGAGCGGTGTGGAGCGCGCGGTTTTTATTAGCGCGGTTATCTCGTCTGGATATGGCGCAGTGGACGAGGTGCATCAGGTTTTCGTGGCGGGAAGGTCGTGCTCGCTTGCGGATTGGACTGCGGACGCGGTGGGAGCGATTTTAGGTGCGGTTGTTTTGGGTATGATTTTTAGAGACAGAGAAAAAATTCGCTGATGTGGAGGTGAATATTTATGGCGTCTGACGCAGAGAATGGTTTTGAGGTTGTAGATAAGCGGAAGAGGAATAAATCAAGAGATAGCGAAGCAGTCGAACCTGAGCAGGCTTCGCAAATTGGAGAAGAAAAAGCTGGTGAATCAACTCAAGGCGAAGAGAGAATCGCTGAGACTCAATCGACTACAGGGGACGTTTATTCGCTTATGCAGTGGTTTATAGTGATGCTTGCAGAGGCTGCGTGGCAGTGGATGGGGCTTCATATGAACCCTGTCACAAAGAAGGTTGAAAAAGATATGGCGCAGGCGAAGGCGGCGATAGATTCGGTGGTTTTCTTGTGCGATCAGGTAGCGCCGCATGTATCCGAAGAGCAGAGAGCCGCCAATAGGAGTATGATTACAGATTTGAGAATGAACTTTGTCCAGCAGCAGAGCAAGCATGAATAGTGTCTGGGGCGCTGAAGCAAGCGCCCTATTATATTTTTTCATCGTTCGCAGATATTTATTTCCCACCCATTTTTTATATGTGAATGCTTCGCAAAAGCCGTTGTAACGCTTGACATAAGCTAAACATCATCTCTATTATTGCATTGGATAATGGACTACGGCTTTAGGCGATTCTGTGATGCATGGCTAATAGCGCCATACTTATCACGAAGATGGGCTGGGCAGCACGATGGCGATGAGTGATTATACTGGGAGTGTTACAGACAAATACAGCTATGATGAGTGGGGAGCAACTGCGCACACCTACGGCTCGACATCCGACAACCCGCATCAATACGTCGGCAGGCTGGGATACTATACGCATTATCAGGAACCAGACTTCCCCCTACTCTAGCTTGGGGCTAGATACTATGACGGGGAGATTGGGCGGTTTACGCAGAGGGATAGGATAAATGAGGATAGATGGAGCAGCTATGTGTACGCATTTGATCAACCTTCTAAATACATAGACCCCACGGGTAGAGAACCCATCACAATTTGTTCTGTCCTTGCCCTAATCTACAGAACTGCTTCTACGACATGGTTTGTCGGAAATGGACTGATAGCTTGCTATTCGCTGCGCCATTGTAGAAAATGCCTGGCCAAATGCGATGAGTATTCAAAATGGGCTAGAGAGCATATGATCCCTGAGAGATACGAAAAGTGGCTAATAGCAGCCAAGCCATGTGTTGAGTGTGGAGAAATATGTGCAATGGCTGGCGATCGCGGTAAAGATATGCTCAGAGGTGCAATCCTTAGGCTTGCCCCATACTTTATACGATGTAAGCCTATTTGGGATTAGAAGACATTTTGATAGGATTGGGAGTATCCCGCAATATCAAATTCAAATAAGGGGACATCTTAATGCCTATAACAAACGCTGACCGCTGGCGATATCTTTTTTTGCTTATAATCTTTCTATCTTTCAGATGGAACGCACTCGATGCTTCTATAGTAGCAGCAGTCTCTGCAATAACTGGATGGCTGACTGCCGGCTTTTTACTAAGCAGAAAACACTCTATTTCTACAGGATTGGCGATATCCATTGCGTTGGCATTACCAGCGGCACTAGGCATATATGCACTAGCCTCAGGTTCGACTATAATAGCAGATGATTTCATACTACCATATGTTGGGGCATTGTTTGTAAGAACTGTGCGTCCTCCAAACGCAAGCATTTTCCCAAAAACTCGGACAGAATGGCTGTGGTATATGGCATTCATAGTGCTGTTGATCGGATTAATCTTGGCATGCCAACTATTGTTCAATAATTTTCTCTGGTACACAAAATGAATTAAATGCTGGCTGGCAAGAGTAAGCGGCGCATTACGAAGGTTCAGATTGCTATCAGGAAGTATGAGAATATGTAGATTCCAATAAAGATACTCAAATGGCGCTATTTTTTATGTTCGGAAGAGATTATGGCATAGATTTTCCCAATGGTGCGGTAGATTCTTGATCAGCTACGAAGAGTGAACAAACAAATTGGCTACGCGAACGATGAGTGAGTGTTAACATCCGCTTACGCTCGCCTGACTGGTTTCTGAGAAGAAAAGACCTTCGGGAGAACAGTGAGTATTAGTTCGGACTCATGAGAGAAATACTAATCTCGACATCCGACAACCCGTATCAATACGTCGGCAGGCTGGGATACTATACGCATTATCAAGAACCAGACTTCTCCCTACTCCAGCTTGGGGTAAGGTATTATGATGGGGAGATTGGGAGGTTTACACAGCTTGACCCGATAAAAGACGGGGTGAACTGGTATGTGTATGTGGATGGAAACCCGATGGTAGGAGTGGATCCGTGGGGTAGGAAAGCATTAAACGATCAGCAATGGAAGAAAGTTAACTGCCACCTGCGAGCACTATGTGCGTGTATGAAACCCTCAAGAGGTCATTGGGGTTATGGACAGTTATTACAAGATATATGTAAGTATCAAGACAAAAAGAACTATTTCGACAATAGATATAATGCAAACGATCAAACAGAGGCTTGGACAAAACCAATCTATTTTTGGGGCGGTTGGACAGGAATACATTTTGTTCAAGCAATGAAATGGGTTAATGGAAAGTGTGAGTATAGTGAAGAACTAGCTGCTACTATAATACATGAAATGATGCATCGCCATAACAAATACTGGCATGACTATATTGAAAGCGGCTTAGCAAATTCCTCGCTAAAGTATAAAATCGGTAGATATTTCCCTGGCGATGATCCTGATGACGATGGGTATTTTCAAGCATTAGCCGAATTTTTCCGTGATTCGTCATCAGCATACTGCTACAAGAGCGTTATAACTAGGTGTTGTAGATGCAAGTAAACTATCGTTTGCATGTATATGTTATTCTCGCTTGGCTTTGTACATTCGCATTTGTATCCATTTGGCCATCGATTGCAGTGGAATGGATTGGTATTGGGCTTGGCACAATTGGCGCAAGTTTGGCGTATGCGCTGGTCATGTGGAACTACTTGAGCAGATGGCAAATAGCTGTGACGACTCCTTTGGTACTGGCGGCACCTCTTTTGTATATCTTCACCTATCTAATACCACCACCGCCTGTTATCAGCACATTATTTCTGCTCAGCGCGGGCGGGATTATGGGATTACTCTCTATGATATTTCTCCATAGTTATCGAAGACAGCCTTCCGCCAGTGCCCGATATATACTGATATTGACAATGATAATTTGGTGGGGATGTTGGGGCGTTTCCGCCATATCAGCGCCAGCTCCCATTATAGTTGACGATCAATGTTCTTCATGTGTCTATCATATGAAGCGAATCTCTTACGCTTGTTCCGAATATCGCAGTAAGTATGGAAAGAACCCCCCAGACATAGAATCAATGGTTTCCAAAGGGCTATTGAAAAAATCCGAAACCATTTGTCCCACAGGTGGCAGCTATGCCCTACTTACGCCGAAACACAATTTAGGAAACAGCAGTTATCAAGGTATTCTTTTGTGCATGAACCATCCAAGCAGAATACTAGTTCTAGATAGATCCGGCAAGCTGCGCATATTCTTCGAAAGGAAACGATGGAAACACAATAAGATAGACGGAAAGCTATGGTGGGATACTGAGATGCATTAAAACATAATTAAGCTGATAACACGCGATGGGAAGATACACTACTTTGTGTATGATCCTACCGCCTCCATTCCAGCAGTGGTGTATGAGCGCCGTATTATTCCTGAGAGTGTTTTTCTATCAGCGATGCAATGGCGCTCATTATTCGGCGGCCTACTTCTTCGACGGCTTCGCGGTCTAAGCCTCTATCGTATAAATCGTCAAACGTCATCGGTTTGCCGTAAACTACGGTAACGCGGCTGAAATGTAAAAAATATGAGTGCGGCGGCAGTACGCGGTTCGTCCCGATGAGCGCCACAGGCACTACAGGCGCCCGTGATTTGAGAGCTATCATTCCTATGCCAGCCTGAGCCGGAAGAAGCCTGCCGTCGAGGCTCCGCGTGCCTTCTGGAAAGATGCAGACAACTTCTCCTTTGGATAAAAGCTCGAGCGCGGTTTTTAGTGCGCTGCGGTCGGCTGAATGCTGCTTTACAGGAAATGATCCTACCGCCTTTATGAGCCACCCAAGAATGGGAACCTTGAATAATTCCTGCTTAGCCATAAAGTGAGTTACTCTGCGATAGCCTGAGCCGGCTGTGGGAGGGTCAAGATAACTTATGTGATTCGGCGCTATAATAACTGGACCAGTTTCGGGGACGTTATCGGCGTCTATGTAGCGGCATCTTCCGAAGACTGCCATCACAAGCCTTGAAAGATGCCAGCCTATCCAGAACAGCACTTCTTAATCCTCCGATTGTGAATCTCGATAACGGCGTCCACTACTTGTTCGATGCTCATGCCGTCAGTGTTTATCAACACAGCGTCATCCGCCTGCTTGAGCGGAGCCATATCGCGCGTGCTGTCGCGCAGGTCGCGTTCGTTTATTTCGCGCGCTACAACTTCTGGGTCGGCTGCAATTCCGGCTTTTTCCAAATCTAAACAGCGTCTCCGCACGCGTTCTTCTTGGGATGCCGTCATAAAAATCTTCACTTCTGCGTTTGGGAAGACGTAAGTGCCGATGTCTCTGCCTTCCATAACCACGCCGCCAATTTCCCCCATCTTGCGCTGTATCTCAACGAGTCTATGCCGAACGCCTGGTATGGCAGATACCGGACTCGAAAGTCGGGTGGCGTCTGGTGTGCGAACAGCGTCGGTGAGGTCTTCGCCGTCAACTATTATTGCCTGCCTGCCGCTGCGCTGTTCGAATCTTATGTCCATCCGGTTTGCCAGCTCGACGATTTTGTCAGGTTCTTCTATTGGTATGCCGGCTTCTATGGCTCGCACGGCGACGGCTCGGTACATCGCGCCTGTATCTATGTATGTGTAGCCAAGTTTTGCGGCAACAAGTTTTGCTATGGTGCTTTTGCCTGCGCCAGCAGGTCCATCTATTGCGATAATAGGTCTTTTCTGCATAGCGATATTATAATACACGCTCCAGTTATACTAAATAAACTCAGATTGGCATGCCGAGGAAGTCTGCCAGCCGGCGTTTTTCCAACATTGCCGCGCCAATAGAGCTGTCCGCCCCGCCGTAGTATATTAGAAAGTCATCATCTCTTTCTATAACGCCGCATGTGAAAACAACATTGTTTACGCACCCTTCGCATTCAAAAGCATCCTGCGGAGTAAGAATAGGCTCTTCGGGTCTAACAATAATTGTTGAAGGGTCGTTTAGGTCAGATAAGAATATGCCTATGCGGTAGATGCGATCATGGTCGGCGGCGTGGTAGAAGTTGAGCCAGCCGGACTGCGTTTTTATTGGCGGCGCACCAGCGCCAACTCGATCGTTGTCCCAGCAATCTGCTCTGGGGGTCATAAACGCTTTGTGACCCGTCCAATTGATCAAGTCGTTTGAATAAGATATCCACATATCAGGAAATATGCGGTGATACATGACCCATCTGCCGTTTATCATCTCCGGAAACAGCACTGCGTCTTTATCATCAAACTCTGGCAGTATTACGCCGTGCCTATGAAAAGTTTTGAAATCCGAAGTCGAAACCAGCGACACTCTGCACCGCCAGGGCGGACCAACTCCGAACGTTGGAGGGCGTCCCTCAGATGCAGGATAAGTGGATGCGGCTACATACGTTATGTAGAAAGTCTCGTTTATTTTGGTTATGCGGGGGTCTTCTACTCCAAGCCGTTCAAACTCGTTTCCTTGTTCGCCTTCGAACACCGGCAGAGGGAATCGGGTAAAATGGAAGACATCTTCGCTTATAGCATAACCGAATCGCGAAGTATTATCGTCGCCTACGGCTCGGTACAGCATGTGAATTTGGCTGTTGTGCCGAACGACGGCACAGTTGAAAACAGCCTTTGTTTCCCACCAGTTGTTGGTAGGCGCAAGTATAGGATTTCCCTCGTAACGTCTGCAGAGCATAAGTAGAAGCCGGCTAAATGTTACCAGACAGATCAGGTTTTGGTCAAAGCTCAGTCGGCTTGGCCAGCGACTGCAGGAACGCAGATGTTCTTTGGGCAATCTCGATGGGTGTAAATGGCCTTATCTCGAGCACGGCGAAGCCGTCGAAATTTGATGTTTCCATCCATTCGAGCAGGCATAGCCATTCATCGCGAGGTATTTGGCAGTCGCCTGGCGGACGGTGGGAATCGCTTATTGCTTTCAGTGTGCCTGGGGTCATATATACATCCTGCAGATGGAGATGTACTATGCGATCGCCAAAAGTTGAGATGTAATCTCTGAAAGGTCTGTCGCCGGCGCAGTGAAGATGTCCTATGTCTAAGCATACCGAAAGTTCAGGCGCAGCCGACAAACCTTCACAGAGCGTTTCAAACGCGCCATCTCGATCGGCATTCTCAAGCGCTATGGATACACCGCAGGATTTTGCTATCTGCGCGATTTCCTTGACTAAGGAAGGGTCGAATTCGTTCGTTCCTAGCCTGAGATGGTCATTGTGTACCACAATAACTCTGCTTGAAGTGTCGCGCGCCGCTTCGATTTGATTTATATGCTCTTCTAACGTGTTCACTTTGCCGCCGTGCAGGCTTGAAGGTATATTTTTTGCTAACTCGATTAGTCTTGAGCGGTTTTCTGGTTGGTAGAGATCTTTTTGATCTTTCCAATCCGGCCAGAACTCTAGTCCAAGTCCAGCGGCGGCTGTTTCAGCGATTACTTCTTCAAGTGTTTTAGGTTCTGTGTAGGCTTCATAGTTCCAGATGCTTAGGGCGAGCTTGTAAGACATGAGAACCTCCGGCATAAAGTGTATAGTAGTGATTGATTTTATCTTCAAGAAGATTGTTACGCAGGGTAGCTGTTTGTTCCTGCAGCGATTGAGAATGTTTGACAATGTTGGCTGTCGGTGGTAGATTAATGTCGGCGATGATGCCAAGCTCTGCCGCAGACGGCGGTGGGGCTTGTTTGGTTTGAGGTGTAAGCGTGAGTAATATGACGGTTGAAGAACAGTTTGAACTGCTAAAACGCGGAACGGCTGAGATTGTGCCGGAGCAGGCGCTTAAGGATAAACTTGAGCGTTCGATGAAGGACGGCGAGCCGCTTAGAGTAAAGCTTGGGATAGACCCGACTGCGCCGGATATACATCTTGGCTTCGCAGTGGTGCTGCGCAAGCTTAGGCAGTTTCAGGATTTGGGACATAATGTGGTGCTGATAGTTGGCGATTTCACCGCTGGAATAGGAGATCCTTCTGGGCGGTCGGAGACCAGACCTGTGCTTTCGGCTGATCAGATTCGCGCAAATGCGGAAACGTTTACTGAGCAGTTTTGGAGGATACTTGATAAATCTAGAACAGAGCTGGTTTTTAACGGCGATTGGCTCGGCAAGATGAGTTTTGGAGATGTTGTGCGCGAGGCGTCCAGAGTTACAGTGGCAAGGGTTCTTGAGCGCGACGATTTTCAGAAACGAATGAACGAATCTAGACCTATAGGTCTTCATGAGCTGCTTTATCCTATTGCGCAGGCGTTGGACTCGGTGGAGATACGGGCTGATGTGGAGATAGGAGGAACCGACCAGAAGTTCAATATTTTGATGGGGCGCGACCTTCAGGAAGCTCATGGGATGGAGCCGCAGGTTGGGCTTTTTATGCCGATACTGCCTGGTCTTGATGGCGTGCAGAAGATGTCGAAGTCGCTCGGAAATTACATAGGCATAAACGAGCCGCCAAATGAAATGTTTGGAAAGGTTATGTCTATACCAGACAGCGCAATGGCGACTTACTTTGAGCTTGCTACGGATGTGCCGCTGGATGAAGTCTGCGCGATAGAAGAAGGGGTGGCGGATGGTACTATACATCCAATGGACGCCAAAAAACGGCTGGCTTATAAGATAACGAAGATGTATCACGGAGAAGAAGCGGCGCAGAAAGCTAAGACTGAGTTCGAACGAGTATTCAGTCAAAGAGAGCTGCCGACTGAGATGCCTGATGTCGTTATTCCAGCGGATATTCTTAAGGATGGCAAAATATGGCTGCCGAAGCTTTTGGTTGCAGCAGGCATGGCTGGCTCTAACAACGAAGCAAAGCGCTTGATAGAGCAGGGAGCTGTTACTATTGATGATGAATGTATAACCGATTCGTCTGTGGATGTAGAGATTCGCGACGGGCAGGTGCTGCGTGCAGGAAAATTTAAGTTTGGCAGGATTAGAATAGGGTAAATCAGGAGTAGGATAGAAAAGGTATTGGGGGAATAGTCTGTATGCTGCAGATGGAAGCTTGGCAGATAATGAATCGTGATGTTATCACTATTAAGAAAGGGGCATCGGTGGAAGAGGCTCTAAAGCTGATGACTAAACATCACGTAAGCGGACTGCCTGTTGTGGATGCTGATGGGTGTATAGTAGGCATAATCACGGAATCGGATGTGCTGCTTAAAGATCAGGCGCATGTGTTGGATAAGCCTAGGCCGATAAAAGGGCATCCGCCGGTGCCTGAGGAGGTTTTGGAGAAAGCTTATAAGAAAGCGCGCGCAGAGTTGGTCGAAGATGCTATGACTAAAGATGTTATAGCGTTTAGTGAGGACTCTATTGTTGCGGATATCGCGCGGGTGATGGTTGAGCTTGGCATTAATAGGGTGCCGGTCGTTCGCGATAGGAAAGTTGTTGGCATTATAAGCAGGGCGGATATTATAAAAGCTATGGCGGCAACTCTGGCTCCGCCGGCAGCCGATGCGGCGAAGCCGAAGAAAAAAAGAGAGCCGATAGAGCTGGGTTAAGGCTTTTTACGAGCTGCGTTTGAAAAGCAGCCAGTCTTTTTCGCCTTTTGTTTTGATCAGGATGTAATCGCCGTTTGCTCTGCCGCCATAGAGTGTGAAACTCAACTTGGTCGGGGTGCGTTCGGTAAGTTCATAGGTGCCTTTGTCCCAGATTATTACTTCTCCAGCGCCATAGTTCCCTTCGGGGATAACGCCTTCGAAGTCTATGTAGTCGAGCGGATGGTCTTCAACTTCAACAGCAAGGCGTTTTACGCCAGGTGAGTCTGGAACGCCTTTTGGGACAGCCCAGCTTTTCAGTACGCCGTCAAGTTCCAACCGGAAATCCCAATGAAGTTTGGTTGCATGATGCTCTTGGATTACGAATCTAAGGCTGCTCATACGGTATATCTTTCGGTTTTTTGAGAGAATATTCCTGCTTCGGTTTGGGAAGGTTATGGCGACTTGATTGACTAAGTGGTTATAGTATTTTGTTGAGCTACAAGTAGGAGGGATAGTATTTGCTCATAGCAGAGTTTTTTGGACTTCTTTTTGTAATTGTTGGCGCGGCATGGCTTTTAAGCATTGGCGCTGAGAAGTTAGCCGAGAAGTATGGCGCAAATTTCGCAGGAAGCATACTGCTGGCGTTGGTTACAACGCTGCCAGAGTATCTTTTTGTGTTTTGGGCTGCTGTGAAGAGCGAATACCAGATGGCGATTGGGTCGGCTGTGGGAGCCTGCACTCTGCTTGTTACTCTTGGATACGGGTCGGTTATATTGGTTGCCACATCAAGAATAAGCCGGAAGCCGGTTGATGTGGTGCATTTATCGCGCAACACTCAGATAGATGCTGTATATCTGTTTGCAACTGCTGTCGTAGCTTTTGTGCTCGCTTGGATAGGCGGCGGACTCAGCGTTGTGGATGGCGTTATACTTGCTGCCATTTTTGCGGTGTATATGTTTGAGCATTGGAGGATTGCGGGAAAACATTCGGCTACGGTTGATCATAATGTTACTCGTAAGGATACAGTGCGCGCGGTATTGATGCTTGTGGTGGGCGGTTTGGTAATTCTTATCACAGCCGAGAGGTTTGTTGATGCGATGTTGGGCATTGCGCATTGGATGGGAGTAAGTCCTATTGCGATAGCCCTGGTTTTAAGTCCTATTGCTTCGGAGCTGCCGGAGAAGATTACCGCGTATCTTACGGTAATGCGCGACGGCAAACTTGCTGAGATATCTGTGTGCAACTTTATGGGGAGCAAGGTAAATCACAACAGCTTGCTTTTGGCGGTGATGCCGTTCGTTGCCGCTTTTATGGGAAAAGGTCAAGTAACCGATATTATAGGCGCGCCGTTTATAACGATGACTGTGCTTACTCTTGTAGCAGGAGCGAGTTTGGCAAGGCGTAGATTGGAGAGATGGCAGGGCTGGGTGTTTCTGCTGCTTTATCTGACTACTTTAATCGTTGCTTATGAGGTGCGGATGGTGCCGCCGGCGCATTAGATGTTAGGTTACTGTTATTCTGCCATCTCCATCGGAGATTATTCTGCCGATAATCGCTGCTGGCACGCTGCGCGCGTT
>Ga0101944_10005367_pt1 | contig 14630 bp, 25 predicted proteins | sample DewCreD2012metaG_FD_75245 | JGI IMG/M metagenome (GOLD analysis project Ga0101944, IMG submission 75245) | Hot spring sediment bacterial and archeal communities from British Columbia, Canada, to study Microbial Dark Matter (Phase II) - Dewar... ... | reverse complement strand
GCTGATGCGTCCCGGCGGCCAGAGTGCCTACGATTCTTGAAAGCAGCGTCTGGATATCCGAATTCAGAGCCACTGCTCCGCCCGCCAGGTTATCCAGATAGCCCGCTCTCGTTGCGGTTAGTCTCGACTCAAGGTCGTCAACGTAACTCTTAATGGCCGCATTTCCATATGTGCCATCGCTAACGATGCCGTAGGCATCTCCTGTCTGCGGATGGCTCGTATAAACCTGAACGGTTACGCTCACCGCCGAGGAATTTACGAAGGTGAAGGCCACGTGGTTGTAGTTCGTCTCGGCTTGTGTTGGCGCATAGCTCCAAAGGCCATTGCCTTCGTGCGCTACCGATCCGGAACCGGAGGCTTGGGTTCCTCCATCGCCCGTCACATAGACCGTGGTTGTTCCGCTTGTCACATCGGAGCCGTCGGTCTTCGATATAAGCTGTGCACATACGACCTGACCGGCTACGTTCTTTTTCATAGTTGCGCTCCTTGGATCAAGACGTTAGAATTGCGAGCCCAGAAGGGGTTAAAAGTGGGTGCTTCATCAGCCCAATAGTCTCTAAAGTTTGGGACGTCGATGCCGGCGAAGGGCTCTTCGTAGAGCCACATGACCTCGGCAGGTGTTAGCTCTCTCCGGTAGAGCCGAATGTTGTCTAAGGTGCCTGCTTTGAAGTGAGATATGCCAGCTCTTGACATAATATAAAATGGATGTGTAGGGAAATTACCTGATCCGGTTTTATTGTTGTTCGTTATTGTTGTGGTTCGTTCTACTCCATCGACGTAAATTTTGATGTCACCTGCCGTTGTGCTGTTATCAACTACAACGCAGAAGAACGTTAGGCGGTTTGGCCATGACGATTGAGCTTGAACATATTCCACCCTGTAATCTGTCGCGTTTCCTCTTATTCCCGCTGCCAAGCACCCACCCGCAGTAGTTTCTGTATTTATACAAAAACACTGAGCGTTACTATTAACATTGGTGCTCAGTTCAAAGAGTATCTTGGCCTCATTATAGGTGCTTACATTCAGCCAGAAGCATAAAGTTGCTACGCTTGAGCCAATGGTTAAAGACGAGATTGCACCGAGGGCGTTGCTACCGTTGAAATAGCGAGATCGGCCAAAGGGTGTTATGGCTGGAGTAGTGTTATACCAGGTGATGTCTTTGTCAGGAAGCAGGAGGTTGTGTTCCCTTGCTACAGAAGGACGATTCATCAACCAGCATCCAACCAAACCCTGACTCAATGGATGGTTAGGGTTGACTCGTGGTTTCCACTCGTAGCGAGGTTTGATCAGTCTTGTCGTTAGTCTGATGATATCGGACATTATACACTCTGCTCGTAGTGTCTGCTGTATTTGACGGTGTTTCCGCTCGATGCGAGGGCAGCGCCGCTTTTATTGAAGAGGATGAGCTTGAACTTGAGCGGAGCGACTGGGATGTTGGCGATGACCTTTCGCTGAGCCTGGGTTACGCTTGGGATCAGTGGGAAGATGGCGTCTGGTGGCTTGTCTCCGGTCGTGTTGTTGGGAGCGTTCTCGTAGTTCGACCCATCAAGAGAGTAAACAATCCACACTGCACAGTAGGGAGAGCCGCTGCCTGACGAGAAGCTCGCAAGATAAAGCTCGATGTCAACCCAGCGGTAGAGACCGGAGGTGTTGTCAACCTCTACGCTGCCGAGAGAGCTCATTGTGCTGTCGGCAAGATTGTTCAGCTCACTCGACAACCCTGTTTGTGGACTTTCACCGGCTACCCATTTGAACGTCGCCATCTTATGCCCTCCTTGCTGCTGCGATATCGTCCCAAGTTATGACTGTGCCTGCCCCGAATAGCTCTTCGGCTCGGCTTCCTGCCCTTGTCATTAGAGCGAGCAGGTTAGCTCTGGACGTTGTTGCAGCGCCGAAAGCCTTCTGGAGAGCAGCCCTTGTGTTGGTGCCCTTGAGGGAAACCTGACCCATAGAGAGGATGAGCTGAACCCTCGATTTTTCGGTCGCTGTCAGCACATCCCAATCTTCGGGGACGATTGCATCAAACAGTTCATAGGTGGCTACGACATCTCGTGGGATGCGGATGGAGTCTCTGGTCTCGTTGATCAGATCAGCGAGCTTCCAATTTTGACCATTAGCCCAAGCCTCGGCGTATCCGTAGTTTCTTGGGTCATTGATGAATTCGGCTTTTAGTTGACGGTAGTCCATGTTTCCTCCATCATTTGGATTTAAAAAAACAGCCGCTTGGAGCCTTGTTCAAAGTCTTCCAGTCGTCACTCCAACTCGTTCCGCCGTTGCTGTCACTTCCATTCTCGTAATCGATGTAGTATGTGGCCATAATATCCTTCAGTAATTCTCGAGGTCGAGTGTTAATCGCTCGTCCTTCTTCTTTTCAAATTGTACGCTATCGTCAAATTCATTTTGGCTTGTCGGGGGCAGGGCTGCCTTGCCGGAGGCGATATCTCGCAAGCTCAAAACAGCGGCTTCGTAATTTTTTGCGCGCACCTCGGGAACGGCCGACCGACGGCTGTAGAGAAAATAGATCGCAAGCGTTACGGAGTGCTGTTTGATAATCGTGGGGACATCCGAGAAAGGCACGCTTGCCACACGTCCGCAGTAAGAATCGATCAGCGCATCCGCTCGCGAAATGGCAGCGCTAACCCTGGCCTCGTCGATGACTCCCGCGCCCTCGTCATCCGTCAGCTCCCGAAGTTCTGTCTCTGAAAGCTCAAGCAGTATATCGTCTTTGGAACAATATCCCATCGCTCTCCCCAAGAGGGAGGGCCGTCAACCAGACGGCGCCCTCCCCCACGCGGCAGTTTAGGTCTGAATCGTATCGTACCAGAAGAAGCCGAGATCGCTTCCGGTTTGCACGATGTCGGTTTCTTCAGCTACTTCGTAGACATCTTGGTGCTCGGCAGGCTCTCTCCAGGTCGTCGTGCGACGAGGAGATCCGTCTTCATAAAGCACGCGCACCTGATATCCTGCGCTGGGCGTTTTTAGCCCTGGAGACGGCGGTCGATAGAAAAGAAACGCCGCCCCCTTGCCAGCGTTCTTCTCCCAGATGCTCACGGCCGAGAACTCGGTTCCGGCCTTTGTTTCTTTTGCGCTGCTGTAGATCGCGTCGCCGACAAGGACTTCTTCGAGGCCGAACAAAGCCGCAAGAAGATCCGGCGTGACGATGCCCCGCTGCGTGTACTTGATCCGATCGAGTACGGCGGAGATCTGTTTCACCTGGGAAAGCGTATTTCCCGACAGTATCAACACGTTCGGTCGCAGTCCCGTGTTCGAGCGTATCGTCTCGATCCGTGATTCAACGTCGGTGATGAATGTATTCGTCTGTGCGCTCGCCGCCCAGCCGCCGTTCACATCTTCGCCTGCAACACCCGACCACGTTCCCCCGATGATCAACGATGCGACACGTCGCTCCTTGGAAAGGTCGATCCGATCGGCGCAGAATTCGATGGCGTCCTGCTCCGGCCGAAGAGGCGGCGCGCCGGTAGCGCTTGCGAAGCGGCGGTCTTCGTCTGTGACCTCTTTCGCAAAGGCATACTCTTTGGGCGAGATGTCGATGTAATCGACGGGATACCCACCCCGCACGGCCCTTGCGCCGGGGCCTCGAACCTTGGCCTCGTCACGAAACCAGGCCCCTTTGAGGTAGCGGGCAACTTTGGCCTTGGGATCCGAGGTATCAATGATCGGAAAAACTCGATCCGAAATGTAAGCTCTGTTCCGATATTGAATACTCACGTCTTTGAGCGGACTCGAGATAACAAGTTCTTTGACGTTTGGCTGTGGCATATGTCAATCCTCCTTTTTTGTCAAAAAAATCTTAATGAACAACCGTGCCGAGGCTGTAGATCGTCACGGCTTCGGTGCCGGATCCGGCATTTGTGACCACGGCGAGAAAGCGCTTGCTGTTGTTCTGCGCAATGGTCATCGTGCCAGACAGCGTCACCCCGGTACCTGCCGTGACCGTAATGGTTTCGGATGCACCGGCGGTGTTCCGAATCGTGAATTCAAAGCTCGACCCTGCCACGGCGCCTGCGATCGCAGCAACGATGTTTGCAGCCGTGTCCGTAGCATCGCTCCGATTACCGCCGTTGGGATTACGAAGAATCAGTCCGCCGACCATCTGGGCCGCGGTATAGGTTACGTTCCCCGCCGTGGCGATCGTAGTGACGGTCGTCATTTTCTTGACCGCGTCGTTGATCGCCGGAAACGGCGATGTCAGGAGCACGCCTGCCAGGTCGTCCTCGGCGGCGCTCGCCTCGACCACGACCGCCCGCGTGTATGCGGGTGCCCCAGAAGAGTCCTTGCCTTTGCCGGCGTCTGCTGCGCTGACGTACTCCGGCATGACGAAAGTGCCAATGCCAAGAGCATCATTTGCCTGCAGCTTCGAGACTCCAGCAATCCGAACCACGGCGGCCTCACCGGAAGCCGGAGCATTCTGAAGAATGCCCAAAGCGACTTCGGCCTCGCTGTCGGGACGCCGAACCTTGCCCGCGCTCGTTAGAACGACAAAGCGATACTGATCGTTCGAGAGATCCTCGGCAGCCTCAAATGAAAGATCCAAGATTCTGTTTTCTGTCGTCATATTTTTTACCTCCTCTTAGCTTTGGCTCTTGAGCTCTTCTGCGTATGCCGAAGCAAGCTCCGGATGTTCCTTCTGCACTTCGATGAAAGCCTGGCCGAAAGAAAGCTCCTTCTTCTCGCCTATCTTCTTTCGCGTCAGCGCGGTAAGACGCTCGCCGGCGGTCCCTGCGACTGAGGAGCAATCGGCCCGACCGACCTCGCCGTATTCGATCGCCTTCGGCATGTGCGAAAGAAACTCTTCCATGAACTGAAGGGCAGTCTGGCTTTTTCTTTTGCCGTCTTCTGCGGGCTCGCCGAACTCGAAGGATCCCTGCATGTCTGAAAGACAGAAAAGAAAAGCCTCGAGTCCCATCCCAGTTTTCATCATCGCGGGAGTTAGCTTTCCCTCTGTGAGCAGGCCTTCACAAAAAGCGCTGATTTTGGCGCGGCGCTGTTTGGCCTCGGCCTCAGCAAGGGCCTGGGCCTGCGCCTTGAGGACGGCCTCGCGCTGGCGAAGCTCCTCCTCTCTTGCCCTGGCCTCGTCTTCAATCTTCTTTTTCGCTTCAGCGAACTCGGCCTCCATGCGGGCTCGAATCTCGGCTTCGCCTTGACCTGGAGCCGAAAGCTCCTTCTCCGCGCTGCTCACAAGCTGCTTGAGCAATTCCATAAATTCTTTGAATTTGTTCATTTTCGTTCCTCCCTCGTTTCGAAATTCTCCGATCTTGAAGTGCTTCTTCTTCGCTTCGAGACGCTCGTCGATGATCTTTCTCTCTTCCTGGGAGTATTGGGCCTGATTGTCGCGAGCCCAGTAGTGAGCGGCCGCCCTGGTCTGCTCTGCGTCCGGGCACGGATAACGATAGTTCACGGGGTCGAGAAAGTCGTCATCGGCCACAGCCTCCCATTCCGAGGGCTTCGTCACATGCCCTCCCTCTTTGATTGAAATCCCGTACTTGCGTGAGCGCTCCTCCTGGGCCTCCCTGGCCTTTTCGCGTTCGCTTTTTTCTGCCATTTTGGTGCCTCCATCGACCTCGATCTGCCAAGCCGCGGCCTCGCCGAACTGGGCCGGCCTGAGCCCTTTGACCGCGGGGGGCATGGCGCCAAGAAATCCCACGTGCCTGAGTCCAAGGTCGGGATAAAGAGCGATGCTTACCTTTTTATAAAGTCCCTTTCGGATCCAGTCGCGAAAATCCTCGGCAAGCTGCTTGGGCTTGGCAAGAAGCCTATCGCCCGCCACCCGTAAGGCTTCGATCCATCCGTAAGCTGGCGCGTCGTGTTCCGGGTGACCGATCACAATCGGAGCCTCGTGGACCTCGGGGTTATATAATGATGCGATCTCCTCGAGGTCGGCCTTTGTCCACTCTCTTGTCCTCCCTGCCGAGTCGGTATGAACGCCGGCACGAAAGACCTCGAACCACGAAGCATCGTCGTCCTGCCGCTCTGCGTGCTCGATCGGGACCCATGCGCCGTCTTTTTTCTCGAATTTCTTTCGTACGGCAGCCCAGGCCACAGCGAAAGCCTTTTCCTCGTCACCCCCGTATTGATCCCATGCAGCATTGAATGCGGTAAGCCAGATCTCCTGCCCGCGGCGAGGCAGCTCCTTCACCGGATCAGGCAGCTCGTCAAGCCGTAGGTATGGCATCTTCTCCCCCTGGCTGATTCGCCGAACGCTCCATCCGTCCGAACCAGGCTTCAAAAGAGCTCAGCGTGAACAAAGAGCGATACTTTTTCACGAGGGCACCGAGCTCTTCGACAAATTTGTCGAACTCTTTCGACTTATGATACATCTTCCTGCATCGGTCGCTGCAAAAGGTCGCCTGGCGCCCGTTGCGATTTTGGCCTTTTTCGACCCTTTTTTTGCAGTACGGGCATTGAACCATTGGTCCCCTCCTTTTCTCGCAAATTAAGCCGTCACGGGACGGCTAAACTGGGGTTGTTTACGATACCTCCGAGCTCACATGGCGTTCGACGATCCTGCGAATGTCGTCCCAGTCCTCCTTCTGCACGGCCAAAAAGGGTCTTGGCGGGATCGTAGAACCCGGATGAGAGACCTTCTTGACCGGATGTCGAGCTCCAGGCCAGAAGAGAGCTCGCTTGAAGCGTGGCCGAATCTCGTGGGGGCCCGTCCTCCCCCCAAGCTGATGAATCGCCCCGTACTTGACATTCGTCCCGATCGTGACCTTGTCGAAATAAGGCCTGCAGGTGATCGAATTCATCAGCCTCCCCGTCCGTATAAGCGTTTTGCCCGATTCCTTCTTGGAAGGCCTCCAGGGCGGGCGCCCTCCCAGCTCGAAATTTCGAACGACCGACGAACGGATCAGCTCGCCAATCGATTTCATCGCCGGGGTCAGATCCGAAAGCTTCTTGCTCAGCCTGGAAAAAAGATTTCTCAACCCGCGATCGTTGATTTCGACCTCGATCTTTATCATTACAGCCTCATCTCAGGCCCGGATAAACCTTCCCGGGATTGTAGTTCCACCCCGCATCGATGCCCACGGGCACCTTCTCGATCTCTCCCGTGTTCGGATTTCTCCATTCGTAATACCGGTCTTCGGTGGTCTTCCCGATCTCCCAGCCCCGGCGCTCGAGCTCGGCATCGGAGACGGATACAACCGTGCAGCGACAATTCCAGCCGTTGGGCGGATAGTGAGTGTCCCACCAGGGGTCATCGGCCGGCAGGATCGTCCCATGCCAGGCGGCGTGTTCGGGCCGCGTCCGATCGTCCATGACCGCCACATAGCGCCAGTAGGGCCTCTCACGAAGGACATCTGGGTCTGACATCTGACGGTAGTGCCCCACCTGGTAAGCAGTCTGTATGTTCGTATTGAAGATTGTCGAGAGCCGCCACGGAGAGCCAAGCTGGACGATCTCGCCGGTCGACTCGTCGATCCCCTCGCCCCACCAGCCCTTGCGCTGCAGGGTCGGTATGATTCTGTTCTTGAAATCATCGAAGGTCGTCCCTTCCGCAATGGCCCGCTCGATCTCCGATCGTATGTCCTCGAGAAGATCCATCTTCGCCGCCTTAGCAACGGTAAAGGCCCGGGCATGGTCCTCGCGAAGCATCTCGTACCAATCCCAGGTAATACGGTAGCCCTTCGAACGAAAATATTCGAGCGCTTTTTCCGGCGTAAGTCCGAGATCGAAATCGATCATCGCCTGAGCCTCCCCACAAGCTCCGCATAGAAGTTCGAAAGAGCGAGAAGCTCACGAAGCTTCGATTCATCCATGCTGTTTTCCAGGCCTTGGAGGCTACGCAAAGCCTCGTCGAAGTTTGTGCTTTTCAACAGTGCTCCGACTATGGGGTTGACCATTGGCGACAAAACCTCTCGCCATTGATCCGAGGCCTTTTCTTTCAGCCCCTCGATCGACCTCTGGGCCTCCGTTACGCTCAAGGCGGCAGGGCTCGGATCCTGCCGCCCCGCCTCGGAAAACGCTGCCCCCGAAGGCCTCGCGGGGGCAAAAATCTCCTCCCCTTGCTCGGGCTCTGGGATGCCGTACGTCTCGTACCAGTAGCGCTTAGGAATCGCAACGCCGATGTCAACGGCCAGTATTTTGTCCCTCTCTGCAAGTGGTTTAAGATCTTTTTCGCCCTCCGTCCTGATCCAGACCTTGGGGTATCTTTTCACGCCCGGGAAGTTGTAATCGACCAGCCAGGGGATCAGCGATTGATTCTGGCACTCGCAGAGCAAGTCGGCGTCGGCTTTAACAATTTCGCGCCTCACCTCGGCCCGTGTCTCCTCGGCGCCAAGTTTTCCTGGAGTGCCTTCCGTCGTTGCCGTCTGCCCGAGGATGAGAAACGTGATCGCATTGTTCCAGAACTCTTCCCATCGTGCATAGCTGTCTACCGAGCTCGATCGAGAGGCTTCGAGCAGCTCGACGGCCATCGAGTCGGGCGTGATGATCGCGTTGTCCGTCTGCATCGATTTGAGCGCTTCGAGAAGAAGATCCTGCTTTTCTCTTGGCGTTCCGCTCGGGTACTTTCCCCAGGGCGTAGGCTGACCGAATTTTTCGAGAAAGACAGCCCAGAACTTCACGCCGTTTTTTTTGAACCAGACGGGCCAATAGAGCGCTCGGCCGAGGGCATCCCCATAGGGGCTCGCGTTCTCGGAAGGATTTCTGAAGACGATGAACTTTCGATCCGGAAGTTCTTCGCCCTCGATCGGTTTCGAAAACGTAAGCATCCTCATGCGGTTGTCGATATCGAAAACAAACCGCCTTGGCGAGCGACCTTTGAGCTCTTTTATCCAGACCGAGCCCTCGCTGTATTCCCACATGACCTCGCACGGTTTGAAGCCCGTGACGATACCCGACAGCATCGCCTGGCGCGCCTGATCGTAAGCAAACGATTCGAAGACCTCTTTAACGAAGTCGGCTATTTCTTGATCCTCCGGCCGATCCGAGGCCGGAACGATTTCCCACTCGCGTCCGATCACAGCGAGCTTTCTTTTCTGCATCTCGGACGCAACCCGGTCCTCGCGCAGGAGGTCCTCGTAGATTTGAATCCCGCGGCCGCCCGATTCGCTCTGCAGCACCTGGTCGGGATTAACCAAGATGCGGCCGAGATATCCTCGCGTGATATCTTTTTCGTAAGTCGCTATCTCGTCCGTAATGACAGGGATACGTCTCGGCATCGGGTCCTTTCGCACCTACATCTGAAGAAAGTGATCCATCGAGCGCGAGGCATATTCGCGTCTCGTGCCTGAAGATCTGTATTCGATCGCACCTGCCGGCCCGGCGGCTCCATGAGCCCCGAGGGCCGCGGCCCAGAAGTGATCGGCATGCCCCTGCTCGGTTCGCTCTGCATCGAAGCGGACATTGCCTGCAGAGGTCACGTATTTTTTGACCGCGTGAAGATCGTCGCGAATCCAGCGATCCGCCGGGATCCGAACAAGGCGATCTTCGAACTTCCGACGAAGCGTTACGGCCAGGTCTTCTTTTACGGCCTGCGTGAAAGTGACGGCTTCGGCAGCGGAGCCGAAGCGCTCCTGAGCCTCCTCGGCCAACTGCATGCCCAGCCCCGTCGAATCAACGCAGCAGCGTCGAATCGTGTGCGATGCACCCCGACTCTTAAAAAAAGAGCCGTCCATGAGCGAAAAAAGGAAATCGCGCTGCGTCCGGAAAGGAGCTTTTTCGAGTCGGCGAACCAGGCGAGTCCAGAGGACGTCGCCCACTTTCTGCCAGACCCAGATAACAGTGAGATCTCTCTTCCGGCCCACATCGACCCCCGCATAAAGCTCGCCCTCCGGAAGTGGCCCCGCGAATTCGATCGAAGCCTCCTCGTCCTCGCAGGACGAGATCATTTCGTAAGTCAAAAAGGCCGTCGCTTCGTCGATGAATTTGCATTCGTACTCCTGCGCCCAGCCGTCCGGGTCGCTCATGCCCGCCTTGAGCTGGTCGATCGTCGCGGGCTTGCCCGTCTCGGGATCACGGAGATCGAGCCCCTCTCTCACGGCTCGATAGATATCGACCAAATGCTTCGAATACTGCTCCTGTGTCCAAAGATCGTAAAACTTGTTCTGCTTGCCGTTGGGCGTCGATACGATTCGTATCGAATAGCCACGCGTTATCGTCGGATACAAGGCCGACCAGATCTTTCTGCTGTCTTTATGAAATGCGAACTCGTCAAGCAATACGTTTGCCGAATGGCCCCTGGCCGTGTCCGGATTTGCGGGAAGGCCTACGATCCTCGATCCGTTCGGGAATCTGATCTCGAGCTGATTGTAGTCCGCCTCTTCGGCTCGAAACTTCGACTCCATCTCCTCGATCGCTATCCCGATGGCTTTGGCATGAGTCGACGCCTGGGAAATCAGCTCTTTTGACTGGCGTTCGCCCCGCGAGAGAAACACCCATTTGACCTTCCGGGCGTAGCAGTCGAGCACGGCCTCGAGGCTCGTGGCGAAGGATTTGCCGCTTTGCCTTGCCCACATGCCGATCTTGAAGCGCGAGCGGTCTTCGAGCCAGCGCTTCTGATATCCGTAAAGCGGTACTGCCGCGGTTTTACCTGCCTGCCTCGCCAAGGCCGTAGAGCTCCTCTTTTATTTTCTGAATCGACTCCTGGGAAAGGCCGATCGCCCGCTCCGGCTCGACCGGAAGCTCCTCGAGCGCCTTGCCCTTCTCGACGCTCTCGATGATGCGCTGAAGATTCGTCATCGCATGTACGACCTGGGGATCCCGTGTCTCGAGGGCCTGCTCGAGCATCTTCAAACGAAGAAGATAAAGGTCTCGACGAAATCCCGTCTGTGCGGCAAGATACTGCATTCTCTTTTGTCGCCAGTCGAATTTCTGCGACCAGCGCTGGATCTGTGCAACGGAAACGCCCGTTAGACGAGCGATCTCGTCATAGGTCTTTTGGCGATAGACATAGAGGCACTCGGCAGTTTCTACCGTGTCGTAGGAATATTCCTTCTTCAATTAAGCGCCTCCGTCGGTTTTGATCGCCGGATCGTCGATGATGCCTTCGAGCACATCGACGCCCTTGCTCGTCAGCCTGATCAGAAGCCTTCGGTTCGAAGAAATGGCGAGCTCCCGGGGCGCCGCCTGCTGCGTATCGATGTAACCACGGTCTTTGAGATAGTCTATGAACGACGACAGCTCGGCAGGCGACAAAAAGACGCCGGACTGGGTCAAGCAGTCGTTGATGACGTCGTCCCCCACGGGAAACGGTTTTCCGAGCTCGACGGTTTTCAATATGAAGCCTCGGATCCTGGAGTTGACGATCGATTTAAGATTCTTGGGCATGTCTGGCCTCGTGCGTTGCCTCCATTGCTGCGATACGCTCTGCGATTTCAACGATCGCATCGTGGGTCTTGTCAAGTTTTGCCCCGAACCCGCTCATGGCTCGGATGTAATCGTCGCGCATGACAAAACGTTGCGGGAGTGTCTCCTTAAGGTCGTTCATCTTCTCTTCGAGGCACGACATTCGCTCCTCGTGCTTCTGAAGGCTCTCGCGGACGGAGAAGCGAAGATCTTTTAGAAAGTAGCCTATAACCCCGAGACCTACGAAAATCGAAACATTGAGCAGCAAATTCTCTAATCCTGCCACATGAGCTCTCCGTACTCGTAAAGATGGGCTTCCGCCTCGCGCCGGCGAACGAGCCCCCGGAGGATGCGCCCGCCTGCGTAGATCCACTTTCGGAATTCATCCGGCACGTCACCGTGCTCCTCACGGTTCACCTTCTGCCGAAGTGTCGATCGCTGCAAAGCGCCTCCCCCGAGGTTGAATGTGAAGCTCACCAGGGCGTCGAACTGGTGGTCCTCGAGCGGCACCTGAATCAGCCGAAGGACCGATCGCTCGGCTTCTGCGACATCGCGCTGAAGCAGCCGCTCGGCCTCTTCCTCGCTAAGCGCCGTGAAACTCTCTCCTGCTCGCACAACATGACCGTAGCCGATCGTCGGATAGCCGGCCGGGCAGATGTAGACGACAGGCGAAAAGCCTTCGAAGCGTTTGATGATCGCGAGACCTTGTGGCCCGATTCGTCTCATCTCTGCAGTTGAGCAAGTCTCTTTTCTGCCTCTTTGAGCTTTTTGGCATTGTTCCTATAAACGAGGAAACCGATAATGAATCCAACGACGATGCCAACGGCAAATTCAAGCATACAAGCCTCCAGCGCTAAAGTTTCCCCGCCCGCGCTCGCATGACTTTGTGCATGGCCCGAGAGCCAAACCAGAACGAAATGATCGTCGAAAAAATGACCATGTCTTCCTCTGTCCAGATCCTTCCCAGGACCGAGGTCCAACCAAGGTCGAGCCGGTGGGAGTAGATCGTCACGAACTGGCCGTATTTCACCAACGCGTAAAGAACGAAGAAGGCATAGGTCACAATGGGCCTCACACTTCCGATCAGGCCGTCGATCCAGCGGATCCCGGTCTGGCTCGCATACCTATAAAGTGCTGCGCTTTCTGCGACATCGGCCTGGGCGTTGATCTCTTCGAGGCGCTGATAGTGCGACTGCGCGGCCCACTGCATTTGTATTTCCAGGAGCTTGAGCTCGTGCTCCTTGTCTCGTTTGTCTTTGTAGAGTTTCAGAAGCTCGGGAAACGCCGAGCCCAGAAAGCCAAGGACCGCCCCCAGGATGGCCACCATTTCAACTCATCTCCTTTGCTCGTCCGCAGGCCGAGGTTATATCAACCTCAGCACCTGTGCTTCTTCGAGCACTTTGAGCGTAAAGCGCTCGGCCGACTCGCGGTCTCCGGTGATCGTTCCCACCGGTGCCTGCCCCTTGAACAATCCGTACAGAAAGACATTATTTTGCAAGTCCGCCATGAGCACTACGGTCTCGTCTCCTTCCGCCCTGGCCACGTAAATTCGTCCCGTTTTGGGCGAAAAGCAGAAGGCGATCCCGACACGCCTTCCCTCGACCATCGCGGCCCTCGAAAAGACGTGATCCCCGTCCTGGTCAATCTCGCCCTTCAACGCAATGGCTTTTACCGTCTCGAAAGGGCTGGCCGTCCAGGCCAGAGACGCCACCAGAAAGACGATCGAAACAACCATGAGCAAAAATAAGCAAGCTTTCTTCATGTTCCCTCCTCGGCCAAGATTGCCTTGGCCATCACGGGAGGACGCCAAGTATCTTGAGAGGCCCTGTCGGCGCTCCAGGAGGCTTATTGTCGACCCGCGTGCTCACAATGTTTGAAGGCCCGGACTCGTTCTGCGATTGATCCACGGCCGTGCAGGCAAAGTAAAAGATCTCCTCCGTGTTGGATGGAGGAGTAAAAACGTAAGACCACGTCACCTTCTCTCCCGATGAAGGATGTGGAATCGTCCCCACGGCGACCCGGCTTGTGCCAGAGCCGCAGTTGACATTGTCGGGGCATCGATACATCACGTAATGATCCATGTCGGGCTCGGCATTTCGGTTCCATTCAAATTTGATTGTGAGCGCGAAACCGACTGCCGGAAACATACACAGAGCTGTTATTAGTAAAATAATAGATAGTTTTCTCATCTTTCCCCCTACCGCTGGAGATAGACCCTGATGTTTCCGTTATCGAGCGGCTCGAAAAGTAAGACCTCGCCCTGGAACTCCAGGGCGAACCAGCCGGCCGGCGCTTTCAGGGGCTTCGCCTTCGGAACGATCAGCCAATCGTCGCTCTTGCCTTCGCAGCCCCACGCCCGCAAGGCAAGAGAGTTTGACGAACGCCCTTGGTAGGTCAGGCATGAAAATGGATCGGGAAGCGGACTTCCGATCTCGACCTCGCCAAGGGGCACATGGACCGCAGCCGCTGTCGACGACAAGAGGAATGCAAAGATCAAGAGCCATAGTATCGGTTGACGTACCATCTTCTGTGCCTACATTCATACCCTCCGTTTCCCTACAAAAAAACCCGGCCCTTGACATTTCCGTCAAAAAGCCGGGTTTTCCTCGAGCTTTATGGGCAGCGTTCTACGCGCCAGTCCTTACAAAATCATTGTAGCAAACCATCATTTTTTGTCAATAATTTTAGGTCGTCCTTGCTCTGGCATCTCGTCGATTTTGAAGCGCAACGTCAGCGTGATGAATTTGACCGCTCCCGCCCTGCGCTCCTCATGGTAGTCGCAGTAAAGGCCATAGCGTTCAATCATTTCGTGGCAGATTCGCTGCGCTTCTTCCAATGTCATCGATATCTCCTGACGTTTAAGGACCCGGCACGGTGTCAGCTCTCAACAATAAACCTTAAGGCCGCCTGTGCATCAGGATGAGATGAGAACAAGTTACACAAAAAATTCGGCTTGGCGTTCTTCAGACAAGCCAAGCCTTCCTCCCTGGCTTTTTCGTCAGGGCACGTTTTCAGGATCGCCCTGACCTCGGTAAGCTTCTTTTGCGAAATCCACGTGTTCATTTTAAAGTTTTTCATGGTTGCCCTCCTTTTTCATTGTTTTCTCAAGCATGATCTTGCCTCCTGGCAGTGAGGCTTCTTCACGATGAGATCGAAACCGTTCGCATGATAAATCGCGTTCCTGAAATTCCCCGAGTATTCGAGCACGGCATAATCGATCACCTGCCGGCACCTGGGGCAAATGCGGTTGAATCTGCCTTTCGCCATGAATCTGCCGTCGCAACGAAGGCATCGCCTCTCCATAGGCGCCTCCTTTGCCTCAT
>Ga0101944_10005365_pt1 | contig 14635 bp, 13 predicted proteins | sample DewCreD2012metaG_FD_75245 | JGI IMG/M metagenome (GOLD analysis project Ga0101944, IMG submission 75245) | Hot spring sediment bacterial and archeal communities from British Columbia, Canada, to study Microbial Dark Matter (Phase II) - Dewar... ... | reverse complement strand
GCGGAGGGTTCTTGACTAGTGCCAGCGCAATGCTAGTATTACTCTTCGTGCTCAAACATACCCCATTCTACGACCGGCACATTGGTGCCGGCGGCCGTATGGTTCCCTTCGCCGGCTACGAACTGCCAATACAGTTCCGCGGGGTCATAACGGAGCACCGTCGTGTGCGCACTACCGTCGGTGTATTCGACGTCTCGCACATGGGTCGCATCGAGGTTACCGGCGCCGATGCTCCAACCTTCCTCAACACGATGACCACCAATGACGTCGGCCTGCTTGCGGTCGGCCAGGCGCAATACTCTGTCTTCTGCTATCCCGACGGTGGTATTGTGGACGACCTTGTCGTTTATCGTCTTGCCAACCGCTGGCTGCTGGTCGTGAACGGAGCCAACAACGACAAAGACACGCGCTGGCTCGAAGAACACCTTGCTGGAGACGTGCGGCTGGCCAACGTCACTGATGAGCTGGCTCAATTCGCGGTCCAGGGGCCACGTGCCGAAGCGGTGATGCAGAAGGTGACCTCCCTGTCGCTTGCAGACGTGGGATTCTACTGGTCAATCCAGGCTGAAGTCGGAGGAGTCGAAGCCTTGGTTTCACGCACCGGCTACACCGGCGAGGACGGATTTGAGGTTTACGTGCCGGCTGACAGGGCGTTGGCGGCGTGGGACGCGGTGTTTGCGGCCGGCCGCGAGTTTGAAATCGAGCCTATCGGCTTGGGAGCCAGAGACACCTTGCGTCTGGAGATGAAGATGTGCCTTTACGGGAACGACATCGACCATGGCACCAACCCCATAGAGGCCGGGCTGTCGTGGGTCGTCAAACTGGAAAAACCCGGGGGTTTCATAGGCTCGGACGCGTTGAGAAAGGTGGCGGATGCCAAGCCGGCCCGGCGGCTGGTGTGCATCGAAATGAAAGACCGCCACATTCCTCGACCCGGGTGTCCGATTCTCTCTAACGGTGAGCGCGTAGGTCACGTGACGAGCGGAACAATGTCGCCATCGTTGAATAAAGGCATTGCGCTGGGTTACGTCCGCAGCGACTGCGCTCGCGTCGGCAGTCCTCTGGACGTGGACATCCGCGGCGTGCTGGCCGCTGCCGAGGTCGTCAAACCGCCGTTCTACAAACAGGGCTCGCGTAAGTAAGGAGGATAATTGGCGGTGAACATACCTGATAACCTGAAGTACACAAAGACGCACGAATGGGTCAAGGTCGAGGGCAATCTCGCAATCACCGGAATCACTGATTTCGCTCAGCAGGAGCTCTCCGACATTGTCTACGTGGAGGTTGCTGCCTTGGGTCGCGAAGTGAAAGCCGGTGATACAGTGGGGACCATCGAAGCCGTCAAAGCCGTGGCCGACCTCTACGCTCCGGTCTCCGGCAGGGTGATTGCGGTCAACGAGGCGGTATCAGCTGCTCCGGACACGGTCAACAAAGACCCTTACGGCGCCGGATGGCTGACGCGGATAGAATTCACAAATCAAGATGAGCTGGCGGGGCTGATGGACGCCAGCGAGTACGCCGAGCTGGTTCGCAAGTCGGCCCACCATTGAAGTTCACACCTCACACGGCTGAAGATCGGCGCCGGATGCTCGAGAGAATCGGCGTGGCGACGGTCATCGACCTTTTCGCGGCCATCCCAAACGACCTGCGTCTGCGCCAACCTCTGCCCCTTCCCCCGCCACTCTCCGAACCTGAAGCGCTGCAGGAGGCCTCCCGGCTCGCTGCCCTGAACCGGCATACCTCTCAGCTCGTCTGTTTTGCCGGTGCTGGCGCTTACGACCATTACGTTCCGGCGACGGTTGATGCAGTCATCTCTCGCCCTGAATTCTACACTGCCTACACCCCATACCAGCCCGAAGTGAGCCAGGGGACGCTCCAGTCAATCTACGAGTATCAGTCGCTGGTCTGCCGACTGTTTGAGATGGAAGTGGCGAATGCCTCGATGTACGATTGTGCGTCGGCGCTGGCCGAAACTGCACACATGGTTCGTGACATAACCAGACGCAGTCGGGTTGTGCTATCCGCCGGCATAAACCCGGTCTGGACAGAGGTAATCATGACCTACGCGCGCGGACTCAACATTCCGCTTCAGACCGCCGCATTGTCAGACTACACTACGGAGTTATCCGGACTGAACAAGCTCGTCGATGACGATACTGCCGCGGTTTTCATACAGCACCCGAATTTCTTTGGAGCATTGGAGCAGGTAGAGTCGATATCGAAACTCTGTCATGAACGCGGCACACTGCTTGTTGTCGCCGTGGACCCGATTTCTCTTGGCATTGTTGCCCCGCCGGGAAGCTACGATGCCGATGTCGCCGTTGCGGAGGGGCAGGCTCTGGGTTTGCCTTTAGCCTACGGCGGGCCTTATCTCGGCATGATGACCACCCGGCGCAAGTTCATCCGCCATCTTCCGGGTAGGCTCGCGGCACGAACCGCGGACGCCCAAGGACGTATCGGCTACGTCCTAGCGCTCCAGACCCGCGAGCAGCACATTAGACGCGAACGTGCCACATCGAACATCTGCACGAACCAGGCTCTGTGCGCGCTTGCGGCTTCTGTCTATCTGGCTACCCTCGGTCGAACCGGTATTCGCGAAATCGCCCGGCAGTGTCTCGCCAAGAGCCACTACCTCGCTGCCGCCATAGCGGCGACCCCGGGGTTTCACGTAGACCTGTCTATCCCGTTCTTCAACGAGTTCGTTGTCTGTACCCGGCCGACCGCCGCCGAGGTAGTCGCCGCCGGCATAGAATACGGGATACTGGCGGGTGTTGACCTCGGCACCTTCCGTTCCGAATGGCGTAATTTGCTTCTGGTCGCGGTGACCGAGCGACGGACTCGCTCCGAGATGGATGCATACGTTGGCTTTCTGAGGAAGGAATTCGGACAATGAACACGGACTGTCGCGTCGAGCTTAATCATGCGGACTGCACCTGTACATACGAGCCGTGCCCACGGAAAGGGCGTTGTTGCGAGTGTATCTCATATCACCGCCGGCATAAAGAAGTCCCTGGCTGTCTCTTCCCATCCGCAGCCGAGAAGACATACGACCGCTCCGTGACTGCGTTCATAGCCGCCTGCCGTCAATGAGACTGGAGCGTCTTCTCTTCGATTACTCGAAGGCCGGCCGTAAGGCGTGGTCGCTGCCTTCCCTCGATGTTCCGGACGTGGACCCGACATCGACGCTCGGAAAGCACTTCAGGCAGGACAATAATCTTCCTGAGCTTGCCGAGACGGATATTGTCCGTCACTACATTCGCCTGTCGCTACTGAATCATCATGTCGACAAAGGGTTCTACCCGCTTGGCTCGTGCACCATGAAGTACAACCCCAAGGTGAACGAACGGGCGAGCCGACTTCCCGGATTTACTGACCTGCACCCGGCAGTTCCCGATGACTGCGCCCAGGGTGCGCTTGCATTGATGTACGAACTGGCCGACTATCTGAAGACGATCACGGGTTTTGACGCCGTCTCGCTTCAGCCTGCCGCCGGCGCACAAGGCGAGCTCACGGGTATCATGATGGTCCGTAAATACTTTGAGAAGAAAGGCGAACAACGCACGGACGTTCTCGTGCCTGACTCCGCTCACGGAACCAATCCTGCTTCGGTTGCGCTCTCTGGCTTCAGGCCGGTGCAGATAAAATCCAACGCGCAGGGCCTTATCGATCCGGCCGAGCTTGATCGTTCGTGCTCGGGCTGCGTAGCTTGCCTGATGGTAACCAATCCCAATACCCTCGGTCTTTACGAAACCGACGTGCGGCGCATATGCGAGATAATGCACGCCCACGGTGCTCTCGTCTATCTCGACGGGGCGAATCTCAATTCCTATGTCGGTCTTCATCGTCCCGGCGATGCCGGTTTCGACGTGATGCATATAAACCTGCACAAGACCTTCTCGACCCCCCACGGCGGCGGCGGCCCCGGCTCCGGCCCGGTTGCCGTGAAGTCTAACCTTGAGCGGTTCCTGCCTAGACCTGTTGTCGTCTTTGACGGCGCGCGCTACCGGCTTGACTACAACCGTCCCGACTCGATAGGACGCGTTCTTGCGTCAAACGGTCAGTTCTCTATCTTCGTGCGCGCGTGGTTGTATATTCGGATGCTCGGAGCCGAGGGACTGCAGGACGTCGCAGAGACTGCAGTGCTCAATGCGAATTACATACGCACTGCCCTCGCAGGGGTGTATCATCAGCCCTACTCCGGCCTTCCACTTCATGAGGTTGTTTTCTCAGGATCCAATCTGCGTGAGTATGGTGTTCGGACTCTGGATGTTGCTAAGCGCCTTCTCGACTACGGCATTCATGCCCCGACAATCTACTTTCCCTTAATCGTACCGGAAGCCATGATGATCGAGCCAACCGAGACCGAGTCCCTTGAGTCACTCGACGCATTCGTCTTGGCAATGAAGACCATCGCCGAAGAGGCCAAGTTTGACCCGGAATCACTTCGAAATGCGCCTCGCGAGACTCCGGTGGGTCGTCTGGATGAGGCACGTGCCTCTCGCGAGCTAGACGTAAACTACGAAGGGTGAGCCAAGTGCTGGCTGCCGACATACCGGCCGAACGTCGTGCCGAGATAATCGCGGGCATCGCCAGACGCACAGTAGAGATGCGATTGACGCCGCTGGCCATAGTCATGCTTGAGGCGTCGAAACCGCTGTCGTTCGTCGGCTCGCAGCTGATGGTGTTCTTCCAACCCGTCATCACCGCGGTCTTTCCCTTTCATATGTACGACGAGGTCACGGCACTGCTTGAGGACCGCACGAATATCGAGTCGCTGATTCAGGCAATTGAGAAACTCGAGGAAGAAAGGCATCATGGAGAAGTCAAGGATAACGCGCATACTCGCGACTGACTGCGGCTCCACCACCACTAAGGCGATATTGATAGAAAAGCGCGGCGAAGAGTATCGCCTGGCAGTCCGGGGAGAAGCTCCCACTACAGTCGAGGCGCCGTTTGAGGACGTCACCCGGGGAGTTCTCAATTCGGTCATGGAGGTTGAGGAGCTGTCCGGCGTCCGACTCCTTGATGGCGAGCACATACTGAAGCGGTCCGCCTCCAGTGGCGACGGGACCGACGTCTACATATCTACATCCTCCGCTGGCGGTGGACTGCAGATGATGGTTGCTGGCGTGGTGCTTACGATGACCGGGGAGAGTGCGGCTCGGGCTGCGTTGGGTGCGGGTGCCATCGTAATGGATGTCATTGCCTCCAACGACGGCCGGCTGCCACACGAGAAGATTGAGCGTATCCGCACTCTCCGGCCGGACATGATTCTCCTCTCCGGCGGAATTGATGGCGGCACGGTGTCCCACGTAGTCGAACTCGCCGAGTTGATTGCGGCTGCTGATCCCAAGCCCAGATTCGGCACGGGCTACAACCTGCCTGTGATATATGCCGGTAATCGAGATGCACGTGAGCTCATTATCAAGACGCTCAGCGACAAGTCCAGCCTCGTCGTAGTGGAGAACATACGTCCCGTGCTCGAGCGCGAGAACCTCGGTCCTGCCCGGCACAAGATCCATGACCTATTCATGGAGCACGTTATGGCCCATGCCCCCGGATACCGCAAACTCATGGACTGGACCGACGTGCCTATCATGCCCACACCCGGCGCAGTCGGTCTGCTCGTCGAGAACATCGGACGTTCGCGTCGTATCGCGGTACTGGGAGTAGACATAGGCGGCGCAACGACGGATGTCTTCAGCGTCTTCCAGGGCGTGTTTAACCGCACGGTCTCGGCCAACCTCGGCATGTCTTATTCTGTCTCCAATGTTCTGGCAGAAGCCGGGGAGGCCAACATAATGCGCTGGCTCCCAGTCGAGATCCCCCCTGCCGAGGTGCGCAACCGCATTCGCAACAAGATGATTCGGCCGACGACGATTCCTTCCACCTTGGAGGAATTGAAATTGGAGCAGGCAATCGCCCGCGAGGCACTGCGCCTCGCGCTGCTACATCACAAGTCGATGGCGGTCGGGCTGAAGGGAGTGCAGCAGGAGCGGACGATTTCCGATGCCTTCTCCCAGACGCTTTCTGGAGAGACGCTCGTCAACATGAAAGAACTTAATCTCGTGGTCGGTTCCGGGGGCGCGCTTTCTCATGCTCCCCGTCGGTCTCAGGCCGCCCTCATGCTGCTGGATGCGTTCCAACCTGAAGCAATAACCAGACTGACAGTCGACTCAATCTTCATGATGCCGCACCTTGGTGTTCTGACCGAGGTTCATCCCGAGGCCGCCTACGAGGTATTCGAGAAAGACTGTCTGGTCCATCTGGGCACGGCCATTGCCCCGGTAGGGATATCAAAACCGGGTCAGCACTGCCTTTATGTTCGGCTGCTGCGTCAGCACGGAGACCCTCTGGAGACGCGGGTTGACTTCGGTGATATCAAGGTCCTGCCTCTGCCGGTCGGCGAAACCGCCAAGGCAACCATAGTTCCCGAGCGAGGGTTCGACGTCGGTGCTGGCCCGGGGAAAGCGGTCGAAGGCGAAGTGGAAGGCGGACTCTGCGGGCTGATAATCGACTGCAGAGGTCGCCCGCTGTTGCTACCCGAGGCTGACGGCCAGCGCCGTGAGCTCCTGCGTAAGTGGGCCGTCCAGATGGATGCCTACCCGGCCTAGGTTGCGTCGGGCACTGTGAGAAAGACTCGCAGAGCCTCCTGCCAGGTTCGCAGGGTCTCTCCAGACAGCCGGCGGTAGTTGCGATTATCAAGCACTGAGTACGCCGGTCTCTGAGCCGGCAAGCCTAGTTCAGCCGAGGCAACGGGAACAATCTCGCAGTCCAATCCTGCCAGCCGGACTGTCTCAGCTGCCAGATCAAACCAGGTGCACCAGCCGGAGTTGGTCACATGGTAAATGCCGTACTTTCCTGAGCTACCGATGAGGCGCAGCGGGGCACATATGTCACGCGCCCATGTTGGCGACCCGACTTGGTCGTTGACCACCCGTATCTGTCGTTGTCTTCGAGCCGTCTCAACAATCCGACCCACGAAGTTGCGTCCGTTATGTCCGTAGAGCCAACTGGTCCGAACTACGTAACTGTGCCTGCATGTCTTCAAGACCGCCTGCTCGCCCATAAGCTTGGTGCGGCCGTAGATTGACAGGGGATTTGGCGGGTCTTTTTCCCGGTAGGGCCGCCGTCGAGAGCCGTCGAATACGTAATCAGTGGAGATGAACAGTAACCGGCAACCGACTTCCGCCGCGCCCAACGCAACGGCCCACGCACCTTGATAGTTCACTATGGCTGCTCTGCCCTTGTCTCTTTCGCAGCCGTCCACGTCGGTCCACGCGGCCAAGTGGTAGATGATTTCCGGTCTGACTCCGTGGATGCCGTTGATAGTGTGTTCGACCGCCGTGATGTCATGGTCAGGCAAATCCCAACCGACGACCTCGTCGCCGTGATTCGAGAGAAACCTGACAAGCTCACTTCCCAAGAGCCCGCGCGAACCGGTGACTAAACAGCGCACAGTCTATCTGAACCTGACGACCCTGCGTATGTGTCCGTCTGACCTGATTATGCAGAACACGCCTGACCCGACCTCAACTCCCTTGGCGTCGCGTCCGTCCCAGACTGCTTCGTCGCGGTGCAGTGTTCTGACAATACGTCCATCTGGCGCGAAGACGCGAGTCAGGCAAAACGAGGCTGCGCCGGCAGACGTTGAGGCCGGCGTTGCCAGAGCGCTTTTCCAGGACTCCGCCGGCGGTTCATCGGCTCTGATACCGACTGCTCCGGCAGAATCTGTGCGCAACAGATAGAAGTCAATCCCATTGCAGCTGTCGGTTTCGGTCTCGCCTACTACAGCCATTCCGCCGTCCCCCAACAGTTTGATGGCGAAGGCACAGTCAGACCCTGTACGGCCGTGGAGTCGCTCCCAGTCTAGGGCTCCTTGAGGCCCTATGCGAACCATGTAGGCGTCAGTCTCTCCGCCGCCGGCGGTTTCGCTCGCTCCCGCCAAGACCAAGGAGCCGTCAGCGGCCGAAACAAGAGCATAGGTTCGATCGCTCCGGTATGGCCGGCCGACGGCTTTGAACCAAAGCGTCTGTCCAGCTGAGTCAAGACGAGCGGCATAACAGTCCATGCCGATCCCGTAAGAAGAAGAGAAACCTGCTACTGCGAGACCGCCGTCGGGAGTTGTTGTGACCGCTCTAGCTTCATCCCAGAGCGAGTCGCCGAGAGTGAGCGACCATCGCAACTGACCGAGGTGGTCCAGCCGCAGTAGATACACGTCGGTGTATCGCGAACCGGCGGGCACGGTCGTGCCGGCAATAACCAGAGTGCTGTCGGTCGCAGTCGCTATTGAGTAGCCGTAGTCGGCCTGAGCAGTGCCGGTGATTGAACTCCAAGTTCTTGTTCCGTCGCTGGTGAACCTTGAGGCTAATACGTCCGGCTGTCGACGCTGAAGCGTGTAGCCACAGACGGCCCAACCTCCATCCCAAGTTCGACAGGCGGCCAACACGCAGTCGTCCCATCCCGAGACACCCCAGGTCTGGCTCCAGATGACTGTTCCTGTCGAGTCGACCCGTATCACACACGCATCCCAATCTGCGCGCTGCGAACGGGCTTTGCCCACGGCAATCAGCCCGCCGGAGCCGTCGTCGATCGCAGAATTGACTCTTTTGTCGATACCGGAGTCGGCGATCACCTTGGTCCAGAGCGTATCACCCCGGGAATCGGTACGCACCAGAAGCAACCCGGCAAGTCCGGGCAGTTGTTCTATTGATCCGGCCAGCAGAAAGCCGCCGTCCGGGTATGTAACCATTCCGCAGCTGCGTTCGCGGGCAGGGCCGCCATAGCTGCGTTCAAATGTCTGTCCAGTCACGGCTGAACCAAGGCTCAAAACAACCAGCGGCGGCACGAGCCTCATGAGCCTCATGATACAACAAAGCCCGGTTCTGATAACCCAGTCGACGGACAGGATGTGTTCCGGGACAACCGGTCAGGTTGTCTCGGCGAACAGCCGCCGTGCCAGATCAGGGAGGTACTCCTCACGCACCTGACCGAGAATCTGCTCTACCGACAGGTCGAGTGTTTTGCTTCCTTGGCGAACAATCAGCCCACCTCGAGTTCTTTCACCTTTCCGCTCGACGTTGGCGTCTGCAGTGCCATACTGCCGTGCCAGTTGCTCAAGCCTTTCAGGGTAGCGCGGGTCGTGCTTGATTCGCTCGGCGGCGAGGGCGAAGATTCGGTCGATGGCGCGCCATCTAGCGACCAGTCTTGCTTGGCGCAGATCAATGCGGACGCGACTGCGTGTTCTTTCCAGTATCGTTTCTGCTTCGCGCTTCGCGCGGGCCGTCATTTCGCTGCGGACCCGTTCTGCCTCTGCTCGTGCCCGCGCGCCAATCTCCGCGGCTGTCCGGTTACCTTCGTCAATGACCCGTACGGCTCTGGCCTCTGCCTCTCCGACAATCCTCGCGACCAGCGCAGCTGCGCCCATCAGCCTACCTTCACGCCCATCTGCAGGAAGATTGTCGCCAGTAAACCAAGTACCGCATAGGTTTCAACCAAGGCTCCGAAAATAACCGCCTTCGCGGCCTCGCTTGGACGCTTAGCCACCATCTGGGCGCCGGCAGCGCAGGCCTTCCCCTGCCAGATTGCCGTGACCAGTCCGGCGAACCCGACCGGCAAGCAGGCCGCAAACATCTGAACCCCTTGCCACAAACCAATCTCGGCCGGTGTTCCACCCATCACTCCAAGCTTCATCATTGCGAGGAACGCCCCGAGAAAGCCGTAGAAACCCTGGGTACCGGGCAGTGCCACAAGCACAAAGAGACTCCCGAATTTCTTCGGGTCCTCCGACATCACGCCCGCTGCCACGTCGGCGACCAACCGTATACCGACGGCAGAGCCGATGCCCGCGGGCAGGGCGGCAGCTACACAACCAAGCAGCGCGAATGCCAGACCAACGTCCATCTTTCCTCCTTATGACTACTTCACTGTGACGTACTGGTATTCCTCGGCCAGCGGTTCAAACCGCTCTCCGCCTCCAGTGTAGAATCTCGGAAAGAACTCGACATACTGAAGGCGAAGGGAATGAACGAACGCCCCGAGCACGTTGACCGCGATGTTGTAGGCATGTCCGCCGGCAAGGACAACCAGCGCGGCGACAACTCCCACAACCGGGATCTTCAGCAACATCCACGCAATCACATTTATTGCCATTGCGACGCCACCTGTGCACATTCCTAGTGCCATCAGGCGTATATAAGAAAGCACGACTCCGACGTAGCTTGTCGCACCATAAAGGGCGTAGCCGCCCCAGAACAGCTTTCCGAACAGTGATGCGCCGGCCGGTGCCAACGCAAAGAAGACAGCGCCAACCAGGCCGGGCACGAACCAAGGGACAAGTCCGACAGCGTAGCCGGCCAGCGCCGCGACCGTAATCCCGCCGGCAATCAGACCCACGGGTCGGCGCCGGGCGTCGCCAACGAAGCTTACGGCAGCGGACACAAGCAGCGCGACGAAAAAGAGAAGCGTTAGCCATTTTGCAGCCAGGTAGCCGGCCGGCAGAAGCCTGAATCTCGCGCCCAGATGTGTCAGGAGGCCGAGCAGTGCACCAAACCAGAGCCCTTGCGGCAGCGCGGTGCGCCTTTCACGTTGCGTGAAGACTATGATAGCCGCGATGGCAGCGAACACAGCAAGGACCAACCCCGCGTTGACCCACTCAGGTAGAAATCTGCCTGCCGCCACTCTTACGACTATGCCGTTTAGCAGAACAAACCAGGGCAGTTGACCCAGAATACCCTGTCCCCAGTCGCGGTTGCGCAGGCAATCGGTAATTTCGAAGACAATGCCGGCCATCAGTTGCGTGTATCCCAGAACAACCGAGAGCAAGAAGAACTTCATCGGGTCTTTCATCGGGTCGAACCACATCAGGCGGTTCTTCCATTGAGTAAGCCAGCCGATGCCGATCCGGTCGGGCAGATCACCGAACCATCCGCCGACCATCGCTCCGGCAGGGATCGTCAGAATCGCACCGAAGAGCACGATGCCGAGCAGCTTGTTGCGCAATCCCATTCTGCGCATGAGCAGCCACGCTGCGATGGCAACAACAATCCCGTATCCGGCGTCAGTCAGGCAGAGTCCGAAGAAGATGCCGAAGAATGGTGCAACCAGCCACGTGGGGTCCATTTCTTTGGGGGAAGGCATGCTGAACAGCTCCAAAACAAGCTCGAACGGACGAAACACCGGTCGGTTGACCAGAGCCACCGGCGGCTCCTCTCCCGGTTCCGGCTCGATGCGCTCGAATGCGGCTGTCGGAGTCGTTCTGACAAGCTCTTCGAATCGGCCCAAGTCTCTTGCCCTGACCCAGCCGCGGAAAAATGCGACTGCTCCCGTCAGTTGCGCCTGTGCTTTCGCTCGCTCACGCTTCTGTTCATTCGCAGCAGCGTCGGCAGCCAGTTTCAGCTTCGCCAGTTTCGCTGATAGAGCTCTTGTCTCCGCCAGCAGTTCGGCCCGACGCCGTTCCAGTCGCTCCCGGCGCACAGCCAGTTCTCCAAGCACATCTGCAGGCCTGCCCTGCACGTCCTTGAGGTCGGTCGTCTCGAATCTCAGGCCCGCCAGCGCCCGGCCGGCTTCGGCCGCAGCCTCTCTAGCTACAACCATCAGTGCCGATATCTCAGTACCGGACCTGCCTGTCTCTTCGAGAGCAGCCGGCATATCGGCCAGCGCCGTTTTCGCCTGCTCCCAGTCTCCAGAGTCCGCAAATCGAACGAAGCTCACCTGCACGTCTGCCAGTCGGTACAGGTCCTGCGGGTCTTGGCGCAACCCTCTCCACGGCTCCAGCCGGCCCTGTTCTGCTTCAAGTTGCTTCTGGCGGACGTCCAGCTCGGTCATTTCACGGCTGATGCTTTCCAGACGGTCGAGCTCAGGCCCAGGGTTGTATGACCGTGAGACCTGTTCGAACTCATCTCGAGCAAGTATCGGTCGTGCCTTGTCCCTGCCGCTTGCCGTCGCCGCCAGCAGCTCGACAGCCGATTGCAGCCGCATCAGGGTTCGGCTCTCTGCGGTTTCCTCCGGTGTCTCTCCGGCCGGGATTATGTGGAATATCCCGAAACGCTGCAGCTTGTTCAGGAACTCGTCACAGTCATCGCGATGCACCGCGACGACGAGTTTGGCAACGCGGTCTAGCGCCACTTCTCGAAAAAGCGCTCGACGACCAGCTTAATCGCCTCTTCTTCCCGGGCGGGCGGGATGGAAGCCGCTTTCTCAGCCTGTTCTGTCGCCTCCGCACGCGCCCTGGACTCGAGCTCGGCGGCGTCGGCTTTTGCCCGGGCTATGATCCCCTCACAGGCCTGCCGGACTTCGGCTCGCGTCGCCTGCAGCAACACTGTTGCCTGTTCTTCGGCAGCTGCGACCAGACGTCGCCGTTCTTCCTCGGCCCGGCGAACGATGGCGGCCGCCTTTTCCTCTGCCTCTTGAATCTGGCTGACTATGTCCGATTCTTGGGTTGTCATCAGTGCAGAGAATCCTAGACGAACCGAACGCGAAGTCAAGCTACCGCGTCCGGGTCTGCAAGTCGGCCCGCGGCATGTCTCACACCACCCCGTGCGAATTGATTAACCGCCGGCCCTGTCGGCCTGTTGCAGACCCGGACGCTTCGCTTGTTTCTAACCCAGAGAGGCAGATGCAGACGACTACCATCCGGCGCGGAACGGCCAGCCAGAGACAGCTCCGGCCGGTGTCCGTTCCCTACCCACCCTTTTGCGGCACGAGCCGCGCTGACAATTCCTGTCCGATCAGTCACAGTCGCGGACTGGTATCTCATCGCGAACTTAGGTCCAGCCGCTCCTGACGCATCAATTCCCTTTCCATGGCCATCCGGTCATGGAGGATTTCTCCGGTCTGCACCGGATTGACCACAATCTGCTCGCTTCGAACACCCGGCCTGTGCACACGAACCATGACCAGCGCCGCTACCAGGATCCCGGCCCCAATCAGGAATCCGGCAATCCTCCCGATTCGCGTGTCAACCATCTCAGCACCTCCTCGGTCAACTAAGCTCACGCTGCTGGCATTGCACATCTCGTGCCAATCATCTCGGATCGCCGCAACCAGTATTAGAAACAACACTTAGGTAAGTCAGCTACATTCGGTCGGCCATCGTTTGTCTCATCTAATGAGACACTGAGTCAGACATGCTGTTCGTTCTGACCACTCGCAAGATACATAAGTGCGAGAGTTAAGCAGCTTCTCATTCTGAGATGAGACTGGTCTCGCCTGAACAACACATTAAAGGTCCGGTTACGCTGGTTTCGCCGGTGCAGGCGGGACAGAGAGAAGCGCCGTCCCGGATACTGCCCCGGGACAGTGTTTCCGCGCTGGTTCTTCAGTAAGCGACTTCTGTAAGTCTCGTTGAAAGTAAAGGGTTAAAAGCGTCCGCGGGTTGACGCCAGTCCTTAGGCGTTAGTCGACGGCCGTCAAGAAGCTCTTTTGGGATTGAGCGCCACGTGGTGAAGGCACTAACACGGGCAAACCGGCTGCGGTCAAGTCTCTGTTGTACCCATGCCGCCCGACGGCGATTCCGTCGGCCGGAGGCACGGATTGTCCGGCAGGTGCTCTGAAGGCGATGCTTGACAGTCGAGTCCGACTGCACTAGAACAAATGCATGAGCTGCGTGTCCGGTTCCACTCCGCCGACAGTGGTCGTGCGATTCGCCGACTCTGAAGGGAATCCGACCCGGCCGCTGACAGTGACGAAGGTAATCCGGACGGACAGCGAGTGGCGACAGATCCTGGCTCCGGAGCAGTTTCGCGTCACCCGCATGCGGGGGACGGAACCTCCATTCTGTGGCAACCTGCACCCGGGTGCAGAACCGGGAATCTACGCCTGCGTCGGCTGCGGCCTGCCGTTGTTCTCGTCAGCTGCGAGGTTTGAGTCGGGAACCGGCTGGCCGAGCTTCTTCGCGCCATTCGCCAGCGAGAACATCGTCGAGCATGACGACAGCTCACATGGCATGGTCAGGACGGAGCTGCTTTGTGTGCTGTGTGACGCCCATCTGGGCCATGTTTTCAGCGACGGACCGCCGCCGACCGGACTCCGCTATTGCCTGAACTCCGCGGCTCTGGTTTTCGTTCCCGGCCAGACCGGCTGAGAGTCGCGGCGTAACACGTGAAGCCTCTTCCCTATCTCTTCGAATAGTCGTAGAAGCCCTGTCCGGTCTTTCGGCCGAGGTGCCCGGCAGCCACCATCCGCTTGAGCAGCGGGCAAGGTCGGTACTTATCGTCGCCAAGGTCGCGATAGAGAACGTTCAGTATCGCCAAACAGACGTCAAGCCCGATCAGGTCGGCCAGCGCCAGTGGGCCCAGCGGATGGTTCATGCCGAGTTTCATGACGGTGTCGATCGCTTCCTTGTCGGCAACGCCGGTTTCCAGACAGAAGATTGCCTCATTGATCATCGGCAGGAGCACGCGGTTCGATACGAATCCGGGTGAGTCGTTGACAACCACCGGAGTCTTGCCGAGTTCTTTGGCGACTTCGACGATTCTGTCTACGACAGCCGGAGCAGTGGCGAGTCCGCGCACGACCTCGACAAGTTGCATCAAGGGCACCGGGTTCATGAAGTGCATACCGACGACCTTGTCCGGTCGCTTTGTCGCCGCCCCGATTTCCGTAACGGATATTGTCGACGTGTTGGTTGCAAGTA
>Ga0101944_10005364_pt1 | contig 14636 bp, 11 predicted proteins | sample DewCreD2012metaG_FD_75245 | JGI IMG/M metagenome (GOLD analysis project Ga0101944, IMG submission 75245) | Hot spring sediment bacterial and archeal communities from British Columbia, Canada, to study Microbial Dark Matter (Phase II) - Dewar... ... | reverse complement strand
TGCAACCTTGTCAGCGCAGTCGGGCGCTGGGGTGCAACCACCAACTCCGGCGGTCTGTGCCCGGTCCCCAGGGACAACGCGGTCTATGCCGGAGCCGGGATCACCTGCGGGGAAGAGCAGGTTTCAGGCGTCTGGACCATCAAAGCCCGGGTGCGGGGCGAAGAGGTCACGCTCTACGCCTCCGACACCAATGCCCGGCATCCCCATGCCCTCGCTGAGTCCTCCGCAGTCTCGCCCTCGATTGACCAGATTCGCGTGAGCTGACTGTTCACAAAGGAGTTGCAGGGCGATACCGGCATCCTGGCCTTCTTGGTCGAGAGCCTGAATGTCAGCCGTGCCGGAGCCAATGCGACTCTGGACTACGTCGGGAGCAAGCTCATGAGGAAACCCGGCTCGGACTCGCTGTTCTGCGTCTACTGTGATGTTGAGGGTAATATCATCTACTCGGCCTCATCTTTCGGCGATTCCTGGCAGCGGAGTTCAGTGGTATCAGGTCATGACCGGCCGGCAATCTGTCAGGACGCATCCGGCAAGCGCTGGGTGGTAAGCTACAACCGGAAGGACCGGCGGATAGAGGCCAGGTGCCGCTTGACCGGGGTCAGGGCTGGTCTCAGTCCAAGACTGTCTACGCCGTGCCTCAGGGCTGCACCCTTTCCGGCTCCATCGCTCTGGCCGGTTCCGGCGGTGGGGCAGGTAGCACTGTTACCTGCGCCTATTGTGCTTTCCCGGTTCGAGAGGAGCGGAGACAGCTACGTCATTGTGGCCAAGTTCAACAGCAATCTCGTCGGGCTGGATACTGTCGCTTCCGGTTCCCAGCAGTTACAGGTCACCGCCCCGACCCTGGCGGTCGAGAAGGCGGAAGGCGGCGGGCAGCAGTCAGGCGGGGCGACTGAGCTGATTCAGCTCCGGCTCTACTCCTGTGCGCTTAATCCGTTCACGAGAACCACCTCAATCAGGTTCCGGTTTGGCCAGGCCGGCAACGTCCATTTGAGAGCCTACGACGTCTCGGGCAGGCTGGTCACAACCTTGAAGCAGGGGCATGAGAAGCCCGGAGTCTATATCGCGACCTGGAAAGGGACCGACGAGAATGGCAGGCAAGTGCCGAATGGCATCTACTTCTACCGGTTGGATGCGCCGGGAATCAGCGAGATCAGGAAGGCAGTGGTGATGAGATAGGAAGGCAGAAGTGCACCAGCGGCCAGGTGCACGAGTGCATCAGTTGTCTGTCATCTTATTGGAGCAGTTGTCGGGCTGCCGGCTAACGCCGAGAACGAGGCTTGCGCGCTGAAGTCGGCGTAAGCCGGACATTAGCAATATCTTACAGTTTCGGGCCGGTCGGTGATTGACAGGGAGGGGACAGCCCCGGGGCTGTTATCCGGGCGGCAGCTGTCTTCGCAGGCGCAAGGGCCTGAGCTGACGTCGGAGTGGATGCAGGTGTTCGCTCTGCTGTGTCGGCAGGGCCGCTGAATCCGGCTCGCGTGGCCGGTGCGAGTCTGCCCGCAGAGCCGGCACAGGAGTATGGAGCTGGCCGGCAGTCCGGTGGCAGGTTCTGATGGCGGCAGGTTGACGGCGTGAGCCGGCGGGGCTACGATATCGGGCGTGAGGAAAGCGCGGATTCCGGTTTGGGCGGCAGTGGTGCTGGCGCTGGCGACATGTGCGTCGCCGGTGGCGCGGGCGCGGGCCGGGCTGAAGAGCGAGGACGCGCGGGTTCGGGCCGAGAGCGCGAGGTTTCTGGGTGAGCAGCGGGACAGGATGGCGGTGCCGGAGTTGAGCGGGCTGGCTCAGGACAGTTTTGCCGAGGTGCGGTTTGAGGTGGCGATAGCACTGGGGAGAATCGGAGACCGGCGGGCAGTGGAGCCGCTGGCTGCAGCTTGCCGGGCCGAGGTGCGGGACGACGTGGCGTCAGCACAGGTGAAGGGACTAACAGACTTGGGCGGACCGGCAGTCGGCGCGCTGGTCGAGCTTCTGGCCAGCCCAAAGCCGGTGGTGCGGGCAATGGCGGCAAGCGGGCTCGGACGTCTGCGGGCTGAAGCCGGGGTTGACCGGCTCGTCTGGCTGCTGAGTGACCGCGTGCCGATGGTGCGAAAAGCAGCGGCGCGGGCGTTGCGCCGAATTGGCGACCCGCGCGGTCTGGATGCGCTGGCGCGGCAAATCGAGAGTCCGGACCGGGAAACGGAATTGAATGCCGAGGAGGAGCTGGGTGGCCGGGGTTATGACGAGCAACTTGACCAGTTGCGCGCTCTGCTCAGGCGAGGTCAGCGCTAGCCAGGGTTTCGCAGTCCGGAACATTCTGCTATAATCATCTATGGAGAGAGAGCCGGCAACACAGACCAGTGACGGTCGGGGTCGGGCATTCCTGAGCCGACGGGTTCCACTGTCGGTGTTGCTGGTTCTGCTGGTTTGTGTCGCTGGAGCGGCGTATGTCGTGGTCAGGAATGCGACGCGGGTGACAATGGTGCCGGTGACGGTGAAGTTCGGCCCGGTTCAGAGAGACACTTCGATTGTCCGGGTGCGGGCTCGCGCGCAGCGGGGGCTGAATCATCTGCGGCGGCGCGTGGCCGATTTCCGGACGCGGGTGCCAACACTCTCCCCGCATCAGGATTCGCTTGTCCGGGAATGCGATTCCGGGTTGGCGCGCCTTGGCGTCATGGTGGCGCGGCTGGACAGCCTGACAAGCCCGGCCGAGGTGCTGGCAGCAGCGCAGGCGGCAAGGGAGTATCAGGCGCAACTGCGCGAGCTGGTGAACCGGTTCTGTCGCTCCGTGGATTCATGCGCGGCGGCACCGGATACTGATTCGCTCGACCGCGAGTTCGAGCGACTGCTGAGCCGGTAGCGGCCGGCAGCAGCAGCCCGCAGCTTGACTCAGCCGGTGTTTCCTCTATCTTGGCCCGTGGTCTGGAGAATCGAAGTCCGTAAACGAACCGCCGACCCGGAAGCGGCGCGTGTCGAGGTCGAGGCAGCGGAACTGGGTCTGCGTGGAATCGGCCCGGTCAGGCTCGGTCGGACCTGCTATCTGGAGGGAGAGCTTTCGCGGGCCGAGGCCGAGGCGGTTGGCCGGGAGCTGCTGGCCGATCCGGTCTGCGAGACTTTCACGCTGACCGGCGACGATTCCGGTTCCAAGCGGGGCAAGACAGATGGAGACGGGACCGGGCTGGAGGTGCTCTACAATCCCGGCGTAATGGACCCGAGCGTTGCGGCGATCGAACGGGCGCTGGCCGACATGGGGCTGAAGGGCTGCAGCGTGAGCACCGGCAAGGCCTACTGGTTTGGCCGAAGGTTGGCCGAGGGCGAGCGTCGTCTGCTGGTCCGGGGGGTGCTTGCCAATCCGCTCATTCAGCACGTGGTTGAGCCGGGTTTGAGTCTGCCACGGGCGTGGAGCCGGCCGGCCCGGCGGCGGAGCGTGCGGCGCGTGCCGATTACCCGGGTGACTGTCGAGGAGCTCGAGCGGGTTTCGCGAGCCGGAATGCTGGCTTTGAGCCGGGAGGAGATGGTCGCGTTGCAGCGTTACTTCCGGAAGCAGGGCCGGGAGCCGACCGACGTCGAGCTGGAGACTTTCGCTCAGACGTGGTCTGAACACTGTCAACACAAGACTTTCCGCGGCGATATCGAGTGGCGTGCCAACGTGGAGCAGAAGGACGGGAGGCGGATCCGGAATCTGCTGAAATCGACGATTTTCCGGGTGACAAAGGAGCTGAATCTGCCTTGGGTGCTGTCGGCGTTTCACGACAATTCGGGGGTGGTGGAGTTTGACGAGCAGTTCGGGGTATGTTTCAAGGTCGAGACGCACAATCATCCGTCGGCGCTCGAGCCCTACGGCGGAGCCGCGACCGGAATCGGCGGGGTAATCCGCGATTGCCTTGGAACCGGGCTGGGCGCAAAGCCGGTTCTGAACACCGATGTCTTTTGCTTTGCTCATATCGGGACGCGGCCTGAGGATGTGCCCGAGGGCGTGCTGCACCCGCGGCGGGTGATGCGCGGAGTTGTGGCCGGGGTGCGTGACTATGGGAACCGGATGGGTATTCCGACTGCGAATGGAGCGGTTTATTTCGACCAGGGGTTCATGGGGAATCCGCTGGTTTTCTGCGGGACGGTGGGGTTGATTCCCCGGTCGAAGCTTAGGAAGCGCGTGCGCGCAGGGCAGGTAATCGTGCTCGCCGGCGGCAGGACCGGCCGCGACGGAATCCACGGTGTGACGTTCGCTTCGCTTGAGCTGGGGCAGGACGCGGAGATGTCGTCGGGCGCAGTGCAGATTGGCAATCCGATTGAGGAGAAGAAGCTGGCCGATGTGGTGCTGGCGGCGCGCGACCTGGGTCTGTTCAGCGCAATCACCGATTGCGGCGGCGGCGGATTGTCGAGTGCAATTGGCGAACTGGCGGCCGGACACGGCTGCGAGGTGCGGCTCGACCGGGTGCCGTTGAAGTATCCTGGGCTGACGCCGGCGGAGATATGGATATCCGAGGCCCAGGAACGGATGGTTATGTTTGTCGAACCGGAGCGGGTCAGGGAGCTTCTGGCGCTGGCGGCCGAGCACGATGTCGAAGCGACCCCGATCGGGAAGGTCACCGACACGAAGCGGCTGGTCTTGAAGTTTCATGGCCGGGTCGTGGCTGATATCGGCATGCGGTTTCTGCATCGGGGCTGGCGCGCAGTCCGCAGGGTGGCGACGTGGAGGAGACCCGACGTTTCCGAGCCGGTGGTGCGTCAGGATGAGGACCTGAACGAGATGCTGCTGAAGCTCCTGGAGAGCCCGAACATCGCCAGCAAGGAGTGGGTGACGCGGCAATACGACCATGAGGTGCAGGCCGGGAGCGTGGTCAAGCCTTTCTGCGGCGTGAACGGCGCCGGGCCGACCGATGCATGCGTGGTGCAGCCGCTGCCGGGTTCACGTCGGGCGTGCGTGGTGGCGTGCGGGCTGCGACCGCGCTATGGACTTGTCGACCCGTACTGGATGGCGGCGTCGGCGATTGACGAGGCGTTGCGGAACTGCGTGGCCGTGGGCGGCGACATCGAGCGCACGGCGCTGCTCGACAACTTCTGCTGGGGAAGCCCGGAGCGGCCGGAGCAGCTCGGGGGGCTGGTGCGGGCAGCGGAGGCCTGTTACGATACCGCACGCGCTTACCGGGTGCCGTTTGTCTCGGGAAAGGATTCGCTTTACAACGAGTTCAGGAACGAGCACGGTGAGTCGCTGCCGATTCCGCCGACGCTGCTGGTCTCGGCGCTGAGCGTGATTGAAGATGGAGAGCTGGCGGTGACGATGGACTTCAAGCGGGAGGGCTCGCTGGTCTATGTGGTTGGCGAGACTTTCGAGGAGCTGGGGGGGAGCGAGTTTTTCCGACTGCACCAGGGGCTGGGTCGCACCGTTCCCAAGGTAGACGCCCGGCGCGGCCGGCGGCTGATGCGGGCGGTTGGGCGTGCCATTCGGTCAGGCCTGGTTCTGGCATGTCACGACCCATCCGAAGGCGGGCTCGCCGTGGCAATCGCAGAGATGGCTTTTGCCGGCGGAATCGGCGTCAGGATGGCGCTCAAACGCGTTCCGGGCGCGAGGCGATTCCGAAGAGACGATTTCCTCTTGTTCAGCGAGTCGAACACGCGGTTCGTGTGTGAGGTGCCGGTGCGGCTGAGGTCGCGCTTCGAACGACTACTGGCCGGGGTGCCGCATGCTGTCGTCGGCCGGACAACAGCCGAGCCGCTGATGGTGGTTGCCGGGCTGGCCGGCGGCGAGGTTGTTCGACTTGACCTGACCGAGGCCGAACGGCGCTGGCGCCGAGCGCTGACCAGCAGACTTTAACCCGCGGTCTTTTCCCGCTTCAGAACCGGGTGGCCACAGCTCCGGTTATTCTATGTCGTCGGTTATGAACGGGTCGACGCGGTTTGAGCGGTTCATCACCCGCATCAGCTCTTCGTTGAAGACCTTGGCCGGGTAGTAACCGAAGACCTTAAGGATGTGGTTCTTGGCGATTACCTCGAGGACGAGCGCAAGGTTCTTGCCCGGAACGACCGGTATCGTGACGAGCGGTAGCTTGACGCCACAGATGTCGGAGTACTTTTCGTCAAGGCCGGCTCGTTCAGTGTCGATGTCCTGCCGCCAATGCTCCAGTCGGACTTCGACCTCGATCCGCTTCTGCACCCGGACGGCGCGGATGCCGTAGAGGCTGTAGACATCGACAATGCCTACGCCACGGACTTCGATGTGGTGAGCAAGGGTCGGCGTCTTGGCGGCGGAGTAGCCCATGAGTATCCCTGTGCCCCGGCGCAAGACCCGGACGAGGTCATCGGCGACAAGCCGGTGGCCGCGGTCCACGAGGTCGAGTGCGCACTCGCTCTTGCCGATGCCGGACTCGCCGGTTATCAGCAGGCCGACCCCGAAGACGTCGACAAGGTCGCCGTGAACATGGGTCTCGGGTGCGAGCCTGTAGTCGAGCCAGGAACTGAGCAGGTGGATAAAGGGAGTCGTGTCCAGTGGAGTCCGCAGCAACGGAACGGAGAAGCGATCGGCCTGTTCGATCCAGACTGCCGGCAGCGCGAGACCTTTGGTGACAATGACGCAGGGTGGGCGGGCTTCCAGCAGTCGTCTGACGGCGGCAGCCTGAGGTTCCGGCTTGAGAGTCTGGAGAAAGGAGAGCTCGGTTGAGCCGACAATCTGGATACGCTCCCTCAGGAAGACACCGAAGTAACCTGCCAAGGCCATGCCCGGGCGGTTAATGTCGGCGGTCGTGAGTTCGCTTGTTTCCAGCGCTGCCGCGCCGGCCAGAGTTTCCAGCTGCCACTCGTCCTGCTTGTCGGCAAGCAGTGCCGCGACACTCATCCGGCCGGGGCGCGGTGTCGCGGAGTCGGGCATGGTCGGCTATTCGAGGCGTCGACGCGGACTGGGTGCGCGCTTGCGGCTGTGCAGCTTGTCTTCGTAGCGCTTGAGTTGGGTATGGAGTTTGTCGACGAGGTCGTTGACGGCCAGATACATGTCAGAACCCGAGCCTTTGGCGGTGAAGACAGTATGGCTGAGATGCAGACGGGCCTCGGCGACCGCAACGGCGCGGTCGCGGAACAGCACAACGTCGGCTGCGATGATGTGGCCGTCGAGTTTGGTGAAGCGGTCGAACCGTTGGTCGATGTGCTGGCGCAGATGGGGGGTAATCTCAAGGTGACGGCCGGTGATGCTCAGTTTCATGCTTCTCCTCCGGTTGGCGAGTCGAGCCTGTTATCATAATAAGGACAGGTGGCAGGTAGGTCAAGAGAATGCGGAGCCGCGTTACAGCTCGCGGCGTCCCTCAAACGCGCGGCTGATGGTTTCGACATCGGCCAGGTCGAGGTCGGAGCCGACGGGAAGACCGCGGGCTATGCGCGTCACGCGGACGCCGGATTCCTTGAGCTGGCGGGCGAGGAATGCGGCGGTGGCTTCACCCTCGATGGTGGGATTGGTCGCCACTATGACTTCGCGGATTGACCCGGTGGCCACGCGTGCCAGCAGTTCACGGATGTGCAGACGGTCGGGCCCGACATCGTCAATCGGCGAGAGGACCCCGCCGAGGACGTGGTAGGTTCCGTGGTGCTGCCCGGACTGTTCCAGCGTCAACACGTCCGCCGGGTCTTCGACGACGCAGACGACCGAGTTGTCGCGCTGCGTGTCTGTGCAGATGGCGCAAGTGGCGGCCTCGGTCAGGCCGAAGCAGATGGGGCAGACTTGGAGTCGTTCCTCGGCAGCGGCGACGGCTCCGGCGAGTTCGCGGGCGGTCTCGCGGTCACGCAGCAGAAAGAAGGCGATGCGTTGGGCCGTCTTGCGGCCGATGCCGGGTAGCTCAGCGAGCGCTTCCACCAAGCGGTCGAGAGGTTCCGGCATCCAGCGCGTGCCACTCGTCAGCTGCCGGTCGTCAGCCATTGTCGCTACGTCTCCTCCGCGTCGCCGAATACTTCGCGTATGCCGTCCAGCGTTGCGTCGGATCCGACACCTTCTGCCCTGCCGGTTGTTACCTCAATCCGGGCAGGCCGGCCGACGACACTCGTGAGCGCGGCCTCGACGGCAGGTCGGCATGAGGACAGCCGCTCTGCCATGACCGTGTTGCCGACAGGGAGCGAGATACGCAATACACCAGCTGACCAGGAGACAGGCTCGGCAAGTTCCAGCGCCCCGGCCAGCAACGGATGATGCTTGTCGAGTTCGGAACGAAGGTTTGACCAGACCGTTTCGAGCGATGCGGGTCTGTCTGCACGATGTCTTGCCGACGGGCCGGGGTCGGGGTTGCCTGCGGCGGGTCGTTCGGGGTCTGCTGTCGGCTCCGGGGTCTGTCGGGCAGCCGCCAGCTCCACCGAGACCAGTTCAAGCACGACACGCGGCATAAGTGACCGGCGAGCCATGTTCTCCTTATCGCATAGGTAGCCGAGAATGCGCATCAGTTGCCCGCCGTCGAAACAGGAAGCCTGTTCCTTGAGCCGCGCCTGTTCCTCGGGTAGTAGACCGGTGGCGGCAGCCGGGCCGGCGACCCGGATGAGGAGAAGATTGCGGAAATGGTCGACGAGCCCGGAGTAGAATTCGACAACGTCGGAGCCGGAAGTGAAGAGCCGGTCGATGAGCTGTATCAATCCGGCAGCGTCGCCAGCCAGCAGCAGCCGGGTGTATTCGTCGTAAACCCCGGCCGGCACCAGTCCGAGCAGGTCTTCGACGTGGGCGAGCTCGATGCCTTCCGGGGCATAGCTGGAGAGCTGGTCGAGCAGGCTCTCGGCGTCGCGCAGCGCGCCGTCGGCACGGTGGGCGATGGCAGCAAGGGCATCGGAAGATGCCCGGATGTTCTCGCGCTCCGCCAGCCAGCGCAGACGGTCGACGATTTCGGCCGGAGTGGCTTTGCGGAATTCGAACCGCTGGCAGCGGGAGAGAATCGTCATCGGGACCTGGTGGGCCTCGGTTGTCGCGAAGATGAACTTGGCGTGGGCCGGCGGTTCTTCGAGCGTCTTGAGGAGCGCGTTGAAGGCCGCCTGCGTCAGCATGTGAACTTCGTCGATTATGTAGACGCGGAAGCGAAGGTTGGATGGAGTATAGCGGATGTTCTCTCTCAGTTCACGAACCTCGTCGATCCCGCGGTTCGAGGCACCGTCAACTTCGATGACGTCCATGCTTCGCGATGCCGCAATCTCGACGCAGGCAGTGCAGCGGTTGCAGGGTGTCGGTGTGGGGAGCTCGGACTCAAGGCAGTTCAGGCACTTGGCGAGGATGCGGGCAGCGGTTGTTTTGCCAACACCGCGCGGCCCGGCGAACAGGTAGGCGTTGGCCAGCCGGTTGCGTTCGAGCGCCCGGGTCAGCGTGTCGCGGACGTGGTCTTGAATCAGCAGTTCAGCGAAAGTCTGGGGCCGGTATTTCAGGGTCAGGAATTGACGGCTGGACAAACTACTGCCCTCAGTTCAGTGTCGCCGGTCGCGGGCCGGATGCTTCTGTCGGGCGGTGATCAAGTCCGGCCGCGCCGGCACTTTCGCGCTGACGGCGAGAGGGTCGGGACGGCGAGGGCTCCAGCCAGGTTGCCCGGCAACCGGGCGCGAGGCCGTTTACCGTTGCTACCTTCCGGTCCTGGCGGGGTTCACGGCAGCATCCGTTGTCGGACCCGGCTTTCATCGTCCTCGCAACGTCCAGGCCTGGTTCGCGCCGGTCAGCACTCAGAGTGCCTCTCGACCCCGCATGAGGCGGGTTTCGGGTTACAGGGGACCGCCAACCCCCCGTCCAGCGCGGCCGGACAGACTGAAGTGGGGTCAGATGGCCCGGCTTTTCGGTTAGCGTGCCATCTGCGCAGGCTCGACATAGATGCCCTGGGTCTGTAGAGTGTCGGCTAGCACTCCGGCGGCGAGAAGTCGGGCGGCAAGAGCCTTGACCGATTCCTTGTTGATTTCGACCAGCCGGTGAATCTGGGGCAGACGGCAGTCGTCGCACCGGTCGGTGCAGTAGGTGAAGTAGCGCCCAAGGGTTTGTCGGGCTTTGTCGGGCTTGCCTTCGATGTGGGCCACAGCCGCGTCGGTGGCAATCTTCAGGCGCATGCGGACGGTTTTGGATGTCGTGCGGAGGAACTGCGGTGAGAATCCGACCGCAGCGCCCGGGAACGGGCCGGAGACATAGCGGGTGGTCGCTCCGGAGATGGTGTCGTAGCTGGCGACGTCGAGCGGGCAGAGCTGGGGTTCAAGCAGCCAGGCCGCATCGACCGTGCCGGCTGCCAACAGGCCGGGAATCGCGGAGAAGGGGACCTCGCTGGCCTTCACCTGCGCCGGAGTCAGGTTGACTGCGGCGAGCAGCGGCACGACGTAGTCGCGGAACTGCGGCGGGTAGGCCAGACTTTTTCCCTTGAGGTCGGTCAGTTGTTTGATGCGGGCATTCTTCCGACAGGCGATGGCGTCCACCGGCAGCGCGGGCCGGAACTCGATTGACATGAAGACGCGCAGCGTCTCTTTGTGCGTGGCCATGCGCTTCAGGACCGAACTCCAGGGAAAGATGCCGACATCCGTCTTGCCGGCGAAGAGGTCGGCCAGAGCCGAGTCGGGGTCGGAGTAGAATCTGAGTTCCGGGTCGAGCCGGTTCTTGGTGAAGAGCGTTTCCTCGACAGCGACGAGAAATGGCAGCGACGTGATTGAACTGTCGCACGCCAGCCGCAGCGGCAGCGGCCGATTCTCCTGAATCTGAGGATAGAGAATCACCGCTATCAGGGCCGCGGCGAGAAGCACGATGATTATGTTGAGAAGCTTTATCATTGTCCTGTCCTCCGGGGTTACCGTTGCTTGCCGGACAGCCGCTCGTACTTGGCGTAGGCGTCCAGCGCCAGCTGTTTCTGGCCGGTCTCGCGGTAGCAGTGAACGAGGTTCTGCCAGCTTTCGGCGTTGGCCGGGTTGAGCCGGGTTACCATGAGCAGGTTTGCTATTGCCTTTTCGAGCACCGCCCGGCCGTCACTGTCGCGCTTGGCTTCCAGGAGCGCCAAGCCGTGGCCGGTCTGGCTGACTCCGAGCAGGAGGTAGATGTTCTCAAGCTGCGACGGGTTCTCGATACTGACAAACATTGCCGGAGCGTCGCCGGGTCCGGCCGCGATGAAGTCTTTGCGGTCTTTGAGCTGCGGGAAGTAGAGCCAGCTGAACCCGGCAGCGGCGAAGCCGCGGGTGAAGAGGATGCTGTCGACAGCGCCGGCGAGGGAAGGTGGAAGTTGAGCGTAGCCGGTGGCGGCGTTGGCCGGAGTCACCAGCGCCAGCAGCGAGTCCTGTAACGCCTCAAGCAGCGTAAGAGGTGCAGTCGCACCCGCGACTACGCGGGCGAAGGCGTCGGCAGCCAGGCTGTCGGAGCGAGCCTGATAACGGGCGATGCCGAGGTTGAAGAGTGAGTTGAAGTCGGCCGGGTTCCAGACGAGCGCGTCGATGAAGAGCGATTCGGCCAGCGCGCGGTAGCGCTCGGCGGTGTCGCCCCTAGTTTCAGCGGAGGCCCGCAGCATCGCCGAGCCGGCGCGGGAGCCGGTGACGTTCAGGTTGGTGTAGGTAAAGAACAGACGCGCGGCGATGGCGGCGAGCTCGGAGCGCTGCTTTGTCGCTTTGAGTCCCTGTTCGATGTAGCGGTCGAGTACCGCCGGGTCGCCGCTCCGGCTCTTGGCGACGAGGCTTTCGGCGATTGCGGCCAGCTGGGCTTTGTCGGTGAGCTTGAGGGTGGTGCCGAGCGAATTGCGGGCTTCGGCAGCACGGCGGGCGTAGATTTCGAGGGCGTGGCGGTAGTAGGTGAGGGTCGAGTCCCAGCGGCCGCGTTTGAGGGCGGGGTCAGCCCAGAGCGAATCGGGTTTCTGCAGGAAGTAGAGGCCAATAAGGCCGTAGGCTTCGGCGCTGGAGGTGTCGATGCTGATCATCGAGCGGGCGGTTGCCAGCATCTCCTCGTAGCGTTCCTGGGCGCTGAAGGCGCCGGCAATCAGTGAGTATATCTGCGGTTTGGTGGGGTCGAGCACGAGCGCGGTGCGGGCGTAGGTAACGGCCGCGTCGTAGTCGGCGGTTTCGTAGGACTCGCGGGCGGTGTGCAGGAGCGATGTCCCGGCGAAGTAGAGCCAGCTTTCGTCGCGGCGGATCTTGCCGGCGAGCGACGAGTCGAGGCCGATGGCTTTGACGAAGCCGATGGCGGCGGAGTCGTGTCTCTTGAGCTGGGCGTGACAGAGTGCAATCCAAAGTTCCATTTCGGCCCGGACGTTGTTGTCGACAGTCTGACCGTATTGCTGCCGGGCTTTTTCGAACTGCTCAAGGGCGCGGTCGTAGCGTCCGCCCTGATAGTGGATGCGCGCGCCGCGTAAGAGCGCGTCGAGCGGCACGGTCTGGGCTACGGCCGTGGCTGCGAGGCAGATGATGGCGGCCCAGGCGGCCCGGCGCGTGCTTCGCGAAGTCAACATTAGATGTCCTCCTTAGGGTGCGAAAGCGGAAGGAATCATAGTCAGCCAGGAAGTGCTGTCAAATGGCCCAGAACGGGTTGGGGCCGGGGTGGCAGCGTGGAGGGGTGCCGGGCGGGCAGACGGGGTATCAGCCCCCAGGCCGTTCCCGGGGCGGCTCCGGCTGCAGCGACGAGCTCGCCGGGCAGGGCCGGGCCGGGTTGGGCCGGGTGGCCGGCGCCGCGGGGCATCCGGGTTTTCAGCGGTCCGGTTCAGGAGTGCGCCGGTTCCACGTCCGCAGGGCCGGCCGGAGGGGAGGGCGTTGGTACCGGCGGTTCATGGTGCTACTGTCCTTTCGCGGCCAGAGGTCGGCGGGTGCTTACCCGGCTTGCACGAGGCGGCCCGGGCGGCTAGACTCGGGCATGTTTGAAGAGCTGATGCAGGTTATCCGGACTTTGCGGCGACGGTGTCCGTGGGACAGGAAGCAGACGGTTGCCTCGACGCGGCCGCTGGTTCTGAACGAGGCGTTCGAGCTGGACGAGGCGTTGCGCCGCCGCGACCGGAAGGCGATCGCCGAGGAGCTCGGCGACTATCTGTTCATGGGGTTGTTTCTGGCCTGCGTGCTGCGGGCCGAGACCGGGCTGCGTCTTGAACAGAGTCTTGAGACAGTGGTGGCGAAGCTGAAGCGGAGGCATCCGCATGTCTACGGCCGATTGCGGGTCAGCGGGGCGGATGAGGTGCTGGTCAACTGGGAGCGGCTGAAGCGCGGCCGGCGGCAGCGCCGCGGCCTGCTCGAGGGCGTGCCGGTGCGGCTGCCGGCACTGCAGCAGGCGCAGTTGATACAGGAGCGCTGTCAGCGCGTCGGTTTCGACTGGAAGACGGCCGGGGAGGTTCTGGTCAAGGTGCAGGAGGAGGTCGGCGAACTGGAGTCCGAGTTGCGGCGGAAGCGGCGGAGCCGGACGCAAATGGCCGAGGAGCTCGGCGACCTGCTGTTTGCGGTTGTTAATCTCTGCCGGCATCTGGATGTGGATGCAGAGGGCGTGCTCAAGGACGCGAACCGGAAGTTCCGGCGTCGGTTCGAGCAGGTGGAGCGGGAGTTTCAACGGGCGGGCAGGAACCTGGCCGACGTTCCGCTCGAGGAGATGGAGCGGGCATGGCAGAGGGCGAAGCGCCGGCGTCCGAGGCGAAGGCATTGACAGTGGGCAGACGCGGCTGCTAGTATGTCGGTCGTGACGGGCATCGAGCGGCGGCCGGCGGGTCGCGTGCCGGTCTGGCTGGGGCTGGTTGCGGCTCTGTTTGGACAGCTGCCGGCAGCGGCGGTGCTGAGCGAGGTGCGGTTTCAGGGGAACCGGGCGTTTTCGGGGCGGACGCTCGGCAGCGTGGTGGGCGCGGCGCCGAAGCAGCCGGTGAGCGAAGTTGGCCTGGAGCGGGATGCCCGGGTGTTGGAGGAGTTCTATCGCGACCGGGGTTTTCTCGAAGTGCAGGTCGAGAAAGGGCTCGCCGACGTGAAGGGGCGCTGGGTGGCGACGTTCTACGTTTCCGAGGGCGAGCGGGCGCGAGTCGGCCGGGTGAGTTTCAACGGCGTCGCGGACGCTTTCAGGAAACGGGTTCTGCGTCTGCTGCCGGTGAGGGAAGGTGATTTTTTTGACCGGGCTGCGGTTGAGGCGGGCGCGGCCGTGCTCAAGTCGTTTTACCTGAACTCGGGATATGCTTTTGTCAGCGTCAGCAGTGCGACAGCGCGCGACAATGCGGGGGTTTCCGTAGTCTACGACGTCGAAGAGGGGCCGCTCTGTGGTATTGCCGAAATCAGGGTGCGGGGAAACCGGAAGGTGCGCACCGACATCATTCTGCGGGCGGCAGAGGTCCGGCCGGGAGAGCGGTTTTCCCACGTGCGTCTACTGGAGGCGCAGCGGCGGCTGTATGCTACGCGGTTGTTCAGTCGGGTGCTGTTCTATGTGCTCAGGCCGGAGTCGCTCGGGGTTGCCGATTTCGGTCTGCCGCCGCCCGGCCGCGAGCTGGAGGCAGGCGGTGCGCAGCCGGTCGTGGTGCGGTTTGACGTCGCCGAGCAGCCGTTCCGGGGAATCACGTTCGGTGCCGGTATCGAGTATCCGCCGGCCCGGGTGCTAGGAGCGGTCGGGTGGTCTCACGACAACCTGTTCGGCCACGGCCAGACTCTTCAGGTCGGGACCGAGTTCAGCCCGGATTTTGTCGGCAGGTACCGGTTCAGCGCGGACGCAACGTGGCGCATTCCCTATCTGGTCTTGACGCGGGTTGATTTCCAGACGCGTC
>Ga0101944_10005362_pt1 | contig 14640 bp, 17 predicted proteins | sample DewCreD2012metaG_FD_75245 | JGI IMG/M metagenome (GOLD analysis project Ga0101944, IMG submission 75245) | Hot spring sediment bacterial and archeal communities from British Columbia, Canada, to study Microbial Dark Matter (Phase II) - Dewar... ... | reverse complement strand
GAGGGCGATGCTGCATTCGCAGTGGCGCTTGCGGAGGGCGCCTCGCAAATAATCAACCAGACCATTGCTCGCACGGCTCCTGGAATTCTGGTGGAATCCACTGCTACCCCCACCCAACCGAAGATTTATTTCGCGGGTGGAGCGCGAGTGGAAAAACTTGGGCTTGTCGGCAAGCTCGTTACGCCAGAAACCCCCGCCCACCCCGGCGACATCTTGTCGCTGTACGCGGTGGGGCTAGGGCCAACTGACCCGCCCATTCCTGACGGCCAGTCGGCTCCTGAAGCGGCCAATACCCTTCTTGCACCTTCCGTGTCATTGGGAGATGTATCCTGCCCGGTGCTTTATTCCGGATTGGAACCCGGCCAAGTGGGCGTGTATAGGGTGGATTTCATTCTGTGCGCTCCACAAGGGGCCGAAACACTCCTCCCAATTAAACTGACGGTGGACGGCAACGACAGTGAAACTGTCAACTTGCCCGCCGCCGCCCCAGCACCTTCCGCCTCTTCCTCATCTAATAAGGATGAAGAGGGGTGAGGCGAGACACACAAGAAAACCCCCGCATTGCCCAAACGGCCTGCGGGGGATTTTCTTTTACGCGACAGAACTAACAAATTACGGCAATCGGTTACAGATTGCAGCCCAAAACCCTCTAAACCCCACTCACTTAATTACTTATTCACCTATCTACTATCTACAATTACTTATTCTCATCCGCCACCCCGCCCTTCTGTTGCTACAGATTGCGGCCGGAAATAGTAGTTTGCAAGCGGAAGATAGTGTCCGCAACGCCAATTTCATTTTTAGGACTTACGGAAAATAGTATTGTGACGCGAGGAGGATATTGATCACCCACCAATAAAATAAATCGCATAGACCTAACCCGCACCACCTCCTTCGCACTTATGGTTTTGGCGTCAGAACAGGTAGCCATCCCGCTAGCAACCACCGCGCGTTTTACCACTTCATCCTGCGCGTCATAACAATAAGCCACTCCCTCGCCTTTTGAATTGGTAAATAGCAATTGGCTGCCACTGCTGTCCACACTAAAAAAACGCCCGGTGCGCACCTCGCGGGCAATTTGCTCAATGGTAAAACTCATTGCATCGTTGGCGCTCATCAAGGCAGTAATCTGACGTTGTGAACGCAGGGCTTGCACAAACCCGCCCATCGCGATAGAAACCACAACGGCAAATAGCGTCATAGCAACCATCATTTCAATCAGGGTAAATCCGGCCCTATCCAATGAACCACCCGCGATAATATTTTTTTGTGCGCCAATTTTTTTCATCGCCATTTATAGAATCTATCCTCCAGAATAATATTCTGCTTTGAACCGCCACGGCCACTCCAACGCACTTCGGATTTAACCTTAATAACATCTTCTTCGCACTGAATGCTTATGGTGCGAGTGAAGGGAGTGTCTACATACCCGGAATCTTGTGAATAGCTATACTCCCCCGTTGGCGACAACCTTATTTTTTTAGGAGATATCACGCCAATTGGCCCAATCCGATTATTAGCCAAATTCTTAGTTGTATAATCCACCTCATAAGTTCCGCTTGCATGAGCACATACATCATCATTCCATTGTGCTCCAGGCACGCCATTTGCTATTGAAAAAGCATTATGATCCAAAATATTTTTAACCACCTCAATCCCCTCCGCGGCTAAATAAGAACCAAGATAATTTTCGGAAATTACCCGATTTAAGGCAGTGGAATTGGAAAGTAAGCTGAGTGCGCCCAGTAATGCCACCATAATGACCGATAGCGCGACCATCCCCTCTACTAAAGATTGACCGCGACGGGATTCCATCGATTTTTTCCTCAACTGCTTCATGTTAGAAGTTAATAAGCCCACTCTCATTCACCTGAATTGAAAATAGATTTTCACTGCCAGCTTTACTGCCTAAGATTATTGACCCTTGGCTGGTAGTAGCAATCAAACTGTTCCCCCACAATTTCAGGGAAGGTTCTGGCGGAATAAATAAAACATATTGCAGAGAATCGCCCTGCGATACAAATTTTACCTGGGGATTCAAGGAGTAGCGTTGTATGGTAGTGCGAGTAACAGAAGGGCTACCAATGTCAGTTAATACACAATTGGGTGAATCAAACTCTTGCAAGGTATAGGTATTAGTATTGAAATCAATTGCCACCCCAATTGCGCAATGGGGGTTGGGATTGCTATAGGTTGATATCGCCAAGGAACGCGCGCGCTGCAAAACCTGTACCATGGTTGCCTTCTCTACCATTGCCGCCAGCATGGCGCGACTCTTAGAACTATAGGCGATCATGACCGTGGTTAGGAGAGCAGAAATAACAATTACCACAAGCAATTCCACAATAGTATAGCCGGCCCGCTTCATTACCTAATCATTGTACACAATACGGCCCAAAGAAAGTAGTTTCGGTTATAGCAAAGTCGCTCCTTCGCCTATGGAATGGATTTACCCAACTTATCACCTCAGCCCCTAAATAAACTGAAATACCAACGCGCGATTGAATCTCCCCAAGTCATAACGACAATTGCTGCCAACGACAGAAATGGGCCAAAAGGAACAAAAGCTTTCAGCCGAGTTCGTTTTGCCAGAAGGAGCGGTACCGCAACGGCTGCGCCAAAACAAAAGGCAAGTAGCGCCGCCAGGAATGCATCCGGCCAACCCATAAATAATCCAATGGAGGCCGCGAGTTTTACATCCCCCAGCCCCATTCCCCGCCGGAATGTTATGTAGTACAAAGCTAAAAAGAATAAGCCTCCGATTAAGCCTGCGGCGAGACGGTTAATAAGCAAATTGTCACGCAGACCAAACAACAACGCATATCCTCCGGTGTACGCGCCCTTCGCTAAACCGAAGTGAGGCGCCATTAGGATACCGGCGGCAATTGCTAGCACAATAAGAATGATATGGATTTCATCTGGAATAATGTAAAAACGCAAATCAATCATTGCGGCGACAATCAGTGCGGCAAATACCACCATTAGAATTGCGGCAATCGCCCAAGAGGTCCAAAAGAGAAGGGTTTCCGGAAATACTCGTACCACAATGTTTGGTATTAACGAAAATGCCAATCCCGTGACAAACTCTCCCGCGGGATATTTCCAAGAAAGGGGGGCCTTGCAGCGACTACATCTGGCTCGCAGTAAAAGAAAACTAAGGAGCGGGAAAAGCTCGTACCAGCGCAACTCCTTGCCGCAATGCGGGAATTTGGAGCGCCCTAGAAGCTGCCTGCCAAAAAGTGGTCTGTCGGGGTCATAGCGCATCGCTACCACATTCAGGAAACTGCCAATCAAAAGACCAAAGATAAAAAACAAAAATCCCGCACTGTGCATATTTTTTACTAAGTATGCCGAAAGCGCGGGATTGATGCAAAACTAAATCTTAAAGTTGCACGCAATACACGGGATCAGCGCATTCGATTCCAAGAACCTGACCATCGACATCATTTGCCAATACGACATTACTGTTATCTTCCAGCTCTGCGCCAATCACATATTCCGTGCTATTAGAGCCGTAGAAATAATGCTTCCCTTGGCGAGGATCGTCCGGCATACTCCTTACACCAATGTTTGCGTTTATAATTGTATTCTGTAAAGTTAGCCAATCGGAAGAAGGTGGATAAGAACCGGATTTTGCGAAATACAATTCCAGCGCGCTTTGTACCTGGCGCAGATCTTGTACGCGGCGAGAATCCCGACCGCGGCGCTGAATGGGGCCTAAACCAACTAACGCCACCGAGGCCAAAATACCAATAATGGCCAGCACGATGAGAATTTCCACTAAGGTGAAACCTTTTTGAGAAGACTTCATTTTATTAATTATAAAACCTTTTGTCGGTTGTTATTTTTCCCAACCGAATAATTTTATTTATGACCTTGTGTTAATTATAGCAAATTACGCTCTTATCTTACTGGATGCTGGAGGTAAGCTGGTACAGAGGCATAAGCAATGAGGCAAACAAGAGGCCCACTAAGCCACCGATGAGTATCATTAGAATTGGCTGAATTAAATCAACCATATTACTAATTACCGCATCGGTTTCCCTGCCATAAAAATCAGAGACGCGCTGAAACATCCTGTCAATCTTTCCCGTGGCCTCACCCACCACCAACATCTGGGAAACTAGTGGAGGAAAGTAGTCAGGATATTGCATAAGGGATGCGGATAGAGTCTTGCCCGACTCTACATCCGCCGCCACCGAATTCATTAACTCTTGATAGACGGAATTATTCACCGTAAGCCCGGATATCTGCACTGCCTGGGTTATGGGCACCCCTCCCTTAAGCAGCATACCCATCACATTGGCCAGGCGAGTAACTGTAAGCGGGATAAAAAGTTTTTTTAAGAAGGGGGCGCGAATTTTAATCTCATCAGCAAAAATACGACCCTCTTGCGTGCGCAAATAGTTAAGAGTAACTAAAATTAGCGTGGCAGCCAAAAACCCTAAAACCGGCCACCAGCGAGAAAGAAATTGCCCAGAAGAAAGCAGGGCGCTGGTGTACCATGGCAGCTGCACTCCGGATTGCTCAAATACCGGCCCGATTTGAGGAAATACAACCGTAACCATAATGCCGCCCACAATAAGAAATAGCCCCACCACAATGCCGGGGTAAATAAGGGCAGAACGAGCACGGGAAACCAGCCCGTTTTCTTTTTCCAAATAATCGGCCAAAAACTTCGCCGCCTCGTCCATGGTACCGGTAACTTCTGCGGACTGAATCATAGACACAAAGAAGCGCGAAAAAACGGTGTCGTGCCGGGCAAGCGCCTGACTAAAAGTAAGACCAGAGGCAACGTCGGCAGAAACCTGACGAATTACCTCCCGCAAACCCGGGTGCACCGTTTGCTCCTCTAATATGCGTAGGGAATGGGATAGTGGGAGATGGGCTTCTAATAATGTTGCCAGCTGACGGGTAAAAACCATCACATCCGTACTTTTTACTTGCCCAAAATAACTGAGTATGCGGGTAATGAAGTTATCGGAGCTCGCTTCCTGCAAAGACAAAATATACAGCTGGTGTCCCGTAAGAATAGTAATTGCCGCGTCCTTATCGGCCGCCTCTACATATCCAACCTGCAATTCCCCTTCTCTTGTTTTTGCGGAGTATCTGTAACGCATCTTTCTATTTCCTACATACGTTCCATAAGGATACGCAACTCGGAAGGATTAAGAGAATACAGTTCGGCGTTTTCCAATGTAACTTCCTTGTTGCGGATAAGATTGGCCATGGAGCGATTTAGAGAAATCATGCCCTCTTCCATGGAAGTTTCAATAATCAAGTCTATCTGATAAACCTTACGCTCGCGGATAAGGTTGCGAATAGCTGGATTCACAATCATGATTTCGTTTACCGGAATTCGACCGCCGGAAGTCCTAGGAAGCAAGCGCTGAGAAACGATGGCCACAAGCGTGGCGGCAAGTTGGGAGGCAACCTGCCCTTGTTGTTCCGGAGGAAAACTATCAATAATGCGGTCAATTGTTTGGGAAGCAGAATTGGTATGTAAGGTGGAGAAGACAAGGTGACCAGTTTCGGAAGCGGTCATGGCGGTTGCGATAGAAGCCGCGTCGCGCATTTCGCCTATCATAATAACGTCCGGATCTTGGCGCAGAATGGTACGAAGCCCATCGTTAAAAGAGGGAGTATCACTACCCACTTCACGCTGGGAAATAATGCAACGGTCTTGCGTAAATAAATATTCAATTGGGTCTTCAATCGTCACGATATGATCGGTGCGATTATGGTTAATCTCGTCCAGCAGCGCCGCCAAGGTTGTGGACTTACCATGCCCGGCCGGACCTACCACCAAAACAAATCCCTGTGAGAGTTTCGCAAAATCGTGAAGAATTGGCGGCAGTAGCAGTTCTTCCACCGTGCGAATGCGGCCTGGCACCAAGCGCAACGCGGCCGACAAAAAGCCTCGTTGGTAGTAAGCATTCACGCGAAACCTCGCTTTATCTTCAAAACTATACGCAAAGTCCAACTGACGCCCTTCTTTTAGACGCGCCATCTGTTCTGGAGTCATAAGACTACCAATTAAACCTTCAGCCGCTTCCGGAGTAATTACCGATTCCTTTTGAAGCGGCACCAACACTCCATCAATGCGAAGGGTTGGGCGTCTCCCGACTCCTAAGTGAAGATCAGATGCATTTTCTCGAGCGGCGGCGGTTAATAGTTCTTTCAGCTTTTGCAGGTGATTATCCATATGCGACAATTATAGCATGTTCGCCGCCAGTACATAGCGGTACGGTAAATTAAAAAGATTTAAGGTTGGCAGAATTTTAATAAGAAGATACGTGCTAGTGCTGACTTTTAGTATTCTTCGGTTTCGCGAAGAACCTCCTCCATCAAGACAATGCCGTTGAGCGCCTTAACCACCCCATCTTGGCGCATCGTAAGCATTCCTTGCCGCTTGGCCTCCTCAATAATCTTTTGCGCGGTGGGGCCCTCATTGATTATGCGCTCCATTGCTGGCGTCATCTCTAAAACCTCGTGCAGGGCACGACGACCGGTGATTCCTCGGCCATGGCAAACCTCACAGCCCTTCGCGTGGAATATCTTGTACGGAGGTTCAAATGGCGCCTCTTCTTTTGGCACGCCGGCTAGAGCTCTGGCAATTATTTCCTGTACCTGCGGCGGCGCCTCTTCGGCTTGCTTACAATTCTGACAAATCTCAGCAACCAACCGTTGGGCAATCATTAAGGAGAGAGCGGAGGGCAATAGGAAAGGCTCTACCTTCATATCAATTAAGCGCGGAATGACTCCGGCAGCATTGTTGGTGTGGAGAGTAGAAAGAACGATGTGTCCGGTGAGCGCGGCGTTCACCGCCAGCCCGGCAGTCTCCGAATCGCGTATTTCGCCCACCATAATAATGTCCGGGTCTTGACGCAATATTTCACGAAGTCCATTCGCAAAATCATAACCAATTTCTGGACGCACCTGAGACTGATTGACACCGGTTACAAAATATTCCACCGGGTCTTCCAAGGAAACGATATTCACATTCTCATTATTCAACTGCTGCAGCAGGGCATAGAGAGTCGTGGATTTACCCGATCCGGTAGGACCCGTAACCAGCACCATACCGTACGGCTTCTGCAGTCCCCGCTTGACACGCTCAAAAGACGAACCCGCAAAACCCAGTTTTTCAAAGCTCTTTAGACCAGTCTGGGGATCTAAAATACGAATTGCCACCTTCTCCCCCAGCGGCGTAGGGAAGGTGGAAACACGAAAGTCAATTTCCCTATCCATTATCTTGCTGCGAAAACGCCCGTCTTGGGGCATACGAGTTTCGTCAATCTTCATATTGGATAAGATTTTGACACGAGAAATTACGGGCGCGGCAAGCTCAATCGGTAGCTGGGCGACCTCTCGTAAATCTCCCAGTTGTCGGAAGCGCACCCGTACATAGGTTTCCATCGGCTCAATGTGCACATCCGAAGCGCCGGTTTGCACCGCCTCCTTGATGGTATTAGATACGATGCGGATAACGGGGGCGTCTTCATTTCGTCCGATAGCCTCATCAATTGAAATTGTACGTTGCACTTTCTCATCGGGCTTTATAGAAAGTTTTTTTAAGGCCTCATCAATTTCACTCTTGTAGGGCGAATACAAGCGCATCATTTTTTGCCAATCAGTATAGGAAATCAAAAAAATTCCAAGCGAGACCCTCATTTGGCGAGATAAGAATTTCAAAGCTTCTTGCGCCTTCACATCATCAGGGTTTACCATGCCGGCAACAAGCATAGTATCGTTTTTGGAAATAGGAATGACTTGGTAGGCGCGCACCGTCTCTTCCGGGAAGGAGGCAATAAGGTCTTTGGGCACTTCGGAAGGATCTACGGCGCGATAGGGAACTCGCAAAATGGCAGATTTAACGTTGGCCACAACCGTATCGTCTAGGATGTGACGTTCGTTAATCAACTTTTCTACGGAAACACCGGCCAGTTCTGATTCGCGCAGCAGTTTACGCGCGGTATCCTCTTGAAGCGCTCCCTGGGCGATTAAAGCCTGAATAAGCTGTTGATTGGTCATCTTTAGTGGGAATTATAAAACAGTACGTGGCAACTAGGTAGTGCGAAGCAGTTTAATTGGTAGTAAGAACAAAAAACACAAATAAAGACACCGGCAACTGCGCGCAATAAAAATTATCCGACAAATTCCAACACCCACTCACAGGTTAATTGAGCCAAACCTCAAAAAATAACAAAAATCAAAATTGTTCCACGCTGCTGGAGAAAATAATTCTCCCAGCCAATAGTTATTTAGAACGGTAGGAAAGGATTAGACCTCCCAGAGGAGGCATTACTAATCGGCGCGGGAAATTCCTTGAGCGATTGAAAGCGCTCGCTCTTTTGCAGCTGGGTTATATCCAAATTCATGCCGGAAAATTCGCTTTCTGGCGCGGCTGCGCCCGGCAAAATGTTGCCCACAATTTCCGGGTTCTTAAAAAATAGATAGTAGGCAACCGAGCCAAGCATGCCAATAACCGCAATCCACAGCAAAATGCCAATCCAATTTACCTGGTAGGAACGTTCTTCTTGTACAACAATTGCCATATTCTTATTTTTATTTCTTCCCTGCTGTGTCGAGCGACTTTTGATAGTAGGCACTCACCTTAAGCTCTGCTTTCATAGCGGCTGCTTGGTCCTCTTTTTCTGGAGCCATAGCAAGGCTCTTGATGTCCATAATTCGCACGCTCTGTTCCAAAGAGGTTACCATCTTGATAATCGCATCATAGGGGCCCGAAATTGAAAGTGAAAAATTAAGTACCCCAAGGGGCAACACATTGGCCCTGCGCGTCTGCGCGGCAGTACCCGCCAAGACATTGGCCTGCTCCGAAAGTCCAATATCATTCACAACCACTCCGCTATCGAGGGAGACTCCTTGAAGTTGAGCCAAAACGGTTGCAATATCAGGCGACTCGGGAAGCGCCGCGGTCATTTGTGCAACGGCCTTGTTTTCGCTGCCATATTGTCCAAGGATGTCCGAGATTTTTTTGGAAAGATCTTTACGAGAGGCAAGCGTAGCTTCCTTTTGCGCAAGTTCTGCGCGCAACAGAATAATTTCGTCGTAAAGCGGCTGCACAAAACCAACATACACCACGCCGGCTCCAAAAATAAGCAGGATTGACAGAAGCAAACTGAAGAATCGGCGAGTGGAGTGATTCATTATTTCTTAGTATCAGATGTAAGTTGGATTGTTAGGTCGAACTCCCAACCCCCTCCCGGCGCCGGCCGAAGATGACCAAAAGAGGCCTGCTTAGTAAGGGAATCCTGCTGAAAAGCTTTAATTTGCGCGGTAAAATCTTCCATCGTGCGCGCCACGCCGGTAAGACTCATAACGCCGGTATCCCGATTGAAATCCAATTTTTTATAGCGAACGCTGGTTAGAGTCTTTTGTTGCAGCCAGGCTACGTAATCCGCGGCGCTCTTACTCTTTTTCAAGATATCTTGCAAATTATTTAAACTAGAACTAATTGCCAAAATTTTAGCCTTATTCTCAGAGGTAATATTTTTTTCCTCTTTGGCAATGCTCTCATCCAGATTCGCAATACGGCCTTTAATAAAAGGCTCGTAACCAAACCTTAGACCCGCGTAAAGAATTAAACTCACGGCCAATATGGCAACCGCGAAAAACATCAACTGACCAAAAAACGCCGGGGAATCTTCCGGTCCTTTTCGTCCGAGCCGTTCTACAACCGATGGAGGAAGGGCCATAATGTAAATTATATAGTTTTATGAAAATTGCCGTAGCGCTACGCCAACCGCGACTGAAAGTATAGGATTGAGTTCTTGCAGGAATGGTTCCAGCAGAGGTTGGTATTCCAAGCGCAAAAGTGGCGAGGCTTTAATCACGGGAATTTGCATTTGCTGCTCAATATAGCGTTCAATACCCAGCAGGTTTGCAGTTCCACCAGTTAAAATGATGCGCTCAGCTTTACGGGAATTTGGGAATTGAGTTTGATAATTATATTCCGTCTTCCCCGCTTCCCCTAGTATAACATCTAAAATCGGCAACATCACGGTGGATAACTCCATGCTAGGCCCACTTGCCAAAACTCCACGTTGTCGCTTCAACTCCTCCGCGCGGATAGGATTAATATTCAAACTGGACGCAACTGCCTGCGTAAGCGAAGAGCCGGCGTAATCCGTTTGCGCCACATAGCGAATCTGTCCCTGATCGGTCAAGGTGATGCTAGAGGCGCGCGAACCAATGTCTAATATCATAGTCGGCGTAGCATCCCCCGCGATAAGCGACCGCAGTAACCCAAACGATTCAACCTCCAAGGCCTTTAAATTTAGACCGGCAAGCTTGAAAAGCGACTGAAAGCGCCGAATTTGTTCTTGGGGCACTACTACCAGCAAAACCTGCTGGTGGTAATAACCTTTTTCGTCTTCATAGGCCGCAACTCGCAGCCAATCAATCGCCACCTCCTCCATCGGCAAAGGCACATACTGTTTAACCTGGTATTGCATGGCGGCGGCCAAATCTTTTTCCTCCATCTTGGGAAGGTCTACCGTCGTAATAAATGAGGTAAACGGTGGGATAGAGGCTACCACATCGCGCGTACTTGGTTTCATGCGCCCGACTAATTCCTTCAACATCTCCGCCGCGGCATCCTCATATATTTTCAGAGTGCTAGTTTGTAACACCTTATTAGCACGCAACAAATGCGCGGTAGATTCCACTAACCCATAGTTTGAAAGCCGCACCTGCTGCTTGCCGCGCGATAATTCCACTATTTTAATACCGGTAGTGCCCACATCCACACCCAAAACACTTCCGCTAATCACTCCCTTAAAAGAATCAAGAAGTCCCATACACTCTTATTATAAGGCCTCCTAGCCGCAAGATACATAGCAAGACTCGTTTCCCTCGCCGCGAAGGAGTAAGATGAGTAGGATGAGTCTCTCAGCTCACTGGGTAGATTTCTTTTTACCTACAACCTGCGCGAGCTGTAACGTTCCCCTACAAGAGGGGGCAAACCTTTGTGAGAGGTGTTATCACAATCTTACCTATCCCGCGGACTTCCGCTGCTCGCAATGCGGCGCTCGCTGCCCTAATGGCACCACGCATCACAGCGGCTCTTTGTCTATTCTTGCCGCCGCGCCGTTTAACGCACCCGGGACCGCGGAATTAATACATCGCCTAAAATTTTCTCGAACCAAAAACTCCGCTACTTCCATAGGCCTGCTACTGGCCAATGCCCTGCTTCGCCATAAAAATATTATTTCCTCCTTTGTTCTTGCGCCCATTCCCCTATCCCCTACGCGCCTACGTCGACGCGGCTACAACCAAGCAGAGCTTATCGCCAAACAGATTTCATACCATACTAAGTTGCCAGTTTTAGACAATGCACTAATCCGTGCCATACATACCAACCCGCAAACCGAAATGAAAACCGAAGAACGGGAACAAAATGTTGCCGGTGTTTTTCAAGCACGACCTTCGGTGGCGGGGGAAAAAATAATTCTGATTGATGACGTGGTAACGACTGGCGCGACATTATTGTCTGCGGCCCGCGCCCTTCGGCTCGCGCATGCCCGCCCGGTTATCGCGGCAGTATTTGCCGCATCTCCTTATTCGCCGGTCTGCCCCCCAAAAAAGTGGTTAAAAAGTGGATGAGGGGATAATCCCCCATACGCAAGTTATGCCGTAATCATTAATTTGCTATTATTAGAGCGATGGAAGAGCATTTAATTTGGAGAGCGCCCGAATTTGAATATCACGAAAAGGGTCCGGGATGGTATTGGCTCAGCACCATTGTCGCGGTGGTCTTGGTGGCTATCGCCGTTTATATGAAAGACTACGGCTTTGCGCTATTTATAGTCCTTTGTGAAGTCATGTTTTTAATATGGGCGGGGCGTGAACCACAAATAGTAACGTTCCGCCTAACCGACCAGCATCTGCATGCCGAAGATCACAACAAAAGTTGGCCGCTCTCCGGAATAGCGGAGTTCAGCATTACCGAATGCATTCACGACAACCACTCTCGACTTTTCCTAAAACATCACCACGGGCTAAACCCAGAGACAATCATTATTATCCCAACCGAACTAGTATTGCATATACGAGCCCGACTCGGAGAACGGATACCGGAAGTTCACCACGAAGAATCTTGGAACGACATTATCACTCGGATATTGCGATTCTAAGGGTGAGTCAGTTTGGATACTTTGGAGTAGATAGTGAGCAGTATAGTGATTAGATCACTTAGACTAGACGAAGAAATAGCGAGGAGCATTTTAGGCTGACTTGCGCCACAAGCGAATTCAAAAAAATTTTTACGCGGTGCGCTCGGAGGGACTTGAACCCCCAACCCCCAGCTCCGCAAGCTGATGCTCTATCCAGTTGAGCTACGAGCGCGATTAGCGCATTTATTCTGCAATAAAATTTCTTGTCGCGCAAGAAGGAAAGGGGCCCGCCAAATATGACGGGCCCGGGTGCGTCGGCAGTTGCTAAACAAAAGGGATTGAACGGCTTTTGGAAGCCGCCCAGCTTCAAAGGCATCGCGCCTTCTACTCAGGACACAAAAGCATTGGGTTGTATCCTACAACCCCGCGCAATATTCACCCAAGAGGAAGCGAATATTGGCGCGGTTTGTCCCTGTGCCCAACAGAGCCCAAGACGGTTTAGCCCCGCCATAAAAACTCCTTTGGGGAATGTTCGCAACCGCCATATTAAAACCTAATACCAGTATCAAACGTATAGAAATTCCCTGACCCCGTCAATCTAAAACGTGTATAATGTGGGTAATTGTCCTGGCCAGTTCCTATGCGCACCATTCTCCTCACCATCCTTATAACCGTTGCCTGCTGCGCGACCTTATTTTTCATATTTTTCTACTCCTCCCTCACCTTCCCTCAATTTTCTACTTCTAGCACACCGCCCCTAAAGGCTCCCCCAATCACTACCTCCAACGAAATGGCTAGCTCCGTTAAACCAACCTTTATTGGCCCACCACCGGGGGCGCCTCATGTAAACGGGCCCACCTCACCTCCGCCGCAGTATTGATAAATAGATAAAATTTGGTTAGTATTTTTTCGCCACCAGATGCTAGGCGCTACGGCAACAAGCTCGCTCCGTCGTAGCTCTACTTCGCGAATGGAGGCGGGTATAGTACATCGGTAGTACGACACCTTGCCATGGTGTAGAGACGGGTTCGATTCCCGTTACCCGCTCCCCCACCTACTGTACTGAGATAATTCGCAGTAGGAATATCTGATTGAGGTAGGAGTTTTTCGGTTCCCCCACCGGAATGTTTTTGTGTGGCAGGTAGGGAAACCTGCTCCTATTTGATTTGCTATCCTTATGTGTAAGTCTTTGCTTTTTAAGGTGATCCAGACAAATCATTCCTCTTGGATCCCCATTGTGTATCACCACGGATACTCCAAATGGGGCGTATGGTATCAATTCGGATACTCAGAAATTATACCCAACACCAAATGACGGTATCACAAGCGTCTCACCACCGGGCCCCAGAAGAGTTGGGTGACTGGTCAGATTAAGATCAATCCTGAAGTGACGAAGTTGCCAACTCATGCCGTAAAACATCCAGGACACCCAGTTCTGGTCGATGCTCTTGAATAGCTCCTCGGGCATCATCGGCAGCTTCTCGGCATTCATGAAATAATACTCCAAAGCCACACTGAAGATTCCTTTTTTTCCGGGGTAGGCGCGAACTCCGGGAACAAGATACCACGTGACCGTAGTTCGCTTGCTGCCATCAGAGAGTGGTTTTGTTCGCAGTGACATCGAAGAGTAGAGATTGCAGTAGATGCGTTGGAAGGGAAACGCGCTCTGGGTAAGAAAGAGCGACAGGGCCGTGTCCCCGTCCTGCAAAGTCAATTCGGGCAGCTCGATTCGGTACTGTGATGAGTAGTACTTCGCACCCACCCCCACTTTGACGGGAAAGGCCTTGATGGGTAAAGTGAAGGGGCGAGACTTGAGGGTGAAGACAAAGAAGTTGTCGGTGGCTGAGTCTTGCGTTATTCCATTGAGAATACTGCGTGGAATCCAACCCAGTGTCAGATCAGCACTCATTATATCGGCAATGTTTACATACGAGTCGTGCAGCGTCACATCGGTGATCCGAAATCCACCTCTCCACTTGATGCCAATTTCCGGGGTTTCGGCAAAGATGACCTTGTTGGCGAATGGCCGCTTAGCAACGTCGAGGGGGTAGGGTAATTTCTGCTCCGAAGCAAGCAGCAGTGAGGTAGAGAGAAGAATCGTCGAGGCAATGTTGGCGCAGCGCATTCGGACTCCTTTTTTTGTAAGCTGGTAAGAAGGGTTCCCCCAGCAATGCAAGGCTTGGTCCAACATCAACCCCCAAAAATCGCCTCAATGACGGTGGAAACAGCTCCTTGTGCGCTGTTTATTTTACCACCGTATCATTTCAGATACGGTCTCTTCATATTTCGGGGCGGCAAATCGCTGACGAAATATAGTATAGTAGTGTGAACCGAATGGCACCCCTTTTGCGCTGGGGGTCGTGAAGAATTTCGGAGAAGATCCACCCTCGTCCGGAAAGCGCCGAGAAGGTATTCAGTGGAATTCATCATCGGAATACTGCTGGCAGCCCGAAGCATCTTCATGGTTTCAGGAGGCATGGGCGCCGGGAAATCGGATGCAGCC
>Ga0101944_10005357_pt1 | contig 14661 bp, 12 predicted proteins | sample DewCreD2012metaG_FD_75245 | JGI IMG/M metagenome (GOLD analysis project Ga0101944, IMG submission 75245) | Hot spring sediment bacterial and archeal communities from British Columbia, Canada, to study Microbial Dark Matter (Phase II) - Dewar... ... | reverse complement strand
GTGCGGGCGGGCGTTGCTTTCCGCCGGGCTGGGAAGCCCGGCTCCACGTCAGCCAAGGATTGCCGACGCTACCACCGCACACATATGAAACGGACTTGCAAGAAAGTGAGATGCGCCCTGCGGCGTCAGGTCTCCGGCGGGGCAACGATGTCCTCCGGGCGGACCTCGAGGCACTCATCGTGGTCCTCCCAGACGACCGCGGGGCAGAACTCCAGCAGACGCGGCCCGAGTTCAAAGCCAGCCCGGGCGAGCAGCGCCTCGGCATCCTGGGCGGCCGCTTCGTAGGCGCGGTCGTAGTCCGGCACGGATTTCTGGCGGGCCTCGTCCCAATGCGCCACCGCGTGAACCGGGGCGTAGGCGTCAGCCCAGGCGGCCAGTTGGCCCCGCACCGCGGCGGGAATCTCCTCGAACGGGACGAGCGTTTCATTGCAATGGGCGCACAGCAGGCCGTTTTCCCGGACATCCCGCGTCAACAGCGGCAGCACCGGCGCGCGGCAGCAGCCGGCGATGGCGTAGGCGGCGGGCGGGGTGGCGAGGCGTTTGAACCAGATCTGGCGGTCATGGGCCAACTGGGCGGCAAGCCGGTAGGATTCGAGCAACGGATGCGACAGCCGCCAGACGCGGCCCTCCAACTGTCCGAGGGTTTGGGCCAGCCAACGGGCCAGTGTGTGGTCGTCCCAATCGCGAAACGCCAGGGCGTATTCCTTCCACAATGCATCCACTTCCGAATCCAGGTTGGCCATCGCCCGCAGGATGGGCCGGGGGGGCGGGTTTGTCGAGCCGGGCGCGGTTTGACAGGCGGCGCCAGCGGGGCTTAACTCCCGCCATGCAAAACCTCCCGCGCCTCCTGTTCACGGCCCTGCTCATCACCACCTGCGCCGCCCCGGCCGCCGACTGGCCGCGCTTTCGCGGCCCGGACCAAAGCGGTCTGGTGACGGGAACCGGATTGAATCCCCAGGCGCTGGAGGGCGGCGCAAAAATCCTCTGGCGGGCCAATGTGGGAACGGGTTTCTCCTCGATCGTGGTGGCCGGGGGGCGGACCTACACGATGGGCAACCGGAAGGACGACGGCAAGGAGACGGATTACGTCTGGTGCCTCGACGCCAACACCGGCAACGAAATCTGGAAACATAGTTACCCCGAGGAACTCAAGCCCAACCTCTACGAAGGCGGCCCGAATGCCACGCCAACCGTGGAGGGGGGGCGGGTTTTCACGTTGAGCAAGACCGGGCGGGCGTTTTGTCTCGACGCGGCGAAGGGCGCGGTGATCTGGGAAGTGGACCTCGCCCGGGAGGTGGGCGCGAAGAAACCCGAATGGGGCTTTTCCGGTTCGGTGCTCATCGAGGGCGACCTCGCGATCTACAACGTCGGTGACGCCGGGACGGCGTTGAACAAGGAGACGGGCAAGGTGGTGTGGAAGTCCGGCCCCGGGGTGGCGGGCTATTCGCAGCCCGTGGCCGCCCGCCTCGACGGGAAGCGGGTCGCGGTCCTCATGGCCGCCAGCGAGGCGCTCGCGCTGAATCCCCAAACCGGCGCGGTCCTCTGGCGGCATCCGTGGAAGACCAGTTATGACGTCAACGCCGCCGATCCGATCGTGCGCGGCAATCGCGTATTCGTCTCGTCCGGCTACAACCACGGCGCGGCGGTGCTCGAGGTGAAGGGCGGCCAAGTGACGGAGCTTTGGAAGAGCCGCGTCCTGCGCAACCAGTTCTCCTCCTCCGTGCTGCTGGGCGACCACGTTTATGGCGTGGACGAAAACCAGTTGCGCTGTGTCGAATTCGCCACCGGCAACGTCACCTGGACCGATCGCGTCACCGGCAAGGGCACGCTGCTTATCGCCGATGGACACATCCTCGCCCTCAGCGAGAAAGGCGAACTGCTCATCGCCCCCGCCACCCCGGAGGAATTCAAACCGGTCAGCCGCGCCCAAATTCTCGGGGGCAAATGCTGGACCATGCCCGCGCTGGCGCACGGCAAGCTCTACGCCCGCAACGCGAAGGGCGACCTGGTGTGCGTGGACCTTGCGGCAAAGTAATCCGCGTTATTCGCTGACACTTGCCAGCTCCCGTTGGCAGGCGTCGGCAATTTTGTCCAGCGCCGCGAGAAAAGCCTCCCGCTCGCTGCCGGGCAGCGCTTCCAGCACGCGCGTTTGCAAATCCACCGCCACCGGTCGCACCCGCTCAAATTTCCGGCGGCCCGCCGCCGTCAGGCGCAAGGTATTCGCCCGCCGGTCGCGCTCATGGGTGCGGCGCCTCACCCAGCCAAGCTTTTCCATGCGGGAGAGCAGCGACGTGATCGTGTTCGGGTCGCTGCTCATGATGTCGGTCAGCTCACGCTGGGTCAGTTCGCCCCGTTCGATCAGGGTGCGTAATGCCGTGAACTGGCCGGGCGTCATTCCGGCGTCCGCGATCCGCCGGCGAAAGGCCTGGTTCAGCCCAAACCACGCGCGGCGCAGCAACACCGGCAGGCGGCGGGGCGGGGGGGCGGGGGGCGGCAGCGGGCGGGGATGGAAGGTTGCGCGCGGCATGGTGTGAATTCGCGGGCAAAATAATACGCATAAGTATTGTCCCTTGCAAAGCCGGGAAGCCTGTAGAATATTCCGCCCGCTTCGCCCCGGGGGCGGGGCGCAACCAGTTCCCAGCATGACCGCATCGCCATTGCTCCGCTTCTGCCTGGGCGCGAGTCTCGCGCTGTCCGCCACCACCGCGTTGGCCGCCGTCAATGGCTGGCTGCACTGGCGTGGCCCCGAACAAAACGGCGTGTCCCGCGAAACCGGCCTGCCGGCGGCAATCCACGCCTCGAATGCCCTCTGGGTGGCGGATTATCCCGGCCAGTCCACGCCGGTCATCGCGGATGGACGTGTGTTCATCAACGGCTATCTCGGCGAAGGGGCGGACTTGCAGGAGGGCGTTGGCTGTTTCGACGCGGAGACGGGCAAACTGCTCTGGAGCCGACGCTACAATGACTACCTGAGCGACACGATTTACCTGCGATACGCAACGGCCAGTCCGGCGATTGATGCGGAGACGGGGAATGTTTACCTCCAAGGCACCCAGGGGAAGCTCGCGGCGTTCTCCCGGGATGGCGATTTGCTGTGGGACCATTCCCTCATGGAGAAATTCGGACGGCTCACCTTCCCGAACGCCCGCACCGCGACGCCGCTGCTGGACCGCGATCTGGTCATCACGCGCGGCATCACCGCCAACTGGGGGGCGCAAGGCCCGGCGAGCGACCGCTTTTACGCCTACGACAAGAAGACCGGCGAACTGGTCTGGGCCTCGACCCCTGGCGACCGGCCCAAGGACAACTCCTATTCGCATCCGCAACTGGGCTGGTTCCAAGGGCGGCGCGTGTTTTATGCCGCCACCGGCGACGGCGCTGTGGTGTGTGTGAACGCCCGGACGGGCGAACCGCTCTGGCGCGTCCCGCTCTTCAAAGTCGGCATCAACGCCACCGTGCTCGTCCACAACGACGACAAAATCATCTCGCTGTTCGGCACGCCCTACGAACTCGGGCGCATGGTCGCGTTCCGCATCCCTGAGGTTCTCCCCACCAACGCGCCCGGCCCGGTCGTCGTCGAACTGGACAAGTTGGAACTCTGGAGCGCGGACATCTCAACCTCGACCAGCCACCCCATTCTTGTCGGGGACACCGTGTATGTCGTCGCCGAGAAGGGCGACCTCTGCGCGGTGGACGCGCGCAACGGGCGGGAATTGTGGAAATTGAAAATCGGCATCGAGCAGCGCAATGCCGGCCTGCTGTTTGCCGATGGCCGGCTGTATGTGCCGATGCTCGACGATCCCGAAGGCAAGGACAGCGGTGCCGGGGAAGCGGGACGCAACGGCGCGTTTTACGTCATCCAGCCGGGCGACCAGCCGGTGGTCCTCAGCAAGACCCAACTGGAGGGCCGCTGCTTCGGTTCGCCGGTGGCGTGGAACGGCAAAGTCTATGTGCAGACGACGCGAAAACTGTATTGTTTCGGCCGGGCCGGGGACAGCCCGGGCCGGCCCGTCGCCCAGGCCGAACCGCCCTGGCCCGCGCCCGGCCCGGCGACGCAGTTGCAGATCATCCCCGCCGAGGTGGTGCTGCACCCCGGCGAGACGGCCGCCTTCCGCGCCCGCCAACTGGACGCGAACGGACTGACGGTCGCCGAGGTGAACGACGTTCGCGTCCTGCAATGGCGGAGCTACATCCCGGCCACCGCCCGCGTGCGCTCCACGATGAACGGCGCGTTTGACGCCGCCGGACGGCTGGTGGCCGCGCCGGACCCGGTGCCCTCGGCCGGCGCGTTTGAAGCCACACTGGACGGCCTGAAGGGTTACATTCGCGGCCGCGTCATGCCGAACGTGCCCTTGAGCGAGGATTTCGAGGGCTTCACGCTGAACGAAACCAACGCGCTCGAGGCGGCGGCGTTCGCGTTTCCGCCGCTGCCGTGGATCGGCGCGCGGTTCAAGTTCGAGGTCCGCGAGCGCGCGGGCAACAAGTGCCTGGTCAAGACCATTGACAACAAATTCTTCCAGCGCGCCACCGTCTTCATCGGCACGCCGGACATGCGGGATTACACCATCGAGGCGGACGTTTTGAGCGAGGGCAACCGGCGCAAGATGTCCGAGGTGGGGCTGATCGCGCAGCGTTATTGCATCGTGCTCAAGGGCAACGAGCAGCGGCTGGAGGTGAACTCGAACCTCGAGCGCCTCCGCGAGTCCGTCGAATTCCGCTGGCTGCCCAACGTCTGGTATCGCCTCAAGGCCCGCGTGGACATCGCGCCGGACGGTTCGGGCGTCGTCCGCGCCAAGGCGTGGAAGCAAGGTGACCCCGAGCCGGACGCGTGGACCATCGAGGTGCCCCACCGGACCGCGCACACCGAAGGCTCGCCCGGCCTGTTCGGTTTCTCGCCGCAGGACATGCGGGTTTACATAGATAATATTACCGTCACGCCGACGAACTGACCGCCCGGTGCTTAATCCTAATCTTACTCTTAATCTTGATCCCTTTAGTGCCATGAACCCAAAACCCGTCCGCGTCGCCCACGAACGCCTGAACGTGTATCACCGTTCGCTCCAGTTCATCACCTGGGGCACTCGGATGCTCGACCGTGTCCCCGCCAAACATTCCGCTCGCGACCAGCTTGACCGCGCCTCTACGTCGGTCCCGCTCAACATCGCCGAAGGAAATGGACGTTACACGTCCACTGACCGCTGCCGCTTCTTCGATATTGCGCGTGGTTCCACTTTGGAATGCGCCGCCGCGCTGGATGTGCTGGTGGCGAAGCAGGTGTTGAAGGAGGCCGAAGTTGACGCCGGCAAGGCGCAGTTGGCGGAAATGGTTTCAATGCCGGTGGGTTTGATTCGCAGCAATTCGGGCGAGCGGTTGCATGAGGATGAAGTGCCGTATCGGGTCGAAGGGCAGGCGGAAGAAAAAGGGATTAAGAGTAAGATTACGAGTAAGATTAAGAAGAGCACTGCTGCACTCTTAATTCTGATCTTACTCTTAATCTTAATCCCTTCCTCCCCTGTCCTTGCCGCCGACTGGCCGCAATGGGGCGGCACGCAGCATCGCAACATGTATTCTCCCGCCAAGGGACTGCCGTCGCAGTTCGGCAAGATCGAGTTCAAGTCTGGCACCGACGAGATTGACCGGGCGGGCATCAAAAACTTGAAGTGGGTTTCCAAACTTGGCTCGCAGAGTTACGGCAACGTCACCGTCGCTGGCGGCAAGGTCTTCATCGGCACCAACAATGAGCATCCGCGCGATGCGCGGCACCAGGGCGACCGCAGCATCCTCAAGTGCTTCGACGAAAAGACCGGCCAGTTCCTCTGGCAGCTCGTCATTCCCAAGCTGCTCTCCGGCAAAGTCAACGACTGGGAGGGCCTCGGGCTGCTCTCCGCCGCCACCATCACTGTCGAGGGCAAGCGCCTCTACATCACCACCAGCCGCTGCGAGGTGATGTGCCTCGACATCAACGGCATGGCGGACGGCAACGACGGCCCGTTCAAGGACGAGGCGAAATACGTGGTGAAGGATGTGTTCGTGGACCGGGGCAAGCCCACCGAACGCCCCGCGCCTCCCATCGAACCCGGCCCGCACGATGCCGACATCATCTGGGTTTATGACATGATGGACGAACTCGGCGTGTTCCCGCACAACGCCTCCAACGGTTCACTGCTTATCGTCGGCGACCTCGTCTATGCCACCACCTCCAACGGCCAGGACTGGACGCACTCGAACATCCCGTCGCCCAACGCGCCCAGCTTCATCGCGTTGAACAAACACACGGGCGAATTCGCCGGCGAAGACGACGCCAGGATCGGTCCGCGTATTCTGCACGGCCAGTGGAGTTCGCCCAGCACCGGCCGGGTCAATGGCCGTGATCTCGTGTTTTTCGGTGGCGGCGACGGCTGGTGCTACGCCTTCGACGCCCTGCCGGTGAGGGACGAGGCGGCGGACACGGCCTGGCTCAAGACCGTCTGGAAATACGACTGCAACCCGCCGGAATACCGCACCCGCCGCTACCCCGACGCCGACGGTCCGAGCGAAATCAACGCCACGCCGGTCTTCTACAAGAACCGCGTTTACGTCGCCATCGGCCAGGACCCCGAACATGGCGAGGGCATCGGCAACCTCACCTGCATTGACGCCACCCACACGGGCGACGTGACCCAGACCGCGAAGATTTGGGAATACCGTGGCATTCACCGCAGCATCTCGACCGTGAGCATTGACCCCGAAACGGGCCTCCTGTTCGTCGGCGATTTCTCGGGCATTGTGCATTGCCTGGATGCTGAGACCGGCACGCTCCACTGGACGCACGACATGAAGGCGCACATGTGGGGCAGCACCCTGGTGGCCGACGGCAAGGTGTATGTCGGCGACGAGGACGGCGATTTTGTCGTGCTCGCGGCGACGAAGGAGAAGCGCGTCCTCAGCGAAACCAACCTCGGCGCGCCCGTCTATGGCACGCCCGTGGTCGCCAACGGCGTCCTCTATCTCCAGTCCAACACCCACCTCTTCGCCTTCCACGATGACAGCCAGGCGAAGACCGACCAGCCGGTCCAGGTGGAAATCAAAGTGCAGGCCCCATGAGCGACGCCGTTTCGGAGCGCAACCGCCGTCTGATCTGGGCGCTGGCGGCCGGGTTGTTCGTGCTGCACCACGACTTCTGGTTCTGGGGCGACCCCACGCTCGTCTTCGGCTTCCTGCCCATCGGGCTGGCCTATCATCTCCTGTATTCCGTCGCCGCCGGGGCGTTGTGGTTCGCCATGATGAAATTCGCCTGGCCCGAACATATTGAACGTTTCGCCAACGGCGCGGGCGGGACTCCGCCCGGGGAGGGCCGGGACTGATGATTCCCATTTACATCATCGCCGGCTACCTGCTGCTGCTGCTGGGCCTCGGCCTGGCCAGCAACCATTTTTTCCGCGGCACCAGCAAGGACTATTTTGTCGCCAGCCACTCCATTGGGCCGTTCATGCTGCTCATGTCCATCTTCGGCACGACGATGACGGCTTTTGCGCTGGTGGGCAGCACCGGCAAGGCCTACACGACCGGCATCGGCGTCTATGGCCTGATGGCGTCGTGGTCGGGGCTGATTCACGCGGCCTGCTTTTTCCTCATCGGCATCCGGCTGTGGGCCTTCGGCAAGCGCTATGGCTATGTGACGCAGGTGCAGTTCTTCCGGGAACGCTTCGAGTCGCCCTGGCTGGGCCACCTCCTGTTTCCGGTCCTGGTGCTGCTGGTGATTCCCTATCTGCTCATCGGCATCATCGGCGCGGGGTCGGTCATGCGCGGTCTGACCGTGGGCACGTTCGTCGAGGTGTTCCCCGCAACGAAGGGGGCGGTGCCGCCGTGGCTGACCGGTGCGGTGATCTGTGCGGTGGTGCTGGCGTATGTGTTCTGGGGCGGCGTGCGCGGCGCGGTGTGGGCGAACACGTTTCAAACGCTCGTCTTCATGGCCACGGGCGTGGTGGCGTTCTGGATGATCGCGCAGGCCCTGGGTGGCCCGGCTGCCGCCAGCCGCAAGACGCTCGAACTCGCGCCCGAACTGCTCGCCCGCGAGGGCAAGATTGGACACCTGCAATTCCTGAGTTACTGCTTCGTGCCGTTGTCCGTCGGCATGTTCCCGCATCTGTTTCAGCACTGGCTCACGGCGAAATCCGCCAAGTCCTTCCGCCTGACCTGCGTGGCGCATCCCATTTGCATCATGATTGTGTGGATTCCGTGCATCCTCATCGGCATCTGGGCGGCGGGCGCGGCCATCAAGGCGCCGCCGAACGCGGTGCTCGGCAAGATGGTGGCGGAGCTTGTTCACAGCCCCTATCTCACCGGCCTGCTCATCGCGGGCGTGCTGGCGGCCATCATGAGTTCGCTCGACTCGCAGTTCATGTGCCTCGGCACCATGTTCACCCGCGACGTGGTGGGGCACATTTTCGGCGAGCACCGCTTCACGGACCGGCAGACCATCTGGCTGGCGCGCGGGTTCATCGTGTTCATCGTCGCGGTGACGTATGTGCTCTCGCTGTTTCCGCCGCCGCATGTGTTTGACCTGGGCGTGTGGTGTTTCAGCGGCTTTGCCGGCCTGTTCCCGCTGGCGCTGGCGGCGCTCTATTGGAAGCGCGTCACCAAAGCCGGCGCCATCGCATCGGTGCTGGTGATGGTTGCGCTGTGGATCACTCTGTTTCTGCGCGACATGGCCGCCCGGAGCGGCAGCGACGGCGGCGACGAACTGCTCGTGTTCGGGCTGATGCCGGTGGCCATCATTGTGCCGGCATCCGCCCTTGCGCTGGTGGTGGTGTCGCTGGTGACGCGCCCGCCCAGCCCGCGGACGGTGGAGAAATTTTTTCTGAAGGGCTAACCACCGATGAACCCGGAGGAACACGGAGGGGGGAGTGCGGCGACGGGTCGCCGCTTTACAAGAACCCTCCGCCGGTGCCATGACCACCCAATTTACAGGAACGCAGGTTTGTCGTCCGACGGCCACGGAGCATTCGTCCGTTGCCTCCCAGATGGTCGTTTCCAGAAAAGCACGGCCCAGTCCGCGCACTCCCAATCCAGCTCCGCCGTCCGTTTCCCCTGTCCGAGTTAATCCGTGTCCATCCGTGGTTGGAAATTGATTTATGTCAGTCCCCCAATCTGAAATCCAAGCGGCCCGGCAGCAGCTGGACGCGCATCTGCGCGACATCATTGCGTGGCATTTCTCGCCCGGGACCGGCTGCCCCTACTGGCTCGACTGGGCCAGGAAGAATTTCGACCCGCGCCGGGAAATCAACGCCTTCGCCGACCTCTTGAAGTTTCCGCACTTCGCGGATGAAGCGTTGCGCGACTTGCCGCCCGAGGTCTGGGTGCCCGCGCCGTTCCAGGGGAAGCCGTTCAACATCTTTGAGACCGGCGGCACCACCGGCATGCCCAAGCAGCGCATCGGCTGGAACGATTACAAGGTGGATTACGAGGAGTTCAGCGCGAAGCTCAGCGACGAGCATTTTCCCCGAGGTGGGGCCTGGTTGATGATGGGACCCACCGGGCCGCGTCGCCTCCGGCTGGCGATTGAACATCTGGCAAATCATCGGGGCAGCGCGTGCTACTTCATTGATCTCGACCCGCGCTGGGTGAAAAAGGTCATCGCGAACCAGCAGTTCGACATCGCCAGGCAATACCTGGCGCACGTCGTGGAGCAAGCGGCGACGATTCTCCAGCACCGGAAAGTCTCCGGGCTGTTCACTACGCCGAAGCTGCTCGAGGCGCTCGCCGAGAAGGTGAACCTCTATGAAGCCGGCATCCGCGGCGTGTTCTGCGGCGGCACGACGATGGCGCCGCAATACGTCCGCTTCATTGTCGAGGAGGTGCTCGAAGGGAAGATCGGTTTCTACCCGACCTACGGCAACACGCTCATGGGCCTCGCCGCCAGCGTGCCGTTGCGGCCGGAGGACAAATTCTCCATCACCTACTACGCGCCACAGCCGCGTGCCGTGCTGCGGGTGGTTGATCCAAAGAATACGACGGAGACGGTGCCCTACGGCCAATGGGGCCGGGTGGAGTTGACCACGCTGACGAAGGAATTCTTCATGCCGCGCTTCCTCGAACGCGACGAAGCCATCCGCCGCGCCCCGCGCGCGCCCTACGCCTGGGACGGCGTGGCCGAGGTCCGCCCATTCGGTGCGCTGGAGAAGAACATCGTCGAGGGGGTTTATTGACATGAGCGCAGTCCCCCATCTGCCCGCCTTGCGGCTGGGCCGGGCCTACGAGTCGCTCGAAACATTCGAGGTGCGGGACCACCGCACCGGCGAGGTGAAGGCGCTGGTGTCCAGTGTCAACGGCGGCCTCGTCAAGCGCGACCTCGCGCGCGTGGCCGCGAGCCGCGCCGCGCTGAACCGGTTCACCTGCGCGCAGCTCATCGAACGCTCCGCCCGGGCGGGCGACCTGTTTTTGCACGGCACCCTGCCGCTCGGCGACCGGGGCCACACGCAAAGCGCGGAGGACTACGTGCGCACCTTGAGCGCGACCAGCGGTCTGCCGCACGTGATGGTGCGGCGCAACATGGCGAAGCTGCATTATGCGTTGACGCATCTGGGCGAGGTTCTGAACGGCCTGTCGCGCGGGCTGGACCTGAGCATTCTGGATCGCGGCCACGGCGAGCAGTTCGGCACGCGGCTCAGTTTTTTTCCGACGTGCGGCGCGCTGGGGCTGGTGATGCCGAGCAATTCGCCGGCGGTGAATTCCCTCTGGCTGCCCGCCATCGCGCTCAAGACGCCCGTCGTCATCAAGCCGGGCAGGGAGGAGCCGTGGACGCCGTATCGGCTGATTCAGGCGTTCATCGCGGCGGGCGTGCCGGCGGAGGCGTTCGGCTTTTATCCCACCGACCACGAGGGCGCCGCGACGATTCTCAACACCTGCGGGCGGGCGCTGGTCTTCGGCGACAAATCCACCACGGACCAATACAAAAACAACCCGGCCATCCAGATTCACGGCCCGGGCTGGAGCAAAATCCTCATCGGCGAGGATTGCATCGAACACTGGCGCGACCATCTGGACGTGATGGTGTCGAGCATCGCCGACAATGGTGGGCGTTCGTGCATCAACGCCAGCGCCATCGTGGTGCCGCGCTACGGCGCCGAGATCGCCGACGCGCTCGCGCAAAAGCTCGGCTCCCTCCAGCCCACGGCCCCCGAGGATCCCGACGCCCGGCTCTCCGGCTTCGCCAATCCCAAAATGGCCGACTTCATTGACGCGCAGATCGAGGAGGGTTTGCAGACGCCCGGCGCGACGGACGTGACGGCGAAGCATCGGAATGGCCCGCGCAAGGTCGCGTTCGACGGCGGCGTCTATTTGCGGCCAACCATTGTGCGATGCGACTCCTTCGCGCATCCGCTCGCCAACCGTGAATTCCTCTGTCCCTACGCGAGCGTCGTGACCTGTCCACAAAGCGAGATGCTGAACCACATCGGCTACACCCTCGCCTGCACGGCCATAACGAAAGACGCCGCGTTCATCGCCCAGCTCGAAGGCTGTCCGCACATCGAACGTCTCAACATCGGCCCCGTCTCCACGATGAAGATTTCCTGGGACCAGCCGCACGAAGGGAACATGTTCGAGTTTCTCTGGCGGCGCCGCAGTATCGAGCGCGCGTGGTGAGCGGACGCAACATTGACCCCGCCGCGCCCTGTCCACATCCTGCGGCATGACGTTTGCCCCGCCGTTGGCCGGCCTGGAACGCCGCGTGGCGTGGCTCCGGGGCACCCTCCTGCTCGCCCTGCTGCTCGGGTTGCTGGCTTCCCATCCGGTCTGGTTGAATGAACGGGACTACCCGATTTTCCCTCTCGCGGGGTGGCTTCCCGTTCTGCCCGCACCGGCGGACGCCGCGTTGTATGGGGCCATGCTGTTCGCGCTGGTCGCGGCGGCGTGGCGGTTTCGGGCGGGGGTGACCCTCTTTCTCATGGCCGCGCTGCTGGCGTGGGCGCAGGACCAGCAACGCGGTCAGCCGTGGTTCTATCTTTACTGCGCCATGCTGCTGTTCTGCCAGTTTCCGGCGGCCACCGCGCTGGCCGCCTGCCGGTGGGCGCTGACGGCGGTGTATTTCTGGGGCGGCGTGCAAAAGCTCAATGCCCGCTACTTCGACCTGATGCCGGCGTGGTTCGTCGAGCCGATGGCCGACTGGCCGGTGCCGGCGCTGGCGGTGGAAGCGATGCGCTGGGCGGTGTGGGCCGCGCCCCTCACGGAAATTGCCTTCGCCATCGGCCTCTGGGTTCCCCGGCTGCGAATCGCCACGCTGGCGGCCCTCACGGCGTTGCACGCGGGCGCGCTGCTGCTGCTCGGCCCGCTGGGGCACGAATACAACTGGGTGGTTTGGCCGTGGAACCTGGCGATGGTGGCGCTGGCGTGGACATTGTTCCTGCCGGACAAGACCGGGGTCTCACCGGGCGCCCCCGGTTCGTCATCGGACGCCGCGCCTGGTCCGCTGGCGCCCGCCGGTTCGCTGGCCGCGTTGCGCCGGTCGCTTCCGGCCCTGGCGCTGGCGGTGTTGTTCACCGGGTTGCCGGCGTTGAGTTTTCTGGGCCGCTGGGATTCCAGTTTTTCGTTCTGCCTGTATTCGGAAAATCAGGCCGTGGCGAATGTGTTTGTCACCCCCGCGTTCGTCGAGCGGCTGCCGGAACGGCTGCACCGGTATGTCTGCCCCTTCGCGACCGACCACGACCCGCTGCATCAAGGCCCGCTGTTGTTCGAGTTTCAGCGCTGGTGCTACGACGACCTCGGCGTGCCGGCGTTCGCGGAGCCGCGCGGTTACCGGGCCATGTTCCGGCATCTGCGGCGGTTTGCGCCCGAGCCGCAGGATTTGCGGATGGTCATCGGGCCGCGCTTCGGGCGCGTCATTTTTCTCGAGGGGGACATGGAAATGAAACTGGACCGCCAATGAACGTTGAACAGGCACCCGGCCGCCGCCGTCTGAGACCGGAATGACCGCGCCTTTCCAGCCCGCCGAATTGATGAACCGCGCCGCCTTTGACGTGGGTGGCCGCCCGCGGCTTGTCTTCGGCCCGGGCTGCGCCGCGCGGGTTGGCGAACTGGCCCGCGAACTCGGGGGGCGGCGCGCCCTGCTCGTTACGGACGCGGGCCTCGTGCGGGCCGGGCACGCCGCGCGGGTGGCGGACCATCTGCGTTCCGCGGGGTTGACGGTGGCGACCTTTGACCGCGTCCACGAAAACCCCACCACCGAGGACGTGGGGGCTTGCCTGGCGGCGGCGCGCGAGGCGCGGGTGGATTTGCTGGTCGGCCTCGGCGGTGGCAGCGCGATGGACACCGCCAAGGGCGCGAATTTCCTTCTCACCAACGGCGGCGAGATGCGCGACTACTGGGGGGTGGGCAAGGCCGGCCGCGAGATGCTTCCCTTTATCGCGGTCCCCACCACCACCGGCACCGGCAGCGAGATGCAATGCGCCGCGCTCATCGCCGACGCCGTCACCCATCAGAAGATGGCCTGTCTCGATGCCAAGGCGCTCGCCCGCGTGGCCCTGCTCGATCCGGAACTCACCCGCACCCAGCCGCCGCGCGTGGCGGCCTGCGCGGGGATTGACGCCCTCAGCCACGCGATTGAATCCGCCGTCACCACCAAACGCACCGCCGCCTCGCTTGCATATTCCCGGGCGGCGTATGACCTGATCACCGAAGCCCTGCCGCGGTTGTTGACCGCGCCCGCAGACCGGGACCGCGGGCGGATGCAACTGGGCGCGGCCTTTGCGGGCGCGGCCATCGAGCGCTCGATGCTCGGCGCGGCGCACGCGGCGGCCAATCCCCTCACGGCGCGGTTCCAGGTCCCGCACGGATTCGCGGTCGGGCTGATGCTGCCGGGAGTCATCCGGTTCAACGCGGGGGACGGCGGGGTGCGCGCGCTGTATCGCGAGGCGTTGGGGCGGGAGCCGGAGGCGCTGGCCGGGGAGGTCGCTGCCCTGTGCGCCCGGGCGGGCGGTCCCCGTTCGCTGCGCGCCTGTGGCGCCACGCCGGGCGACCTGCCCGTGCTGGCCGCCCTCGCCGAAAAACAATGGACCGCGGAATTCAATCCGCGGCGCATCACGGAAGCCGGCTTCGCCGCGCTTTACGCGGCGGTGCTGGAATGACGGTTACTTCGCGTCGAGGATGCGCAGCTCGTATTTGGGCGACAATGCGCTGTCGCTCTTGCGGGCGCCGAAGTCGTTGTAGTCGTATTCAAACTTGTAACGGTATTCGACGCGGCTCGCGGCGGCGGGCACGGGCACCAGCCCCTCCCAGCGGTTTTTCATCAGCGGCGTCGGGCGCATCGGCAGCGCCTCGTCACCCACGAGGATGAACGGCTGGATGGTGTGCCAGCGGAGCGACTGCTGGCGGCTGTTGAACTGGACCTCGACGGGGTAGAGGTTGTCCGCGTTCCGCACCTGGCGGGTGGGGGTGAGATTGGTGAACGTGGCCGTGCAGCCCGTGAACAGCAGGGGCAGCGCCAGCAACGGCATCAGGCGTTTCGTCATAACGCAGTCTGCTTAACCCAGCCCCTCCGCGAAGTAAAGTGCCATCACCGCCCGCTGCCATCACCGGGCGCATCTCAGTTTATTGCAGGCGGTGGCGGCAGGCATCCTGCCTGCCGTAGAGGGCGGCATCCTTGCCGCCCGGAATGAGCGTGGCTCCGGGCGGCAAGGATGCCGC
>Ga0101944_10005354_pt1 | contig 14674 bp, 18 predicted proteins | sample DewCreD2012metaG_FD_75245 | JGI IMG/M metagenome (GOLD analysis project Ga0101944, IMG submission 75245) | Hot spring sediment bacterial and archeal communities from British Columbia, Canada, to study Microbial Dark Matter (Phase II) - Dewar... ... | reverse complement strand
AGGATGAGCCACGTCTTCTGATCGCCGCCGATCGCCTTGAAGCCGAGTTTTTCGTAGAACGCACGGGATGCGGCGAGATCCTTGACGTTGAGGCTTACGGAGAAGTTGCCGAGCTGCAAGGGTTTCTCTCCGGCGGCCTTGGGCTGCTCGTGCTGGGCCGGTTTGGATTGGACGGGTTCGGGTTGGGAGAGGTCAATCGAAGCACACCCGGTCAAGACGCCAGCAAGGCAGCATGCGAGCACGCGAATCATGTTCAACTCCTGGGGACACGGGGTCCTTCGCTTGATGGTATCAGAGATGAACCCGACGGATGCGATCCAAAACCGGGGCTACTTCGATGCTCTACACTGTTGGTTCATGCCCCCGACTTCTATCGGCCCCTTTCATATTCAGCGAGAACTCGGCCGCGGCGGCATGGGAGAGGTGTTTCTCGCTCACGACACTCGCCTGGACCGCGAGGTCGCGGTCAAGGCGCTGCCAGAGCACATGGCCGCGGAACCCGACAGGTTGGGCCTGACCTTCCCCCGATTTCCATACCAGAGTCTATGAGATTCCGTTCACCTTTGCACGCCGCTGCCGGGCTGGCCGGAGCGCAGCGGAGGGCGGCCCGGCAGCGGCGTGCGCGACCGTTGGCAGGGTCGTCTCCGGCGCTGGCGGGCGATAGCCCAGGCTGCTGTGCGGCCGGAGGGTGTTGTAGTGCTTCCGCCACATCTCGATGAGCACCTTCGCCTCCCGGAGCGTGTAGAAGATCTCCCCGTTGAGCAGCTCGTCCCGCAGCTTGCCGTTGAGGCTCTCCACATACCCGTTCTCCCATGGGCTGCCCGGCTCGATGTACAGCGTCTTGACGCCCACCTTGCCCAGCCACTCGCGCACCTGTTTCGACGTAAACTCGCTCCCGTTGTCGCTGCGGATGTGTCCAGGCACGCCGCGTGTCGCCATCAGCCACGCCAGCCGCTCCAGCACGTCGTCGCTGGTCAGGTTCCGTGCCATAGTCAATGATGTAACCCGTGAAGTCGTCTTCCCACGCCGCGACGAGCCAGAACAGCGCCTTGCCCTGCACGTCGACAAACATGGTCAGGTGCGTGGCCGCCAACGGGACCTCGCCGCGGCGGTGACCGTTGACCTTGGCCATGATCTCGTCGGCGGTCAGCAGCTCGTCGTCGGCCTGCTCCTCCGGCAGCGGCTCGTTCTGATACTCCGCCCAGAACGCTGCCTCGCCGCGGTCGAGCTTGAGGTTCATGGCGTGCTGGACGGCAGAGAGCTCGTCGGGATGGTGCCGCTCCGGCCACGCGATGACCGCCCCCTCGTCCATCGCGTCGCGGTTGGCGCGGTAGAACTCGGTGGCGTCAGCGATCCCGCGGTCGGCCTGCATGCCCAGCCGCCACAATTCGGCGTACCGGGCCCACAGCGCTTCGTTGGCCGGGAACGCGTAGACCATCTTCGTGCGTTCGCCCTGCCACTGCGGGTGCTTGTCACGGTCGAGAATGCGGTCGGCCAGGTCGCCCGGCCGTACCACCGTCAGCGCCATCAGCCCGGCGATCTTCCGCCCCGGGCCGGCGAGGCCCAGGATCGCGCCCGACAGGATGCGCTCCCGCGTCATGCACTGCGACGGCGAACGGGCGGATTCGTCGGTCTGCGGGTCGTCGATCAACACGAGCGCCGGGCGCACCGACGAGCCGTCGGCGCGCTTGTGCTTCATGCCGCGGATGCGCCCCGTGATGCCGGCGACCTTGATGATCGCGCCGTTCGACTTGGGCGAGTGGTTGCCCAGCCACTCCAGCGGCGGCAATGTGGGCAGCACGATCTCGCGCGCCGTCCAGCCGATGTGCGTCTGCTTGCCCTGGCAGAGCTGGCCCGCAGCGCGTTGATGAATGCCCTCCAGCGCCCGCACCGGCCCCACGACCTCGCTGAAGTCGTCCTCGAGCAGGTCGTTCGTCTCCAGCTCCACCTTGATCGAGTCGAGCATGCTGGCGGCGTGCTCCTCGTCACTGCCAATCAGCGCCACGAACTCCCGGTGCCCGTATACCAGTGCCCACAGACAGGCGACCTCGCACAGGGACGTCTTGCCCGACCCGCGCGGCATGGCCATCGCGAACAGCCCGCCCTCGAGCACCGCCTGCTCGATCTTCGCGATGACCTTCAGGTGGTCGTCCGACCACGGCAGGTGGAACGTCTGCGGGAAGTACGCCTCGCAGAAGAAGCGGAAGTCGCGCTCGGCTCGCTCGCGCTGCTCCGCATTGCGTGGCGGATGCACCCACTCACCTGTCGCGATGTCGCGGCCGAGCAGCGCCATTTCGCGGTTACGCTGCGCCGCCCGCTCCTTGTGCGCCTCGTAGCCGGTCAGCCCGGTCGGCTCGGGCTTTGGCCGATGCCGCTCCAGCACCAGCCATGCGACGTAGCGCAGCAGGTCGACGGTCCGCCCGTCGCCGATGCGGAACCCCGCGCGCGAGCGGTGGCGGTGGAGCTGCCGCTCGGAGATCACCTCGCCCAGCGGCGTGCTGTTGAGCAGCCGCACCAGCTCGGTCGGCTTCAGTCTGCGCGGGTCAAGCCGCGGGCTGGAGGCTGTAGGCTGCAGGCTGTAGGCGCTCGGATCGCGGCCACTGCTCATATCGGCGGCCCTCCAGCCTCCGGCCTCCGGTCTCCAGTCTGTGCCACCAGCCACGCGGCGTAGTGCGCGACGTTGATCGTCCCGTCCACGTTGGTCGGCGCGCCGGCCGCGACGTCGGCCCGCAGCATCTCGACCGTCACAACCTGCCCGCCGACGGCGGACAGCAGCCGGGCCGCGTCCGCCAGCGGCAGCGCCGTCGGGTTCAGCTTCGGAGCGTCGTCCGCCATCACGCCGCCTCCCATGTGGTCAACGCGCCAGGCGGTGCGACGCCGCGCCGGGCGGCCCCCAGGGCCAACGGGGCCGCCCGTGGGCCGCGTACGTAGCGAGTCGTGGCCTGGGGCCGTGGCGAAGCGCCCGAGAGCGCTCTCACCGCCGCCCGCGCCGCTGACTCGGACCTTGCGCCACAAATATCAAGAATATCTCGGAATTCTGGCAGAGCGAGTGGATTCCGGGCCAAACCCAGGGCTTCATGTGTCTGTACGCATGGGGCGTACCACGAGGAGCCACGACGATGACGACCAAGAACACCAAGCCCAGCAGCCTGGCCCAAGAACAATCGCTCGAGACGACCGTCCGCCTCGCGGCGATCAATCAGATCGCACGCGAGGAACTCGGCCTCGAGACGCTCGACGCCCGCCACCGCGACCAGCTCGACTTCCACGAGCTGGCGGTCTGGCAGATCAAGAAGGCCCTGCTCAAGGCGTACGAGGCCGGCCTGGCCCGCCGCTGAGGAGACCCAGCCATGACGAAGAACCGCGCCACCACGAAGGCCATCCCGATCCGCGCCATCGAATGCCGCACCGCCCGCGAGGCGCTCGACACCGCCCGGAAGAGCGGCTGCGGCGACGCCATCCTGCTCGGCGGCAAGCACTACGCGATCTACCGCGCCGAGGCCGAGCGGCTCGAAACGGCCGGCGTCGAGTTCGCCTACCTGCACGAGGTCACGCTGGAAGACGGCCGCCGCCGCATCGTGACCGTGCCGATCAACGACTGACCTTGAGCCATGAGGAGCCCGACCATGACGACCGAAACGACCAGCCCCGACGCCCGCGAGTTCGACGGAGCCATCCACGACCAGGCCGACGCCCGAGCCGGCGCCAACCGCGCCGGCGAGCGGGTCTTCCGCATCGACCTCACGTACACGCGCGGCACCGCCGCCAGCCAGACGACGCTGATCCTGACGCCGGCGGCGGCCGCGGCGCTGCGCGACGCGCTCGACGCCTGCCTGCCGGAGCCCGAGGGCATCGATGACGATCGCGGGCTGTACGGCGCCGACGCCTACGACCTGCGGCGCTTCGCCGAGGCCTACGCCGGCCTGGGCGACGCCGTGGGCGAGCAGGTCTGGGACCTGCTGGACGGCCACGACGAGGTCAACCCGAACGCCGTGCGGCTGATCCGCGAGCGGCTGGGCGGGATGAACCGCGAGCTCGACGATGCACTCGAGAGCTACGACGCGGAGGACGAGGACTAACGCCGCCGAAACCCGCCGCGGCGGGTCGCCCGGGCGCGGGAGACCCGGGCCTGACGAGGCCACGTGAAAGGACCAGCCATGAAGAAAGACGAGGTCAAGATCGGACACCTGTACGTCGCCAAGGTGAGCGACCGGATCGTGACAGTGCGGATCGACTCTACCAACAGCCACGGCGGGTGGAACGCCACGAACACCGCCACCGGCAAGCACATCCGCATCAAGAGCGCCCAGCGCCTGCGGCGGGCGGTGCCGGCCGACCGCCAGGCCGCCCAGCAGGCCGACGCTGCGCCGGAGCCAGAGGACAACCCGACCTCCAAGGACGTCACCGACTGGCCGGCGGCCGACGGCGACGGCGAGAAGATCACCGCGCAGCAACACAAGAATTCGGCCGCCAGCGAGCTGCCGGCGTCGAAAAAGCGGCTCAGCGTTTTGGACGCCGCCGTCGAGGTTCTGAAGACCGAGCGCAAGCCGATGCGGGCTAAGGAGCTGATCGCCGCGATGGCCGAGCGGGGACTGTGGACCAGCCCCGGCGGCAAGACGCCGGAGGCGACGCTTGTCGCCGCGATTTTGCGAGAAAGCACTGCCAAGGGCCAGCAGGCCCGCATTCGCAAGGTCGATCGCGGGCAGTTCGCCTATAACGGAGAGGAGGCATAGTCGATGAACGCCCGCCAGCTTCAGGGCCAGCTCCGCGACCTGCTGGAGGCGGTGCTGCTCGCCCGCAACGACGCCGACGACCCGGCCGCCGAGCTGGCCGAGCATGTCGCCGGCATCCGGCGGATCGCCACGTACGACGACGTCGGCATGCTCACGCGCGACAAGGGCCTCGTGATCGAGACCACCGACGGCGCGGAGTTTCAGGTGACCATCGTGGAGAGCCGCCCGGCCACGTCGGCCGACGGCGAGGAGGAGTAGCGATGAACGACTACCACGTCCATGAGCCAATCGATCCCGTCGCGCCAGAGGACGCGTGCCCGAACTGCGGCGAGCGCGAATGTGACGAGCTGGTCTGGCTCGACGATGAGCGCGTCGAGTGCCAGCGCTGCCACATGGTGTACCAGCCCGGCGTGAACAACCCGCCGAACGCCTAACGCACATCAGGCTCCCTCCACCGACGCCTCCGCGATCGCGGGGGCGTTGCTTCGGCCTGAAATCCGCTCCGCCTTCCGGCCCGTGAACTTCTCCCACCTCTGAACGATCACATCGCAGTACAACGGGTCGAGTTCCATCAGGAACGCCCGCCGGCCCGTCTGCTCGGCCGCGATCAGCGTCGAGCCGCTGCCACCGAACAGGTCGAGCACGTTCTCGCCGGGACGCGAGGAGTACTGCATCGCGCGTACCGCCAGCTCGACCGGCTTCTCGGTGAGGTGGATCATGGATTGCGGGTTGACCTTCTTGACGCTCCAGACGTCCGGCACGTTGTTCGGGCCGAGGAAGACGTGCGCGGCGCCTTCCCGCCAGCCATAGAAGCACCACTCGTGGTTGCCCATGAAATCCTTCCGCGTCAGGACCGGGTGCTCCTTCACCCAGATGATCGCCTGCGAGAAGTACAGCCCGCAGGCCTTCAGCACGGGCGGGTAGTTGCCGCAGTTCGCATACCCTCCCCAGATGTAAAAGCCTCGCCCGGGCAGCAGCACGCGCGCTAGTTGGCCGAACCAGGCATGCAGGAGCCGCTCGAACTCCTCGTCCGAGACGAAGTCGTTCGCCAGCGGGCGGTCCTTGGCGCGCATCTTCCGATGCGTCGGTTGGGCTTTCTCGGGGTGGCGCTCCACGTCGAAGCGCTGGTGGTGCTTGATCCCGGTCTTGTCGCGCGCGACGTCGAAGCCGCAGTGATGCAGGCCCTGAGCGTCCAGCGCCTTCACGCCCTTCTCGGGGCCGGAGAATGATGACAGCCCGGCCGCGATGGCGTTGTTGCTTCGCGGCTCGAGTCGGACGTTGTACGGCGGGTCGGTATTCACCAGGTAGATCGGTGCCCCGTCGAGCAGGCGGTCGACGTCGGCCGCGCTGCCGGCGTCGCCGCACAGCAAGCGGTGATCGCCGAGTAGCCACAGATCGCCAAGCTGCGTGATCGCCTCATCTGGTGGTGCCGGCACGTCGTCGGGATCGGTCAGCCCCTGCTTCACGCCCGGGTCGAGCAGCTTGGCCAGCTCATCCTGGTCAAAGCCGAGCAACGACCAGTCGATGCCGGCGCTCTGAAGCTCGGCCAGCTCGATCGGCAGCAGCTCGAGATTCCACTCGGCCAGTTCCGCAGTTTTGTTATCCGCAATCCTGTACGCCCGAATCTGCTCGGCTGTCAGGTCGCGCGCGACATGCACGGGCACCTTGTCGAGCCCGAGCTTCTGCGCCGCCTTCCAGCGGGTGTGCCCGCAGACGATGACGCCGTCGCCGTCCACCACGATCGGTTGCCGGAACCCGAACCGGCGGATTGATTCGGCGACTGCATCGACCGCGGCATCGTTGACGCGCGGGTTCTTCTCGTACGGCTTGATCTCGGCCCGCGGCCGCAACTCCACATTCATCGGTTGCCTCCCTGCAAGTAGCGGTCGATCGCCATGACGATCAGGAACGGGTTGTCGCGGACCATCCCGGGCGTGCAGCCGCGCAAACCGATGCGGTCGCAGAACCGCGCGACCTCCCCTGCCCGCAGCAGAAGCGCAGTGCGGTAGGCGTGGACGAAGTCGTCTTCCTTGCGGGCGAAGGCCTGGACCTCCGGCGTCTCAAGCTGCTGGGACGGCATCATGCAGAGCGACTCCACGCGGCGCACGCAGCGGGCGGCCCAGAACACCAGCCGGTCGATCGGAACGGTCATCTTGTCCTCAGGCGTGACCATCGCATTCCTCCGTGGTGGACAAAGCGAACCGGTTTGGAAACGAAACAGCGGGCGGTACCCCCCGGACGCGGCCCGAAACGCCCCCGGGGCGTACGGAGCGGCTCGGGTGGCACCCAGGTACGCCTTGGCGCCGCCGCGTCGCCCCCGTTGGCCCCCAACGCGTCCTGGGACCGCCCGTGCGCGGGAATCCGCCGCGCGAAAGAAACTGTGTCCGGATTGCGAGGCGTTCCTGCGGGCCCAGACTCGCCGCACGACGTGGTAGGACCCGCGACGGATGCAATGCCATGCGATGCGTGCAAGCACACGCACCGCCCGCTATCTGGCGCGCGTGCAATAGACTCCACGCGCGACCTGCGTCTCGACGCGTCGCGCGTCGAGAGACGCAGGGGGGGTATGGGGGGGACTACTCCACGCGCGACGCGAGGTTTCATCCGTTGCACGGTGTGCGAACCCTGCATGCCGTTGCGGTTCATGCTTCGGCCTCCGGTTGCGGAATCGTGGAAAACCTCACCGGGCAGTTCGGGTTCTTCGGAAGCCAGCGGTGTATCCACCCCTCGGCTTCCGCCTGTCGCAGGAACTGCTTCGCCTTCCATGTTGACAGCCCGCGTGCCCGCGCCGCGATCTCCGCGAACGTGCGGCCCGCTTCGTCAATGCAGATCTGCACGAAAGTCGGGAGATCCCACATCAACGCCGGCTCGACCGACTGCCCGTCGTCGAGGTTGGGCAGGCGGGCGCTGCGGCGGGGCTTCTCGCTGCGTAGCGCGGCCGGATCGAGGTCTGGCGCCGCCCGCCAGATGGGGAATTCCCAGCGCAGCACGATCGGCTCGACCGGCGGCCAGGAGCGCACCACCGCCTCCAGCACGACCGCGCCCGGCTGCTCGTGCGGGCGCAGGACGAGATGCGCATCGGCCGCCCGGCTCTGGCTGCCCGCCCCAGCCCCGACGTCCGTGACTGACTTCGTGGACTGATTGCCCTTGGTCGTGTGGTGGATCGCGATGAAGCAGCAGCCCAGCCGCTCGGCATAGGCGTCCAGCCGGTTGTAGATGCCGGCCATGGCGCCGTTGTCGTTCTCATCCGTGCCGGCCGGCATGAACCGATACATCGCGTCCAGGATGATCGCGGCGTAGCGCCCGGGCTCGATCGCGTCGAAGTACGACGACATCGACAGGATGTCGCGGAGTTGGCCACGCAGCGGGTGGACGTAGATCTGCTCCGCGATCTCGTCCATGCCCACGCCCAGCGCGGCGGCGACCTGCGGGATGCGGTGGGCGATCGTCTCGGGGTGCAGTTCGTTGTCGAGGATCAGCACACGGCCACGCTCGGCCGGGTACAGCCCGAGCCAGGGCCGGCCCGTGGCGATCGACATCGCCTGCCCCAGGACGAGCCACGACTTGCCGGTCTTGGGTGGCGCGATGACATTCATCGTCTCGCCGCTGCGGAGCAGGCCGTGGATCACGGGTTTTCGCAACAGATGCAACTTCATGATTTCCCTCACGGACATGGGGGCCGCGGACTGCTGAGAGCGATCCTGGTCGTAATGGTTTTCGATCAGCGCCACGGAGACCAGGTCCGGCGAGTAGCGCGCGATGCTCTGGGCGATGCGGCCCACTTCGCGGGCGTCGAGCGGCGGCGTGCAGCGCTCGACGTTGACCCGATTCAGCGCGGCCAGGATTTCCGTGGCGGACATCCCCGCCCGCCGCATCACGCCGGCCAGGCGGGCCAGCGTGTCGTTGCGCTGACCCGCCGGAATTGCGTTGGACCGCAGAGCATCGCGGACCGCCTCGACGCCGTTGGGCGTGGCGAGGCCATCGAGCATCTCGATCAGCCATGCCGGCGGCGCTGGCAAGCGGCCCGGCGGAACCGCGAGCTCGTGTTCTTCCTGCCAGCAATAGGGCTTTCCCTCCGCGACGGACGGGGCGACGAGCACGTAGCCGCCGTTGGCGCGCGTATCAACGTGATGTGCGAGCCGGCTGGCGGTGTTGCGCCACGCCCGGCCGTCAGGCTGCCGGAAGAAGTAGTGGCGCCCGCCGCGCGGCGTGAGGGACAGCGGAGCGGCGTCCAGATCGACCCTCTTGTCCGGCTCGTCGGCAAGCCAGGCATTGCCCTCGCCGTCGATATCGATGACGATCAAGCCGTCGGTGCGCAGCGCGACATTCGCGTCGGGTTGCCGCGTCCACCACGCAGTGACCTGTTCGGTATCGGTGGTCGCCTCGAGCAACCCGTGCTCGGTAAGCGGCGCTTTCAGGCCGGGCACGCACGGGAACACGGCGTACCCCAGCTCGGCGTACCACAGCGCCGCGTGGAGCATCGGGCTGGGCGCGGCGCCGGCCATCAGAACGGCACCTCGCTTTCGTCGATGAGGGCAGGGTACTCCGGCCTGTCTGCGTGCGACGCACAAGCAGGCAGCCCCTCCTCGCCGTCCAGCCGCGGGGGCTTGGGACCGAGCTGGTATGCGACGACGCGGTCGTACTTGTCGTCGGGCCGGCGCTCGATCGTGATCTTCCGTGTCGGCGCCACGGCGCCCATCTCCGCCAGTTCGACCGCTTCCTCGGCGGTGGTAGGGACCGGCTCATTCGAGCGCCGGCGCCACCACTGCACGGCCTTCTGTCGCGCGTAGCCGGTGTGCTCGAAGCAGACCCATTCGGAAACGTAAGTCTGGAAGCCGATCCGGTAGTCGACGCGCACGGTGCGCGGCGCGTCCGGCGGCGCGCCGCGTTTCATGTGGACGGTGTAGAAAACGTCCGTGACTTCGTGTTCGACCCGGGTGAGCTGCTCGGAGAGGATGCCCGCGTCACTGGCCTGGCCGTCGTGTTTGCGATGTTGTCGCGGCGGGAACACGTGCCCGCAGGCGGGACAGGCCGCGTAGCCCGCGGCGATCACCTCGTGGCAGTCCGGGCATTCCTTCGCCGGCGCTTCGCCGTGGCCGTTTGAGCCGGGATCGCTGACCCGCAGCGCGTCGACCGGCCCGTGGCGCAGAACGTTGCCGCCGAAGTCGAGTACCAGGCAGTCGTGTTTGCCCGGGTGGAGGCGGAAACCCCGACCGACCATCTGGTAATAGAACCCCGGCGACAGCGTGGGGCGCACGAGCGCCACACAGTCGATGTTCGGCGCGTCAAAGCCGGTCGTCAGGACGTTGACGTTGCACAGGTACTTCAGGTTCCCGGCCCGAAACCTGCGCAGCGTCTCGTCGCGCTCGAACGGGAGTGTGTCGCCGCAGACAAAGCCGCACTCCGCGCCATGACGTTCCTGGAGCACCCGCGCGATGTGCTGTCCGTGCCGGATGCCGGACGCGAAGATCAGGACGCTGTTGCGGTCTGGCGTGTACTGCACGATTTCGCGGCAGGCGGACAGGACCAGGTCGCCCTCATCCATGAGGTCCTCGACCTCGCCGGCGATGTATTCGCCGGCACGGACATGCAGCCGGTCGGTATCTGGCTTCTGCGTGCCGGCCTTGGTGCGCAACGGGCACAGGTAGCCCTGGACGATCAGCTCGCGGACGCCGATCTCGTAGCAGACCGCGTTGAGAATGTTGTCCGGGGAGCAGATTGTCCCGGTGCGCATCCGGAACGGCGTGGCCGTGAAGCCGATCACGCGCAGGCGCGGATTGATCGCGCGCAGGTCGGCCAGGAGCGTGCGATACATGCCCTCGCCGTCGGGCGGAATGAGGTGCGCCTCATCGACGACAACCAGGTCCACGGCAGCAACTTCGTCGGCCTTCTGGTAGACGGATTGGATACCAGCGATGGTGACGGCATAACCCAGGTCGCGCCGGTTCAGCCCGGCCGAGTACAACCCGAACGGCAGGTCGGGCGCGACCGCTCGCAGCTTGTCCGCCGCCTGCTCCAGCAGCTCGCGCACGTGGGCCAAAATCAGCACTTTGCCGCCCCAGCGCTGCACGGCGTCGCGGCAGATCGTTGCGATCACCGGCGTCTTGCCGCCGGCGGTCGGGATGACCACACAGGGATGGTCATCCCGCTCGCGCAGGTGGCGATAGACGGCCTCCACGGCCTCGAGCTGATAAGGACGCAGTTGCATCATGCCGCCGCCGGTCGGGTCTCGTCGGGCAAGGGAAAGAGCTCGTGCGGCGCGGCGTACAGCCGGCTGAGCCGCTCGCCGTTCAGGAACGCGGACAGCGCCCGCTCGGTCTTTCGATAGCATTCATGCCGTTCGGCCCGGTCGCGGCCGCCTGCCGCTCCGCCCACGAGGAACTGGAACAGCAGGATGATCGGCTCGTCGTGCTCGCCGATCGGCCGGCCGGTGACCAGCACCTCGGCGAAGTGCCGCAACCGCGCATGATCGGCCGAATACCACGCCCGCGCCAGGACGGCGCGCGTCACCGCCGTGGCGAGGTTCTTCAGCTTGCCGCTGCCGCGCAGGCACTCCAACGCGAAGCGCACCGCCCCCAGGTGCCGCGACAGCAGCTCGCCTTCTTCGCCGGGCGACTGGCGGCGCTGCTGCCCCTGCCCGATGAACATCGCCCGCAGCGTGGCCAGGTCCTCGCGCGAGACCTCGCCCATCCCGGCGCTGAGCGACAGGATCTGGTCGTTCCGCCGCCGCTGGCCGGTGTCGAGCACCTCCATCGCCTCGGAGGGCTCGTTGACGAACACGCGCATCGGGACGGTGACGCCTGAGAGGGCCACGGCCCACAGCCGGTGCTGGCCGTCGAGCAGCACGCGGTTGTCGCTGAAGGCGATCCCCTGGTGCGTGAGCCGCCAGCGGCCGGCCTTCATCTCGTTGGCCAGGTATTCGACGTGGGAGTCGATGAGCTTGCGGTTGTGCGTGTTGCAGTGGTCGATCCAGTCCGTGGCGATCTCGGGGGTGAGATCGACGACGAAGTTGTACCGGTCCGTTCGGACGAACAGTTCTTCGAGCTTCATGCCGCTACTCCTTCGAGATGCTTGGCGAGAAACGTGACCAGGGCGCGGAGGTAGTCCGCGTCGAACAGTTCGATGAGGGTGCGGGCGCCCATGATCGGGTCGTGGGGCAGGTTGAGGGCGGTCATCCTGGCCGGCGGGCTGCCGGTGCGGACGGGCTTGAAGGCGTTCTTGGCGATGCCGTCGGTGTGGCGACGCCGTTGTCGTGCGCGATACTGCTTCCCGTCGCGACCGAGGCGCGTTGTCGGCGAGGGTGCAACCGTTGCACCCTGAGCCGTCTTGTGCCGTTCCAGAGTCTCGCGGTAGCGTCGCACCATCTCGACACTCACGCCGACATGCTCGGCGATTGCCGGGTTGCTGAGCTCCCACCGCAGCTTCAGCGCCCGGATGACTGCCTTGGCCTTGTCCTCGTTCGTCCGCCGGAGTCCGTGGGCCTTGTTGGCCGCCACGCTCAGCCAGCGGGCGTCCTTCAGCTCGCCGGCGGTGACCTCGGCCTTGATCTGCGGGCGGTTCAGCCGGCGGTGGGCGAAAAACCGGTGGAAGCCATCCACGAGCCAGTACGTCGCGCCGTCGTGGACGACTGTCACGGCCGGGAACTCGGCGCCCGCCTGCATCGCCTCGGCGTACTCCTGCACGATCCCGGGGTTGATGGCCGTGCGTGGCTGTGTGTCGCCGTCGATCCGCACGACCGACATATCAAGCAGTTGCTCACTCATACGCTGTTCTCCTCAGTTCATAGATGGCGACCAGATGGCCGCGTCGCTGGGTGGCTCCTGCCCGTTGGCCAAGTCGCGGATCGTGACGACCACGCGCCCGCCACGCACAACCTGCGTGCGGTGGATCAGCAGCCAGACGATGCGGCTGTCGTCGGGGAACGCCCCGCCGTGCTGGCACGCGTCCAGCACGGCTTTCAGCAGGTTGTCGATATCCCGACGGCGCCGGTCGGGCGGGTACACCTCGACCGTCACCGCCAAGCGGCCGACCGCTGGCGGCAGGCGCCGGGCCACCAGAATCCGGCTTACCCGCCGCCGGAATTCCCGGCCGGCCCGGCTGATCAGTGTGCGTGGCCCGACCCGCCGGTAGTAGTGATTCACCGACGGCGGCCAGGGCAACTCGTACGTCACCGGCGCCGGCGCTACCGCTGCCATGGCGCCTTCCCGTTGCCGGCGGCGGCAGTCGGCCGCGGAGCGGCGGCGCCCTTCTTCTCGTAGCCTCTGATGACGTTGGTCGGCTCGCCGTTGTCGTCACGATTCTTGATGCCCACCTTGATCATCAGCGGCAGGTTGTGCAGCTCGACCGAGTCCTTCGGCGCGAGCACGCCAAGGGCGCGGCAAATCGCTGACAGCTCCGCGCGGGCGATCTTCACCGCCGTCGCGTCGGGGTTGTCGAGGTTGAGGCGGGCCCACAGCAGCCGCCCCTTGTGCTCGCCCTCGATGATCTGGAACGTCAGCTCCAGATACTGGCCGGTGCCCTTCTTCGTGGGCTTCATCTCGCTTGCGGTGATGACCGCCGTGTACTTGCCGGCCGGGACGGGGTCGAACGTGAAGTTCGGGTCCACCGTGTTCGCGTCGAATCCGTTCAGGTTCGCCACGTTCAGTCTCCTTCTTCGTTGGGGGTTTCAGTGGCAGCGAGGGGGTTTTCGCCGCGCAGCAGAGCGGCGTAGATGCGGTAGTCCAGCGGAAACTCGTCGGGCAGCCCGAGCCGGTTCTTGGCGACATGCGCCGGACGCTCGGTCGTGCGGATGATGCGTTCGCCCGAACCGATGCCCTGCACGCGCTTGCGGTCGAAGGCCTCGGTCGTGGTCTTGGTGTGGACCTTGTAGGTTGCGAACAGGACCTCGTCACACCACTCCTGCACCAGCGCCGAGGCCTGCTTCTGGAGCCGCGGGCAGTAGCGGTCGTAGGTGTCCGTCTCCGGGTTGGCAAAGCGCTCGATCTGGGTGTGGGCAATCAGGATTACGTGCATGCCGCGCTCGTTGCGCAGTGCGTCGAGACCGCCGAGCACTTCGCGCCAGTTTGTGAGCGCGAAGACGTAGCCCTTGCCGTAGCCGATGTCCTCGATCGACTCGACGCCGCGCTTCCTGCACACGTCGGCCCAGATCAGCCGCTCCAGCCAATCCAGGCTGTCCACGATCACCGTCCGGTACTCGTGCGGCTCGGTGTACAGCTCCCCAATCGCGGCGAGCACGTCGCCGTACACTTGCGCCAGCGGGAATCGTTCGCACTCGATGTTGGCCAGCCCGTCCTCGGTCTGGATGAAGATGGGCTTTTCGGCCATCGAGCCCCACGTGCTCTTTCCGACGCCGTGCGTGCCGTACAGCAGCGTCCGGCGTGGGGCGCTGATGACGCCCCGTTGAATCTGTTCCAGCAGCTTCATGTTTTGGTTCTCCTTCGTGCCTGCGTGCCTCTGTGTGGCTTCGTGCTTTCTGCCATGAATCCGGGCGCGGGGCCGGTACAGGGAGTCCGGGCCGCTTCATCGAGCGAGGGGGAAGGTGAGGAGCCTGCGGCCACGCCACCCGGCCCCGGGCCCGGGCTCACAAGCGGTCGATCACGCGGAGTTCCTCGTAGCGGGTGAACCAGTCCCCGGTCGCCCGGCAGCGCCGCAGCTCCGCCATCGCCTCCTCGTTCTGGACCTGCGCATGGTCGAGCACCTCCGGCGCGATCCGCCACACCCCGACGCGGAACGGTTCGCGCTTTTCGATGGCGACCACGTGGACGGGCAGCACGTACCCGCCGGCGATCGCCACGAGTGCTCTGTAGAACGCAACCTGGTGGACGTAGCCCAGCGCGCGGAGCGCGAACTCGAACGAGTCCAGCTCTTCGGCCGTCTTCAGGTCCACGATGCCGACGTCGGCCTGTGGGCTGATCCAGTCGACGCGGGCCTGGCACTGGAAC
>Ga0101944_10005352_pt1 | contig 14697 bp, 14 predicted proteins | sample DewCreD2012metaG_FD_75245 | JGI IMG/M metagenome (GOLD analysis project Ga0101944, IMG submission 75245) | Hot spring sediment bacterial and archeal communities from British Columbia, Canada, to study Microbial Dark Matter (Phase II) - Dewar... ... | reverse complement strand
TCGCGGAACCCTTCCCGCCGACCACAACCACCGCCTGCACGCGGCCGGCGACTTCGCGCACCGACTCCTCGCGCAGGATGGTCTCCCGACAGATCGTGTTGAACACCCGCACCCCGGCGAACCGCTCACGCATCGCCGCAGACACTTCTTCGTAACTGTCCAAACGCTTGGTCGTCTGCGCAATCAGGATGACGCTTTCTCCGTCGCGGATACGCAGCAACGGCACATCCTGGACCGATGCCACGATGCTGTGCGGTGCATCCGGCCTCACATGGGAGACCAGGGCCTGGATCTCCGGATGTTGGGTGTCCCCGTAGATGACCACATGACAGCCCCGGGCCGCCCATGTCGTCGCGATGGTTTGGCTGCGCTGGACGATGGGACACGTTCCGTCGTGTACACGGCAACCCGCTGCCCGGAGGAGATCCACTGCACCCGGCCCAATCCCATGGGTTCGTATGATTACGTCGGCCCCTGGCGGCACCTGTTCCGGCAGTGCCGCCACGCGCAGGCCGAGGTGCGCGAGCCGCTCCATCTCCTGTTCATTGTGCAGGAGCTGGCCCAGCGCCACGACCGGATTCCGAGCCTCGCGCAAGAGTCGCTCGGTCATGGCAATGCAGCGTCGCACCCCGCTGCAGAATCCCGCGTGCCGGGCGCGCACAATCTTCATTCGTCAGGCGATTACCCGCAGCATCGAGGCGATTACGGCGACCGCGCCGAACACCAGTGTTCCGAACAAGACGGTGCCCTCGACACTGCCGAGCAGCTTCGAGATCAGCGGCACCGCCACCACCATCACCGCGAGACCGGTGATCGCGTACGCCACGATTCGCAGTTTCCGCTGCAGGTCATCGTTCATCGGCATGCTCCAGGAGCTCGCCCATGCGTTGCGCGTACTGGTCCACAATCGCCTCCTCCGGTTGCCGCCAGGACACCGGGTAGCCCACCGAGACCACGATCCGCCGGAAACGGGACATGCAATCCGTGTTTCGCAGAACCACGGGCAGGACATCGGCCCTCCCGATCCTCGCCAGCAACGCAAAACCCGGTTTGATCTGTTCGCGCGAGAACACCGGGTGGCGCGTTCCCTGGGGGAACAGCACCACGGAACCTCCGTTGCGCAACACCCCGACAGCGGTGCGGAAAGCACGCAGGTCGGCGGCGCCCCGATCCACTGGAAACGCCTGCAAGGATCTGAGGTATGCCCCGATCAGCGGGTGTGCGAACAACTCGCGTTTGGCCATGAACCAGACCGGTTTGAACGGGAATGCGGCTCCGACCACCGGGGGATCGGCGTAGCTCAGGTGATTGGGAGCCACGATGACCCCGCGCGCCGGGCGGCGATCCCGGTTGATCACCCGCAGGCGCCAGAACACCGCCAGCAGCAGGCGCACCGCACACGTGTGCGAAAAGAACATCAGATTCGGGAACACATTCCGCCCCATTCATATCCTCGCGAGCAGATCCCAGAACCCCGGGAACGATATGCCCGTGCACTCCGCGTCGGTAATGGTTGTCTCACCCTCGGCAACTGAACCGGCGATCGCCAGAGACATCGCGATGCGGTGATCCCCCCGTGATGAGACTTCGGCTCCTCGCAACGTTGTGTTGCCGATTACGATCAACCCGTCGGTTTTCTCGACAATGCGCGCCCCCATGCGCTTCAGTTCCTGTGTGATCGCCGCGAGACGGTCGGATTCCTTCACGCGGAGTTCGCCAGCGCCGCGGATCTCCATCACCCCGTCCGCCCGGGTGGCGACCACCGCCAGCAGGGGAACCTCGTCGATCAGCGACGGGATGTCTTCCGGCTCGACGGTTATGTTGCGCAGCGTGCCGCCATGCACGTGCACCTCCGCGACCGGCTCACCCGAGACTTCGCGCACGTCCTGCAGGGATACAGACACCCCCATCTTCGACAGTGCGGTCAGAAAACCGGTGCGGGTCGGATTGACGCAGATGGAGCGTATCGTCAGATGCGATCCGGGCAGCATTGCCGTCAGCGCTGCAAAGTAGGCGGCCGAAGAAGGATCCCCGGGAACAACGGTATCGAATGCGGGCAGCCGCGCGACCGGACCGCGAACGGATGTTCTGGTACCGCTCGTTTCGATGGGCACACCGAGCGACGACAGGAAACGTTCCGTATGGTCGCGTGAAACGACCGGTTCATGGAACACAGTCTCGCCCTGCGCGTACAACCCGGCCAGCAGCACGCACGATTTCACCTGTGCGGATGCGACCGGCGAGTGCACCTCTACGGCGACCGGCGATCCGGAACCGCGGATCGTCAGAGGCAGCCATTCGTCATCCCGCGCTTTCACGTCCACCCCCATGCGACGAAGGGGTTCGATGATTCGCTTCATCGGACGACGCGAGAGGCTGCTGTCGCCGGTCAGTGTTGCTTCGAACACCTGACCGGCGAGTATCCCGCTCACCAGACGCACGGTGGTGCCCGAATTGCCTGCGTCGAGCACACCCGCTGGCGGGCGCAATCCACGGAGGCCGTTCCCGCACACCGTCAGCGTCGTGCCGTTCTCCCGTATCTCCACCCCCATCGCGCGCATCACGTTGATGGTTGATCGGCAGTCTCCGCTGTCCAGAAAACCGCGTATGGTGGAGGTGCCCGACGCCAGCGACGCCAGCATGATCGCGCGGTGCGTTATGGATTTGTCCGGCGGTACCGTTATGTCCGCGTCGACCTGTCCTTTGCGGTACACCCGCGCTTCGCTCATCGGTACCCCATGCTTTCCGGCGGCATTGCCGAGGCGAGGTATTTCTCGAGCGCCGGGCGGTTTCCCAGGCGCCGCCGGAGGATTCCCAGTTCCCGCAACACCCGATCCAGTTCCTTGCGCACCCAGCTGCGGTTCATCCAGCAAATCCATGACCACAACGCCGGATTCGATCCCGCGATGCGCGTCATGTCCCGGTACGCCCCGCCGGTGAGCAGGGGCCGCTCACGTACACGATGCACGGCGCGCGACAACGCGTACGACAACAGGTGTGGCGCGTGGCTGGTCGCGGCAAGCATCCGGTCGTGGGCTGCGGCTGTCATACGGACGACACGGGCGCCGAGCATTCTCCAGAACGACAGTACCAACCGCACCGATCCCCGATCGGCCGCCGCTCCATCGGAGCAGACAGCGCACCATGCTCCATCGAACAGATCCGCATGGGAGTTGCCGATCCCGGACCGCTCGGAACCAGCGACCGGATGTGACCCGACGAATCGCAGGCCGGGGTACGACCGCCTGAGAGCGCGAACGCCGTCCAGCACCGGCTTTTTGACGCTCCCTACGTCGGTGATCACGGTGGATCGGGGGACGTGCGGCGCCAGTCGGGCGATGTGTTCCACAATGGTCTCGACCGGCGTACAAACCACCACCAGATCGGCATGCTTCACGCCGTCTGCGATGTCGGTGGTCGCTCGGTCGACGGCTCCCCTGCGCACCGCCCGGCGCAGCCGGGGCAGATCCCTTCCGACGCCCGTCACGCGCACCCGTGCACCGAAACGGCGCTTCAGGGCCAGCCCCACCGAGCCGCCGATCAGTCCGACTCCGACCACCGCGACGGTGCGAATCGTTCTCATACCGACCTTCCCACCGCGGCTGCGACCGCCCGTATATCGTCGACCAAACGGCTGAACTGTTCCGGAAACAGGCTCTGCGGACCGTCGGAACGCGCCTCCTCCGGATTGGGATGCACCTCGATCATCAAGCCGTCCGCCCCCGCGGCGACAGCGGCGCCCGGGCGGGCGCGGGCCGTTCGGGCGCCGCCGCCGCGCCGGATTGCGCTTCCGGCCGCCGGTCCGTTTGCCAGTTTCGTTCCGGCATCATGGTTGCCGCTCCTCCTTTCCCTCGGTGAGTCGCTGAAGCACCTCTTCCAGGCGCACGCCGCGCGAGGCTTTCAACAGCACGGCGTCGCCCGCCGCGGTCTGGCGCCGCAGCACGGCGGCGGCTTCCGCGGCATCGGCGCAGCGCCAGATGCGCCGCGGATCGAAACCCGCGGCCTCGGCGCCGTCGGCGATTCCGCGCGCCAGCGCGCCGACGGTGGCCAGCCCCGCCCAGGCGCCCCGCGCCGCGAAGGCCCCCAGTTGCCGGTGCTCCGCTTCCGCCGCCGCGCCCAGCTCGAGCATGTCGCCCAGGACCAGCCATTGGCGGCCCGCCGCCGGTTCCTCGGCAAAGGCGTTCAGCGCGGCGCGCATGCTCTCCGGGTTGGCGTTGTAAGCGTCGTTGACGTAGCGCACGCCGTCCGCCCACACGATTTCCCAGCGCAGCGGCAGGCCGCCGTAGGCCGCCAGCGCCTCGCGGATTTCGGTCCAGGACACGCCCAGGCGGCGCGCCACGGCCGCCGCCAGCAGGGCGTTGGCCGCCTGATGGGGCCCCGGCAGCGCCAGCCGCAACTCCGCCGTCTCGCCCGTGCGCGCCTCGCGCGCCAGCCAGACGCCGTCTTTCCGCCGGCGGGCGCTATAGTCGGCGTCCTGCTCCAGCGCCACGGTCACCGTTTCGCAGGCGGCCGCCCGGCGCAGGATGTCGGCGCCCGGCATGTCGGCGCGGAAGACCGCCAGGCCGTCCGGCGGCAAGGCGGCAAACAGTTCCGCCTTTTCGCGCGCGATCCGCTCGAAGCTGCCGAAAAACTCGAGGTGGGCCCGGCCGAGCGAGCTCACGATGCCCCACTGCGGCCGCAGGATTTCGCACAAGGGCCGCATTTCCCCGGGATGGCTGATGCCCAGCTCGAACACGCCCACCTGCGTGTCGGGGGCCATCTCCAGCAGGCTCAGCGGCAGTCCGATCTCGTTGTTCCAATTGCCGCGCGTGGCGGCCGCGCGGCGCGCGCGCGCCACCAGGCGCGCCGTCAATTCCTTGACGGTGGTCTTGCCGGCGCTGCCGGTCACGCCAATGACGAGCGGCGCGACCCGCTCGCGGTAGCCGCGCGCCAGGGCGCGCAGCGCGAGGGCCGGATCGGCGCAGCGCAGCAGCGGCCGCTCCGGCGCGCCCGCGCCGGCGAAGCCGCGCTCGACCAGCGCGCCGCAGGCGCCGCGCCGGAAAGCCTCGGCCACGAAGGCGTGCCCGTCGCAGCGCGCGCCGCGCAGGGCCACGTAGAGCTCGCCCGGCCGCAGCGACCGCGTGTCGTTCGTCACGCCCGCCACGCGCGCCGGCGGCGCCGGCTCCCAGACGCCGGCGCACCAGCGGGCGGCCTCCGCGGCGCTGAATCGTTCGCTCATAGCGCCGCAAGCTCCCGCGCCACCACCGCGCGGTCGTCGAACGGCACGGTGGTGGACGCAAATTCTTGAAACGTTTCGTGGCCCTTGCCGGCCACCAGCACGATATCCCCGGGCCGCGCGCGGCGCACGGCCGCGCGAATGGCCGCGGCGCGGTCCACGATCGCCTCGCAGCGGGCGGCGTCGCCGAACCCCTCGCGGATTTGCGCCAGGATGGCGGCGGGGTCTTCGCGGCGCGGATTGTCCGAGGTCAGGATGGCGTAATCCGCGAGCCGCGCCGCCACCGCGCCCATGGGGGCGCGCTTGGTGGTGTCGCGGTCGCCGCCGCAGCCGAAGACGACGATCAGTTGGCCGCGCGTCAGCGGGCGCAGGGTGGCCAGGGTGTTTTCCAGGGCGTCGGCGGTGTGGGCGTAGTCCACGAAGACGGTGAAGCCCGCCGGCGCCTCGAACGGTTGCAGCCGGCCGGGCACCGGCGGCAGCCGCGCCAGGGCGGCCGCCGCGCCGTCCGGGCCGAGGCCCAGCGCGCCGGCGGCGGTGATGGCCGCCAGGGCGTTGCTGACGTTGTGGCGGCCGAGGAACGGCAGGCGCACCTCGGCCGCGCCCCAGGGGGTGCAGGCGCGGAAGCGCGCGCCGTCCGAGCCCAGGCGCAGGTCCTCGGCGCGCACGTCGGCCGCGGCGGCGATCCCGTAGCGCAGGATGGCGGCGCGCGCTTCGCCCGCGCCCGGCAGCCGGGCGGTCCAGGGATCGTCCGCGTTGTACACGGCCCAGGCGCGCTTGGCGCCGCCGCCGAGGTCCTCGAACAGCCGGCGCTTGGCGGCGAAGTAGGCTTCCGGCGTGCGGTGATAGTCCAGGTGATCGCGCCCCAGGTTGGTGAACACCGCCACGTCGAAATCGAGGCCTTCGACGCGCCGTTGGTCAAGGGCGTGGGAGGAGACCTCCATCACGGCGCTGCGGCAGCCGATGCTCACCATCTGGGCCAGCAGGGACTGCAGGGTGGGGGCGTCGGGCGTGGTGCGGCGGGCCGGGATCGAGCGCGGGCCGATGGCGTACTCCACGGTGGTCAGCATCCCGGGGTTGCGGCCGCCGGCGCGCAGCAGCTCGCGAATCATGTAGGCGCAGGTGGTCTTGCCGTTGGTGCCGGTGATGCCGATCAGTTGCAGCGCGGCGCCGGGCTGGCCGTGGAAGGCGGCGGCCAGGCGGCCCAGGGCGCGGCGCGCGTCGGGCACTTGGACGAAACAGGCCTCGCGCCGGCCGGGCGGGGCGGGGTGTTCCTGAACGATCGCCGCCGCGCCGCGCTGCAGCGCGTCGGCCACGTAGGCGCTGCCGTCCTGCTGGGAGCCGGGGACCGCCACGAACAAGGCGCCGGGCCGCACCTGGCGCGAGTCGCAGACCACGGCCGTGATCTCGCGATGCGGCGCGCCCGCGACGGCGAGCGTTTCCAGTCCCTCCAGCAGCGCCGGCAGTTTCATGCGCGATTCCTCTCAGTCCGCCCGCGCCAGGCTCTCTTCGTCCAGCGGCGGGATATCCAGGTAGCGCACCGCCTGGCTGACGATTTTCTTGAACGCGGGTCCGGCCACCACGCCGCCGGTATGAAACGGCTGCGGTTCGTCCACCACCACGATCACGCCGATTTCCGGGGCTTCCGCCGGCAGGAAGCCGACGAAGGAGGCGACATAGTCGGTGGCGGAGTAGCCGCCGGCCACGGGTTTCTGGGCCGTGCCGGTCTTGCCGGCCACCTCGTAGCCTTCGATGCGGGCGCGCTTGCCCGTGCCGCCCTCCTCGGTCACCCGCGCCAGCAGCCGCCGCATGGTGGCGGCCGTGGCCGGCGAGATCGGCTGCGAAAGCGCTTCGGGCTGCTGTTCGTAGAGCACCGCGCCGTCCGGCGCGGTCACGCGGGCCACGGTGTAGGGCCGCATGAGCCGGCCGTCGTTGGCGATGGCGCAATAGACGCCCAGCATTTGCAGCGCCGTGAGCGCCACGCCCTGGCCGATGGGGATGCGGGTGATGCTGATCCCCGACCAGGCCGAGACGGGCGCCAGAATGCCGGCCTCTTCCCCCGGCAGATCGATGCCCAGCCGCTCGCCGACGCCGAAGGCGCGCAGATAGCGATACAGACGTTGCGGGCCCAAACCAAGGGCCACTTTGGCCGTCAGGATGTTGCTCGACTTCTTGATGCCGTCGGCCACGGTCAAGACGCCCTCGGGGTGATAGTCGCGCAGGACGCGCCCCTGGTACGTCCAGGCGCCGTGCTCGCAGTCGAAGCGGGTCTCGGGCGTGACCGTGCCTTCGTTGAGCGCGGCGCTGAAGGCGATGGCTTTCATGGTCGAGCCCGGCTCGTAAACCAGGCCGATGGCGCGGTTGAGCATGACGCTGGGGTTGGCCGCGGCCTCGCGGTAGCGGTTCAGATCGTAGGCCGGCCGGCTGGCCATGGCCAGGATTTCGCCGGTGCGCACGCGCTGGACGATCGCCCAGGCGCCCTTGGCGCGGTGTTCGGCCATGGTTTCGTCCAGCGCCTTCTCCACGATGTACTGGACGTTCTGGTCCAGGGTCAGCGTCAAGTCCGCTCCTTCCAGCGGCACGATCCAGAGCGAGCGGCGGTTGTAGAGCTCCTGGCGCACGGCGTTGGCCTCGCCTTCGATCAGGCCGCGGCTGCCGCGCAGGTAGCGGTCCCAATACAATTCCACGCCGGCCTGGCCGCAGCGCTCCTCGTTCACGAAGCCGAGCACGTGACACATGAAGGCGCCGTGGGGGTACTGGCGCAGTTTGGCGTCTTCGAAGCTCAGGCCCGGCAGTTTGGCGGCGCGCACCCGTTCGACCTGCGGTTCGTCCAGATAGCGCGCCAGCCGCGCGTAGCGCTTGTCGGGCTGCTGCAGCGCCGGCAGCAGCTCGGCCGCGGAAAGGTCGAGCAGCTCCGCCAGGCGGCGCGCCACGGCCGCCGCCTGGCCGTTGGTGGCCAGCAGGGCCGGGTCGGCGCACAGGTGCTGGCGGTCCACCTCGATCGCCAGAATGCGGCTGCGGCCGCTGCGGTCGCAGATGTTGCCGCGCTGTCCGGCGAACTTGGCCTTGTAGGCCAGGTGCGGCGTAGCCGGCGTTTCGACCGCCGGCCGGCGGTCGCGCAGGTGCAGGTACGACAACCGCGCTCCCAGGCCGCTCAACGCCGCCAGCAGAAACACGGCGCAACACACGAGGCGCCGGCACAGGGACTGCTCACTCATGCCTCCCCTCCCGGCTCACCCAGGCAAGATGCGCGCCGCCGCCCGCCGCCGTTTCGAGCGCGTCCGTGCGCAAGTCTTCCGCCGACAACCGCACCACCTGCCGGCTGGTTGGCCAGGACATCGAGATGCCGTGGGCCGTCAGGGCGCGCTCGAGATTGGGCAGCGCCTTCAGCGCCGACCATTTGTTCTCTTCGTTCACCAGGCGCTTGGCCAGCTCCAGGTTTTCCCGTTCCAGAGCCTGGATTTCCCGGCCCAGCACGTCGCAGCGGCAGCCCAGCCAGAGCCAGGCCAACGCCACCGTGGCCAGCAGCAGCACCAGGCCGGCCACGGGCCGGGGTAAAATGAATCCGCTGTCGTTGCGTTTTTTCCGATTCCTGCGACGCATATCCGCTGTCCTCCCGTTTGGGCCGGCAATCCTCCGCTCCCGCGGCGCGCGGCCGTCGGCCGGCCGCGGCGCCCCTCAAAAATCCCGTAGTTCCCGTTCCCAACGTTCCGCCGCCCGCAACTTCGCCGAGCGGGCGCGCGGATTGCGCGCCGTCTCCGCGGCCGACGGCGTCACCGGCCGGCGGGTGACGAGGCGCACGGCCGGCGCCTCGCCGCGCCAGACGCGCCCGCCGGCCGGCAACGATTCCCAGCGGCCCGCATGGGCGCGCAAGCGCTGCTTGACCAGCCGGTCTTCCAGGCTGTGGAAGCTGATCACCGCCAGCCGGCCGCCCGGCGTCAGCAAGCGCAGCGCGCCTTCCAGTCCGCCGGCCAGCGCTTCCAGCTCGCGGTTCACCCGCAGGCGCAGCGCCTGAAAGGTGCGCGTGGCTGGATGGCGCGGGCCGCGCGCGCCGCCCACGGTCCGCGCGACGATGTCGGCCAACTCCCGCGTCGTGCGGATCGGACTGCGGCGCCGCGCGGCGGCGATCGCGCGCGCGATTCGCCGCGCCGCCGGCTCCTCGCCCAACGTTCTCAAAAGAACCGCCAACTCCTCTTCCGGCAGCCCGTTCACCAGGTCCGCCGCGGTCGCGCCTTGCGACCGATCCATGCGCATGTCCAGCGGTCCGTCGGCGTTGAAGCTGAAGCCGCGTTCCGCCGTCTCCAGTTGCTCCGCCGACACGCCGCAATCGATCAGCACGCCGTCGGCGCGGGTCACGCCCGCGGCCGCGGCGAGCGCCTCGATCCGCTCGTAGTTGCCGTGCGCCAGCAGGCACCGGTCCACGAGAGGGCCGAGCCGAGCGCGGGTTCGCTCCAAAGCGTCCGCGTCCCGGTCCAGACCCAGCACACGGCCCGCGGGGCCGGCGGCGGCCAGCAGGGCCAGCGTATGGCCGCCGCTGCCGACGGTGGCGTCGATGTACGTTCCGCCCGGCCGGACGTGCAGCAGTTCCACCACTTCCCTAACCAGAACCGGCTCATGCATGCGCCTCCCTCGTTGGCTGGCGGGCGCGTCAGAACCCGATCGAACGGGCGGCTTCCTGCAGCCCGCTCTGATCGATGCCCGGCGTGCCCTTCCAGTTCTCCGGCTTCCAGAGCTGGAAGTTGTCGAACGCGCCGCACAGCAGCACCTGGCTTTCCAGCTCCGCAAATTCCAGCATCCGGTCGTTGAGCCGGATGCGGCCCTGCGCATCCCAGGTCAGCAGCTCGGACTGCCGGCCGATTTCGCGAAAGAACGCGCGACCCTTCGCGTCGGAGAGCGGGACGCGGCGGACTTTTTCCATCATCCGCTGCATCTCGGCGCCGGGGAAAACGCAGAGGCATTTGGCGTACAGATCCGGGAGCACGAACAAGCTGCGAGGCTTGCCCACCTGGGCGCGCCAGGCCGACGGAATGGTCAGGCGGCGCTTGGGGTCGAGCGTGTGGGTAAACATCCCAACGAAGCCGCTCTGGCCTGCCACTTCGTTTTCCAGAATGGTATCCGACGCCTCCATGCCCCACTTCTCCCCACTTCAGCGTCGCATATCACCACTTCTCCCCACAACCTGTCAACACCAAACAAAAAATTTGTTGTTTTCATTCGCCGCCTGACGGCTCAGGAGGGGAGATTACAGGGTTGAGAACGTAGGGGAATTCAACTTGTATCCGCTGCGCCGCTGAATCCTGAAACCTGAAACCTGAAACCTGAACCCTGAACCCTGAACCCTGGACAATCGGTTCCCGACTTTCGAGTCGTTCGTGATTGTCAGCACATCGAACAGCCGAACACCCAACGGAAGAAAAGGAGCCGCCAGGCGCAAGAGCCCGATGTTGAACATCGGACATCCCATATCGAACGCGGAACATCGAACGTCAGATTTCCGAACTTCGGCGTTGGATGTTCCATGTTCCTCTGGGGATGTCCGTTAAACGTTTGGCGTTCCGTGTCCACGCCGAAATGGACGACGCCGAAAGTACGCCGATAGGGACAGACCCGATAGGGACAGACCCCGCATGCCGGTCATCTTGCGCCGTTGCTTGACGCAGCCGTGCCCGATCAGTTCCAATAATCTCGCCATCGGCAGGCATTCGGCTATATTGTCGGTTTCCGAGGTCGTCGAGAAGACGCATGGCAGGCAAATCCAACAGGGGGGAGGAATGCGACTGAGAACCCGTTTTCTGCTCGTGCTGGCGATCATGGGGTTCATCATGACGTTGGCCGCCCTGATCACCTCGCGGATTGTCTTGGTGGACGTCGCTCGGCGTTCGGACGAAGCGCAGGCCAGAACGCTGCTCAAACGCGGGCAATACGTCCTGGCGGAGGAGGCCGCGGCGTTGGCCGGCACGGTGGCGGACTGGGCATCGTGGGACGATGCCTACGCGTTCGCCGCGGATCGCAACCGCCGTTTTCGCGAAGTCAACCTAGTCACCGGCACGCTGGAGAGCCTCGATGTGGATGGAATCGTGTTTTACGACACGAACCGAAGCCTTGTGGCGTGCGCGGTTCTGGATTCCGACGGCGAGATGACGGACAGCTTGCCCCGCCACATCCGCGAGATCGTCGAGCGCAGGGATGGCATTCTGGATCGCGTCGCCGCCGTGGGCCTCTCGGGCTACGCCATTGCCGACTCCGAGGTCTGGCTGCTCGCGGCGAGTCCGATTTATACCAGCCGCGACGAAGGACCGTCGCATGGCGCGTTGGTCATGCTCCGCCGCATCGAAACCGTCCGCCGGGAGCGCATGGCGCGGCTGATCGACCCTTCGTTGCGGCTGCTCGCTGCCGCTCCGGACTGGCCGGCGGGCCGGCCGGCGATCGAGGTCGTCAACTTGTTTTGCTTGCAGGCCCGCGTCGCGCTGGCCGACGTTTTCGGCAAGGGCCGGCTGGTCATGGAGATGACCCTGCCGCGGGTGGCCTTCGGACAGGTTATCGCCAGTTTTGCTTATCTTTGCGGTTGGATCGCGGTGTGCGGGCTCGGCTTGTGGCTGCTGGCCGTGTGGTTCCTGAACCGGTGGGTGCTGCGGAGCGTCACGGAAGCGGTCGGCGCGCTGCGGAGCGGGATTGCGGCGACGGCGGCGCGAGCGCACGCCAGGACGCCGCTAAAAAAAATCCGCGACGACGAGCTGGGCGAATTGGTCGAGGCCGTCGAAGCGGCCATCGCTTCGGTGGAGGCGTCCATGGCGGAAGCGATCCGCCGGCGGGAAGAGGCCGTGCAGGCGCAGCGGCTCGTGGCCTTGGGGATGTTGGCGGCCGGTGTGGCGCACGAGATCAACAATCCCAATGGCATTGTGAATCTGAATCTCCATGTGCTGCGGCGCGAGCTGGAGCGTTTTTTCCGCCGGCTCGAGGACGCCGGCGGGGCGGAGGCGGCGCCACTGCTCGAGGAGCGCGCGCGCCTCGAGGGGGAAGCGAAGGCGGTGATTCAGGAAGCCCTGGAGGCTTCGGAGCGCATTGCCGGCATCGTCTCGGCGCTGAAGACCTTTGCGCAGCCGGCCGTCGAGGGCGAAGGGGAAGACGTCGCTGCAGAGGCGCTCGTTGAGGAGGCCGCCCGTTGGTTGCGACACGAGTTTCAGCAAGCGCACTGCCGCCTGGAATGCGCCTGGGATGCGCCTCTGCCCGCGCTCCGCGGAAACCGGCAACAACTGCTGCAGGTTTTTATCAACATTCTGCAAAACGCGTGTCAGGCCATGTCAGAGTCGGGAGGCAGCGTGCGCGTGACCGGCCGATACGAGCGCGGCGCGGGAACCGTGACGATCGAGGTGGCCGATACCGGGCGCGGCATGACGCCGGAGGCGGCCGCGCGCTCGCTGGAGCCTTTTTTCACGACGCGCAGGGAAGACGGGGGCACGGGCCTGGGTCTTTCGATTGCCGCGGCGATCGTCAAGTCGCACGGCGGCCGCCTGGCCATCCGCTCGCAGGCGGGCCAAGGCACGGTGGTGTCCTTAGTCTTCCCCGTCCATCCGGGAGGCCAACATGGTCAGTAGTCCGACAGCCGGCGGGGGCCAGCCCACAATCCTGGTCGTTGACGACGATGCGGCGATGCTGCGGAGCGTGGCTCGAGCTCTGCGCACCGAAGGGCTCGGGGAAGCGTTGTTGTGCGCCGATCCGCGCGAAGCCGAGTCGCTGCTGGGCCGCAACGACGTCGGCGCGGTGCTGCTCGATCTGGTCATGCCGCACACACCCGGCGAGCAATTGCTGGCCACGATCATGGCGCGTCACCCGGACGTGCCGGTGATTGTGGTCACCGCGACGAACGACGTCGAGACCGCGATTCGCTGCGTGAAGGCCGGGGCCTTCGACTATCTGGTCAAGCCGGTGGACTTTTCCCGTCTGCTGGTGGTTCTGATGCGCGCTTTGCAGCAACGCGAGTTGTTTGCCGAGAACTTCCGCCTGCGGACCATGGTTCAGACGCCGGAACTGAAGCATCCGGAATGTTTTGCCCGGATCGTGACCCGCTCCTGCGCCATGCACGCGCTGTTCCGCTACCTCGAGGCGATTGCGCCTTCGGCCGAGCCGGTTTTGATCGTGGGCGAAACCGGGGTGGGCAAAGAACTGGTGGCGCAGGCGTTGCACGCGGTCAGCGGCCGCCCCGGCGCCATGGTCTCGGTGAATGTGGCGGGCATTGACGAGAGCTCGTTTGCGGACACCCTGTTCGGTCACGCCAAGGGGGCCTTCACGGGCGCGGATCGCGACCGGGAAGGCATGATCGAGCAGGCGGGAGAAGGCACGCTTTTTCTGGACGAGATCGGGGATTTGGGATTGGAACTGCAAACCAAGCTCTTGCGCCTGCTTCAGGAACGCGAATTCTACCCCCTGGGAAGCGATCGTTGCCGTCGCAGCCGCTGCCGCATCCTCGCCGCGACGAACCGCGACTTGCGCGCGCGCATGCGGGAAGGCCGTTTCCGTGAGGACCTGTATTACCGGCTGCATGGGCACCTGATTCGGGTTCCGCCGCTGCGGGAACGCGCGGCGGACATTCCCCTGCTGGTCGAGCATTTTCTGGCGGAGGCCTGCGCCGCGCTTGGCAAGGCCGTGCCGACCGTGCCCAAGGAACTCGCGGTTCATCTCGCCGCGTACTCGTTTCCCGGCAATGTGCGGGAACTGCGCGCCATGATTGTTGACGCCGTGGCGCGTCACGAAAAAGGAGTCCTCTCGCTGGCTTCGTTCCATGAACATATGGACAAAGCGGAGCGCGAGGCCGGCAAGCGGACCGCGGCTGGGGCGTGCCCTTCCGTCATTGGCGCGGCGGCTGGCGGGTTGCCGACGCTCGAACAGGCAACGGCAGCCTTGATTGCCGAGGCCCTGAAACGTACGGGTGGGAATCAAGGCGCGGCCGCGCGGTTGCTTGGCATTTCGCGCCGAACGGTCAGCCGCTATCTTCAAGCCGCAGGCAGCGGCGCATCCGCTCAGAACCCCTGAGACAGCGCGTCGAAAAGCGCCACGTGAAGCTTGCGGCTTTTCTTTTCACAACCGATTAACCGCGAATCGGTTGTGCTGCAGCTTCGGCTGTTCGAACTTTTGCCGGCGCCAAATTTGCGCAGGAGTCCGCAGGCCTGGGATCTCGGTCCTGATGGCTCGGCAGAGCTCGCGAATGCGGTTCGCCGCTCTTAGCCCGCACTCTATCGGCGCGTCCGGCCACCGAGACCAAAAGGCAGAATAATACATTGCCGGAAAACATCTTACCGCCTCAACGTCCTGGCCGGAAGACAAAGAGGGGCACCGGAAGACACGGCGTCAGGACTCCGGCTGACCACTTCTTTCTGAAATGCAGCGGCGCCGGCTGGCACGGCAACCGCTATACCGGCGCCGCGAGAAAACGGTCGAGGGGGAGTGCGAAGAGCAGAGGCAAGCCGATGAAAGCGCTGCACGCAAGA
>Ga0101944_10005351_pt1 | contig 14698 bp, 13 predicted proteins | sample DewCreD2012metaG_FD_75245 | JGI IMG/M metagenome (GOLD analysis project Ga0101944, IMG submission 75245) | Hot spring sediment bacterial and archeal communities from British Columbia, Canada, to study Microbial Dark Matter (Phase II) - Dewar... ... | reverse complement strand
GCCCTGAGGATGCTCGCTGAGCTGGCCCATGCGGAAAAGACGGGAGCCCGTGGACTCGTGAGCGTCATCGAACGGGTTCTACTGCATTACGAAAAGACTTTGCCGAGCACCAGCATTCCCTTTCTGGTGGTTACTCCGGAAGTGGTCTCGGACCCGTTGGGAGAGCTTGAGCGCATCCTTTCGCATCCAGAGTCGCCCGACCGGACGGCTGTGTACCAGGAAATCTTAACGACTGAAAAATCCAGGCTTTATAGTCAGGTTGTCCAGAAATCCCATTACATCGGCAGCTATCCTCTGGTCTTCACCCCTGAGCGCGTGGATATCGCCCTCGACCACCATATCCGAACCGACCAGGCCATCGAGAATGTGTTTGATGAAATCATCCTCCTTTACAACCAGATCCGGGTCTTCGAAGACGATTTCCGGGAGAAGCACGGGCTCGAAGTCCATTATGACGACGAGGCCGTCAATGAAATCATACGCAAGGCTCTCCAGCGCGATCTGACGGCCATGTCGCTCTGCAAGGAGATCTCGGCGGACTTCGACTACGGCTTCAAGCTCATCCACGAGCGGAGCGGCCAGAAGCAGTTCGTGCTTCCGAGGAAATCCGTCCTGCAGCCCGATGTCTACCTTGACGATCTGATCCGCGATCACTACCGAGATTTTCCTTTCGGCTCGTCTGAAATCGACACCCGCAAGGATTCCTAAACAGATAGGAGCTACGACTCATGATCGGTATATCCAAGCTGTACTGCGGGACCGTCGAGCCCTCGGATGCCCTCAGATATGGGCGTCACAGCGGTCTGCTCCCCTCTCACCTTTTGCAGTTTTCCTCGGACAAGAAACCGGTCGTCGTATGGAACGCCACGCGTCGGTGCAATCTCAGGTGCATTCATTGCTACGCGCATGCCAAGGACCATCCCTCACCGGATGAGCTTTCCACGGCGGAAGGGAAAGTGCTGCTGGACGATCTCGCCCGGTTCGGAGTCCCGGTGGTGCTCTTTTCCGGTGGAGAGCCCCTCATGCGTCCCGATCTCGTGGAGCTGGCGGAATATGCCGTCGGCAAGGGGATGCGCGCCGTCATCTCCACCAACGGCACCCTCATCACTCCCGCTTTGGCCCAATCCTTGAGAGATGTGGGGCTGTCCTACGTGGGGATCAGTCTGGACGGTCTCGAGGCGGTGAACGACCGGTTCCGGGGTGTGAAAGGCGCCTTTCGCATGGCCCTGGATGGGATCGAGGCCTGTCGGCGGGCCGGCATCAAGGTGGGACTGCGTTTCACCATGAACCGCTTCAACGCCGGTGAGATTCCGTCGATATTCGACCTTCTCGAGCAGCACGACATTCCTCGGGTCTGCTTTTATCACCTCGTCTATGCAGGCCGCGGCAGCAAACTGATCGAGGAAGACCTTTCCCATGAAGAGACGCGTAAGGCCGTCGATCTCATCATCGATCGCACCCGGGACCTGCACGATCGAGGCAAGCCCAAGGAAGTCCTGACCGTGGACAACCACGCCGACGGACCTTACATCTATCTCCGTTTGCTGCGGGAGGCCTCCCCCAGGGCATCGGAGGTTCTGGAGCTGCTCCAGATGAACGAAGGGAACAGTTCGGGGCGTGGAATCGGCTGCGTGAGCTGGGATGGAAGTATTCATGCGGACCAGTTCTGGAGACACCATTCGTTCGGCAATATACGTCTGCGCCCCTTCAGCGAGATCTGGAGCGACTTGTCCAACGAGCTCATGATGAAGCTCAAGGACAAGAAAACCTTCGTCAAGGGCCGCTGCGCCCAATGCCGCTGGTTGGACGTGTGCGGAGGCAATTTCCGTGTTCGGGCCGAGGCTGCAACGGGGGATCTCTGGGCCCCCGATCCCGCCTGCTACCTGACGGACGGGGAGATCGGCCTCACGGCGTAGCACCGGCCGGGTCTTCTTGCACAGCTTTGAACCATCCACTTCGAAAGGAAACGCGCTCGATGCACTTCCCCCATTATCGCCCCAGGAGGTTTCGAAGAAACGAAAACCTGCGCAGAATGATTCGAGAAACTTCCCTGAGCGTGGATCAACTGGTCTATCCCCTGTTCGTGGTCTCGGGAAAGGGCATCAGGAATCCCGTTTCATCCATGCCGGGAGTGTTCCAGCACTCCACGGACAAGCTGCTTCGTGAGATCGAATCCACGGTCGAGTTGAGGATTCCTGCTGTTCTGCTGTTCGGAATTCCAGCCCACAAGGACCCGGCGGGGAGCGAGGCGTACTCGGAGAAAGGAGTGGTCCAGGAGGCGGTGCGCGCCATCAAAGCCAGATTCCCCGACCTGGTCGTCATCACGGACGTCTGCCTCTGTGAATACACGAGCCACGGCCACTGCGGAGTCCTTCGGGGAGACGAAGTGGAAAACGACTCGACCCTCGAGATTCTCGCCAGGAGCGCCCTTTCCCACGCCGAAGCCGGAGCCGATGTTGTCGCGCCTTCAGACATGATGGACGGCCGCGTGGGATTCATTCGGGATGCCCTGGACGAGGCCGGCTTCGACCACGTGGGGGTCCTGGCCTACTCGGCCAAGTATTGCTCGGCTTTCTACGGCCCCTTTCGGGAGGCGGCGGAATCGGCTCCACAGTTCGGGGACCGGCGAGCCTACCAGATGGATCCCCCCAACTCCGACGAGGCCATCCGCGAGGTGAGCCTTGACATCGAGGAGGGGGCCGACATCGTCATGGTTAAGCCGGCACTGGCCTATCTGGATATCATCAGGAGAATCAAGGAGGAGTTCGAATGGCCCGTGGCAGCCTACAACGTCAGTGGTGAATACTCCATGATCAAGGCGGCCGCGGCCAATGGCTGGCTCGATGAAGAACGCGTCATGATGGAGACGCTCACGGCCATTCGTCGCGCCGGGGCCGACCTGATTCTCACCTATTTCGCCAAGGAAGCCGCCCGGGTGCTCCTGGGGCGGTCCTGACCGTTAGTGTGTCGTCGCCCTGGTCGACCCCATCGACCGGCAGGCCCCTCCATGAAAAGGATTGCAATGGAAATGAAAGACCAGGAAGAGAATGCTCACGGGAGAGTCGAGCCGGCTCGTGAGCGGCATCCCGGGAAGCACCCCGGGCGTGGTGAAGACGGCGGCGCTCCCGAGCTTCGGCTGGTGGCCTGGGAGGTGACCCGGTCCTGCAATCTCGCCTGCGTCCATTGCAGAGCCGCGGCATTGGATCGGCCCTATGAAAATGAGCTCTCAACGGACGAATGCAGGGCTTTCCTTGACGAAGTGGCCTCCTTCGCCAGGCCCATCATCATCCTGACTGGCGGAGAACCGCTCCTCCGCCCCGACATTTTCGAAATCGCCGCCCACGGACATCAAAAGGGATTGAGAATGACCATGGCGGTGAACGGAACGCTGCTCACGCGGGAGATAGCCAGGAAGATGATCGAGTCCGGCGTCCAGCGCATCAGCATCAGCCTGGATGGAGCCACAGCAGCAACCCATGACTCCTTTCGGCAGGTCCGGGGAGCCTTCGAGGGGGCTCTCCAAGGCGTGGACAGCGCTCGGGCCGAAGGCCTGGACTTCCAGATCAACACGACCATCACCCGGATCAACCTCCAGGAGCTCCCCGCCATCCAGGAACTGGCGGTCTCCCTGGGCGCGGTCGCCCATCACATCTTTCTGCTCGTTCCCATGGGACGCGGCAAGGATATCGAGGAACAGGCCATCAGTGCCGAAGACTACGAAAAGACGCTTCACTGGTTTTACGAACAGAGACAGCGAGTCCCCATCCAGCTCAAAGCGACCTGCGCACCCCATTACTATCGTATTCTTCGCGAGCGATCGAAATCCGAAGGGTTGGACGTAACCTTTCAGACCCACGGACTTGATGCCGTGACGCGTGGCTGCCTGGGAGGGGTTGGTTTTGCATTCGTTTCCCACGTGGGCCAGGTGCAGCCATGCGGTTACCTGGAGCTGGACTCCGGGAACATCCGCGACAAGGCCTTTCGGGAAATATGGGAGAAATCCCCCGTCTTCCTGAACCTCCGCAACTTCAGGAAATATGAGGGCAAGTGCGGTCGATGCAAGTACGTCAGGGTTTGCGGCGGATGCCGGGCAAGGGCGTATGAAAGCACCGGTAGCTACCTGGCCCCTGAACCGCTGTGCCTCTATGAGCCGGATCGCCCTCGCCCGGTATAGCAAATCGATTCCGTACGCATCGGGGAAATCCTGAACAGAGGCCGGCCACCTCGGACTTCCGCATCACGGTCGGGACATTGGCGCGCCGGCCTGCTGAGGTTCGGCCGCATTCATGACGTGGACCTGGATCTCGTATTTCTCCGAAGGCTTGGCGTCGGTTTCGAGAGCAACCACCGTTTGCCTGCGCTCGCCCACTGCAAGCTTGTCGATGCGTGGCCTGATCTCCAGGCTGAAGCCGGGCTCGTTGGGTACAGGCTGTTCGACGACATCGAGGAGATCGCGGTCGTACGTGACTTTCGTGATTCTGAAAGGCTTCTGCCGGTTGTTGGTGACCCTCACCTTCCCCATCCGGGGGGGCTGCTGAGGCCCCAGTTTCCCAACCATGAGCGTTTGGGGCTGCACCCGGATCTCACCCTCGATGAAACCGCTCACTCGAATCATAATTTCCGGTTTCTGGGGCAGGTCCGTCCGAACCTTAAGAAAACCGTTGTAATTGCCCTGACCCAGGCGGTTGACCACCTTGAGCCGATAGTGCTTCCCTTCCCGCACCGTTTCCAGTTCGTGCCCCACCTTGCCTTCCAGATTGTCCTCGACCGTGAGTACACGGAAAGACTCCCCCCCGCCAGCCACCAGGTCCACGGTGCTGGGGGACAGACCTTCGGCCAGTCCCCTGAACGAAACATTGGCGGAGGGCTGAACATCGATGAGAGTCCTCACCACGCCCTGCAGGGCAATGATCGTCCTCGGATTGACGGGATCGTTGCTGAACACCACGGCGGACTTCTTGACGCTGCCCTGATAGCCCGTCAGGTTCACCTTCAAAGTCACCTTTCCCTCGCCTCCAGGAGGGATCGCCCCGTCGAAATGGGCGACGGCGCAGCCTCAACCAGGGCGAACCTGCTCGATTTTGAGCACATCGCTTCCGGTGTTTTTCACTATGAAGCTGTGAGTGACTTCAGCACCTTCGATGGCTTCACCGAAATTGTGCGTGGTTTCGTCCATCCGGATCGACGCCCTGGCCTCGGACGTGGCGGTCCGACCCGGGCTTCCCGCGCCAGGCGCGGGTTCATTGCCGGCCGCCGTGCCCCTTCCGGGCGTGAACAGGCAGACAGCAAACAAGGTCCCTACCAGGACCCATCGTTGGAATGCTTGGCTCATCACTTGATCAGATCTCCATCATCCTCGAGTTGGAAACCATTACCCCATCCGCAACCGGGGTTGTCGGCTCCACCGGCCTTGAAGATTTTCGGCTGCCTGGTCCTCCGGCTTTAAGGCGACAGGCAACGATCATCCTCCGACAACCTTTCCCATTCAACGGTTTTCATTCCTCGACATCTTGGCGGACAGCAGCCGGCTGGCGGGCACCACGGCTATTTTCTCACGCTCGAATGCAGAGTTTTCCTCTTTCAACACCTTCAAGGTTACCTCGTGCGGATGACCGATGGCCACAGCCGTTCCCTGGACCCTGGCCCTCCGGATCAGCTGACCGATCTGGGCCCTCACAAAGGACTCCGCCAGCACATGATCCAGGAACACATCTCGGCGGAGGTAGGGTACCCCGTGACTCTGGGCGGCATCCAAGGCCACGCTTCGGACCGTGGTCGCACTGTCCAGGAAGAACAATCTTCTGCGCTGAAGCTCCTTCATCACAACACCCATCTGTTCCGTCTGCTCCGTGAAGCGCGATCCCATGTGGTTGTTGATGCCTCGCACATGCGGAGTTTCATCCAATGCCGTCCGAAGGTTCTTCTGGATGTCACGGCTCCGCATGGAGACCAGCAAAGCTCCTCGGCCTGGATTTACCTGGGGATAGCCTTCGGGCTCCATGGGCATGTGGAGAATCACCTCACGACCTCTGGCCCTCGCAAGCGCCATGACCTCCTTGCTGTGATTCTGGAAGGGCAACACGGAAAAAGTGATGGAAATCGGTATATCCGCGAGGGTCCTGGCCGCATCGAGATCCCTTCCCAGGTCATCGATCACGATGGCGACCCTGGCTAGAGGCGGCAATGAAGCCTCCCTGGGAGGGAGCGTTGCTGCGGGTGGCTCAGGCCGGGCTTGGGGAGGCACATTCAACGCCAGCAGCTCGCCTTTGGGAAGCGCGGCAACGGTCTCCTTGCGGGGAGTCCCGGAGGGCTCCCCTCCACGAGAGGTCTCGGCTGCGGGCGATATGCCATTCTGAACGGCGGCACGCTGTTCCGTCGACGGCCGCTCCCCCTGGTGCCGCGCAGAAACCGTCGAGGACTCCGCTGCGACCTCGGGCTGGACTCCAGACCTCTCTCCCCCCTCAACCCTTTGCGCTGACTCTCTGCCCTCCAATCGCTCAGACCTCGGCTGACCGTCCTTCCCGGGAGCTTCAGCCGCGGCGGAGGTCTGTCCCAGTGGCTTTTCAGCACCGTTTCTCGGTGGGTGCGGGGCCAGCTCCAGTTCGTTCTTTTCCGGTTCGGGCTTCGCACCCTGGAAGGCTGGAGGCGTCTTGATTCTGGGAGAGGGAGCCGTCGGGGAGTGCTGGCGAATGGTAGCCAGCTCCGCTTTCGGGCTCTTCACCCCGTCGGCATCGAGCCCCCAGAACACCAACCCCGCAAGCAGCACCGCCGCAACGCTGCCCAGCGCGGCAAGCGGAGGCAGCAGTCCGGGGCTCGAAATCCCCCCTGCACTCCGGGTGGACTTCATGCGGCCGGAGCTTTTCGGTTTCCTGACAGCACGCCCTCCTCTCCCCGGTTGCACCTTGGGGGAAGGGCGGCGCGCCGAACTGGAGGTGCCTGGCTGTTTTGGCTTCGTGGGTGCCATGTTTCCGAGGGCGGCCAGGTGCTACTTGAACTGCATCTGGGCCATGATCTTGTAGCTCTTGAGGATATCAAGGGCCCTGCGCAGCTGATTGTCCTGATCGATCATCCGCTGGGTTTCCAGCTCCGATCCGTTGGGCTTGGCCTCTCCGGATTCCTGCTTGTTATTCTCCATGTGGCGCGGCAGGTCCTTTTCACGAAGCCTGCGCGTCTCGTCCGGGCCCTCCTCCCCCTCCTTGTCCGGAAGCTCCCGCTTGACCACAATGTCCGGCGTGATGCCCTTGGCCTGGATTGAACGCCCCGATGGAGTGTAGTAGAGGGAAGTGGTCAAGCGAATGGCCGACCCATCGTTGAGAGGGATGACCGTCTGTACCGATCCCTTGCCGAAGGTCTGCTCACCAAGGATTATGGCTCGCTTGTGGTCCTGAAGGGCGCCGGCCACAATCTCCGATGCACTGGCGCTGCCCGCGTTGACCAGAGCCACAATCGGGTAATTGCGCGGCTTGCTGTTCTTGTGAGCTTCGAAACGCATCTGCTGGCTTTCGAGGCGACCTCCCGTGTAGACGATCAAGCCCTCGTCCAGGAACTCGTCACTCACTTCAACAGCCTGGTCCAGGAGTCCACCCGGATCGTTGCGCAAATCCAGAACCAAGCCCTGGAGCGGACCCGCGTCGGTTTCGAGCTGTTCAAGGGTCTTCCGAAGGTCACTGGCCGTTCCGCTCTGGAAGCTCGAGATGCGAACATACCCGTAGCCGGGCTCCAGGACTCTGGACCTCACGCTCCGAATCGATATTTCAGCCCGGACCAGGCTGAACTCCAGGGGTTTCTTCTCTCCCTTGCGGATGATGGTGAGCCTCACCTTGGTCCCCTTGGGACCGCGCATCTTCTGGACCGCCTCCATGAGCGTCATATCCTGCGTCGGCTCATCGTCGATCTTGATGATCTGGTCTCCGGCAAGAATACCGGCCTTATCCGCGGGAGTGTCCTCCAGGGGGGACACCACCGTCAGGACCCCATCCCTCAGGCTGATCTCGATGCCCAACCCTCCGAACTTCCCCTTGGTTTCGATCTGAAGCTCCTTGTAATCCTCCGGCTTCAAAAAAGAAGAGTGGGGATCCAGTTCGCGAAGCATGCCGTTGATTGCGCCGTACATGAGCTTCTTGGAATCCGTCTTTTCGACGTAATTGTCCTGTACGATATTCAGGACGTCGCTGAAAAGTCGCAAGTATTGGTAAATGTCAGAGCTCTCGGTGTTTGTCTTCGCCCTGAGACCCTGCCAGCCGATGAGCAAGAAGACGAAAGCCACCAACACGACGATGGGAGTTCTCGATCTTGAAAACATGGATCCCTTCCCTATTCTTTTGAAGTTTTGTCCGTCTTCAACCATTGGATAGGATCAACCGGTGATCCATGATGACGGATTTCAAAATACAGCCCCGGCACTTTCAGAGCTCCCGAACTGCCGACGGTTGCGATCACCTCGCCGGTTTCCACGGTATCGTTCACCCGCTTGAGAAGCTGATCCGCGTGAGCGATGAGACTGCAATAGTGATCGCCGTGATCGATGATCATGACCCTTCCATATTCCTTGAACCATTCGGCAAAAATGACACTCCCCCGAAATACGGACCGAATGGGCTCCCCCTGGGGAGCCCTCACAAAGATGCCTCCTTGGTGAAGAATACCCTCGGCGCCCGTTCCTATTCTCCCCACGGTTAAGTAATCATGCTCGCCGGAGAGAGGAAGACCGAGCAGACCCTGCTGAGCGGCAAAGGATGGACCCGGTGGTTGAATGGGCCTGCGGTGGACTGAACCGGCCACCCGATCATGGCTTGCCATGCCCTCGGTATCCCCTGATCGATACATGGCGTCCAGCGCTTTGAAATCCAAAGATTTGCGGACAGACGCCAGCGGGGAAGATCCTGGAGCCCGTTCATCATTAAGGACACTTGAGATCAATTGATGATCCGATCTTAGGAGGATCAGAGCTCCACGGGCTCCTGACTCCAACCCCGAAGGCTCGACAGCTCGAAGGAGCGGAAGAAGATAAGCCAGCACCCCGTACTTGTGCAGCACATTCAAACGGTCCTTGACCTCGCCGGAATGGCGGCCGATCTCTCCCTGTCCTTTCTCCCCCGCGTCCCCGGCTGCATCGACCAAGACGGACTCTGTTGCCTCGACGGCGCGCTCATCTCCCCCGGCCGGGGGCTGAGCACGCCCCACCCCTTGGGGGTCCGAGCCGCCGTGCCCCAAGCGTTCAGACCCCGTGGTCACCGCCAGGAGACCCAGCAGTCCGAGAAAAGTCAGGAGGAACGATCGTCTGAGCACACACGCCTCATTGGTCCCGTGGTGAGGTACACACCGACTGAACCCGTCAATAATGAGATGCCGGACATAACCGAGCCCAGGAGAAGCCATTCGCCGGAATCCATGACGAACAATGCCGCCAGAGGCAAGGGAAGACGGGTCTCGAGAGAATGGTTGGTCAGCGCAATCAGACCCAACGCCATGATCGCTCCGAATGCTCCAGCCGCCCAGGAAGACAAAAGAAAAGGGAGGCGAATCAGCCAGTCTGGCGCGCCAACCCACCACAAGACCTCCAGTTCATCCCGGGACCCGGAGATCAGGACAAGCAACCAACCCCAATGGGCGCAGGTGTAAAGCAGGACCAGGGCTCCAGCCGAGAGAGACAAGCCGCGCCCAATCCAGTGCAAGATCGATTTTAGCCTGTCTCCCTCCCCATTTCCATAAAGAACTTCGGCGACATCAGGCAGAAGCCGCATCCGCGCGATGAGCTCCTCTCGACGCTCCTGCTCTTTAAAACTGTCCTGAAAACATACTTCCAGGGATGCTTGAAGGGTTTTCATACCCATCCCGGAAAGGACCCCTCTCCAGGGCCCCAACTGTTTTTCAAGCCTCCCGTAAACCTCATTCCGCGTCACGATTCTGATGGAGCTGAGTTCAGGCCATCGGCTCAGTTCCTCCCAGGCCGCCTGCTCTTCCATGGGCGAAGCACCGGGTTTCAGGTACACTACGGCATCCGCCTTCGTCAGCCAGGCGGGAAAGACCTGGGGGGCACGCAGCGCCGCGAAGGCAATGAGCCCCAGCCCATACAGACAAATCATCGAAAAAAGAATCCACAGCAGATGAGCCAAGGGTCGACGCGCGACGCGCGCAATCATTCGACCGGCGAGGTGTTTGAAAAGCTCTCCGCTCATTTGCTTCCCCAATATTTCAGACCGAGGCAGCGCCTCTGGACGGGATCGATGGACCCGACAAACCTTCGATGAACCTGCGGTGGGCGATTCGCACCCATCGGGCGCCGGCCATGCCGAGCATCTCGGGCGTTTCACGCGAGAGGATGACGATGGTGCTGCCGCCGACGCTCAACGCGTTAAACAGCGATCTGACCCGTGTCCTCTCGTCGGTTTCCAGACCTTGAAAAGGTTCATCCGCCAGAAAGATCAATGGGTTGTGGATAGCGGCCCGAGCAATTTCGACGCGTCGCCTTTCAGAAGTGTTCAGCGCTCCGCATCGAACATGGGCTTTGCCATGAAGGCCGAGGCTCTCCAGCTGATGGAGCACACACTTTTTGACAAGCCATCGGTCCTGGCCCGCGAGAATCAGGGGCAGTGCAACATTGTCGAAAACGGTCCATTCCATGGCCACCGGACCATTCTGGGCAACCACGCCCATCTTCCTGCGGAGCGCCGAACGAAGCCGCGCGGAGATCTCGTGCACGTTACGCCGCTGGAAAAGCACCTGGCCGGCATCCGGACATTCCACGCCCAGAAGGATGCGCAGTAAGGTACTCTTACCGCTGCCCGCCCGCCCGGAGACGACCAACGACTCCCCTTTGCGGACATGGAGAGTCGCGCCCTGAAAAAGGTCGCACTCCTTGCCGTAGCTCTTGCCGAGCTGCAGACACTCAATCACTGTGTGGATTTCCTTTTCAGGTCAGAAGGAAGCATCCCAAACGCCCCCGGTCCCGCCTTCGGACGGACCCACCGGCAGTCTTGCGTTATCCCGATGGTGAAGGCCGTGACGGATGCAAGTCCGCAGGTTTGAGTAAATCCCCTTGCGGCTGTTGGTGATGAATACCGAATGGCCCACCTGAAAGATCTCGTCAACGATCCGCTCGATGGTCCATGGCGATTCGCCGCCGTGTTGCGCCCGAAGGGATTCATCAAACAACGGGACCATCTTGTCAAGCATTCGCAATTCGGTATCGACAAGGAAGACGGCCATTTGAGGCTGCAGATCGCGCAGTCGGTTGAGGAAGGCGTTGACGGCGGGCAATTCCACGCCTCTCGGGGGCGACGATTTGACCTCAATATAAATGAGATACCCTGAAACGATGGCCATCACGTCGTAATCGCCCCCAAACCGCGTATGGTCGAGACGAAGGTTGAACATGGACGGTGCGAGGAGCTCCCGTTGCAGGATTTCGTTAACGTACCACTCGAGAGTGGGTCCGAAGCTCACGATGTGTGTCGGCAGGAAACGGTAGGATGAGCCGGCGCCGACGGCCACTACCCCCATTGACTCAAGCAGTCTCAGGTAATTGAGGGCGGTCCTGGGTGAGCAGTACCGGGTGAGCGGAGCAATGCCCTCGCCTTCGGGAAACTGGATGAGATCCCGGAGAAACAGTCTGAAGGAATAGCGCCGCATGATGCGGTAGAACTCACTTTGCTTTTGGGCTGACGTGCCTGGAAGTGGCAGAAAGCGGTTGTCGTGACCGCGGGACAGGATGGGAAGTCCACGCTGCCGCAGCACAGCCTCCAGCGGGTGTTGAAGTCGCTCCCGCTGCTCCACCAGGCTGCGGATGGCGGATCGAAGCTCGGCCACCTCCTTTCGGAGCGCATCCAGTTCGAGCTCGATGTGCTGGAGCCTGTTTTCGTCCTGCCGCTCCACGTCCGGCCTCCCTTCACCTGGCGTTTGCCATGGGCCCCCCCGCACGAGCCGGCTGCGGGAACCCCGCTCGATACGCATCGGCAGCCCAGCCCAACAGGAGTACAGGAAGCATCCATCGGGTGACGAAGCGTTCAAGTCGAAAACGAAAGAAGGGACTGTTACGCATTCCAGCATGGTCCTTGACTTTGGACGCGCCATTCCGCATAGTATCGACACATATCTATATGTTTTGTGTGCCTCATTAACACACCCGTTGACGTGCAAACAAGCTCCAAACCCCTCACTCTCGGGGATGAATGATGCCGCAACAGCAAACGCTTCCCTCGCTCCTGGACGTCATGGCTCCTTCCGGAGCACCCATTCGCCTGAATATGGCGCCGGGCGGCGGGGATCGACCGGCCGAGGTTGAACAGAGGACACCTTTCTTCCTGGTTACCGATTCAGACCCTCTCGTCCAGCTCTATCGAGCAAGGTTCGAGACCGCGGCCGGAAGCCTCATCACCCCGGTTTTCCTCCTCAAGCAGAAAGATCGATACAGACAGGCAGCCAGTCCCCTGGGCCGACTGACCAACATCGAAATGGAAGTCTTCTGGGGGAGCGCCGCCGAGCAGCTCTCCAAATCCTCGCCCGACCTGCGGCCGATTCTTCTCGCGGGGCAGGTCGATCCCGACGGAAAGCTCCTTCCCTTTCGTTCCCTTTTCTTCTGCCGAAACAGGGGTATTTTGTTTCATCCGCCATGTCCCGACTGCGGCCACGAGCTGGCTCTCTGCCAGGACGATGCGTGGCTGACCACCCACCGGCTGCAGCCATATTCCACTTCACTGAGCCGCTATCTTCATTGCCCACGGTGCAGGGAAGCCGGCGAATCCCCGCGCTTTTTCGCCTATGAGGTCGAACCCTTCGATCCGCCCGCGGTCAAGGACCGGTATGGGCTGGTCCAGGAATGGACCCGCATGGCTGGGCGAGACGTCCTCCGAACCGGCTTGCCATGCTCCGATTGCGCTCAGGCCGGAGCCTGCCTCCGGACCTCCGATCAGCTCCAGGCGGAGCTGATCCCCTTCGGGTTTTATCCCTTCCATTTGCTTGTGTTTGAGACCATGACCTTCCATGCGCCGGACTTTCTGTGCCTGGCCTCGGGAGGCACCATTGAAGAGCTTGAGGAGCGACTGACTCGACGCGGAGAGCCTGGCAAGGTGAATCATCTGAAGGCTGAGATCGAGACCTCGTCGATGGCGCAGGAATCTTGCTTTTTCTTCAGGGGCTCACAGAGATTTTTCCTGGAAGTTCTTTATCTCAAGCTGGCCTTCCTCGCTGAAGTGGCGCGCATCGCCATCTTCGAACGGGGTGGGCCTGGGCTGGTGGACCTTGTGGGCTCCCTCGACCGTATCTGGGTCGGACTGCCTCCCCAAAGCGGCTCGCTGCCTCGCTTCTGGAACTTCCGGGTCCGCTTCCTGGACATTTTCAGGGGCGCTCCGGGCGTCCCGCCTCAATTGAAGCTGCCCCCGACGTACGCGCTCCATTTGATGGGGGTTTTGTGGTTGACCGGACTCTTGAGCAACAGAAACCAGGACACCCCGGCGATCCAGCAGGCCATCGACGCCCAGTACAACGACCAGGTCCAGGCTCGGGGTGACGGAACCGAAGGAGCTGGATCACCCCATGGATCGAGCCCCGTTTTCGACCCCGGAAACGTCTTCTGGAATCCTGAACCCCAGGATCTTTCCGAATCCTGGAGCGGACTCTGGCGGGAGTCTCTCGATTTGGGCTGGTCCCTCATGCGAGCCAGCTATCGGATGGGCGCGGACTGGTCTCCCGAGCAGTTTCAACGCCAGGTGGCGGTTTTGCTTCACAAGGTCAAGGAACAGCTGTTTTCCTCCGCTCCGTCGGTAGAGCCCGTCCAGGAATCGGATGACAAGGTCCTTGCCGGTATCCTGGCCAGGATTCTGAAGCAATGGGAGGCCGAGGACGAGTCGCACGCCGTTTCTCCGTCCGGGCGTCCTGTTCAGCCTGAAGGCAGAACGCCCTCCATTTCCGAACTGGAGACGCTTCCGCTGGACCTGGCGCAGGGTGTTCCCGAGGACTGGGGACCCGAGACCGTAATTCTTTCGCCATCCCCCGCCGAAGCAATGCAACCCCCCCAATCAGGGACTCCCGTCGCACAGGAGGCTGAAAAGTCCGAAACGGTGGTGTCGCCCCCTCGGGAGAATGCGGGAATCGAGGAGACGATCGTTCTGAGAAGCAAGGATGGGGAGTCCGAGCAAGAGGCGGTTCTTCCGGAAACGGTCATCCTGGCGCCCGGAAGCCGAAGCGGAGTTCAGCCTCCTTCGCCACTTCAATCGCGTATGGATTCAGTTCCACCCGCAGAGCCCCATGAGCCGGCCAACGCCCCGGAGCCCCAAAGCGATGTCGAAGAGAAAGCCAAGACCGACGGGGATGACCTCCTCATGGAGACCGTGATCCTGAGTCCAAGGAAAGACAAAGGCAAGTGAGACCGCCATGACCCCTGTCCCTTCCTTGCAAGACCTGGCCCGCACGTTGAGAAGCCTCTATCGCTCGAACCCCGGCGAAGCGCCGGTGGCGGTCGCCGGAACCCCACGCTGGAGGCCATCGGTCGAATCCATCGCCACGGTGCGCACCCAGTTGTTACCAAGGTGCTTTTGGACTTCCAAAATCAGCGCGTCTTTGCCTTCGCGCGGAACTTCAATCGCTTCGTAAACTTCGGGCAGTTCCCCTTCAGGAAAAGCCACATCCACCACACCACCCAAAATCTGAACCACACGTCCAGTAGAATTAGCCATTATTTTCCTCCAGATGCCTGGGCCAG
>Ga0101944_10005350_pt1 | contig 14702 bp, 16 predicted proteins | sample DewCreD2012metaG_FD_75245 | JGI IMG/M metagenome (GOLD analysis project Ga0101944, IMG submission 75245) | Hot spring sediment bacterial and archeal communities from British Columbia, Canada, to study Microbial Dark Matter (Phase II) - Dewar... ... | reverse complement strand
GCTGGTGATACCGGGCTCGGCGCCGGCTCCACTTCCGTCACCCGGCGGTGGCAGCTATGTGGTTCAGCGCGGCGACACTCTATCCTCGATCGCGTCACGCTTTGGCACCACGGTCGCCGCACTGATGGCCCTCAACGGTCTGGCCAACGCGAATTTCATCTACGTGGGACAGACCCTGTCACTCCCTGGCGGTTCGGCCCAGCCTCCGGCTCCGACGCCCACACCCGCACCACCACCGCCTGCCGCGGCACCCAACTACGGCGCCAAGTGGATTGATGTGAATCTGTCCACCCAGACCCTGGTCGCCTATTCCGGCCAGGTGCCCATCTTTCAGGCGCGTGTTTCGACCGGCACTGCGTGGACACCGACCGTGGTGGGTACCTACAGCATCTACGTGAAGTATGTCTCCGCCCCGATGTCGGGCCCGGGCTACTACCTGCCGGATGTACCCTACGTCATGTATTTCTACCGCGGCTATGGATTGCACGGCACCTACTGGCATAACAACTTCGGCCAGCCGATGAGTCACGGCTGTGTCAACCTGTCAGTCGCCGATGCTGAATGGCTGTTCAACTGGGCGGAGGTTGGCACAACGGTGGTCACCCACTACTGAGCCTTGCACCTGTGCGGGGAGTCCACACCGACCTACGGCGGGTTGGTGACGGTCAGTCGCCGATCTCCTCACACACGAATCGGCGTGCCGTCTCGGCCAGCACTGCTGCGCCGATCGGTAACGCGTCCTCATCGAGGTCGAAGGTGGCCGAATGGATATGGCGCGGCGGTCCATCGGGAGTCCGGATGCCGAGCCGCATAATCACGCCCGGCACCGCCTGGGACATGTACCCGAAATCCTCGGCGCCCATAGACTTCTGCTCGGCGCCGACGTTGTCGGAGCCCAACAGGTCGCTGGCCACGTGGCGCAGCCAGCGCGCCACGGTCGGGTCATTGTAGGTGGGTGCATAGCCCCGCTGGATCTGCAGGCGGTAGTCGCCGCCCAGACTGCGAGTGATGGCCAGCGCGGCTTCCACCTCGGCGATCAGCTGGTCGCGCACGCGGGCGTCGAAGCTGCGCAGCGTCCCCTCCAGGTACACTTCTTCCGGGATGACGTTGTTGGCTGTCCCTCCCCGGATCACGCCGACGCTCACGACACACGGCTGCAGGGGCGCCACACGTCGTGACGGGATCGCATACAGAGCGTCCAGCACGAACGAGCTCATCCAGATCGGATCGTGAGTTTGCTGCGGATAGGCGCCGTGGCCGCCGTGTCCGACCACATCGGCTTTGAACGTATCAACGGCTGCATTGACATAGCCGTCGCCGATAATCACCTGGCCGGTATGCAGGGCACCGTCCACGTGTTGGGCGATCACGGCATCCACTCCCTGCAGCGCGCCGTCGCTGATCATGCGCGGCGCTCCGCTGAGCCCTTCGTCATCCTCCTTTTCCTCCGATGGCTGAAACAGCAGTCGCACCTCGCCGGGGAGATGGAGCGGCTGGAGAAGCGCCGCCACCGCCAGTAGCATGGCTGTGTGCGCATCGTGCCCGCAGGCGTGCATCAGACCCGGCACCTGCGAGGCGTAATCGGCGCCTGTTTCCTCATAGATGGGCAAAGCATCCATGTCGGCCCGAAGGGCAATCGTGCGACCTCCACCTCGACCGAGACTGCCGACGACGCCGGTGCGACCGACGCCGGTGCGCACCTGCACACCCAGGTCGGTCAGTGTCCGCGCCACGAAGGCCGCCGTCTGGTGTTCCTCAAAACCGAGCTCGGGATGCCGGTGGATCGTGCGTCGCCACTCGACGATTTGCGAGCGGATTGCCTTCGCCTGCTGCAACATGTCAAAATGCCCCCTGTGAGAATAGTCGGAAATGTGTGACCTGGTCCCCTGGGCGGCGGTACCTCACGGCACCGTCGCGACGAAGGGCTTGCCGTCGCGATGGCAGATCAGCTGGATCACCTGACGGCCGGATGGAATTACGGCCGGCACGCCCCCACCCGGCTCGACCCACTGGCCCGCCATGTAGAAGTTGTCCAGTCCCGGCAGCATCTTGCGCACCTGCACCCGCAGCATCTCAGGGGTCATCAACCAACCCTCGTAGGCGGCGCGATGATTGCGCGTGTAGCGCCACCATGTGTAGGGCGTTGCCACATCGGTGACCTCCACCTGTGTCGGGATTCCGGGCAAGTACCATTCCAACCGCTGCAGTACCTCGGCGACAATGCGTTCCTTTTCTGCCTCGTAGGCGGCACGATCCGAGTGCAACTCGTACCAGTAGTCGAAGTCTGACTCCAACGTGACCTGAATGACCGTCTTGCCGGCCGGTGCCAGGGTCGGATCGTGATTCAGAATCCGCACGGCAAGGCTGTCAACCAGTTGAGTGCCAATGGCGAACGGTGCTTTGAGGTTTATCTTGTGGTTGACAGGGATGCCGGGGAACTGGCCGGCCACACCCAGGCTGACCAACACGAGAGGACGGAACAACGGCCACTTTTCGTACATCTCGCGCACAGCCTGATCCACATAGCGTCCCCCCAGCAGATTGAAGATGGTGCTGTAGCCGTCGGCGGCTGAGACGACCACATCGGCGGGGTACGTGCTGCCGTCTGCCAGGCGTATGCCGACCGCTCGATCTCCTTCGACCAGAATCTCTTCCACGGATGCCCTGTAGGTGATCTCACCGCCCAGTGCAGCGTAGCGTCGCGCAATCGCCTCCGCAAACACGAGCGACCCGCCCTCCGGCACGGCCAGCTGGCCATCGGCCAGCTGGGCGAGCAGCCAGAAGAGGAACAGCATCGGCATTTCGGGGACGAAGGTGTGCGTGATTGCCCAGCGCAGGAAGGGGTCTTTGAAGCGCTGGGCAAAGCTGATCACCGACATATTGTAGCGGCTGGCGTAACGGCCTGCCTTGCGCAACCGCCACATCTGCCGGAGGTAGTCGAAGAAGGTCATCAGCTCGCGTGGCTTATCCGGCACCATCTCGAGCCCACGCACCGCCCGTGCACCCGCCAGGATTTCCTCAATCACCGGTCCGTCGTCCGGCGACAGCGTCTTCATATCGGCTTCCAGGCGATCCAGGTCAGCGGTGATGTCGAACGCCTTGCTGCCACCTTCCACCAGCACGCGCGAGAAATGGTCGAGATACATCAGACAGTTGCCCTCGAGGGCACCCACTTCGCGGTAGACCTGGTGAAAGAACGAGCCGGGCTTGCTGCCCATGAGCCAGTGAATGCAGCCATCCAGGGTATATCCGTGGCGTTTCCAGGCCGTACACACCCCGCCGGGCTGGCTATGTTGTTCGAAGATATGCACCTGATAACCGTTCATCCGGGCATAGCAGCCGGTGGCCAGGCCGGCGAGACCGGCGCCGATGATGGCAATCCTCTTCTCAGTCACTCCATGCCTCCTTGCTGCCACCGAGTGAGGGGCATCTCCCGTCGGGCACACCGCTCCGCCCGCTGCTGGATGCCCAGGAGCATTCTTCTCTCCATCACAAAGAACAGCGGATCCATGATGCCACGCCACATAATCCGATGGCCCGCACCGGACGGGTAGCGCATACGATACCGGGCAATCAGTCGCGTCACGTTGTCGCAGACCTCATTCAGGTAGAATGCCCAGCTGGGAGGCGACGCACCGGGTACTTGTGGACCGCCTCCCCTCAGCACCAGGGCCCGGAAAGGTTCGATCAGGGCCACCTCAAAGAATGGAGCTTTCCCCGGCGCCAGGCGGATCACATCGCCAGTCTTGAGGCTCTGGCAGGCGAGGATCACCTCGCTGGCATTGTGAATGTCACATCCGGCCAGGTTTTCCAGGCGGGTGTAGCTGTACAGGCCGCCGCGCCCCTGTCCCAGTTGCAGTAGCCAGGGCCATACGAGGGCTGCCGGGGCACGGATTTCGACGGCACGTGTCGTGGACAGATTCGGATCTGGCACCAGATCATCACCGGGCAGCGGCCGGCCGGTCTCCGCGTCGGTCGCTCCCCAGTGCCAATACCACGGCCGCAGCAGCGGACTGAGGATCAGCAGAGTTCCGATCGCAAGTGCAGCACCGACCTCTTCTGGCCAGGTGGGATCAAGCCGATCGTCAGTCAATCGCGCGGCGCTCATTCGGTTGCAACAGGTTCGTGGGCCTTGCGCCCGTAGACACGCTCATATGCCTGGCAGTAGGGACACAGGCCGCTCTCGATCGTCCTGACAAACCAGAATGCCAGCCCGCGTTGAGTCCTGCGTGCCTGCCCGCACACCGGGCACTGCAGGCACTTCTGGGCCATCTCGCGGTCTTTGTCGGTTACAGGCCGTGTTGACATTGGAGTCTCCTCTCTGCGCAGTGGCAAGTCGGCCGGGCGCGAACGGATTGCCCGACACATTGTAGCACGGGGTGACTCTGGGGGCGAGTTGACGGTACCGTACTGCCGGTTGCCAGTTGTGCCATGCAAAGATATGTGTTAACCTGAGTACTTGCCGCGAGGAGGTGCTGCGGCGGCGCCCATTACCGGTCTCTGTTTCACCTCTTCGCCCGTGGCTGAGACTCAGGTTGATTCGTGAAAGGAGGGAGTTCGATGACGAATACCGGTCTCAAGATCCGGCGCGGCCAGCTCCTGGCGCTCTCGGTGGTGATCGCCGTGGTCCTCGCGCTGCTCGTGGTAGGGGCACCCGTGTTGGCCGCGGCCTCGCCGGGGAGCACCAGCCAGTTGAGATCGTCGGTCGGCACGGGGAACGAGCCGACTGAAGTACCGCCAGCCAGCGGGGTAATACGCTCCGGCCAGGGCTACCGTTTCGACCAGGACGGCTGGATTTACCTGCACCTGGAGGGGGATGCACGCGAGCGGGGCATCCAACACGGCACCCTGGCGGCTCACGAGCTCGAGGAAGCACTGCGCGTCGTCAAATTCAGGTTGTTCTGGGACACCGGCCACGAGTGGTCGGAATTCGTGCAGGTGGCCGAGGATCTGTTTGTCCCGCGGGCCGACGCCGAGTGGCTGGACGAGATCAAAGGCATCGCCGAGGGCGCGCAGCAGCAGGGTGTTGACGTCACCTGGCAGGATGTGTTGGCGTGGAACGGCTACTTCGAGCTGGCCGAGTACCACTTCCCCAACCCTGCGGCGGATCGGGAACACTGCAGTGCCTTCATCGCCACCGGTTCCTACACCGAGGATGGATTGGTGGTGATGGCGCACAACAGCTGGGATATGTATGACCACGGTCAGTTCGCGAATGCCATTCTCGACATCCAGCCTTCCCGGGGGCATCGCATGCTGATGCAGGGCTTCGTGGGCCGCATCCACAGTGGCACCGATTTCTTCGTCACCGAATTTGGCCTGGGGATGTTGGTGATCAATGTGCTGATGGCGCTGTATGTTTGGGCGCGCCGCCGGGAGTTGGACCCCAGGCCGGACGCCACCATGACAGTGACCGCGAAGCAGCCAGCGGCAGCCGATTAGTTTCGTGTTTTGAAAGGCGAGGTATTCAGATGAGCACATCAAATGGACATGTAATCCATACACAAGAGTTGAGCAAGAGCTATCAAGGTGTGAACGCGCTGCAGGGGCTCAACCTGCAAGTGCCGAAGAATTCGATCTACGGGTTCCTGGGGCCCAACGGCGCGGGCAAGAGCACGACGATCAAGATGCTGCTGGGGCTGACGCGCCCTACTGCCGGAAAGGCTCTGATCTTTGGGAAGGATATTACTCGGGAAAGTCTCGCGGTACGCAGAAAAGTTGGCTACCTCGCCCAGGACCCGCGCTACTACGGGCACATGACCGCCCGCCAGACCCTGCGCTACACAGCCCGCTTCTTCTACAGCGGCCCAAAGGACCTGATCGAAGCGCGGATCGAGGAAATGCTGGCTCTGGTCGGGCTGGACGACAAAGCCGACCGGCCCATCAAAGGCTTTTCGGGCGGCGAGCGCCAGCGCCTCGGCATCGCCCAGGCGGAGGTCAATTACCCAGACCTGCTGATCCTGGACGAGCCGGCGGCCGCGCTCGATCCCATGGGCCGGCGCGATGTCCTGGAGGTCATGGAGAAGCTGCGTAAATACACCACGATCTTTTACTCGACCCACATCCTCGACGATGTCCAGCGCGTCAGCGACCGGGTCGCGATCCTGAACCACGGCCGGCTGGTCGCCGAAGCCCCGATCGAAGAATTATTGAACGGGAACGGTTCGGCTCCCGTTTACTCGGTGACGATCAAAGGGGATGCCAGCCAGGCGCAGAAGCGGGTGGCCGGGCAGGCCTGGGTCCAGGCCTTGACCGCCGAGGCGAAAGACGGCTTGACGACCTGGCAGGTGAGCGTCAACGAAGAAGAAGCAGCGGAAGACCAAATGCTGTGCCTCATCCTGGAAGATCGGAACCTGCGCGTGAAGAGTTTCGGTCGCAAAACGCACAACCTGGAAGAGGTATTTGTGAGCATGGTCGGAGAGGAAAAATCGAAATGAGCGCTCAATCGAAATCCGTAAACCACGAACTGATCCTGGCAGCGCGGCAGGGCTTGATCCCCGTGCGCGAGCGTGCCTGGCTGGGCGGATTTGGCAATATGCTCCGCAAGGAATTGGGCCAGTGGTGGGGCACCCGCATGGGGTGGGTGCAAACCCTGATCTGGGTGTTGATCCTGAACGGCATCTCCACCATTGTGGCGCTGACCGATTCGTTGCCGCCGAATGCATTGTTGCAGTCAGTGGTTCAAACCTTCCTGCCCATGAGCGTTGGCATCATAGGGCTGGGAACCGTCATCACGGTTCAGGGAGCGATCGTGGGCGAGAAACAACTGGGGACAGCGGCCTGGGCGATCTCCAAACCGGTATCGCGTTCCGCCTTCATCCTGGCAAAAACGCTGGCGTATGCCGTTGGATTTTTCGTCGCCGCCATCCTCATCCCTTCCGCGCTTTTCTTTGTCACGGTGAGGGCGTTGATTCCCGTGCAACTGCCCTTGGTCCCATTCTTGTACGGGGTGGGGATCGTGATCGTGGGGCAGCTTTTCTACCTGACGCTGACCCTGATGCTGGGAACATTCTTTAACAGCCGCGGCCCCATCGCTGGAATTGGGATCGGCTTCTTCATGGCGGGCTTGCTGTTGAAAAGCTTTATTCCCCAGCAGGTTCTGATCGCAACCCCCTGGCCCCTCCCCGAAATCGCGGCCGGCCTGGCGCTGGGATCGGAGCTGCCAGCTATCTGGCCCGTGCCTGTCGCAGCCACCGCGATCTGGATCGTTGTCATGACCATCGCGGCGTTGTGGCGCTTCGGGCGCGAAGAGTTTTGATTTTCACATGTCAGGGCGAGTGGCGACATTCGAGGCTTGGAGGCTGAAATGAAAAGAGTTACTTCGGCAACACGCATCACACTGGCCGGTTTGGCCCTGTGGTTTGCGATGGTCGGTTGTGGTCTGTCCACAACGTCCGTCAATGAGGTGAGGACCGAGTCGCAATCCGCAAACCTGGAATCCGCAACCTCAGCCAATGTCCTGATTGATTTCCCTGCCGGCGAATTGAAGGTGCAGAGCGGGGCGAGCAATCTGATGGATGCCAGCTTCCGCTACAACGTGGATGGCTGGCAGCCTCAAGTCAACTATAGCGAGAACGGCGCGCAGGGCGAACTCGTCCTCAGCCAGCCGGGAGACGACAAGGTGCCCGTGGGAGGCCAGCTGATCAATGAATGGGAGATTCAGTTGGGAGAGAACATCCCGATGGATCTCGTAATCCGCACCGCCGCTGGAAACAGCCAGCTCAACGTCGGTGGACTGGATATCAACTTGTTGACAGTTGAGGCCGGGACTGGCGTGACCAACGTCAATCTGGACGGCGCCTGGCAGCACGATGTAAGGGTCATCATTCGGGGAGGAGTCGGGGAGATCACCGTGAACCTGCCGGCGGCGATGGGCGTGCGAGTCGAGATGGAGACCGGCCTCGCCAGTGTGACCGCGGACGGCCTCATCGAGGATGACAACGGCTACGTCAATCAGGCGTTTGGCACAGCGCCACACACACTTACCCTGAAACTGGAGACGGGCTTGGGCTCGGTTGTTTTGGTGTCTCCATGACCATGCAGAAACCCGACAAAGAAGCGCTGGCCACCGACATGCTTATCGGACGGCCGGCGCCGCCCGAGTGGCCCATCCCCGTCGTGGCGAGCGCGGCCTGGATCGTCGTCTTCATCATCGTGGCGCTTCGGGCGCGAAGAATTCCAGCCGTCGACCCATTGGCAAAGGAGCAATCATGAACGCCACCAACACTACCGTCGCAGCGCCAGCCCAGCCCAGCACCGCCCGTCTGCGCAATGCGCTCGCCGGGGGCCGGCGCATTGGCCTGGGCCTGCTCATTGCCCTGGCCAGCCTGGCCGCGCTCGGCTTCATTTATCAGAGCGTGGCCACCGTGCTGGACCGGCGCAACTACACTGCGCCCGGCCAGACGGTGGATGTGGGCGGGCGCCGGATGCACCTCTACTGCACGGGCGCCAACACCGACGGCCGGCCGACCGTGATCCTGGAGCAGGGCGGCGGCGGCAATGTTCTGGGCTGGTTCCTCGTTCAGCCGGAGGTGGCCCGGTCCACGCGCGTGTGCGCCTACGACCGGGCCGGGCAGGGGTGGAGCGACCCCGGCCCACAGCCGCGCGACGGCGCGCATATCGCCAGCGACCTGCACACGCTGCTGGCGGCGGCCGGCGTTCCCGGTCCCTATGTGCTCGCCGGCCACTCCTACGGCGGGATCTTCATCCGGTCGTTTGCGAGCCAATACCCGGATGAGGTGGCGGGCCTGGTGCTGCTGGACTCGGCCCATCCCGACCAGTGGACGCGCACGCCCGAAGGCCGGGCGCGCTACGCCGGCGACTCGCAGCTCTATGCTGGGGGGCGCTTCCTGGTGCGCTTCGGCCTGCTGCGCGTGGGCCCAAACCCGTTTGCGGCAGCCCCAGCCGATTGGCCCACCGACTTTCAGGCCGAGTGGCGCGCCCTGGTCAATACCAACCAGTTCTGGGACACGACCGAGGCCGAGTCGCGCGCCATCCTGGACACCATGGCGCAACTGCGCGCCGCGCCGCCGCTGCCTGCCGGCCTGCCCCTGGCCGTCGTCACCGCCGGGCTGAACACCGGCGCGGACGGTCTTTGGCGCGAGTACCAGGGCGAGCTGGCCGCGCTGTCGGCTAACAGCGCTCACGTCGTTGTCGAGGGCGCGGACCACGCCGCGCTGTGGGCCGATCCGCGCTATGTGCCCGCGACGGTCGAGGCCATCTGGGACGTGATCGAAGCTGTGCGGACGGGCCAGCCACTCCGCTGATCGCGGACAGCCATCCCTGAGAGGCGATATCCATCATGCAGCCGAACCCGACCCCCATTCAGCGCTACGCACTGCCGGTCTATCTCATCCTGACGCCCCTGATCAGCATCGCCATTCCGCTGCTGCTGCCGGGCAGCGTGGAGGCGGCGGTTCTACTCATGCTGCTGGTTCCTACCGGTATGGCGATTGTGCTGACTGCGTTGGCTGAAGGGCGGGCGGGCTTGGCGAATCTGCTCGGCAAGCTATTCCAGTGGCGGGTCAGCGTCATGGGATACGTCCTCGCCCTGGGCTTGCCGATCGTCATCCTGCTGGCCGCTGCGGTGCTCGGGCGCCTCCTCGGATGGGTGCCGACGCTCCAGGTGCGCGTGCCGTCCTTGTCTCAATTGGGCATCAACTTCGTGCTAGTCCTGCTCATTGCAGTGCTCGAGGAGTTGGGCTGGCGGGGGTATGCCTTGCCGCGGCTGCTGGCGCGCCGTTCGGCGCTCTTGTCGGCCCTGCTCGTCGGCCTCCTGTGGGGCGGCCTGCACATTCCCTTGGGCGTGATCGCCGGCCGACCGTGGCTGCCGAGCTTCCTGGCGCCGTTCGGACTGTCGGTGGTGATGACCTGGCTGTTCGTCCAAACGCGTGGCAGCCTGACGATGGCGATGCTGTTCCACTTTGCCGTTGACTACCTCCCCCAGTTCCTGTTTGGGGAAACTGACCTTGGCCTGGCGATCTGGTTGCAAGCGATGGCAACTCTGGGGGCGGCCTTGCTGCTGAGACTGGCTTACGGTCCCAGCCTGCAGCGCCGCCTTCAAGCGGAACTGACTGGTTATCCAATCTCTCCGGCGTGAACGGTGGTGTGCGCCATGTCTCAAAACGCTGTCCCGGCCTCTGCCGGCCCGCTCTGGGCAAGCATCCTGTCGAGGCACAGCGTCGCCGTGTTTTCGGTCGTCACCGTTGCGTTGACCTTCGGCGTCGCCCTGCTGCCGCTGCCCACGCTGGCGACGCCCAGCCTGGCCGTCCTGTTTCCCACGCTCGTAGCCATCGGGCTGATCGGCCTGACCGGCGGCTTCAAGCGGGTTCAGACAGAGCTGTTCGGCGCCGGCCAGTGGCGCCCGAGTCTGCGCTTGGCTGCTTATCCCGGTTGGGTTCTTCCTGGCGCAGTCTCTGCCGTGATGATGCTCCTCGCTACCTGGGTGATGGTGCGCTGGATGGATCGCCGGGCCTTGGCCACAGCTGGTTTTGCCCCTGACCAGCCATGGCGCGATGCGCCGTTAGGCCTGGCCCTCGGCCTGATCTGGCTTTAGATCGAATCCACCTGCGCGTCAACCTTTCGGTTGATGACGCTCCACCCGGTCCGCAGATATTGTCTGAACCATAGCCGCCGGCTTTTCAATCGGCCCAGTCTTTTATGCGGGAGGGACAACATGATCGCCTTCATCAAGCGTTACCCCCTGGTTGCGTTCTTCGCTATCGCCTACGCCACCTTCTTCGGCGGCTTCGCGCTGCTGATGGCCTTCCCGGGGGCGATCCCCGAAGACCTGTGGTTCCTGTTCATCTGGGGCACGGCCCTGGGCGCGCTGTTCGTCGTCGCTGTGACCGAGGGCTGGGCGGGCGTGAAGGCCTGGGCGCGCCGCATCGTGCGCTGGCGGGTCGGTTTGATCTGGTACGCGGTGGCCCTGGGCCTGACCCCGCTGATGCGGCTGGCGGCTTACGGCCTGAACCTGGCGCTGGGCGCGCCGGCCCCCCCGGCCGAGGCCTGGGGCGGCCTGGCGGAAGCGCCGGCGGCATTCATCTTCATCTTCCTGACCATCGGCATTGGAGAGGAGCTCGGCTTCCGGGGCTACGCGCTGCCGAAACTGATGGAGCGGTACTCGCCGCTGGTCGCGGCCCTGATCCTGGGCGTGCTGCGCGTCATCTGGCATGTGCCCCTGTTCCTGGCCGGCGATTCGTTGTGGGTGATCCTGATGGTGCTGTTCGGCGACGTGATCTTCGCCTGGGTGTTTGTGAACACGCGCGGCAGCGTGCTCCTGGCTCTGCTGCTGCACTCCATGTTCAACGCTTCAGGCGAGATCTTCTTCCCGCTGTTCGACGGGGCCTACGCGGAACAGCAGACTCTGCTGCTGGCGATCGTGTTCGCGGCCGTCGGCACGGCCATCGCCGTCGCCGCCGGGCCGAAGCTCGCGCGGCGGCGCGCCGAGCCAGCTGACGCCGCGCCGGCCGCCCGGCCCCTGATCGCGAAGTGATCGCCGCGGCCGCGCCGCTCTCGGATAGGAGGAACACCCCATGACAGTCCTAATCGCAATGGTCAAAAAACACGCCCCATGGACTTTCTGCGCTTTGACGGTTGGGCTCTCCTTCACGACCTACGTCTTGCCCCTGCCGCGCGAGGCGCTGCCCTTCGTGATCGTGCTCATCCCAACGGTCGTCGCTTTCACGCTGGCGGCTGTGACCGAGGGCCGGCCCGGCGTCGGCGGCCTGCTCCGGCAGCTTGGGCGCTGGCGTATCAGCCTCGGGTGGTATGCGGCAGTCATCGGCCTGGGCCTGGCGCTGCGGCTGGGCATGAGCCTGCTCGGATTGGCGCTCGGCCTGATCCCGAGCCTGCAATTCCGCCCGCTGACGCCGCCCGAGGTCGCGCTGCTGGCCTTCGTGCCCCTCATCCCGGCCTTCTTGGAAGAGCTGGGCTGGCGCGGCTATGCCCTGCCACGGCTGCTTGAACGGTATTCGCCGCTGGCGGCCGGCCTGGCTCTGGGCCTACCCTGGGCCGCGGTTCACCTGGCGCTACACTTGCCGGGTATGCTCTACGACGGCCTGCCGCTGGCGGCGACCTGCCTGCAACTGGTCGGGCTGAGCGTGATCCTGACCTGGCTCTACGCGCAGACGCGCAGCGTGCCGCTGGCGGCGTTGCTGCATACGGCCCAGACCTTCTTTGGAGTCGTCAATCATGGCCTGGACCCGGTGATGCAATCCTGGCTGATGGCGGCCGTCTATATGGCTGCCGCCCTGGCGCTCACGGCCCTGGCTGGGCCGAGTTTCCTGCGGCGAGCGACGCCGGCAGTTATTCAGCCGATCCCCGCCGATACCTAACAGGGTAGCGCACACGGTCCCGGTCAACGCCCGGAGAACGCCGGCAAGGCAGAATGCCCTACGGCTGAGCGAACACCGCGAAGCGCGTCAATTTCGCATCGGTGTATGTGCCGCAGGCGCCGCCCTGGTGGTGCTCGGCGTCATAGGCCAGGCGCGGGTGGCCGGCTCCATCCAGCGCCAGCGAGGGCCGGACGCCGGTGTCCCAGAAAGACAGCGTACACGCGGGCCGGGGCGGATTGCACTGCGGGAACGGGCAGGCCGGCCAGGGCGGGATCGGCAGCTCCTGATCCACCTGCCCGGCCGGCTCCACCTCCATGGATTGCCAGCCGGATACGGACGTTTCGCAGCTCGCGTTGCACCAGGCGTAACGCAGCCCAAACCCGGCGGCCAGCGGCGCGTGATAAGCCAGGCGCGGCCGGTCCTGCCCGTCCAGCGCCAGATCGACGCCAGCCTCGCCTTGCGTGGCCGGCAGCCCCAGGTCCAGCGCCCGCCAGGTCTGGCCCTGCGTGCAGGGGGCGGCCGCGCACGACAGGTAATAGAGCGTATTCGGGTCCAGCGTGCCGCCCGAACCTGTGCCGGTGTACAGCGCCAGGCGCGGCCGACCGCCGCTGTCGGTCCGCAAGGCCAGCGTGGCGAACTCGGTCACGCCGGCCGAGGCCGTGTTGACCAGACGCAGCCCGGACCAGTTGGCGGCGCTGGCGCAGGCCGCGTTGCACTCGGCATAGGCCACATATTGGGCGACGGCGTCCGGGTCGTAGGACAGATAGGCGAGCCGGGGTTGACCGGTCGGGCCAAAGGCCAGCGCAAACTCGCGCGCGTGCGGGTCATCCAGCAGGCGCGTCTCCTGCCAGTTGGCGGCGCTGGCGCAGTCGACATCGCAGAACGCGTAGAATGCGCCCCAGTGCGGGTCGTCCTGATCGGCCCCGGCGTCGTAATACACAAAGCGCGGGCGGCCCAGGTGGTCGAGCGCGAAGGATTGGCTGAACGGTTCGCCCCACCCGGTCGCGCGGGCAAAGGCGGCGCCGATGGAGGTCGCGCTCCACTGGGCGGCCTGGGTGCACAGGGCTTCGCATTGCCCGTATTGATACACAAAACCGTCGCCAGCCGGGGGCCTCAGCCGCGCCAGCACACGCGGTTGGCCGGCCGGGGTGACCGCCAGATGGGCGTACTCGACGTCATCGCCAAGCGGCACCACCGTGAAGGCAGCCGCGCTGGAGCAATTGGCCGCGCAGTAGGCGTACAACACGGAACGCGTCGGATGCTGCGGCGTGACGCTCTCCGGCGCAAAGACGACGTGCACACCACCCGCCGCATCCACCTTCACCGTCGCGTGCGAGGTCGGCCGATCCAGGGCCGGCATCGGCTCGATGAAGAAACGGCCGGAGGCCGGCGGCGGGGCGGCGGGCGGGGCGGCGGCCGGCCGCATCACCACCGGCAAGAAGACGGCGTAAGCGGGCGGAGAGACCAGGGCGCCGCCGGCCGCGGGCGCCGGTTCCTGTGCGGCGGCACGACGCCCGGATAGGAGCGTCAGCGCGCCGAGCGCGATAAACGCACAGAACGTGATAGCCAGCCGAGGTTTCATTATCGTCCTCCACGCGCCGCGGCGCGCAACCGGATGAGGCTGAGCGGGCGGCGCCGCCTCAGTCCGGCGCGTCGCGGCCGCCCTCCGGATACAGATACAACTCGATCGTGTCGCACGCACTCACCTCTGCGGCCGGCGCGCCATCCGCCAGGTGTTTGATGACGAAGCACCCCCAGCCCTGACGCCCCGGCGCGCCGCCGGCCGGGCGGCTCGAGATGAGCACGGCCACGGAGATCGGGAGGGCCGGCCCCGGCGCATCCGGGCGCGCGCCGACCTGGTGCGCGGCGTCGGCGACGGCCTGGCGGATCAACTGCGCCTGCGCAGGCGGCAGATGGAGGTGCCGAACCACTTCGACGGCCAGGTCCGCCGCCCGGCCTGCGCTGCCCCTCCCGCCCGGCAGGACGACCTGCGCCAGGAGTTGCCAGGCCGGGCCTGGTGCGGCCGACGGTCGGTCCGTCATCCTCGCCTCGCCTGGACCCCGGCGAGGCTGCGCCAGGACCACGACCGATGGCCGCCGCCGACCAGGCAACGCTGAGCCCTGGACATGGGGGTGGGGTTACTCCTGCGCCGGTCGCGGTCCCGCCTGCGCGGCTTTGAACTCCCGGCGGTGCCACCACTCACGAAATACCCGGCATGCGCCTGCCTCGTCGAACTCAACCAGGAACACGCAGTCCAGCGCGATCCGTTGGCCGGTCCCCACCACCGTGAACGCCGCCCGCCAGCGGGCCAGGCCGCGCCGCGCCTGCACCGTCAGAATCTCATAGGCGCTTTCCTTTTCCGTCAGG
>Ga0101944_10005349_pt1 | contig 14703 bp, 9 predicted proteins | sample DewCreD2012metaG_FD_75245 | JGI IMG/M metagenome (GOLD analysis project Ga0101944, IMG submission 75245) | Hot spring sediment bacterial and archeal communities from British Columbia, Canada, to study Microbial Dark Matter (Phase II) - Dewar... ... | reverse complement strand
GTGTTGCCGCCGGGCGCGAAGCTGACCCACAACGCCGCGCCGTGGAACGCCGCCTTCTTCACCGCGGACGGGCAACTGGACCTTCGTTACCATCCCGGGCCCATCACGCTCAACTTGATCCTGGAGCGCAAGATCTTCCCCCTTTACATCGACATGCTGGGCGCGACGCGTCGGGGCGAGGTGGAACGCGCCAGGACCGAGGACGAACTGGCCGAGGAGGAAGCGAAGAAGAAGGCGGCCGATAAGCCCAGGGAACTGCCCCCCTCGCGGATCGTTCCCATCAAGATTCCCGTGCTGCCCATGAAGACGGACCCGCCCTCGGGCGAGCAGCCGGCGGCGCTGGATCCGGACGGCAAGCCGATCGCGAAACCGCCCGCGAAACAGCCCGAGACGCCCGCCTCGCCGCAGCCCGACTCCGAAGGAGGCATGCCATGAATCCACTCCTTCCCCTTCCGCCGCCCCCCCCATCCGCGCCGCCGAAGACGGGACGGTCGTTTGCCCTCTCCTCTTTGTGGAACGGGGCAGGGATCGCAGGGGGGCGACCGGACGCGAACCTCCCGCCCCCGTCTCACGCCGTGCGTCGTCCCCGCGCCGTGGCGCTGCTGATGGCCGTTTCGGTATTGGCGGCGCTGGTGGCGATCAGCGTGCCGTTCCTGCTGTCGATGATCCTGCATGGCCGGTCGGCGCGGGTGGACTTGAGCGCCGCGCAGGCGCAGGCCGGTGCGGAAGGCGCCCTTGCGCACGGCGTCGCGCACCTCTACCGGAATCTGCTGAAGGGCAAAGGCTACGATCCCACGCCGGACCTCGATTCGGTCGACGAGCTTCAAGCGCCCGGATTGGGCTTCAACGACCCCTACGGGACGATCTGGTCGTGCAAGATCGAGGACGAGCAGGGCAAGATCAACCTGAACACCGCCCCGCCGAACCTGATCGGCAACCTGCTGGGTTCGACGGTCCTGGCCGAACCGGTGGACCGCGATGCCGCGGTGCTGACCGTGCAGAACGGCAGCGTCTTCCCGACGGACGGGAATCCCGAGACGATCGACGGCCTGGTCCGCGTGGGCGCCGACACTGTCCCGTACACGCTGGTGAAAGGCGGCACCATCTTTCTGAAGCCTTTTCCGGTCGGAGAACCCTATTCCTACAAGGGTTTCTCGATCACGCGCCATTATGCGAAGGGCGCGCTGGTCTACGACGGCCGGGCCACGCGCATCGCCAGCTACCGGTTCATGCCGGGCGAGACGACCTTCCGGGTCTTCCGCTCGATCTACGAGGTCAAGACGGCGGCCGAGACGCCGCTCGACGCGGATCCCGTCCAGCACCAGTTGCCCTGGGCCATCCGGCCGGACGAATTCCTGCAGTTCGAGCGCTACATCACCGCGCATTCCGGCCGGGACGGCACGACCTGGGGCAAGGCCATCCTCTATCCGCATTCGCTGAGTTGGATGACGAAGGGCTTTGGCGGTCTGGAGGTCAACCAGGGCTTCGGGCCGGGAACGGTGATCCGCTTCATGCAGGACGGAAACATCCGCACGGCCAACCGGATCGAGCGCGCCAACCTGCGCGGCAACAAGATGAGCTTCGGTCTGGAGCGCATGTTGGGCGTGGACATCCTGGTGACCGGCACGACCCAGGGTTCCAGCAAGGGCAACGAGATCGAGATCGAACCCGAACTGCGCCATCCGGTCAACATCAACACGGCCCCGCCCGAAGTCATCCAGGCCTGCCTGACCGGCCTGGGTCTGCGCGGGGACACGGAGGTGGTCGTCCCCGAAGTCGCCCACCAACTCGCCCAGTTCCTGGTCACCAAAACGTACAGGAACCTCGAGGAGTTTCAGGCGGGCTTGAACGAAGCGCACAAGCGCGGCCTCGTCACGCGGCCCCTGGCCGATGCGATCTACATCAATGCCAGCGAACCCTACAGCCACAAGATCCGCGGGAACACGGTCCCGTTCTGTTTCCGCTCCTTCGGCTCCTTTACTGTCGAGGGCTCGGCGGTGGTAAATGCCGAGAACGGCGTGCCGCTGGCGCGTTCGACGCTGCGCCAGGTGCTCACACTGCCGACGCCGGTCACGAAGGTCTTGGAACTCAAGACCCAGGAACACTTCGAAAAGCTGCTCGACCAAGGCATGGCGCGCAAGGTAGTCACCTGGCCGGAACCGCTCGATCCGCCGGAAGTCCGGCGCATGCGGGAGTCCAACCGGCGGAAACCAGATCCCGATCGCGGCTCGGTCCGTCTCTCGGTCGGCAAGACGGGGTTGCATAAAGGTGGAGAGACGAACCTGCTCGATGAGTGGGTCGACCATTGCGATGATCCGAACGACAAGGGTTATTTCCAGGAAGGTTACGATCTTACGGCCAGAGGACAGGCTTGGCGCCTGCCCCCCAAGCCGGGCAGCGACGGCGGCATGCCCACGACGGGCGTCGAGATGTGGTTCCGTTCCGTCAACCCCGACGGCGCCGTCTTTTTCGACATGGCCGAATCGAAGTGCAGGAATCGCGTGAGATTCGAATATACGGCAACCGACGGGCTGGTTCTCACCTTCTGGGATGCCAACTTGTGGGATGACGCCAAACGGTTCGTGCGTTATGTCTGGCCTTGGAAGCTTCTTCCCAACGATTGGCATCATGTCGCCGCCTCCTGGCGAACCAGCGGGCCCGGAGGACAGGAGATCCGGGTGGACGCCAATCCGATTGCACAGGACAAACCGCGTTTTGAGCCGATGACCACGCTGGCGGCCGAGTTGAACATCAATGAATCGAATACCCTCTCGGTGCGGGATGCCGACGCGGCGATGTTGCCGCCCAAAGGCGCGGTCCAGGTTGGCGATGAGGTGATCGAATACGAGGAATGTACGGGGAGCGTGCTCAGAGGTCTGCGGCGCGGTTCGCGCAACACCACGCAGATCACCCACCCGGAAGGCACCATCGTCACCCGTCACGGTTATTATTGTCCCTTCGCCATCGATCATCCGGAAGGACGAGGGCTGTTAGTCGAAGATTTGGGCCTCGATACGACTACCACCGTTTACATGCCCAGCCCGCCCAATCCCCTGAAGTTCGTTCTCGACACGGAGACCAAGGAACTGCCTGTCAGAGATGCTTCGGGTTTCCCCACTTCGGGGTTCATCAGTGTCGAAGGCGAGATTATTTACTATGACGGCATCGAGAAGACCAAGGGGGGATCGCCTCCGGTCACGTACTACAAACTCAAAAAACTCCAGCGTGAGCAGTCCGTCAATGGTGTCACGGCCCCAGCCCGGAATCTGCACCACGGATCAGGAGTCAGTCTGTGTAGCATCTTAATCACGGAGAACGCGCGCTACAATCCAACGGGCGTCGTTCAGATCGATAGCAGCAGCGATGAGCGGAAGGTCGAATGGATGGACTACAACGACCGCAAGAGTGTCGGCGGGAAACACTATCTGGTGCGTGGAGAAAGAGGAATCAATACCAGAGTCAGGAAAGGCGTTTCGGACGAAGAAACCCCCAATGAGGTGATCAATCTGGGCGGGGACCTAAGAAACGTCAAGGGGACGACCGCCTACAAACACGATGCCGGAGCCAAGGTCATCCCGGTGGCCTGCATGTCCGGGCCGCACTGTGGCGATCAGTATTCGGCCTACGGGGAAAGCATCAAGGCGGACATCAATACCGTTTCGGTTATCGCCAAGGGACAATCCAGCGGAGACCTCCGGTTCATTAAGCGTGCCTATGTTCACCAGTGGCCCGTGGTGCGTCACATTTACAGAAATGGCAAGTATTGCGATACGGTCTTTGTGGATTGGGCGCTGGAGTACTGGGTCGGCTTGGACGACTTCGTGCCGCGACGGTTTCCCGCTGCCCAGGCTGGTTTGCTGCGCTGGCCCTCGGGTGAACTTCCCAATTACTGCACCAGCCGCGCCATTGGATCGTCGTTCGATGGCAGCGAACGGCTGGAGGGCGAAGTGGATGAAGTAAAAGTCGTTTCGCTGCCCAGCAAAGGAGGAAAAGTCGCCCGCATTTACCGTGACCTCGGCACCAACAAACTTTGGGGGGATGATCAGGGTTTCGGAGCCCAGGATTCGGAATTGTTCGTCGAAATCTCCTCCGCATGGCCCCGTCAAGGACCGTCGAATTTCGATCCTCACTGGCCCAAGTCAGGTTTCCTTCGAATTCAGAAGGAAGTCGACGATCGGGATGCGAGCGAGTTCGTTCACTACTCGGACCTGCAAACCGTCGCCGTCACACACTTGGCCGATCGCGGTTTCCCGGATCCCTCCGATCCCCATAAGAAGTGGATCAACAGGCAAGACGATAAACTCAACAAACGCATTTGGACCCACCCCAAGACGCCCGACAATCCCGGTGGCCCGACCGAGGAAATCCATCCCAACTACGGCGACGAGAAAAACGATGCGTACCGCAGCGCTCCGAACCCGCCCCAGTACGACGAAAAAAAGACCATCATCAAGCTTTCGGGGTTGAGCCGAGGGCTGTTGGGCTCCGTGCCGGACGACCATGCCATCGGCGCCAGCGTCATGCTCTACGATGCCGCCCCCTTCACCGTGTTGGAAGGCTCGGTGTCCGACTCCTTCCAGGTCAAGGACTCCAAAGGCTTCCCGGAGGACGAAGGCTACGCCTGGGTCAACGACGAGATCGTCGGCTGGATCAAGAAGAACAACAACAGCTTCTTCGTCGACCAGTTCCGCGGGCGCTTCGGCACCAGCGAAGGCGGACATAAGAGCGGCGACCTGGTCCGCTGCCTTCCCTTCCGCTACTGGGACCGCTTCGCGCCCCTGTACGACCGTGATGGCCTCGCCTTCCTGCAGGCCGGACAGACCGTCAACAATGCCATCTGGAAAGAATTCTCCGTCAAAGCCCTTTCGGGCATGTTCAACCACATCCCCAGCCAGCATATCCCGATCACCTGCCGGCCCCGCATCCTGGTGCGCTTCAACGGACAGCCTCGCTGGGACGACAACCCGACCAACCAGCCCGGCGGTCTCTATCAGTTCATGGGTCGCGCCGGGGCCGACAACGTCTTCAAATTCCCCGGCCGCGGCGTCGCCGCGGACCAGATCGAAATACGGGTCTACTGGAACTACGTCAACGGCGCCTTCCGTAACGGCGAAAACCAGGACTGGAAACGCTGCTTCGGCGTCGAAGAAATCAGCGCCACCTGCTTCAGCCCCATGGTCATCCGCCGCATCGACGAAATCGAACGGCGCTGACCAGAGCATCGACGGGATGGTCTTGACAGGATGAACAGGATGGGTATCGAATCGGTCAAACCTCCCGCCAACCCTGCCCTCCCCCCTGTGTGGGGGAAGGCCGAGACGAGCGGAAGCAAGTCCGGGGAGAGGGGGCACGGGATGCCTCCATCGAAGCCCCTCTCCCCGCGTTCGCTTCGCTCACATGGACCCTCCCCCACGCGGGGAAGAGGGCTCTCACCGATCCGCAATCGAAAATCGGCAATCGCCGATCGGCAATGGGGCTCCCTCCTTCCTCGCTCCCCGCTCCTCGCCCCCCGCTCCTCCCGAGGACTCACCCTCCTCGAACTCCTGGTCACCATGACCATCTTTCTCTTCATGGCCGGCATGCTGATTCTGATCATTCATCAGACCACCCAGGCCTGGGCTCGCGGCGAACGCGACCGGATCGCGCTGGAACGTGCCGCCGGCGCCCTCGACCGTCTCGCCAACGACCTTTCCCTCGCCTGTGGCCAGGACCCCGTCGGCGTCGATACCGTCCAGTCGCGCTTCATCGGCGACCTGGCTCCCGACGGTTCCCCGCGGATCATGTTCGCCCGGACGTTCGAGGCCGGCCCCGAACGCGCACTCACCCTTTCCGCCGCCGACGGTCGCGCAAGCAACCTCGGCATCCGACCGCAGGATCTCGACGATTCGGATTGGAAAGAAGAAGACACCAAACCGGGGACGCAGGGACCGGTGGATGGCGACTTCTACACGGGAACCGCCCTCGGCGATTACCGGGCGCTCGGCGGCATGGCCCAGGTCGCCTGGTGGGTCCAAGATCGGACGCTCTACCGCAACATCCGCGCCCCCATCGATCCCAACAACTACATGGCGCTGATCAACACGGCCACCGCCTCCGTCGTGGCCGAGGACGTCCTCTTCTTCGACGTCTCCTACTGGCACCAGGCCACCTCGTCTTGGGACCAGGTCGACCGCGCCACCGGCAAGCTGGGTCCCGAGAAGATCTGGGATTCGACCCGCGGGATCGCCGTCAAGCCGCTCAACAGCTTCGTCCTCCACCGCGGTGCACTCAGCCTGAACGACCCCTCCGACGACGTTTTTCCCTCCAAGGTCCGCATCACCCTGACCGTCGATTCGCCCATGCCGCGCTGCGTCCATACCCAGTTGGCCCGTTCGATCGCCAACGACGCCGACCGCATCCCCGTCGTCTCGATCCGCGGCTTTCCCGCCGGCGACACCCCCGATGCGTACATCCTCATCGATCGCGAGTGGATCCGCTACAAGGACAAGGACGGCGACGCCTTCGTCGTCGCCGAGCGCGGTGCGCGCGGCACCGTCGCCGAAGCCCACGACGAGGACGCCGTCGTCCGCGTAGGCCGCACCTTCTCCCGCACCGTCTTCCTGAAAAACTACCGCGACGACTGGTCGTCCGACAAGGAGTACTTCGCGAAGACACAGAAGAAACCATGAGCGGACAGGGGACGTTCGGCTGCTGTCGTCAACCGGCAGCCGGCAGTTGTCAGCCAGTAGCCATACCGGAGACTTCGTGGTAAAGATACGCCTTCCCATGCGACTTCACCGTTTACCGCGCCCGCTCCGTGCCGGCATGACCCTGATGGAAGTGCTCATTGCCACGGCGATTCTCGTCTTCGGAGTCGTCGCGGTGCTGGCCGTGATCATGTCCGCTCAGCGCGCGCACCAGCGCGCCACGGACGAGACGATTGCGGTGCAAGTGGCCCAGTCCGTCATGGCCGAGTGGCGCGAGTTGATGGACAAGGGCGGTTACAAAGACGGCAGCCTGCCTCCTTCCACGGACCCGAAACTGCCGTTCGATCGGCTCAAGAGACATGTCGACTATCCCGATTACCGCTACGCGGTGAAGTACACGGAGTTCGGCGCGGGCGGTCCGAGCGGATCGGCCAACAAGGGCGAACTGCCCATCGGCCGCGAGTACCTGGTCGAGGTCCATGTCTTCTGGCTCCGCCAAGGCGGGACCCGCTCGGTCGTCTTCCACACCATCATGCTGCATCGCGGCGGATAGCGAGGGGCAGAGCGACAGCGCCACGGCTTGTCCGCCAGGACGGCCGTATCGCGGAGGCGGAAACCGGCCCGCGGATGAAGGCGCAGGCCACACACCCGCCGGTTCATTCCGTTCATCCTGCCCTTTCTGTCAAAATCCCCTGTCCATCCTGTCGGCGCCCGACAAAATGTCCTGCATGTCGATTGCCCGTCTGGCTCCTTCGCCCACCGGTTCGCTGCACATCGGCAATGTGCGAACCTTTCTCTGGGCGTGGCTTTCGGCCCGGAAACAGGGTGCGCGTGTGATTCTGCGCGTCGAGGATCTGGAGAAGCCGGCGCGTCCCGGCGTGCTGGAGCGGATGCTTTCCGACCTGGCTTGGCTGGGGCTCGACTGGGACGACGGACCGGTCTGGGGCGCCGAGCAGGAGGCGGCCTTCGGTCGCGGCGAACCGGTCGCGATCCAGGACCGCGGTCCTGCCGGACCGTACATCCAGAGCCGGCGGAGGATCCACTATGCGGCGGTATTCGAGCGGCTTCGCCGTGACGGCATGATCTACCCGTGCGTCTGTGCGCGCGCCGAATGGGCTTCGATCCAGAGCGCTCCGCATGACGGCGACCAGGAGCCGCGCTACCCCGGCACCTGCCGGAACCGTTTCGCGTCGTTCGAAGAAGCTACGCGCCACGCCGCTCCGGGCAGGACGCCCGTGTGGCGTTTTCGCGTCGAGGAAGGGCCGGTCCTTTTCGAGGATCTTCTGGCCGGCGTCGTTTCCATCGATGTCCAACGCACCGTGGGCGATTTTGTGGTCTTCAAGGCGCCCGAGCAGCCTGCGTATCAGCTTGCGGTGGTGGCCGACGATATCGCCATGGGCGTGACGGAAGTGGTTCGCGGGGACGATCTGATCCCCAGCACCGCGCGGCAGCTGCTGCTGTACAAGGCGCTTGGGGGAGTGCCGCCTCGCTACGGTCATGCGCCGCTGGTGGTCGGGCCGGACGGCAAGCGGCTTGCCAAGCGCCATGGAGACGCGCGTATCGAGACGCTTCGCAGACTCGGCGTGCCGCCGGAGCACCTGCTGGGGCATCTGGCCCGTTGGTCCGGCATGCCGATCGAGGGTCCCGTCCGAGCCCGTTCGTTGCTGCCGTTCTGGGATTGGCGACGACTGCCCGGCGAGCGCATCGTGCTGACGCCCGAACGCCTGCGCGACTTGGAAGGGGACCGGAGGGGGTTCTGACAGGACGAACCGGAGGGTGTGCGGATTGGGCTGCTGCAGCCCCGTGGCTTTTGCGTCTCCCGGTGCGGCATCAAGTCCATTTGGCAGCATCCCCATTTGTCCTATAATGCCGTCCGTCCAACGTGACGCACGCCGGTGGCCTGCGTCGAAAAAGGAGAGGCATGGGCGACATCGTTGCGGAACTCACCTGGCGCGGACTGGTGCATCAGACCACCGACCCGGACCTGGGCAGAAAACTGGCGACCGAGAAGTTCACGGTCTACTGCGGCTTCGATCCTTCTTCCAACAGCCTGCATGTCGGAAACTTGATGGGCCTGCTGAACCTGCGGCGGTTCCAGCGATTCGGGCACAGACCCATTGCGCTGGCCGGCGGCGGGACCGGCTTCATCGGCGATCCCAGCGGCAAGACGCAGGAACGCTCGCTGCTCACCGTCGAACAGCTCGAACGGAACATCGCCGGCATCGAGAAGGTCATGGCGCAGATCCTGGACTTCTCGCCCGGCGGAGCGGTCCTGGTCAACAACGCCGATTGGCTGCGCAAACTGACCCTGATCGATTTCCTGCGCGATACGGGCAAGCATTTCACGGTCAACACGATGCTGGAGAAGGAATCGGTCCGCGCCCGCCTGGAGGACCGCGAACACGGGATCAGCTATACCGAATTCAGCTACATGCTCCTGCAGGCCTACGACTTCCTGCATCTCTACGAACAATACGGGTGCCGATTGCAGGTGGGCGGTTCGGACCAGTTCGGCAACATCACCGCCGGTTGCGAGCTGATCCGGCGCGTCGAGGCGCAGCGCGGCGGGAACCGCCCCGGCGCCGACGGGCTCACCTGGCCGTTGCTGACGCGCAGCGACGGCAGGAAATTCGGCAAGACCGAATCCGGCGCGATCTGGCTTTCCGCCGAGCGGACGAGTCCCTACGAGTTCTACCAGTACTGGATCAACACCCCGGATTCGGACGCGGGACGCTTCCTGCGCTACTTCACCGATCTGGGCGAAGCCGAGATCCGCGACTTGGAGACCCGCTCGGCCGCCGCGCCCCAGGAACGCATCGCGCAGCGGGCGCTGGCGCGGAGCGTCACCGAACTGGTTCACGGGGTTACGGAACGCGAGAAGGCCGAACAGGCCGCCGCGGCGCTTTTCGGCGGAAGCAGGGAAGGCGGGCTTTCGGGCTTGGACGAACAGGCGTTGCTGCAGGCCGTCAAGGAAGCGCCGAGCGGGGAGCTGCCCAAGGCACGGCTGGAAGGCGAAGGCACGCTCTTCCTGGACCTGATGGTGGAAAGCGGACTCTGGCCGAGCCGCGGGGAAGCCAAACGCGCGGTGCAGGGCGGCGGTGCGAACCTGAACAATGTCCGCGTCGCGGATTTGGGCCGCAAGGTGACGGTCGGCGACCTGCTGCACGGCAAGTACTTGGTGCTGCGCAAGGGCAAGAAGGATTACTTCCTTTTCCGCGTCAACGGGTAGCGTGCGTCACCTGTTGGGTCCTCGGGGGCATGAGATGTCCGATCCGGCAGCGGAAGATCTGGCACTGGGCGATGAAGCCGTCCGCCGCGGACTGCTGACCAAGGAACACCTTGCCGAAGCCCGGGAAACCCAGCGATTGGCAGTGCAGGCCGGCCTGCCCATCTCGTTGGCCGAGGTGCTGCTCCAGCGGCAGTACCTCAACGAGGTGCAGATCGAGACGCTCCGGCAGCGATTGCGCGAGCAAACGCGCGCCCCAGCGCCGTCACCCGCGCCTGACGTCCTTCCCGGAACACAACGCCCGCCGCCTTCGGGCGACTCGACGCGATCCCTTCCACGCCATCCCTCGCCGCAGGGTGTCCAACCGGTTTCCAGTGCGCGGGCGAGCGGGCCCTTCCCGCCCGTTCCCGCTGCGCCGGCCGGCGGTCGACCGTCCGCTCGTGTGCCGATGAGCGGTCCCCCTGTCGCGGGCATGCCCACCGTGCCCCCTGCGCCGGCAGCGTCTTCCTCCCCGGCCGAGCCGGCCCGGAAGCGCGGGTCGGCGCGCGTGCCGGCCCTGCCCGAAACACCACCGAGGCGAGGGTCGTCGATCTCTCCGTCCGCCGTCTCGCCATCCCAGCCCGTGGCGTCGTCGCTTTCCGAGAAACGTGGCTCGGCGCGTTCCCCCGCGGTCCCGCCGGCAACCTCCAAGCGCTCTTCCACCATCGCAGCCGGAGCTTTTTCGCCGGCGTCGCCGCTCGGAGCTTCGTCGTTCGGCGAAAAGCGCCCTTCGTCGCGCATCGCACCCGTTCCGAGCGCAAACGAAGAGCGGAGTCCATCGACCGATGCCGGAGCGGCCAATCCGCAGACCCTTTCGAACACGGCTTCGCCGCCGCTCGCCCCAACCGCCGCATCCGTGCCGGCATCGCCTGCCCGGGAAAAGCCCGCGGCGGAGCTCCCTCCTGTGGCCGGGGAGCGCATGCCGGCAGGTGAACGACAACCGGAATCGACCGCGGCTCCCGCAAGTGCCACAGCCGAGACCGCTCCCGCCCCGCCCGTGGCGCCGCAGGCTCATTTGCACAGAGGTTCCCGGACGGCCAAGCCGCCTCGGGAAACGTCCCGAACGTTCTTCTGGGTCGTCCTGGTCCTGCTGTTGCTGGGCGGCAGCAACACGGCCACCTGGTTTCTGGCCCGACGGTCGTCGGAGCCCGCCGCTGCGCCGCCGCAAGTCCGGCCGCTGTCCTTCGGACCGACCTTCGCGGCGCTCGACTATTGGATCGTGAGCGGACCGTTCCCGGCCAAGTCCTCTGCGGACCTGGACACGATTCACGAACCGGAAAACCCCAACCGGGACCTGAATGCCGAGTTGAAGGGCGCCAAAGGCCCGGTGAAATGGAAACTGGTCAAGATGCAGGGCCACCAGGTCTCGTTTTCACGGGAACTCGGCGAGCACTTCAACTGCAACGGTTACGGTCTCACCTATGTTGAAAGTCCCCTTGAGACCAAGGCGGTCCTGGGGATCGGAAGCGACGACTCGGTCCGCGTGTGGCTGAATGGCGTGCAGGTGCACGAGAATCGCATGCAGCGCGGCTGCATGGTCGATTCCGACCGGGCCGATGTCGTGCTGAAAGCCGGAATCAACGAGATCCTCGTCAAGGTGGGGCAGGGATCCGGGGAATGGGGCTTTGCCCTGACGATCCGGGGGATCGACGGGAAACCGTTGCCCGGCTTGAAGGGTTGTCTGCCCAAGGAGATTGCGGTACCCGAGCCGCCCAAGCCGCCAGCGCCTGCGCCCAAGCCGCCTGTCAAACCTGTCCCTTCGAACACGAAGACGACCGCTCCAGCCACCAAGGCTCCCTAACCGAGGAACCGGTACAGGTGGTCCCGCTCTACGGGTTCGCAGCCGGCTTCGCGGATGCGGGATCTGAGCTCCTCGACGGTGAGGCCTTGGGGCGTCTGCGATCCGGCCATGTGGTAGATGCGTTCCCTCAGCACCGTTCCGTCCAGATCGGTGGCTCCGAAGCGCAGCGCCAGTTGCGCGATCCCCAAGCCCGTCGTCACCCAATAGGCCTTGATGTGGGAAATGTTGTCCAGGAGCAGTCGGGCGACGGCGAACTCGCGCAGTTCCGCCAGGCCGCTCGGGGCGCGTTCGACCTTCAGTGCGTTTCCTTCGGGATGATAGGAAAGCGGGATGAAGGCCAGAAAACCGCCGGTCTCGTCCTGCAGATCGCGCAGTTTCAGCAGGTGGTCGACGCGCTGCGCCGGCGTCTCGTAGTGGCCGTGGAGCATGGTCGCATTGGAGCGTATGCCGAGGCGGTGCGCCTGGCGATGCAGTTCCAGCCACTCGGCGGAGGTCTCCTTGCCTTTGCAGATCCGTTGGCGGATGGCGTCGTCGAGGATCTCGGCGCCGCCGCCGGGAAGCGTGTCGAGGCCCGCGGCCTTCAGTTCGGCCAGCGTTTCGGTCGTCGAACGCTTCGCCAGCGCCGCGAGGTGGTAGATCTCGATGGCCGTGAAACACTTCAGGCCCAATCGGGGGAACCTCGAACGAAGGCCGCGCAGCATGTCCGTGTAGTAGGCGAAGGGGAAGTCCGGATGAAGACCTCCGACGATATGCAGTTCGGTCGCCCCGGTGGCCTGGATCCGTTCGGCTTCGGCGAAGATCTGCCCGAGCGACATCTCGTAGCCGCCGGGCCGGCGGTCTTTGCCCTTGCGGCGGTAGAACGAACAGAAGGCGCAGGAGAGCGTGCAGTAGTTCGAGTAGTTGATATGGCCGTTCCGGACGTAGCAGACCTTGCGTCCGTGCAGGCGCCGTGCGACCGCGTCGGCAAGTCGTCCGAGGGCCAGCAGGTCGCCGCACGCGTAGAGTGCCAAGCCGTCCTCGCGCGAGAGGCGTTCTCCGCGTTCCAGTTTGTCGCGGATGCCGCTCGATTCGAGGCCTGCGTCGAGTCCATGGAAGGAAGCGGAAGCCAACGTTTTGTCCTTGTCGCTTGACTACGGACGGAACCATCCCGCTGAAAGCACGTGTCGGTCGGGCAGGCGGCGCTTGCCGTGGATCGCGTGGTTCAACACCACCAGCAGATCGCGGCCGTGGTAGCGCACGGTCCGTTCGTCGATGAAGTCCGCTCCTGGACCCTGGACCTTGGCCTTGGAGAAGACCTCTTTGCGCCACTCGACCACCAATTCGTACGGTGGCTTGAAAACGACGGGATCGATTGCTTTCGCCCGGCGCACGCCTTCGGCGGCTCGTTCGCGGATCAGTTCGCGAGCGTCGGCCGGCGACAGGTGCACGGCACTCTGTCGCGAGATGCCTTCTTTCACCGGCGCGGTGACGATCCCTTTCGCCAGACGCTCGGCTTCGCGACAGGCATGCAGGTCGCCGGAGACGAAGACCCACGGCACGCCGAAGTAGCCCGCGATCGCGGCCGCGATGCCCATTTCGCCGACGGAGAGGCCGTTCAAGCGGTACTCGCGCACGTCGAACGTGCAGGTGTGGGTCAGCGTGCCGTACGGCGTGTTCGACTTGGCATGCATGCCGACCTGCAACAGCGCGTCGTAGGAATCGTCGAAGCCCGGCAGCCAGTAAGGGCGGTCGGTGCCGCGGTAGAGACGCACGCCGCTACGGAGTTCCTCGACGAGGATCGTGCGTCCGGCGCCGTGCGTGTCGTTGACGAGGATCTCGTCGGCGCCGCCGGCCAAGCAGCCGTCGGCCGCGGCGTTGATTTCGCCGGTCAACAGGCGCTGCATTTCGGAGCGTTCGTAGACGCCCTGCGCCTGGCTCCCGTAGCTGGCGTGGCGCGGGTCCCAGTCGTCGACGCCGCACACACCCTCGAGGTCCGTCACGAAGTACACGCGTTTGGCCTGGTCGCGCCGTCGGGTAACCATCCCGTCTTCCCTCCCCGGTATCGGGGCCGCACGTCGGTCCCGGAATCGCCGGCTGCAGATGCAGCGCGCGCATCCAGGGCTTCAGCCGCCCGGCCTCCGTCAACACTGCCTCCCTCGACCGTTCCAGCGCCGGCTGGTCGAAGTGCCCGATGACGCGCAGTTCGCGGCCGTACGTCTTGCGGCAAGTATTCTTGTAGCGCGCGAGGCGCCGCCGGTCCATCGCCTTGCAGGGATCGGTTGGGACACGGTACTCAGCGCCAGATGCCCGAACGCGCCGATTCGAGAACCGCGGCAATGGCCGGATTGCGCAGGCGCGATTCCAGGGCCAAGAGATAGAAGCGCTCGCGGATGGACTCGATCCGGCCCACGACACGCACGCCGAATTGATGGCAAATCTCCTCCTCCACCCCGCTGGGCGCCACGAACAACCCCACACCCGCCTGGCCGAAGGACTTCAGCAGGGCGCTGTCGTCGAACTCGCCCACGATTCTCGGTCGGATCCGGAGCGAGAAGAACCACCGGTCCATCGCCCGCCGCAGCACGGTGCCCGGCGTGGGCAACAACATGGGCGCGCCATCCAGAGAACGCGGAAACTTCCGCGCATGCGCACGCCGGAGCGCCGACGTGCCGAATACCGAAACGCTGCACTCGTCCAAGGCATGGACGCCGATCCGGCCATGCTCGGCCTGCGTGGCCGGGCTATCCGACAGCACCAGATCCAGTTCCTGTAGACTCAGTTCGGTCAGCAAGCGCTCCGGCCGGTCTTCCCGACAGACGATCTGCACGGGGTCGGGCTGGACCAGCAAGGGTATCAGCAGCTTCTGCGCCACAATTTTGGGCACCACATCGGCAAGCCCGATGGCGATGCGCAGGGGACGTGGACCTTGGCACCCTTGCACCGCTTCCTGAAGTTCCCGCCCCAGCGCGAAG
>Ga0101944_10005348_pt1 | contig 14703 bp, 11 predicted proteins | sample DewCreD2012metaG_FD_75245 | JGI IMG/M metagenome (GOLD analysis project Ga0101944, IMG submission 75245) | Hot spring sediment bacterial and archeal communities from British Columbia, Canada, to study Microbial Dark Matter (Phase II) - Dewar... ... | reverse complement strand
CTCCGTGAGGAGCCGCTGGCCGTGCCAGCCGGGGAGGGGCCCGAAAGCTCGGCGGATACCGGAACCTGTCGCAGTGCGGCCAGGTGCTGGCGTGCCGGGTCTTCTGCCGGTGTGCCGATCGCAGCCAGCGCTTCCTCGACCCCCTGGAGGACGCTTTGCCGGACCCCCTCGCGAATCCAATCGAACAGTACGAAAGCCATCCTGGCTCCTTCCGCTTCCCTGCAAGAGGACAAAACCCCTGCGAGCGTGTCGGCCGCGCGCCAGATTGGCCTGCGTGCGACACGTCTGGATCGACGCCCACGGCCTGCCGGCAAGGGCACTGTGACCTCGGCTTGTTCTCGGGCGCTCGACCAGCCTGACTTGAACGAAAACCAGGCGGCCTCAAGCTGCTCCGCGGCCCTGCGGCCGGAAGCGGCGGCGATCGCACCAGCCCATCCCGACTCGTCCGGCTATTGCGGACGCCCGGCCGGCAGTGGATAGTATGCCTTTCCTATCACCCCTAACACCGATGGCAGCCGAGTGCCTGCCCTGGCGGGACCGGGCTGGTCCGCTCCATGCTGCCCCCACGGGAGCATTCCTCATGAAACGCCAGGCAGAAAAAATTCTCCAGGCTCTATGTTTTGCGCAACTTGCGTGTTCTCGCCGTTTTGGCAGGTTGACAATGCCGGTTAGCGCGCTGGCTGCTGTGACTGCAATCGTTTTGTGGGCTGTCTCGGGTGTCGCGCAGGAGGTGCGGCCGGGGGGTCAGAATGCCCAGCCATCCGCGCAAGGTCGCACCGCTCCGCCAACCCAAGGCACGCCCTCGGCGCAGCAGGCCCCTGCATCTGGGGGTCAAGTCGAGATTAAGACTTTAGAAGATCAGGTGGCCTATGCTTTAGGGCTGGAGATCGGCCAGGGGGTGCTTGCGGATGGGCCGGATCTGAAGCCGGAGCTGGTCGCCCGCGGCGTGCTGGATGCGATGCGGAAAGCGGCGCCGCTACTGTCGCCAGAGCAGGCGGCCCTGGCGATGGACCGCTACCTGGCCCGCAAAATCGGCCCTGAAGCCGAGAAAAACCTGAACGACGGCGAGGCATTCCTGGCCGCCAACAAAACCAAACAAGGCGTGACGACGACCGCTTCGGGGCTGCAATACTCCGTGACACAGGCGGGCAAAGGCCCATCGCCCAAGGCGACCGATGTGGTGCGCGTGAACTACACGGGGATGCTGCTGGATGGCAAAGTGTTCGACTCGACGGCCGGCAAAGCACCCGCGGAGTTCCCAGTGAACCGGGTGATTCCCGGCTGGACCGAGGCGTTGCAGAAGATGAAGGTGGGGGACAAATGGCGGCTGTACATCCCTTCGCGGCTGGCGTACGGGCCACGGGGCACGCCGGGCGGCCCGATCCCGCCGTTTTCCGTGCTGATCTTCGACGTGGAGCTTCTGGAGATCGTGCCATGACGCAATCGACCCGCTTGGGTCTGGGGGTGCTGGCGCTGGTGATCGCCGCAGGGCAGGTTGCGTGCGGCGACGGTCCCCAGGACAACCTGCCCGATCAGGTCCGCCGGATTCCGAAGCTGGGGATCGAAGTGCCGGCGGAGCGACGAGTCAAGCTGGAAGCGCAGCTTTCGGCCTTGGCCGAAAAGCTCGCGGCGCTGAAAAAGTCGCAGGAGGCGCGGACGCGGGCCTTGGTGCCGGATGTGGAGATCTACCACAAAGCCGTGCACGATGCGCTTGTCTATCAGGAGTTTTTCGACCCGCGGGAACTGGATTTCGCCGAGCGGGCGCTGGCCACGGGCCTGGAGCGGGCAAGCCTGCTGGCGCAGGGACAGGCTCCGTGGGAGACGGCCAGCGGGCTGGTGGTCCGCGGGTATGTCTCGCGGATCGACGGCTCGGTGCAGCCGTATGGCCTGGTGGTTCCGGAGAGCTACACGCCCAAGGGGCCGGGGCGGTTTCGCTGCGATCTGTGGTTGCACGGGCGGGGAGAGACGCTCAGCGAGCTGAACTTCCTCCGCGACCGGAGCACCAATGTGGGGCAATTTGCTCCGGAGGATACGATCGTCCTGCATCCGTACGGCCGCTACTCCAACGCGTTCAAATTCGCGGGGGAGATCGATGTGCTCGAGGCGCTGGCCTCGGTGCAGCAGCGCTACCGGATCGACGAGGACCGGATCGCCGTGCGCGGCTTTTCGATGGGAGGAGCGGGGGCCTGGCATTTCGCCGTGCACTATGCCGACCGCTGGTTCGCCGCCAACCCAGGGGCCGGGTTCGCGGAAACTCCCGAGTTTCTCCGGGTATTCCAGCAAGAGAACGTGCAGCCTACGTGGTGGGAGCAGCGGCTGTGGCACTGGTACGACTGCCCGGACTGGGCGGTCAACCTCCGCCATTGCCCCACGATCGCCTACAGCGGCGAGAACGACCGGCAGAAGCAGGCGGCCGACGTGATGGAGCAGGCCCTGGCGGCGGAAGGGATGGTGCTGACGCACATCCTCGGGCCGAACACGGGACATGCCATCCATCCCGCATCGAAGGTCGAAATCGAGCGGCGGATGGCGTCGCTGGCCCGCATCGGCCGCGAGCGGATGCCGCTGGACCTCGAATTCACGACGTATACGCTGCGCTACCCTCGGATGCACTGGGTGCAGGTGGATGGGCTGGAGGAGCACTGGACCGAATCGCACGTCTCGGCCTCGCTGCAGGACGGTGAGGTCGTCCTCCAGACCAAGGGGGTGACCGACCTGACGCTCTCCTTCCCGGCTGGCGAAGCCCCGTTCGACGTGCAATCGACCGTGCTGATCACGATCGACGAGGACGAGCTGGAGGCTCCGCCGCCCCAGACCGATCGCTCCTGGAGCGTGTCTCTCCATCGCACCCGCGGCGAGTGGCAGCTCGGCACGCGTCCGCCGCAAGGCCTGCGGAAAAAGCACGGACTGCAAGGCCCGATCGACGATGCCCTCATGGACCGCTTCCTCTTCGTGCGGCCCACCGGCAAGAGCTGGCACGAGCGACCCGGTCGCTGGGCGGCCAACGAGCTGGCGCGGGCGATCGAGCACTGGCGGCGGCACTTCCGGGGCGTCGCCCAGGTCAAGGACGACACCGAGATCACCGCCGACGACATGCGCTCGTCGCACCTGGTGCTGTGGGGAGACCCCTCGTCGAACGTCCTGCTGGGCCGGATCGCCGAGCAGTTGCCCATCCGCTGGACCGAGGACGAGATCGACGTGGGGCACCGCCGCTTTCCCAGCCGCACGCATGCGCTGATCGCCATCTATCCCAATCCTCTGAACCCCGAGCGCTACGTCGTCCTCAACAGCAGCTTCACCTTCCGCGAGTACGCCTACCTGAACAATGCCCGCCAAGTGCCCATGCTGCCGGACTGGGCGGTGGTCGATGTCACCACGCCGCCCAATGCGATCTGGCCGGGCAAGATCGTCGATGCCGACTTCTTCGACGAAGCGTGGCAGATCAAGCTCAGCCCTGCCCGAGCCGGCCGGGGGCCGTGAGGTGTCCGGCGGCGGTCGCGACCGCGCGACCGTTCGGCCAATGGTCCGGGCTGGAACGTAAGCCTGACGGGACGGCGGAGCGTCGGCGGATGGGCGCGACCGTGGGCGCCGGCCATTAACTCGGCATCGGCGGTCAGGACGCCAAGGCGCTCAGGTAGGCCATCACGGTCTGGGTCAGCGGTTCGGTCCGGCCCGTGTAGACATGGTCTGCTTCGTCGATGACGGTCACCTGCCGCCGCTCGCGTCCGGGCAGCTCCGCCAGGGCTTCGGGCATCCCGGCAAACGCGATGCCTCCCTCCGCCAACTCCTTGCCCCCGTAGACGAACAGCGTGGGGCAGCTCACGTTTGCCGCAAACCGCAGGATGTTGTACCGCTCGGCCGGCCCATATTTGTCGAGATAGCCGCCGGCCGTGATCAGCAGTGGAAAGGGGAACTGGCAGGTGAACAGCTCGTCCGGGCGTCCCGCCTCGACCAGCCGCTGCGCCTGCGTGAGCGACTGTTCAAACACACTGCTTTCGGGCATGGCGCGGAAGGCCGCGCAGGACAGCCGCGGCGGGCTGATCGCCACCACGCAGGCCACCTGGGGCTGCGGCGCGTGGGCCTGGCTGTAGAGCGCCTTGATCGCCCCTAAGCTGTGGCCCACCAGCGCCACGCGCGAAAAGCCGCGCTGGGCCAAGAGTTCCACCCACGCCGTCACGTCCAGGCAGCAGTCGGCCACCGTCTCATAGGCGGCTCCTAGTCGCCGGCGCACGCTCCCCACACTGGCCGCATAGACCAGGTCGTGACCGCGCGTGTTGACCATCAGCACAGCCCAGCCGGCGCCGCGCAGGGCGCTAGCCAGCGGCTCCAGCGTCGAAGACGAATAGAAGTTGCTTCCGACCCCGTGCAGCAACAGCGCTGCTGGTGCGGGCACCGAAGCAGAGGCGGAGGGAGCCGCGGCGCCGTCAGGCAGAGCGAGGCTGCCATCCAGCCGTAGGCCGTCGCGAGTGAGCGTCCGAACCAGTTCCACCAACATGCCACAGGGTGGGCAGGCGGCGTGGGAAGACCACGCGCCGCTCCAAGAGGGAAGCATGACCGACCCCGATCACGACTCCTGAGCCGGGGCAGAGGGAGGCGCCTCGCGGGCCGCACTGAGGCTGGAGATCATGTGGAGCACGCCGCCCAGGTGCGCGATCCGCGGCCCGAAGCGATCGATGAACTCCTGGAGCATGAACTCGCTCTCCATCATCGTTTCGTGGTTGTCGATCGCTTCCTCAGTCAGTTTGTGGATATAGTCGTTCTGCACCTTGACCAGCGCTTCGGTCGCCAGGCGGCAACTGCGGGCCAGGTCGGGGTTGGCTTCTTTCCAAGCGGCGATCTCCTGCTGCCGCTGCTTGTGGCTCAGCCCCACCCAGTGGGCGATCTCCTGCAGCAGCTTCAGCTCCTGCTGCTGCCCCTCGACGAGCTGCTTGAGCAGGTTGACGATCAGCTCGTTGGCATCGATCTTGTTCGACGCCGCGGCCGCCCGCGGGTCGGAGCAGACATCGATGCTGAACATCGGGGTGAACAGTCGCGGGTCGGGAGACATGGCAAGTCGCTCCAAGGGGGTATCGTTCAATATACACAGGCCCCCGCGGCTGTCGAGGCTTTGGCGGGCAAAAGCCGTAAATCGGTCAAAACAGGCGGTTTGTACGGGTCGGGAAGAATGTGCCGCCAGGCAGGGCCCTGACGGCGCTCGGCCCGCGGAAAAGGTCGATCTATGCCAACGCCTTGTCCGTGATTCCCGCGACTTGCACCTGTGCACCTGCTGCATGACCGCCAGCACCGCCAAATCGGCTCCGTGCCTGGGTTTCCTGACCGTGGTCGAGTCTCCCGAGGGGGGCATGGTTGGGGGGTATCTCCTGCTGAATGCCGCCGGACGACCGCTGGAGTTCCACTGCACAGCCCCGCTGCGGCCGTCGCGCACCCAAGAGATCCTGTACGGTCCGACCTTGCGGCCGTTCCTGTACGGCGAGCAGATCGCCCCGGCATTGCTGGCCCGCTCCCAGCGCACGCCCATCGTCATCTGCACCGACCAGCCGCCGGTCCTCGACGCCCGCCCGCAGGCTCCTGCCCCGCTCGTGCTCGTGCTGGCGGACGCGACAGCTCCCGTCACCCAAGGTACCGCGACCTTGGAGACGTTTTCGCTGGCACAGTGCCGCCTGGCGACCGCACCCGGGTTCGCCAGCGACGCGCAGGCGGTCTTAAGCGCCTGGCCTGCCCAGGCAGACCAGCTCGACCTGGTGGAGCCTTTCGTGCGGATTCGCGAAGCCCTGGAAGAGGCCCAGCGTGCGGGACGCGCGGCTGCCTGAGATGCGGCTTCCCGCAAGGGGTGGCTGGCGTGCGGGGCAGCCGGTCGCGGCACACGCCTGGGGTGGACACCGGCGCCGCGCTGCGACGCCCGCTGGGGCGAGCCACGGGCCGCGAGGAGAAGGAGATCAGAGCGATCTGACGAGCGGTCAGCATCGACCAAGATCATGGACGTAGCCTCCTACAGCCTGGATCTCACGCAGCCACCTCTAGTGACCGTCGTGGACCTGGGGGACCTGCTGCGAGGCGCGGCCGAGCCGACGGTGCAGAGCCTCCCTCTGGAGATGCGGATGCAGCGGCCGGCGGTGCTGTCGCTGAAGGCCCCGAGGATCGACTGCCGGGTGCGGAGTTTTCCGTTTCCCGAGGGGACCGTGAGCTGGCCGGTCGGCAACCGCTGCTCGAGGCCGCAGCCGGGCGGGGCCTGCGCCGCGGCGTCGCCGGCAGGTGAGCGTCGCGGCGGCACCACGCGGATCCGCCCGCCGCAGGAGGCGATCAAGCTGGAAGACCGGCTGTATTACGTCCTCCAGCCGCCGCTGGAAACGCTCCTGAAGTCCGATGCCTTGCACTTGCCGTTCGAGCCGTTCCCCTACCAGTATCAGGGCGTGGCCTTCCTGTACCCGCGGTATACGGCCGTGCTGGCGGACGAAATGGGGCTGGGTAAGACGATGCAGGCGATCACGGCGGTGCGGATGCTGCTGCGGAGCGGGGAGCTGAAGAGCGTGCTGTTGATCTGCCCCAAGCCGCTGGTGAGCAACTGGAAGCGCGAGTTCCAGTTGTGGGCGCCGGAGGTTCCGATCGCGGTGCTGGAGGGAGACCCCGTCCGCCGCCGCTGGCAATGGATCGAGGCCCAGGTGCCCGTCAAAATCGCCAATTACGAGCTGTTGATGCGCGACCGGGAGCTGCTCGAAGGGGAGTTGGCGTTCGACCTGGTGGTTCTCGATGAGGCCCAGCGGATCAAGAATCGGCAGAGCACGACCAGCCAGATCGTGCGGGCCATCCGCCGTAGCCGTTCGTGGGCCCTGACCGGCACGCCGATCGAAAACAGCCCCGATGACCTGGTGGGCATTTTCGAGTTCCTTTCGCCCGGCTACCTGCGTCCGGGCACGCCTCCCCGCCGGCTGGCCGAGCTGGTCGAGGGGCACATCCTGCGGCGGACCAAGGAGATGGTGCTGGCGGACTTGCCGCCCAAGATGTTCCGCGATGCGGAAATCGAACTGTCGCCGCCGCAATGGGAAACCTACCAGCGGGCGGAGAACGAAGGGGTGATGCATCTCAATGCGCTGGGAGAAGCGATCACCATCCAGCATGTCTTCGAGCTGGTGCTGCGGCTGAAGCAGATCTGCAATTTCGACCCGGTGACCGGGGCCAGCGCGAAGCTGGAACGGCTGGTGGCCGACCTGGAGGAGGTCGCCGCCAGCGGCAAGAAGGCGATCGTCTTCAGCCAGTGGGTGCAGTGTCTGGCGATCCTGGCCCATGCGCTGGCGCCGTTCGGGCCGCTGCAATACCATGGCAAGATTCCACCAGCCCAGCGCGACGCCGTGCTCCGCCAGTTCAAGGAAGACCCGCACAAGCATGTGATCCTGATGAGCTATGGGGCGGGCAGCGTGGGGCTGAACCTCCAGTTCTGCGAGTACGTGTTCCTGTTCGACCGTTGGTGGAACCCGGCGGTCGAGGACCAGGCGATCAACCGGGCTCACCGGATCGGGGCGGTGGGGCCGGTTACCGTGACGCGGATGCTGGCTGTGGGGACGATCGAGGAGCGGATCCAGCAAGTGCTCGAGCACAAACGAGCGCTGTTCGCCGAGATCATCGGGCGGGGGACGGCGACTCCGTCGCTGGGGCTGTCGCAGGAGGAGATTTTTGGCCTGTTCAACCTGCGGACACCGCAGGGCCAGGTGCGGCCGGCGGCGTGAGGCGCGGGCGTGGGTCGCGGCTAGGTGCGGTACAGGCTGCGGGGATCGCGTCGCGTCAGGATGAGGCGCTGCGATAGCTGCGCAGGGCCGCCAGGAAAATCCACCGCGACACTAGCAAGCTGACGACCGTCGCCACCAGCGCCAGGGCGGCCAGCGGCCAGACCGTCTCGCCGTGCGGAGCTACCGGCCGGGCGATGATCCGGGCCGGCACATTGACCACCAGCAGCACCGGCACGATGAACGTGCAAAACCTTCGCAGCGGCGTGCCCCACCGTCCCTGATAAATCTCCATCGGGTAGCGGGAAAAGTTGGTGATGTAGAACCAGAAGTCGTACAGCGAGCGGTTCTGCCCCAGCCAGATGCTCGTCGCCGAAAGACTGATCATCAGGCTGTAGAGCATCGCCACCCCGCACAGCACATAGAAGGGATACAACAGCACCATCCAGGCGTGCAGCACGAGCGGGTCGTGCGGGCGGGTGGCCATCTGCACCAGGCTCACGCCCAGCAGCACCAGCCCCGCGAAGAAATTGGCCAGGCTCGACCAGTCGATCTTCTCCAGCGAAATCAAAAACTGCGTGTCGATCGGTTTGAGCAGGGCGAAGTCCAGCCCGCCGGTGCGGATCAGATCGCTGATGTCCTCGCAGTTGGGCATGAACAGCGTCTGCACCAGGCTGTTGATGAGCATCGTGGTGGCCAGGAAGGCGAAAAACTCCCACTGCCCCCAGCCCGTGCCCGCCCCGATCGACTGGGTGTAGCGGAAGATCAGCAGATAAAAGCCGAGGTTCATCAACGTCCAGGTGATGCTGGACAGGCACTCGACCAGAAAATTGGCCCGGAACATCATGTTCCGGATCAGGCTGTTGCGGGCGAACGTGCCTAGGACCCGCAGGTACACCGCTACGTGCTGCATCGTGCTCCTCCTGCCTCACCCGCCAAAAGCGCTATAGTGCCGCGTGCCGCGTGCCCACAGCCAGCGGGCCAGCGCGATCATCCCCAGCACCCAGCCGGCCTGGATCGCCAGCCCCTGCGCCAGCGCCAGCCCCTGCACCTTGCCCAGAAGCACAGCGGCCGGGAAATAGGCCAGGTACATCAGCGGCGTCAGATGCACCGCCGTCTGCCACCGCCCCGGCAGCATGTCCAGCGGGAACATGTGCCCCGACAGGAAAAAGCTCAGCAGCATGTACACGAACAAGAGCGAGCTGACCTCCAGCCACCAGAAGCCGATCAGGCCCATCGCTGCTTCGAGGAAAAAGCCGAGCAGAAACGCCAGCACCAGCGAAGCCACGCCCGCCGCCAGCGTCACCGCGTCGGGCCAGCCCGGGAAATAGTCCCGGCAGAGGAAAAAGACCAGCGCAAAGGGCAGGGCCGCCACCGAGTAGTAGGCCAGCTTGTGCGCCACCCGGCACAGCAGCAGAAACCCCAGCAAATCGACCGGCTGGATGAGGAACTTCTTGATCTCGCCGCTGCGAATCTGGGCCGCGATCCCGCTGGCCAGCCCCGGCATGCTGGAAAACGCCCGGGCCAGCATCGTCAGCAGGTAATAGGCCACGAAATCCTGGTACGAGTAACCGGCCAGCGTCGGCTGGCCGCGGGCCTGGAACACGGCAAACCATAGAAAAATCTGGGTGACGATCGGCAGAAACCGCATCAGCGTCCCCAGGGCGAAGTCCCCCCGGTACACCAGCCGCTCCGCCAGGGCGATCCGCAAGATCGTCCACCAGGTTTGCAGTCGGGCCGGCAGAGTCGTCATGACCAAGAGCGTCTCCAGTCCGAGATTCTCCCTGCTCCTGCGGTGCATCCTCGCCATTGTAGGCCCGTGCGAGCACTGGCGGCCATGGGCGAGGATGCCCCGGGGCTTTCTACCTTGGGGACGAAAGACGCCAGGGTGGCTTGGAGAGGGCGTCCTTGTTTGGCCGCTCGTCTCCCTAGGGTGCGCAGGCGGCGAAGAGGTGCTTTGGCGTGCGCTCTTAGCCGCCAGGCTTTGCCAGGTCAATGTCGAGCGGGGCCTTGCCGTCGATCTCGCGGACGATCTTGCTGTTCTCCGCCCGGAAAGCGCCCCGCAACTGGTCATCTTGCGGGCTGGGGTCCAGATGTTCGATGCCGATCCGGTACCGGCCAGGCGGCACGTCTTCGATCCTGAAGCTGCCGTCCGGCTCACAGCGGCCCACGTACGTCGTGTAGTCCTGGTCCGGACCGACATCGGGCATCAGCGTGATCTGCACTACACCTGTCTTGCTCAGCGGCAGCGGCTTGCCGCCGCGCAGGATGTGGCCGGTAACCGTGACGTTCTTCGGGCCGCCGCAGCCCATGGCCCCCCAGGCCAACAGCAACCCCCAGGCCAACCATGCCGCCCACGTGCGTGATCGCATTGTGTGCTTTCGTGGATGAATAGACGAATAGACGAAAAAGATGCCACAAGCGCTAGTATATCCCGCACGGGCTGTGCGGGGGCGTCGGACGATCGGTCAGCCTCCCTGACCAGCCTTCGTCTTTTGTTTGCCTTTCGCCTTAGCCTTGCTCGCCGGGGCGTCGGACGGCATGGGATCGAAGCCGAGTATCTGCCCCAGGTTGGTCACGAGGCGTGACACGTATTCATCGAACCGCTGATCGGGGGAGGGGCCGTGCTGCGCCATGGTGCGAAGCAGGGGGACGAGCGGTCGCGCCTGTTCACCCAGTGCCTCGATCGCCCACAGGGCCGACATCGAGACGAACACGCCGTTTTTCTCGGGCGGGGCCAGCTCCCCAAGCAGCTTCAGCACGCGCGGCAAGTCCTCGCGGGGGCCGAACCGCCCCAGGGCCTCGGCCGCCACGATTCGCACATACGGCGAGGGGTCGTCCAAGGCGGTCGACAGTTCGGTCCGCGTGGCCAGGACGGTCTCCTTTCCCCGCATCAGCAGTCCCAGCACTGCCCAGTAGCGGACCGCACTGTCTGGATCGCCAAGCGCGGCGACCAGCTCGGGCGTGGCGGCCTCGTCCAGGGAGGAGGCTCGCTCGGCGGTGGTGAGAATCCGCGTCAGCGGATAACGGAGTTCGTCGCGGGCCATGTCGTACGGCGAGCCGCCGGCCGCTCGGGCGTGCATCTCCCCTTCCGGCAAGAAGCCCACGTCGCGGGTCGCCAGCAGGTGGTCCCGCAGCACGCCTCGCAGCCGCCGCAGCACCTGCTGATGGTCGGGCGAGCTGGCCAGGTTGCGGACTTCATCCGGATCGGTCGTAAGGTCGTAAAGCTCTTCCGGGGCTTTCGGCACGCGCCAGAAGATCGACTGCGCCTCGTTGGTCCTGCCCTCGTCGAACCATTGGCGCCAGATGCGCGTGGTGGGCGTCTCGAACTGGTAGCTGACATGCTGCCCCTGCGACAGGTGCGGCATGAAATTCCGCAAGTACACGTAGCGCCCGTCGGTGACAGAACGCACCAGGTCGTTCCGTTCGTCCATCCGGCCCCGCGACCCGAAGAGGTATTCCCGGGGCGGCTCCTGGTACGGGCCGGCGAAGGCCCGCCCTTGCATCCACTTTGGCGGCCGGATGCCTGCCAGGCTCAGCACGGTCGGAGCCAGATCGACGAAATGCACCAGTTGGTCGCTGGCGGTGCCAGGGGCGTACTCGCGTGGCGCCAGATGCAGCCATTTCTCGGGAAAGTACACCACCAGCGGCACGTGCAGCCCACTGTTGGAGGGCCAGCGCTTGTTCCGCGGCATTCCGCTGCCATGGTCGGCGTAATAGAAGACAATCGTCTCTTCCGTCAGCCCTGCTTCGGCTAGCTCGGCCAGTCGCCGGCCGGCATCGGCGTCGGCCTCGCTGACTTTGTCGTAATACTGCGCCCAGTCCTGGCGAACCTCCGGCGTGTCCGGGTGGTAGGCTGGCACGCGGACTCGCTGCGGGTCGGTGATGGCCTGATGTGGCCGGGTGCGAATCTGGCTTTCGTGGCTTTTGGTCGAGTTGAAAATGGCGAAAAAGGGCTGGCCTGGCCGGCGGTTCTTCCAGTGCGCCTGTGGCGACGAGTCATCCCACACCTGTCCCGGCTTGACCAGGTTGTAATCTTCCTTGGAGTTGTTCGTGCAGTAGTAGCCGGCCTCGCGGAGAAACTGAGGGTACATCTTGGTGCCGGCGGGCGTCGGCACCATCGACCGCATATGTTCGCCCCCCAGGCTGGCCGGGTACATGCCGGAAATGATGGCCGTCCGGGCTGGGGCGCAGACGGGGCAGACCGACCAGGCACGGAGGAACCGCATCCCGCGGGCCGCCAGAGCGTCCACATTCGGCGTGCGGGCCAGCGCGTCGCCATAGCAGCCCAGGTGCGGGCCGTGGTCCTCGCTCGTGAGCCACAAGATGTTGGGCCGCTCGGGCGTCTGCGCCATGGCCACCGGCGCCCAAGCAGCACCAGCCAGCGCGAGTAGCGCGCCCAGGCAGGACTTCCAGCACGTCATTGCATCAAGGCTCCGTTAGGTTGGGGGCCCACAGACCGGTGAGAATTCGCGGCGTTTCGCCCGAGGCAGGGAAGGTGCCCTTGACCGCTTCCCGAAGCTGGGCGGAAAGCTGGGCCACGGTCGCCGCGTGCTCGGGACGGTTGGCCAGATTCGTCAGTTCCTTGGGGTCGTTCCCATGATCGTACAGCTCGCGTCCCTGGCGTCCCTCATCCCACTCGGTATAGCGCCAGCGGGGCGTCCGCAGGCTGTAGCCGAAGAACCGGCGGCCGGCAGAACCGACATCGGGGGTGATCGTGGCCCGCATCGCCCCGCCGCCGCGGGTCACCTGGGTCAGTGCCCAGCCGCGTCCCTGCACGGAGGGGTCTTTGAGCATCGGCACCAGGCTTTGTCCCTGCAAGTTGGCCGGCGGCGGCACGCGGCACAGCTCCGCCAGCGTGGGATACAGATCGAGCTGGCTCACCGGGGCCTCTGCGACAGAACCCGGCTTCGTCACGCCCGGAGCCACGATGAGCAGCGGCACGCGGGCGCTCTCCTCGAATAGGCTCATCTTCTGCCACAGTCCGTGCTCTCCGACGTGGTAGCCGTGGTCGCTGGTGAAGACGATGATCGTATTGTCGGCCAGTCCCAGCCGTTCCAGGGCCGCCACGACCCGCCCCACCTGGGCATCCATGAAGCTGATGCTCGCGTAGTAGGCCTGCAGGGCCTGCCGGCGCAGGTCGTCCGTCAGCTTGTCCTGCTCCCGTTTGTAACTGGCCAGGCCGGCCGGCGGGATGTCCTCCTGGTCCTCTTTGACTCCCTGAACCACCGGCATCTCGCGCTCGGGATATAGGGCGAAATACGACTGCGGGGCGACATAGGGCGTGTGCGGCCGGAAGAAGCCGACTGCGAGGAAGAACGGCCGCTCGCGATGGCGGGCGCAGCGCTCGAGAATCCACTCAGCCGCCTCCGCGTTCAGCCCGTCGGTGTGGTGCTCATCGCTTTTGGGCGAGGCGTACCAGGAGAGCGTTCCGCCGAACTGCCCCGGAGTTTCCCGGCCCATCGCTTCGGACGATCGCGCAGCCCCCCCACCGCCCCGGCAGCACGCCAGATTGCGTCCGTTGCATCCTCCACGCCTGGGCGATGATCCTCCCAGCGAGAGCCATTGTGGTGCGGCCCACCCCTCCTCGAGCGGATTGCCGGCTCCACGGTGTTGGCATGCCGGCGTTACCCGCCACTCTCCCACGCCTCGACGCGCCGCTCTCACGCACCATGCTTACCGAGCCCGTGCACGCGCCCTCTTCACGGGGGGCCTGTACGCAGCATCTTCACTCGCCGCCTGTACACGCTGCGCCTTATGCGAAGCCCCACTGCGTCCCGCTGCCGTCTGGCTGCCTCGAATTGACCTCGCTGGTGCGCCCGCCACTAATACTAGACGGATACACTCAACACCGCCCACGTTGCTGCTGGCATTTCGCCCCTCGCTCGTTCTGCTTTGTACTCAATACGATCTACACACACTCTGCTGTTGTGCTCATGCCTCTTACCCGCGACCAGCTTGCCGAACGCTACCTCGAACAACTTCCCTACACGCCCTATCCCTTGCAAGAAGAGGCGATTCTAGCCTGGTTTACCAGCGAGCAGGGCGTGCTGGTGTGCGCGCCCACGGGCACGGGCAAGACGCTCATTGCCGAGGCGGCGCTGTTCGAGGCCCTGCACCAGGGAAGCGTGGCCTACTACACCACGCCGCTCGTGGCACTTACCGAGCAGAAGTTTGCAGAGATGCAAGCGGCGGCGCAGCGCTGGGGCTTTGCTGCCGAAGAGGTGGGCCTGGTCACCGGCAACCGCCGCGTGAATCCCCAGGCGCGGATCCTCGTGGTGGTGGCCGAGATCTTGCTCAACCGCCTGCTGCATTCCGCGGCCTTCGACTTCAGCCAGGTCTCCGCCGTGGTGATGGACGAATTCCACAGCTTTGCAGACCCTGAACGCGGCATCGTCTGGGAGTTCGCCCTTGGGCTGCTGCCTGCGCACGTGCGGCTGCTGTTGCTTTCGGCCACTGTGGGCAATGCGCGCGAGTTCGTGGCCTGGCTCGGCCGCTGCCATCATCGCAAGCTCGAGCTGGTCGAGGGCACCGAGCGCCGCGTGCCGCTGGCCTATCAGTGGGTGCCGGACGAACTGCTGGCAGATCAGCTTGTGCGCATGGCCCGTGGCACGCCAGAAGAACGCCTCACGCCCGCACTGGTTTTCGCCTTTAACCGAGAAGAGTGCTGGACCGTGGCCGAGCAGCTCAAGGCCAGCGTGCCTGAGAGCGAGGTCAAGGTCGAGGACCTCACGCTGACCTCGCCCGAGGGACAGCCGGTGCCGGTCAAGCGGCTCACGCTCACCAGCCCCAAGCAGTTGTTCTACAGTCGGGCCGTGGGCCGCGAGGAAGAAATGCCCGGCACGCTGCTGATCTACAGCCACCCGGTGGGCAACGACACGGCGCTCCTGGTCTGGCGATACCCGAGCGGGCTCAAGGCGGCCGCGGAACTGGTCCGGGAGACGGAGTTGGTCTCGGGGACCCTGACCGTGGTGCCGGCCGAGGC
>Ga0101944_10005346_pt1 | contig 14704 bp, 12 predicted proteins | sample DewCreD2012metaG_FD_75245 | JGI IMG/M metagenome (GOLD analysis project Ga0101944, IMG submission 75245) | Hot spring sediment bacterial and archeal communities from British Columbia, Canada, to study Microbial Dark Matter (Phase II) - Dewar... ... | reverse complement strand
TGATCTGCGGGGCGAGGAGGAGCGCGTCGGCGTATTTGTGTGCCATTGCGGTATCAATATCGGCGGTGTTGTGCGGGTGCCCGAGGTGGTCGAGTTTGCCCGCACCCTGCCTGGCGTAGTTTATGCCGAGCACAACCTCTACACCTGCTCACAGGACACGCAGGCGAGGATCCGGGAGAAGATCGAGGAGTACGGCCTCAATCGCATCGTGGTCGCTTCGTGCACGCCGCGCACCCATGAGCCGCTCTTCCAGGAGACCCTCTGCGAAGCGGGCATCAATAAATATCTCTTTGAAATGGCCAATATCCGCGACCAGTGTTCATGGGTGCATGCCACGTTTCCGGAAAAAGCAACGGAAAAAGCCAAAGACCTGGTGCGCATGGCAGTTGCCCGCGCCCGCGAGCTTGAGCCGCTTCCGGAGAAATCCTTTGAGGTTGTGCAAAACGCTCTGGTGATCGGCGGTGGCGTGTCCGGGATGACATCTGCGCTGTCGCTGGCCCGCCAGGGATTTGATGTCTATCTGGTTGAGCGGGAAAAGGAATTGGGTGGCATGGCGCGAAAACTTCATTATACGCTGAGCACCTCTGATGTGCAGCACGAGCTCAGGCGCCTTATTGAACAGGTGGAACGCACGGCAAAAATCCAAATTTTCCGGGATGCGGAAGTTGTGGGTTTTGCCGGCCATGTGGGCAGCTTCACGACCACGATCGCGATCAATGGTTCAACTCGGGAGATCAAACACGGTGCGGTCATTGTCGCAACTGGCGGTTCTGAATATAAACCCACCGAATATCTTTACGGACAGCAGCACCAGGTGCTCACGCAACTTGAGCTGGAGGAAAAAATTGCCGCAGGAAACCTTAACGTTCGTTCAGTGCAGCAGGTGGTAATGGTGCAATGTGTAGGCTCCCGCGAAGAAGGGCATATGTACTGTTGCCGCATCGGCTGTATTGAAGCCGTAAAAAACGCTCTGAAATTGAAAAGTCTCAACCCGGACATAGCCATAACCATACTGTATCGCGATATCAGGACGTATGCCTTCAGCGAACTGTATTATCGCCAAGCGCGCGAGCAGGGGGTGCTCTTCGTGCGCTACGATGCTGATAAAAAGCCGCAGGTGACGGAGGAAAACGGACGCCTGCTGGTGCGTGTGTTCGACGCGGCGCTGGGTTCGGATATCACGCTGCAGCCCGATTATCTGGTATTGACTGCATCGGTGAGGCCGCATCCATTAAGCGAAGAGCTTGCTACCCGTCTTAAGGTGCCGCTCAACAGCGAAGGTTTTTTCCTGGAGGCGCACATGAAACTGCGGCCTCTTGATTTTGCCAATGACGGTATGTATCTGTGCGGGCTTGCGCACAACCCAAAACTGCTGAGCGAATCAATTTCGCAGGCCCGGGGCGCTGCGGCACGGGCGGCGACTATTTTATCCCAGCGCGAGATGCTCATCAGCGGCATAATCTCCGTCGTTGATCAGGAGCGCTGTGTGGCATGCCTCACCTGCGTGCGGGAATGTCCGTATGATGTTCCGGTTATTTCTGAAGAAGGGGTGGCATATATTGAACCGGCAGCATGCCAAGGGTGCGGCATGTGTGCCAGCGTCTGTCCCCGCCGGGCAATTGAACTGCAGCACTATAAGGATGGACAAATAGTTGCGAAATGTTTGGCGGTAAAAGACGAGGCCGCCTGACAGGCTGTTGAAATAGTTCATGCCGATAATGAGGTTGAGAGATGGAATCCTATGATCCTAAAATTGTAGCATTCTGCTGCACCTTTTGCGCCTATTCAGCCGCCGATCTTGCCGGCTCCATGCGGCTGGAATATTCTCCCGCAGTGCGCATCATTAAATTGTATTGTACCGGCAAGCTGGATATTTTATTGCTGCTCAAGGCCTTTGAGGGAGGCGCAGATGCAGTATTTGTCGCCGGTTGACTGGAAGGCGAATGTCATTTCCTGGAAGGAAATCTCAGAGCCCGAAAGAAAGTTGAATATACGAAAAAACTGCTCAAGGAAATCGGCCTTGAGCCGGAGCGCTTGGAGATGTTTAATATGAGCGCGGCTGAAGCCCCCAAATTTGCACAGGTCGCCGATGAAATGACCAAACGGGCGCTGGAACTGGGTCCCAGCCCGTTGAAACGGTCCGACAAAAAAGCGCAGGCAGCCTGAATGCAGGGGCTGATCATTGATGGCTGAGGTCAACAGGGTATCAAGGAGACGAGATCATGATAGTTGCCCAACGCAAAGGCATTGACGAGATAAAAAAGATGGTGGCGCCGTATTCAAAAATCCTGGTTGCCGGCTGTGGCACCTGCGTGGCGGTATGCATGGCGGGCGGCGAGCGCGAGGTCAGCATTCTTGCCAGCATGCTGCGCATGGCATTTAAGCTTGATCCCGGAAAAGAAATTGAGGTAGGCGAAATAACCATGGAACGCCAGTGCGACCGCGAGTTTATCGAGCCGTTTGACAAGAAGCTGCGCGAATACGAGGCAGTGATTTCCACTGCCTGCGGCATCGGGATTCAATTCCTGGCCGAATTCCTGGGTGACCGCCCGGTATTTCCCGGCGTGAACACAAAATTTCTGGGCTCAAACGAAGGGGAGGGCACCTGGTTTGAGCGCTGCCGGGCATGCGGCGATTGCGTGCTGGGCGAAACCGGCGGCATCTGCCCCATTACCATCTGTGCCAAAAATCTGCTGAACGGACCCTGCGGCGGCACCAACAAGGGCAAGTGCGAGGTTGACGCAGACAAGGATTGCGCCTGGACGCTTATTTACCGGCGGTTGGAAAAGCTGGGCGGACTTGACAACATTCGGAAAATATTTCCGCCCAAAAATTTTCATGTGCAAACCCATCCCGGCCGGCTTGTTCACGAAGCATATCAGAAAGAGGAAAAGAAATGAGCGAGGCAAGTAGACTACAGCAGGCATTTGCAGCAGGCAAGTTTGTGGTATCCGGTGAGATTGGTCCCCCCAAGGGGACGCACATTGAGGAAATGCTGCACCATATTGATGCGCTCAAAGATAAAGTGGATGCGCTGAACGTTACCGACAATCAGAGTTCGGTGATGCGCATTTCATCACTGGGCGTCTGTCAGCTTATAAAAGAAAAAAACGGCGAACCGATTCTGCAGATGACCTGCCGAGATCGCAACCGCCTGGCATTGCAGTCGGATCTTCTCAGCGCCAGCGTGCTGGGCATAAAAAATGTGTTATGTTTAACCGGCGATTACATTACCATCGGCGATCACAAGGAGGCAAAACCGGTATTTGACATTGATTCAGTGCAGCTCATCCAAACAATCCGGCAGTTGGAGCAGGGCAGGGATCTTGCGGGCAATGAACTGCAGGGCGCTCCAAAATTTTTTGTGGGAGCGGTGGTCACGCCTGAGGCGGACCCCATTGAACCGCAACTGCTCAAATTTGAAAAGAAGGTAAAGGCCGGGGCGGATTTTTTTCAAACGCAGGCTATTTATGATATAGAGAATTTTAAGAAGTTTATGCGCTATGCGCGGCAGTTCAACACCAAGATCATGGCCGGCATTGTGCTGCTGGTTTCCGCAGGTATGGCGCGCTACATGAATCAGAATGTGCCGGGAATTTTCGTACCGCAGGAGCTCATTGATGAAATGGCGAGCGCGCCGAAAGGCAAAGCCCTGGAGAAAGGCATCGAAATAGCAGGACGCATGATTCGCCAGCTCAAAGATGAGAAAATCTGCGACGGCGTTCACATTATGGCCATAGGCAGGGAGGGCGTTATCCCCGATATTTTAAGCGCCGCAGGTCTCAACGGCGCAGGATAACGCCGTAAAAAGTTATGCACAGAAGCCATCATCAGTTGTTTTGATGATGGCTTCTGTGCATAGGGCTTCATCATCGGCAGGCAGTTAACAATATACGCCCGCTCGTAATAAATGTGGACAAATAATTCAGGGTTATCGTTATTAAGCATCCGCATTATTTTTGTTATGCAAAATGCTTCGCAAAATTTTGCGAAAGAACCAAGATATCTTGTGCCGCCCAGAAAAAAATATTTTTAAAATATATTCCTTAACTCACAGGAATAAGGTAAAAAAAGCCAATGAAGAACCGTTCAGTACTCATAACCGGCGCCTCCTCCGGCATTGGCAGAGCCTGCGCCGTGCATTTATGCCGGCTCGGCTTTCGGATTTTCGCCGGGGTCCGCAGCGTACGGGATGCTGATTCCCTGCATGGAGAAACAACCGGAAACATAATCCCGGTAATGCTTGATGTAACAGATACCGGCTCCATTGCCTCTGCGGTCGAAAGAGTGGCAGAGACAACCGGCGGCGCACTGTACGGGCTTATTAACAATGCCGGGGTAGGCTTGGGCGGCCCCCTGGAACTGCTTCCGGCCGACAAAATCAGCAACCTGCTGATGGTAAATGTTTTTGGTGCTGCGGCAGTGACTCAGGCATTTCTGCCGCTCATCAGAAACAATCGGGGCGGGCGCATTATCATGATTAGCTCCATTTCAGGGCGCATCGCGGTGCCGGGATTAAGCGTATATGCTGCCTCTAAATTCGCAATAGAAGCGCTTGGCGATGCGTTGCGCGTGGAATTGAAGCCGTTGAACATTGCCGTTGTTCTGATAGAACCGGGCAATGTCGCAACTCCTATCTGGGAAAAAGGCATTGCACATCACGCGACGGTGATGGCGCAGGCAGATGCAGCGGTAAAAAACCTGTATGCCGATCTCATACGGGCGCTCAACAGGACGGCCGAAAATCCGCACGGCATTGCGCCACAACGTGTAGCGGAGGTGATTGAACATGCGCTCATCGTTGCGCGGCCGCGCAGCCGTTATCTGGTGGGGAAAAACATGGGGGCGATGCGGCTGTTGAGCCGGATGCCTGACAGCATCCGTGACTGGATTTTACTGCGCCATTTTAAATAAAGCTGATGGCTGAGAGCTTATACATCTCATTCTCTCTACGTCCTTGATGCGCTGTGCGGTAATATTTTTTTATTTACAGTCATGAAAGGAGGCACATCATGAAACTTTTGGCCGTTATCGGAAGTCCGCGGAAGGGAGGCAACACCGAGCTCCTGGTTGACAAGGTTATCGAAGGATGCAAAAGCCGGACAGCGGCAGATGTTGAAAAAGTCGTGCTCATTGATAGAAACATTCAGTTTTGCACGGGTTGTTTAACCTGCACCTTCCCCCCGCCCGGGACAGGAACATGCATCCTCAGGGATGACATGGATGAGTTGCTGGAGCATATTCAGGCATGCGATGCGCTTATATTCGGCACGCCAAACCACATGCGCACCGTTACCGCGCCGATGCTGAACTTTCTTGCCCGGATGCTGCCGCTGCTGCGCTATGAAATCGAGTATGACGCCGGGGGAAACATGGTTGGCGCTGCCGGGGTATCAAAGATTCAGGACAAAAAGGCAGCTATAGTCATTAGCCAGGGAGACCCGTTTTTTTCGTCACCTCTGGTGCATATGGTGCTTGAACGGAATCTGCGGGATTTCCGGCTGAAGCTGGTGGGCGATATCATAAGCATGGGCAATTTGCAAAAGCAGGATGTTGCGGCAAAGGCTGAAGACCTGCAGCGAGCGTTTGATCTGGGAGCAAAACTCGCAACGTGGAGCGGATTTTAATAGGTGTAAAATTATCACCCGGTCGAGAAAACGGCGCTGCGCGCTGTGTCTCCTGTTGCCTTCTCTTGACATAGGGCGGTGTGTTTTTATATAGTCATATAGTCAGGCATATCCGTTGCCGTTATTAAAAACAGATGGGAGGCAAACATGAAAAAGGCACTAAAAATTATTGGTATTATAGTATTAGTCATTATCATTGCCGGGGGGATATTTATCATGACCTACCAGCCAAAAAAGTATTCAGACTTTGATGTCTATGCGGCCATGCGCAATTTCACCATTTCGGTGATGGAGGAGTACAAGGCAGACGAGCGGCCCATAAGCACTGAGTTTAAAGATTTTTCCATCCCCCTGGCATTTCCCTACAGCAAACTTTTTGGCGGAAGTGCGATGGGCATCCCCCTGGTGTCATTTGAGAGCGATCGGATAGCCGCAGCTTCCATCAGCCAGTTTGAGATCCCCCCGAAATCCGGATATCGGCGTGACTTCACTTTTAATCTCCGCCCGCGCTATGAATTCAAGGCGCCCATATTGCATATTGATTTCATGAAACCGTCCCCGGGTGTGCCCGGCCTCTGCACCATGGATTTTTTTAATGTGGATGCTGACAATATCAAAATAGAAGCCTTCTTTGGCAGGGAACTGGATCAGGTGCAGAAGGCGGTGGCGATGGTTGAGAAATATCAGCGCACGGTGGAAGAAGGCAGGGGAAAGATAACCCGGTACCTTGATCCTTACAAGAGCCCCTACCGCATGGAGCTGAAAGAGCCTGAAACGGGCGATGAAACTATCCGCAAAGAGTATTACGAAACTGTTGCAGCCGCATACAGATTGGTGCTGCCTGCCTACCTGAAAAGCCTCTCCAGACTCCAGCCTGATTCAAAATATGCGAAGCAGCACGAGGAAAAGACCCGCGAGTTTGTCAAGGCCCTGCATGACCAGGATTTTGCCGTCAACATGGGCAAGAAGATCTTCGGCGAACATTTTAAAAAGTACTGGATGGACGGGTTTTGGGATGTGCAGCTTTAAGAAAAATGATTAATGGATTTGTATATCCGGCGGTTTTCACAGCTTGCCTGAATGGCATTTTTTCATGGCTCTCGTTTTAGTTCCTGAGGCTGATTAAATTGTTGGAGGTTTTCATCGTGTCGGATTGAACCGGTGCCGTCTCAGTTTTTCAGCACCTTTCCCTCTAATTGTTCTGCCAGTTCTGCAAGGTCAAGCTCGTGTAACTTTTTTTCTTTGAAAAAGCCGGTTTCAACATCCCACCCGCGCAGTTCATAATATTCATTTTTCATTTGCTCAAAGCCATCCCGATTGAGCGCTTTCCCCTTAACTGAAATAACGCTATCTCCCGTCCCCGGAAGGTAAAGATCAGGATTGAACATGCCAAATGCGTCATGCACCGGCTCCTCCCGGGCAATAAACTGGCTTTCCGGCAGATAATCATCTTCCCTGCCGTTTCTGCCTTCCCTCAGCCGGATGGCGCGGCACAAGTTGAAAATTCGCTCCCCTGCCTGATTAAGGGCTGCCTCGTCCCTCTCATGACCGGTAACCGCTGAAAAAAGGCGGCTTTCCAGCGTCGGGTCTCCCACATGATCTTCTGTGCGTGCATCATCATAGAGGGGGAAGGCAAAGTCGCAGAGTATGAGCGAATCTTTGGCGTGCTGCCGGTTCTGTATTTTTACAGCAGCCCGCGCTTTGCCTGCATAGGTTGAAAAGTCTGCTGCGTCCGCGCTGCCCCAGAAGCGTGCTGCAATTTTTCTAAGCACATCAGTTGATACATATGAGAACGAACCCTGTGTGGTGTGCCACAAAGCCCATTTAATCAACGGCCCGCAGATTTCATGCAGCTCGGCCACCGATGGCCGCGGCTCGGTTGCAAAAATGAGGGCCGATGGCGAAAATATCTTTGGCCCGTAGGCAATGCCCCGGCCGGTTTGGGTAAAATGATCCAGCGCCAGCTTTTTTGCGCCGGCACCAATGGTGTCCGCCGCCCGCATTACACCCTCGGCAAGAATGGCGCCGATGCCTTCCCGATATGAAATCTTCTTTACCAGTACTTCAATAAATGCAGCGCTGCCAGCATCCTGCAGCGGAAGTTCTGTGTCTTTTGCGGTCATAGCGCCGTTCTCAACACAGTGCTCCAACCAGGTGAGTATTCCCGGCAGCTCCATGGTGCACAGCGAATATTCATTGGCCAGTGAGGTCGCCCGAAATGACGCCTCGGTAAGATCTCCGTTCACCTTTTTATCCCATAAAGAATAGAAAAAAGCGGACTGGCATTTTCTGATGCCCTCCTCGCCCGAAGTAGTCCGATACAGCGAGCGCCAGCACCCGCTCGGGCATCCATGGCAGCGCACCGCCTTCACCACTGCTGCTTCAGGAACCGGGGCGGGATTGCCGTAAAGATTGAAGTAGCCCTCTCCGGTCATGCTTTGTATCTGCCGCCTCATCACTTGGATGGCATCAGCATCTGCTACCGGCACTCTGCTGCTGCCCCGAACTGCTATGGCTTTAACATTTTTTGCGCCCATCACCGCGCCAAATCCTGCCGCGCCGCTGCCACCGGCATCAGTGGCAACCGTTGCCAATCTCACCCGATGCTCGCCCGCAGGACCGGTGGTAACTATTCTGAATCCGCCGCCCAATTCATTCTGCAGTGCTGACATGGTTTTCTGTGTGGTCAATCCCCATAGATGGCCCGCATCTTTTATGGTAACCTTGTTGTTGTCAATGCACAGATAGACCCTACTGCTGGCTTTTCCGTGAATGATGATGCCGTCATAGCCGGCCTGTTTTATGGCGGCGCCAACAAAGCCGCCCAGGTTAGCACATGCAAAGTTTTCCGGATACAGGGAGGGCGACTTTCCGCACATGATCCAGCGCGAAGCGCTGGGAGCCGGGGTGGCGGCAAGCGGGCCGGTCATTATAATAAGCGGGCTGTCTGGATGAAACGCATCCCGCTGCGGCGCAAGCTTATCCCAGTAAATTTTAGCCCCCAGGCCTTTTCCGCCTATGAACCGCAGCGCATAATCGCGTGTGCTCCATTCTGTAAAAGTTCTTACGGTTAAATCAATATGCAGTAACTTCCCTGTCCATCCGTAGAGTTTATCCATGGCGCGCTTTTTCCTTTGAAAAATTAGGATGATGCAGTGGCCTGAAGGCCGATAGCTGGCGGCTTTTTAATTTTTATCATCGCTTGTTGTTGACGGCGAAACTGCTGCCCGTCTCTGACGGGCTGTTATTATTAAATAAAGATGCCCGCACAAACTATCTTGAAAAAATGTTTCTTAGAGCATATAGAAGTATAACAGAACCAGTAAATAAATTTCATGATTTATAAGTAAGGGAAAAATCTTTTCAGAAAGGAGAAATAAAATGACTGTCAGAGGCAATTTAATAATCGGGTTTTGCATTGTAGTGCTGCTGTTCCTGCCACAGTTTCTCTGCGCCCAATCAATCAATCCTCAAAACTGGTCCCCTACCTGGATAGCGCCTGCCTGGGAGCGGCCTGAGAACATGACCGCTGATGGGGACATCAGTGTTCCGGGTGATGTAAGTCTCTCGCAATACATAGAGCCAGCAACCTGCGCGGGGTGCCATCCTGCAATTTTCAATCAGTGGCAGGGGGGTATGCACTCCTCTGCATTACAGGATCCGGTTTTTCAGGCAGCAAGCAAGGCATTTCTGGCTGCGGCTTTGCAAACAAATAATCAGGGATATATTGAGGAAGCCCAGAGCTGCACCAGGTGCCACACGCCGGTCGGGCACCTTTCAAAAATTGTGGAAACCACTTCAAGCGATTACGCCAATTTCCCAGCCGATGATTTGCGGTCGGGGATTTTTTGCGATTTTTGTCACACGGTTAAATCTTCTGCCGGCATCGGTAATGCGCCGTTTAAAGTTGATCCGAGTGAAGGCGCGCAAAATCCTGGAACCAAGCGCGGTCCGCGCAGCGACTCCCCGGCAACTGGATTTCACGCCACCGTGTTCTCGCCGCTGCATACCCGCTCCGAAATGTGCGGCATGTGCCATGATGTTACCCACACGCTTAACGGGATGCCCATTGAGCGAACCTACACCGAATGGCGGGAAGGCCCGTATAATACCGGCGACCCTCGCACAACAGTCTATTGCCAGGACTGCCATATGCGCCAAAAACCCGGCATACCGGCAACCGGATCCACAGAGCGCCCAGACAACCCGGGAAAATCATGCGTCTTCGGACCAGAGCGCCCGCACATTTTTACCCACTATATTGTCGGCGGCAATGCGGTAATACCGGCAAATGAAACGACTAAACAGCTTGCCATTGAGCGGTTGCAGAATTGCGCGGAATTGGAAATTGTTGTTCCCGAAAAAATCCAGCTTTTTAAGGCAAACAGCTTTCAGGTCATCGTGAAGAATACCGGCGCGGGCCACTACCTTCCAACCGGATTGAGCGAAGCGCGGGAAATGTGGCTCCACGTGAAAGTGGAAAATTCCCGCGGTGTGAAGCTCTTTGAATCAGGAGCGGTTGACAGCAGCGGCGCCGTTGACCCAGCTGCCCGGATTTTCAATATTGTGCTCGCTGACAAGGAGGGGAATCATACGATTAATGTCGCTCTCGCAGACCGCATTGTATCAGACACCCGCATCCCTCCAAAAGGTCAGGCTGTTGAAACCTATACGCTGATAGGATCCTTTAAAACGCTTCGGGGCGCCACCATTAGCGCAACCCTCAAATATCGCAGCGCGCCGCAAGCGGTTATAAACAATCTGCTGGGCGCCTCAGCGCCGGTGTTGCCGATTATTGACATGGCAACAGCCACCAAAAAAATAGGAGGCTGAAAGTTTTACCGCCCTTTCTTTTATTTCCATCGCGGGCAGGCGATGAGCGCGGCAACGAACGCCAGCCACGACAATCCCTCGTTGCGCAGCTCCGAGAGCTGCACAGGGGTAATGCCGTCCGCCGCCATGCCGAAAAGCCGCACGCCCACCACGCAGGCGTTGAAAATCACCACCACCCACAGGCAACTGCGCAGGTGTGAAGGCCGCGCCAACCCGTAGGCAGCGAACAACGCCATTCCCAGAAACAGTGCGCCCGGGCCTGCGCGCAAGAAATTGATAGACTCCGGGACACCTGTTGCACTGATGCCAAAGCCGGCGATGTGATCCAGGGGCTCTACGATGTAGAGATACGCCAAAAATGCAAAGATCAGCAGCGCGTACAGCATAATGATCCGCGCGAACCAAAGTCTGGCGCTATGCATGGGACCTCCTTTTAACTGTGTTGAGCAATTACCCGCAGAGAGAACCGCAAAAATCCTCTGTGGACTGCGGCAAGCTCGCGACGTGCAGGGGCTGCGTCAAGATGCAGGCAGGGTCACTCCGGGCACCCGCAGCCGCCTTCCTTGTTTTCCCAGGCGTGGTCTATGAGACCATGGCTGCTCTGTATATCATTGGCCAGCATCTGCTCCTGAAGACGAATCTGTTCGCGGGTCGTGATAATATATTTTTTTTCGTCATGCCGGTGCGGGGCGAGTTTGTGCAAGGCGTCTTCATCGTATTTCATGAAATTCTGGCCTGCGCGCTGGGCAGTGTAGCGCCTGAATCCGAGCTGCGCCAGCACATCAACGCCGAGCCGCACCGATGCGTCCAGACATTCGCGATAGACGCGGGATGCGCCGAGCTCCATCAGCTCAAAGGTTTCCAAATTGTTGCGGGCGCGCACCAGAACAGTCAGGTTTGGGAAATGTTTACGCACGGTGGCGACCAGCGAGCAGTTGGTTGCCGCGGTGTCAATGGCGACAATCAGTATTGACGCTTCCGCAGCTCCGGCTGAATGCAAAATGTCAAGACGGGTGGCGTCGCCGTAAAAAACGCGGAAGCCCATTTTCCTCAGCAAATCCACCCGATCCGAATTATTGTCCAGAATCGTCGCCTCAATGCCGTTTGCCCGCAGAAACCTGCCCACGGTGCTGCCAAAGGTGCTGAAGCCGGCAATAATGACTTTGTTCTGCACGTCAATGATATCTGCGGGCTGTTCCGCCTGCTCGCGAGTGCCGAAACGGGGCAGAATCAGACGTTCATTTATCAGCATCAAAACGGGTGTTGCCGTCATGCTCAGCGCCGTAACCGCCATCATGGTGTCAAACCACTGGCCGGAGAGTATATCAAGGGTGCCCATGAAGGCGAACAGCACGAACGCAAACTCGCCGACCTGGGACAGGGCGACAGTGAAGATGCAATTCTGGTCAAAGCTCAGCCGGAACAACCTTCCCGCCGCTGCCAATACCAGCGCCTTCGCCACCACCAGCGCAGCCACCAGGGCGAACACCGGCAGCGGGTCGTCGGTTATGAGTTTGAAATTAATAGATGCGCCCACGGCTATGAAAAAGAGCCCGAGCAGCAGGCCTTTGAACGGCTCTATATCGCTTTGAAGTTCGTGGCGGAATTCCGAATTTGCCAGAACCACACCGGCCAGAAACGCGCCCAGCGCCGGGCTCAAACCCACCAACTTCATCAGACAGGCAATACCAAATATGATGAGCAGCGATGCCGCAACGCACACTTCGCGCAATTCCGCCCCGGCAATAATGCGCAGAAACGGCGCGATAACATAGCGGCCTGCGGCGATGACCGCCAGCAGCGCGCACAACACCGAGCTGGTCTGCAGCCAGCCCGGCAGATGTGAGAGCATACCGTCATGCCCGCTGGCTACGCTCGTGCCTGTCTTAAGGGTGAGAAACGGCAACAACGCAAGAATTGGAATGACTGCAATATCCTGAAACAGCAGCACCGCAATGGCGCTGCGGCCCGATTCGGCAGTGCTCAGCCCTTTTTCCCGCAGCGTTTGCAGCACGATCGCCGTTGAGGACATGGCCAGGGCAAGTCCTGCGGCAAGCGCCGCCTGCCAGGTAAATCCGATCATGAGCAACCCGCTTCCTACCAGCAGCGCTGTGGCCGCCAACTGCAGACTGCCCATGCCAAGAATGCGGCCGCGCAGATTCCAGAAGTGCGCCGGCTCCAGCTCCAGGCCGATGAGAAACAGCATCATGACCACGCCAAATTCGGCAAAGTGCATGATGTCCTGTCCTTCTTTGCCGATAAACCCGAACGCAAACGGGCCGATCAGCATTCCGGCGAGCAGGTATCCCAGCACTGAGCCCATGCCCAGCTTCTTTGCCACCGGGACGCAGACCACGGCTGCAGCCAGATACATAAACGCCTGATACAGAAACCCGTTGGTCATAGTGCCTCCTGATTGTGCTGCGCGGTAGCCCACACATCCAGAAATTCATAGTGCAGTATGTCGCTCGTATTGCTATCATCCGTGGCCAGGCGCTCAATTGCCAGCCGGTAGAGGTCGGCATACCGGGTAAGCTCCGCGGCCGTCAACCGGGATATGCCCTGCACGGCAAACGGTGGCAGATAGATCATCCGGCAAAGAAAAGCTGCCTGCTCCAAAGGCCGCAGAAATTCACTGAGGGCAAAGCGGTTGAAACTGTTAGCGCCATAGGCCTTACGACTGCCTCCGGTGGTGACGGCAACAGCGAGGTACTTATTTTCAAGGCTGCACCCGCCGGCACCATGCGCCCAGCCATACTCCAGCACCAGATCAATCCATTGCTTCAGGATGGCGGGAGGGCCGTACATATATAAGGGAAACTGCCAGATGATAAGCTGATGTTCGGTGAGTAGCTTTTTTTCATTCCCGACATCAATGTTAAAATCAGGATACAGTTCGTAAAGGTCATGCACTGTTACGAACTTAAGATTCTGAACAGCCTGGAGGAGCGCCCGGTTGGCGCGCGAATTTTCAAACCGGGGATGCGCGAAGAGTATGAGTGTTTTTTTCATATGCGTCATTTCCCTGGGTTACGGTTTGGTTTACAGGGACGATATAACAGAAACAATCGCGATTTTAAAGAGAATGTTCACAGCAGGGATGCCAACACTATGTGCACTCAGCAGAATCGGTAAAGGGGGTGCTGAAATTAGAATGATATGGATGGGTAGGTTCAAAGCTAACACCTACCTATGAAATTATGACCCGTTTAGGCCATTCTAATATCTTAACCACTATGCGCTATTCTGAGAATTTTAGGCTTTACAAGGTTATAATTCTTTAGCCATTCTTTAGCCACAATAAAACAAAGGACGTGCAGGAATACCCGCAAGTCCTTTTCAATAGCTGGCGCGCCCGAGAGGATTCGAACCTCCGACCGACGGATTCGTAGTCCGGCACTCTATCCAGCTGAGCTACGGGCGCGCGATATCGTCAATGTGTTATTGTTATACTCTTTTTTAGTTATGCGGTCAATACGGAGCAGCGCTTACTTTTTGTGTTTTTTCTCCAACGTTTTGATTGAGATATCAAGCAGCTTTTGCTTTGCTTCCTTATCTTTGGGATTTATTTTTAAGACCGCTTTATATTCTTTTTTTGCCTCTGCAAGATTGCCCTGTTTTTCAAGCAGGGTTGCCAGTCTTTTGTGCCAGAGCGCGTTTTTCGGTTCAATCCGGCACAGTTCGCGGTAGGCAATAACCGCATTATTTTCTCTGCCCAATTTCAGGTTCAGCACTGCCAGAGCTTCCCATACGCTCTTATTATCGGCGTCGGCCTTTACTATTTTTTCGTAGGCGTCAACCGCCTTGTCCCACTGTTTGTCCTTTTCATAGGCATCGGCAAGATTAATGAGAAATATTCTGTTTTCGGGATCAAGCGCCACCGCTTTTTCATAATATTCAAGCGCTGATTTTCTATTCCCCCTTTTTTCCTCAAGCAGGCCTAAATTATTATAGGCAGCAGCGTGTTTGGGCTTGAGGGAAACCAGCTTTTGATACGCTTCAATGGCTTTGTCATCCTGTTTTGCCTTTTCATAGAGAAGCGCACATTGAAGCTGGGCGGCAGCATCCTTGGGGTTGAGCTTCGCTGCCTTCTCGGCAGCGCTGATTGCCTGATTGAGTCGGTTGGTTTTTACATACGCATCTGAAAGATAGAGATACAGGTTAGCATTTTTTGGTTCCTGCTTCAGCAGTTCCTGGGTGTTTTCCGCCACAAGATTCCATTGATTCTCTTTTTCATAAAGTTT
>Ga0101944_10005345_pt1 | contig 14708 bp, 11 predicted proteins | sample DewCreD2012metaG_FD_75245 | JGI IMG/M metagenome (GOLD analysis project Ga0101944, IMG submission 75245) | Hot spring sediment bacterial and archeal communities from British Columbia, Canada, to study Microbial Dark Matter (Phase II) - Dewar... ... | reverse complement strand
GAAAGGAGGCGGCATGGACGGTTCCCCGATCATCATCATCCTTCCCCCCGACTTTTGCTGAGAATAGTCCCGCGCTCGAGGGACTATTCCGAATGAAGGATCGACAGCCGATACTGTAAAAATCTGGACGTGGGTCTGGAGATCCCCTGAAAGGATCTGGTATAGTCGCTGAGGGAGGGTACTAAAAGTTCTAGTACCCTCCCGGCGCCATCGCAGGCGGTATCGGCGCTGTCATCAATGCTTGGCCTCGGGAACCCGAGATGGCACGCGGTCTCGCAGTCTTTTTCTTTTCCACCTGCCTTCTGGTTCCCTCTGTCCCTGCCCAGCCTGTCTGCTCTCCTGCCGCATCCACAAAGGAATTGGCGCGGGAATCCGCACTGCTTCTCGCCGCAGGCAAGTACCGGCAGTCCGAACAGCTTTCCCTTTGCGCCGAGCGCAGAGCCCGCGAGGAGGGCAATGATGCCCTGCTGTCCCGGGTGCTGAACAACCTGGGGGCGGCGCGGCTCTACCAGCAGGATTTTCTCGGCGCTTACGGACCTCTGCACGAGGCTCTGGCGCTGTCCCACCGGGTCGGAAAGGCGGAGGTGGAGGCCAGCGTCTGGTCCAATCTCGCGGCGATGTACGGAATGCTGTCCGCCTGGCCGGACGCGGGACAGGCGCTGGAGAGGGCGCTTGCGCTCATGCCGGTCGACAGCCGTTTCCGCCCTGCTGTGATGGCGCAGCGCATCCGGCTCGCGGCGAGGCGTCCCGATCTGAGACAAGGAGAGTTCTACCGCCTCTGGAGCGAGGCGATGGAGTGGGCCGAAAGCCGGGCGGACTGGCAGGTGCAGCGGCACCTGTGGGACGAGCTGGCCATCCACCATCTGGACGCTGGCAGACTCGGGCAGGCCGAAGACGCGATCGCCAATTCTTTCCGGCTGCTGGTTCTGCACCGTCTGCCGGACCCTGATTCCCTCTGGATGCTGGCTGGCCGGCTGCGGCTGGCGCAGCGCCGCCCGGGCGAGGCTCTGGCGTGGTTCAGCCGTGTGCGCTCCCGGGGCAGGGTGCAACAGAGCCCCGTCAACGCCATCCGGCTGGCGGCGTTCGAGGCGCGCGCGGAAGCCATGCAGCATGGCCCCGAGAGGGCGCTGGCAGTGTGCCGGCGGAACTGGCTTCCCGTCCTCGAATGGCGGCATGCCGTCCTGCCCGATCCTACGGTCGAACTGGCAGCCGACGTCGCCATGACAGACCTGGTCAACGAGTACGTCACCGCAGCCGTCGAATCGGGCGGCGCCGTCGAGGCCTGGGCGGCAGTAGAACAGAGCCGCGCCCTGAACATGCTCCGGCGGAGGAAGCGCCAGGCCGTTTCCGACCCGCAGGAGGGTGCGCCCGAAGCGGCGCCGGGCCAGCATCTGACCGGCTCGCAGGCCCCGCAATCCAGGCTGCGGCCAGCCGTGATTCTGCGGACTGCGTCTTCTGAAAGGCCCTCGCTGCCGCTTTCCCCGCTGCCGCCTCCGCCTCCGGAGCCTGCGCGGCTGTTGCAGCTGGTGCAGCGCGCCCTCAACCGCAACCAGGTTCTGTTCACGTTCTGGCTGAGCCACGGCCAATCCATTCTCTGGGTGATCACCGACGATCGCTTTGAGGCCGTCCGGATGCCCGGCCGGGAGGAGCTGGCCAAGGGGTTCCAGCAGCTGCGCGATCTGATCGAGAACGGCGGGGACGCCAGGGGCCTGGCAGCGCGCCTGTACAATGACTCGTTCGGCCGTGCGCCCGCCTGGTCGAAGATGCGGGCCGAGTGGCTGATCTCGGCCGATGAAGAGCCTCTCAATGCCCCCGTGGCTGCGCTCCGGATGACGGAAGGGCAGCCGCGCTGGCTTGGAGAGGCGCGGGCCCTTTCGTTCCTCCCCTCCGCTCTCTGGTTGCTGGAGCCCCAGGCGCACCGGCCCGCCGCCGGGCTGCTCGCCGTCGGGGGAGTCGTTCATAACAGCGCGGATGCGAGGTGGAGCGCCGCCCGCCGGAAAGAGGCTCAGAGCGGCGGGAGCTCTTCCAGCCCCGCCTTGCGCCGTGCATCCGTCCGTGAGCTGGAGTATGAACTCCCAACCCTGCCCGGCAGCCAGCGGGAGGTGGAGGCGATCGCCGCGCTGTGGCGCCAGCAGGGGCGGCAGGTCAGATTGATGACGGGATTCGATGCCAGCGAGACTGCTGTCGCGCAGGCTCTCGACGAAGACTGGACCGATCTGCATTTCGCCACCCATGTCCAGCCGGCGCCCGCGCCAGTCTCGTACCGGTCGGCCTCGAATCCAGGCTCGGGCGTTCCGGCGCTGATCCGGTTTCCGGCAGGCGAGCCCTTCCTGGCGCTTTCCCTGCGCCCGGATGGAACGCGCGACGGCCTGACGGAGCGGGCGCTGGCGCGGTTCCGCCTGGGCGGCGCGCGCGTGGTTCTGAACGGGTGCTCGACCGGCAGCGGTGCGATTCAACGCGGCGCCGGGCTGTCCAGCTTCGCCAACGCCTGGCTGGCAGCAGGAGCCCGGTCGGTCGTCGCCAGCCTCTGGCCAGTCGGAGACGACGGAGCGTTTTTCGAGGAGTATTACAGAGCCCTTCTGCAGGGCCAGCGTCCCGCCGTTGCGCTGCAGGTTGCCCAGGCGGCCATGATCCGCGATGGCGCGTGGCGCTCCCAGCCCAGCTACTGGGCCGCATACATTCACCTTGGGAAGGACTGACGGAGATGCCGTTCCAGCCTGACGCCCGTTTTGATGGCAGCCAGCATGGCGGTTACAGCCTGGGCGGTGAACCGTCGCCCGACTCCGCCGAACAGTCCGCCGCCGCCCGGTGGACGCCGCTCGTGGAAGGCGCCCGCGCGGGCGACAGCGCCGCGATCGAGGAGCTCTACCGCCTGCTGTCGCGCGGCATCCGGTTCTTCCTCTGCCGTCACCTGGGCGCTCAGGACCTCGACGACCGGGTGCACGATACGTTTCTCATCATCGTCCGGGCGATCCAGAACGGCGGGCTGCGCGAGCCCGAGAGGCTGATGGGCTTCGTGCGGACGATCGTCAGGCGTCAGGTCGCCTCCTACATCGAAGAAAGCGTCAGCTCGCGCCGCGAATACGCCGATCTGGAAGTCGGCGGCAGAGTGGCCGATCACCGCCACGATCCCGAGCAGCGACTGATGCGCGAACAGCGGGTCCAGCTCATGTTGCAGGTGCTGCGCAGCATCTCTCCGCGCGACCGGGAGATCCTGACCCGCTTCTACCTTTACGAGCAGACGCAGGAGCAGATCTGCAGGGAGATGGACCTCACCGAGACGCAGTTCCGCCTGCTGAAGTCCCGGGCCAAAGCCCGGTTTGCGGAACTCGGCCGCCGCCAGCTGTCTTCCAACCCGATCCTCCGCCTCCTGCGCAGGAGTGCGAAGGCCTGAGACGCGCCGCCGGGATTTCTTACCCGCGGGTCTGTTTTTCTGACATGCCAGTTTGATATAGTGGAGTCGATCCGCGCCGCGGCCTCCGAGAGGGCGCGGACCTGCGGAGCCGGCTCGAAAGCAGCCGCACCCCACGTTCAGGCACACGGAGCATACCATGAAGTACGGCTTGCAGATCCCTCCTTCGGGCGCACTGGATTTTCTCAGCCTCGGCGCTCTTGTCCACCGTCTCGACCCAGGCATCATTCCGTTCCGCAAGGCCACGGAATGCAAGATCCACGTCTCGGGCGGAGAGTACAACTGCGCGGCGAACCTGGCCGACTGCTTCGGCCTGAAGACAGGCATCGCCACGGCGATGGTTGATTACCCGATCGGCGATCTGATCGCGGAGCGCGTGCGCGCCATGGGCGTGCGGCCCTTCTACAAGCGCTTCAAGCACAACGGCGTCAACGGGCCGAACATGGCCACGGTGTATTCCGACCAGGGATTCGGCGTGCGGCCGCCCGTGGTCTTTTACAACCGGTCGAACGAGGCTGCGGCGCTGCTGAAGCCCGGCGATTTCGACTGGAAGTCGATCTTCGCCGAAGGCGTGCGGTGGTTCCACTCCGGCGGCATCTTCGCCTCGCTGTCAGAGACAACGGGCGAGGTGATCATCGAGGCGATGCAGGCGGCCAAAGCCGCCGGCGCGGTCACGTCGTTCGACCTGAATTACCGCGCCAAGCTGTGGGGCATCTGGGGCGGGCAGGAGAAGGCGGTTTCGGTCATCGACCGCATCGTGCGCCACGTCGACGTGCTTGTGGGCAACGAAGAAGACCTTCAGCTCGGCCTGGGCATCCCCGGACCTGAAGTGACGGCGAAGTCCAAGCTCGATCCCTCCGTGTTCATCGCCATGATCGCCGACGTCGTGAAGAAATATCCGAACGTGAAAATCGTGGCCACGACGCTGCGCGAAGTGCATTCCACCAATCATCACAGCTGGAGCGCCGTGGCCTGGATCAACGGCGAAACGTTCCAGGCGCCCACCGCCGAACTGCCCATCTACGACCGCGTCGGCGGCGGCGATGGCTTCGCTTCTGGCTTCTTCTACGGGCTGCTCACGGGAGAAGAGCCGCTGGAGGCGGTGAAGCTCGGCTGGGCGCACGGAGCGCTGCTGACCACCTTCCCCGGCGACACGACCATGGCCACGCTCGAGCAGGTCCGCAGCTTCGCCAAAGGCGGCTCGGCGCGCATCCAGAGATAGGTTCATTCCCGGGCCCGGCCCTGCGCCGGGCCCATGACAGCAACTGCGATCATTCCCGAGAGGCTCAGCAAATACCATGGCAGAAATACTCTCCGACATCGGACTGACCGGCCTGGCCGTCATGGGCCAGAATCTTGCGCTCAACATTGCAGACCACGGCTTCCGCGTCTCCGTCCACAACCGCACCACGGCCACGATGGAAAAGTTCGTGGCCGAGAACCCCAACACGCCCGGCGGGCTGGTTGGCTTCGCCGATCTCAAGGACTTCGTGGCCAGCCTCAAGCGTCCCCGCAAGATCATCATCATGGTCAAGGCAGGCGCTCCCACGGACGCCGTCATCGACCAGCTGGTTCCCCTGCTCGAACCGGGCGACATTCTCATCGACGGCGGCAACGCCAACTGGAACGACACCATCCGCCGCGAGCGCGATCTGAAGGCCAAAGGCATCCGCTTCATCGGCTCCGGCGTCAGCGGCGGCGAGGAAGGCGCGCGTTTCGGTCCGTCGCTCATGCCCGGCGGCGAGTATGAAGCGTACAAGGAGCTCGAGCCCATCTGGACCGCGATCGCTGCGAAGGTCGACCCGGATACCGGAAGGCCGCTGACAGGCGCGAAGCCGGGCCAGCCGATCAAAGGCGGCGTGCCCTGCTGCACCTACATCGGGCCCAACGGCGCCGGCCACTACGTCAAGATGTGCCACAACGGCATCGAATACGGCGACATGCAGATGATCGCTGAAGCCTACTGGCTGATGACGCAGTATCTCGGCATGTCGGCGCCCGAGTGCAGCGAGGTGTTCGCCGAATGGAACCAGGGCGTGCTCGACAGCTTCCTGATCCAGATCACGGCGGACATCCTCCAGCAGAAGGATCCGTTTACAGGCGGCTATCTGGTCGACTACATCCTCGACACCGCCGGCCAGAAGGGCACCGGCAAGTGGACCTCCGTCAACGCGCTCGACATGGGCGTGCCCGCCAACACGATCGCCGAGAGCGTCTTCGCGCGCTTCATGTCCGCGCTGAAGGATGAACGCGTGGCTGCGTCGAAGGTCCTGCAGGGGCCGCCGCCTGCGAAGTTCGAAGGCGACCGCAAGGAGTTTCTCCAGGCCATCCACGACGCGCTCTACTGCTCGAAGATCTGCTCCTATGCGCAGGGCTTCCAGCTGATGCGCGAGGCGCAGAAGGAGTACAACTGGACGCTGAAGTTCGGCGAGATCGCCATGATCTGGCGCGGCGGCTGCATCATCCGCGCCCGGTTCCTCCAGAAGATCAAGGAGGCCTTCGACCGCGATGCCAACCTCGCCAACCTTCTGCTCGACCCCTACTTCAAGGGCGAGATCGACCGCTGCCAGTCCAACTGGCGCCGCGTCGTTGCGGAAGCGGCGCTGCGCGGGGTTCCGATTCCCGCCTTTTCCTCGGCTCTCGCCTACTACGACGGCTACCGCTCCGAGCGGCTGCCGGCGAACCTGATTCAGGGCCAGCGCGACTTCTTCGGCGCGCATACCTTCGAGCGCACCGACCGGCCGCGCGGCAAGTTCTTCCATATCGACTGGCCCGAGCCCGGCCGGCCCATTCTGGAAGCCTGAAGCGTCCTGTCTCTCCCGCGGGCGCCGCAGCCGGGCAGGCTGCGGCGCCCTTCGTGTTTCCGCGCGCCTGTTATCATCGGAACCGGCTGTCTCCCATGCTTCGCACCACCCTGCTGCTGACCCTCGCCGCGTCCGCCAGCGCCACTCCTCCGGATGCCGCGCTCGCCTCGCGCATGGCCCGGCTCGCGCTCGACTGCGTTCACCGCGAGTATCCGAACAAGATCGCCCATGTGCTCAACTCGGATGCCGACGCCCGTCCGCCCCGCGAGCTGACGCCGGCTTTCTACGGCTGCTACGACTGGCACTCTTCCGTCCACGGCCACTGGCTGCTGGCGCGGCTCGCGCGCCTGTATCCCCACGAGCCCCTCGCACAGGAGGCGCGGCGCGCGCTGGCGCGCAGTCTCTCCGTGGAGAACCTCGCCGCCGAAGCCCGCTACCTGAACGGCGCCGGACGCCAGACATTCGAACGCCCCTACGGGCTGGCGTGGCTCCTGCAGCTTGCAGCGGAACTGCGGGAATGGGATGAAGTCGACGCCCGCCGCTGGCAGGCGGCGCTCGAGCCCCTGGAACAGGCGGCGGTGGCGCGCTTCACGTCCTGGCTGCCCAGGCTGCCGCGGCCGGTGCGCGCGGGCGAACACTCGAACACGGCTTTCGCGCTCGGGCTTGCGCTGGACTACGCCCGCATCGCGCGGCGCACGGATTTCGAACAGCTGCTGGTTTCCCGCATCCGGGATTTTTATCTGGAGGACACGGCGTGCCCGCTGCACTACGAGCCTTCCGGCGAGGACTTCCTGTCGCCCTGCCTGGCTGAAGCCGACGCCGTCAGGCGCGTGCTGCCCGCCGAGGAATTCGCGAAATGGCTGGCTGCGTTTCTGCCGCGCATCGCTCTGGAGCCCACGCGGGTCACCGACGTCACCGACGGCAAACTGTATCATCTGGCCGGGCTGAACTTCTCGCGGGCATGGATGCTGGACGGGATTGCCTCCGCGCTGCCTCAGTCTCACCCGCGCCGCAGGGGGCTCGAAGCGCTGGCAGCGCGCCTGGCAGAAGCGGGATTCGCCGCCATCCGCGCCGAGCATTACGAAGGGGGCCACTGGCTGGGTTCGTTCGCCGTTTACTACGCCACGCGGCGCGGTATTTCCTCCGCCGGGCCGTCACGCTAGACTTTTGGTCGAGGGATGCTGCTGCTGGCACTTCTGCTTGCGGCGCCGCCGGAGGCGCAGTCGGCCTACCAGCGCGGCGTGACGCTGTTCGCGCAGAATCGCGCCGCCGACGCCATCCCCCACTTCGCCGAGGCTGCGCGGCTGGCTCCAGAGAACGCGCAGTACTGGAAAGCGCTCGGCGTGGCGCATGCGAAGATCGAGGACTATCACGGCTCGATCGAACCGTTCCGGCGCGCCTGCGATCTGGCGCCGCAGCTGGAGGATGTCTGCTATTACCTCGGCCGCGCTTACTACGCCGCTGACCAGTACGAAAAAGCGATCGAGCCGCTGAAGCGCGCGCTCCGCCATGATCCGGTGAAGGGACGCGTTGAAGCAGCGCTGGGACAGTGTTATGAAGCGCTGATCCAGCCCGCCGAGGCCGAAAGGTGGTTCCGCTCCGCGGTCCGCCGTAACGACGCAGGGCGCCAGATGGCGCATCTGGCTTACGCCCGGTTCCTCACGCGGCAGGGCCGCGCGGCGGAAGCGGTGCCCGTGGCTGAGGCGGCGCAGCAGCCGGAGACGCCGGAGGCGCGCTTCGAGCTGGCCTTCGCCCTTTCGCAGTGCGACCGGCTGGAAGAAGCGCTGCGTGCCGTCGAACGGGCGCTGGAACTGCGGTCTGATTACGAAGAGGCATTCGTGCTGCGGTCGAAAATCCGCGCCCGCCTCAGTCCTCCTTCACCTCGATAACCCTGCCCGACGGCACGCCGCGAAGAATCTGTTTCCTCCCCGTAGGCCATGTGATTTCCACTTCGTCCGCGCGTGCGGCGCCGGCGATGCCGAAGCGCAGCGTCTTCTCGCTGGAACACTGGTAGCCGGTGGAGGTCGAGACGTGGTTATATTGCGTCAGGCCTCCAGCCGTCACGCGCACCTTGGCGCCGATCGCGTCCCGGTTGCTCTTCATGCCCGTCAGCCGAAGCGCAATCCAGTTCCGTCCTTCTCCCATGCGGTTGCGGTAGAGCTTCGCCGGTCCGTTCAGCACGCTGACGACGGCATCAGTTCTGCCGTCGCCATCGAGATCTCCAAGGGCGACGCCGCGGTGCTGCGCCCGCGCGCCGAAAACTACGCTCGAGAATGTTTTTCCCTTCTCGTTCCGGAACAGCTGGTTCTGCTGTTTCGAAGCGCGGCTGGAGAACAGCTCCGTGTTGTCCTGCACGTCGCCGTTGGCGGTGAAGATGTCCTTCCAGCCGTCCAAATCGAAGTCGGCAACGCCCAGGCTCCAGCCGCTGTGGGGCAGGGAAGCGGCGCCGATCCTGCTCCGGTACGTCATGTCCTGGAACACGCCGTTGCCGAGGTTCCGGAACAGCGGGAAGGTCTCGTTGGCCAGCGCAGTGACAAAGATGTCAGGCCAGCCGTCGTTGTCAATGTCCCGGAACTCCGCGCCCATCGTGGACAGGATCTTGCCGTCGTCGGCGATGGCGATGCCCGCCGTGAATCCGACCTCGGTGAAGCGCCCGTTGCCCTCGTTCCGGAAGAGGAAGTTCGGCACCGTGTCGTTGGTCACCAGGACGTCCATCAGCCCGTCGTTGTTGTAATCGGCAAAGGCGACAGACATGCCTTTCCCGATTTTTTGGGAGATTCCCGCGCTTTTCGAGATGTCAGTGAATGTTCCGTCGCCGTTGTTGCGCAGCAGGGTATTGGGGAGTCCCTCGTAGTATTTGGGGTGGCAATACGTGCGGTAACCGGCGCGTTTGTCTCCGCAAAACGGCTCAGTCTTCGGGTCCCAGACACAGTAATTGACGATGAACAGATCAAGGTCGCCGTCGTTATCCATGTCGAACCAGCCTGCGGAAATCGGCCAGTGCGTGGCGGGAATTCCAGCTTTCTTTGTAACGTCTTCAAACGTGCCGTCGCCGCGGTTCCGGTACAGACGGCTGAAGTGGACGCTGGTCACGAGGAGATCCGTCCAGCCGTCGTTGTCGTAGTCGCCCGCCGCCACGCCCATGCCGTAGCCCTCCCCGGCGAGCCCGGCCTTTTCGGTGACGTCCTCGAACCGCCAGTTGCCCAGATTCCGGTACAGCCGGTTCCACCATTCGGGTCCGGACTTCGCCAGCGAGGGTTGCGGAGCGCCGTTCAGGAAATAGATGTCCAGCAACCCGTCGTTGTCGTAGTCGAAGAGGGCCAGGCCGCCCGGCATCGTCTCAATCTGGTGCTTCTGGGGAGTGGCGGCATTGCGAAGCACGAACGGAACCACGCCGGTGAGTTCCTCGAACGGGTCGTTATCAGACGCCTGAGCCCCTGCCAGCATGAGCGTCAGCACGCCCGCTACTGCCCATGCGCCCGCCAGAGCCTGCCAGCCCAGGCGCTCCGTCATGCCCTCCCTCCGCGCTGCAGTCCCGCGTGCGCCGTCACTTGACCCTGCGCCATCCGCGGCCCTCTTCCACTTCGATGATCTGACCCGCTTCCAGCGCCTCGATTTTCTGCTGGACGCCGCTGGGCCAGCGGATTTCCAGCGAGTCGATTCTCTTCCGCGGCCCGATGCCGAAATGCTGCCGCTTCTGGCTTGTGGCCCCGAATCCCTCGCTTCCCTTCACCTCCCGGTAGGCCAGCAGATCTCCGGCCCGGAGCGTCAGCTGTGCGCCGATGGCGTCGCGGTTAGACTGCACGGCTTTCAGATCCACCTGCAGCCATTCATTGCGGTTCGCCTTCAGATTCCGGTAGAAGGCGTTTCTCGCGTGATCTCCGGGATAATGGCCGCCGAGTTGCGCATAAATGTCCAGGTCTCCGTCCTCTTCCCAGTCGATGAATGCGACGCCGTGGCCCTTGTTCCCTGGACGCTGGAATTTCACGAAATCGGTCAGATCGCTGAACGTTCCATCTCCATTGTTCCGGAAAAAGCGATTGGGCTCCAGCCGGGAGAGTTGCGGATCGCCAACGCCCAGATAGAGGTCCAGGTAACCGTCGTTGTCCAGATCCGCCACGCCCGCTCCCATCACGCCCATCGGGAATTGAAGGCCTGCTTCGTAGGTTACGTCCGTGAATGTTCCGTTGCGGTTATTCCGGAAAAGGCGGCTGGAGTCCGGATGCACCCGCGTCTTCGGCACGACGTAATCGAGGCGCAACGCCGCGACCACGGACTCCCATGCGGCCAGGCTGGTGGTCAGCGCGTCCGGATAGCCGTCGTTGTTGTAATCGAACAGGAAGCAGACAAAACCGTTGTGCGCGGGCTGAACGAGTCCCGCTTCGCGCGCCACGTCGCGGAACTTCCAGTTGCCCAGGTTCCTGTACAGCCGGTTGGGCGCCGGGTCGAGTCCGTTGATCAGGATGTCGACGCGTCCATCGCGGTCGAAGTCGCCCAGCGCCATGCCAATCGTGCCATGATCAGGCGGTTCGTTGATCCCCGCCTGCTTCGTCATGTTCGTGAACGTGCCGTCCCCGTTGTTGCGGTAGATCTGCGGCACGCTGCCGTCCTTCAGCACGCCATTGGCGATGGCCAGATCCAGCCAGCCGTCGTTGTCGAAGTCCGCCCAGAGCGAGACGAAACCGTTGCCTTCGTCGCCCGCGCCGGACTTGTCCGTGACATCTTCGAAGCGCCCGCCCGTGTTGCGGAACAGCCGGTTCTTCATCGGTCCGCTCCAGCCGTTCAGCGAAATGTACAGGTCGGGGCGCCCGTCGTTGTCGTAATCCACCAGATTCAGGCTGTAGCCGGAAGCGACGCCGGCGAGGCCTGCTGCTTCCGTCGCGTCCGTGAACCGCCGCCCGTCATTGCGGAACACGCGGATGAACTCGCCGCTTCCGCTCTCAAACAGGTCAAGATCCCCGTCGCCATCGTAGTCCGCCCACGCCGCCGTGCCATTGCCGTCGTATCGGTCGATGCCGAGCCGCGGCGCGATGTCTTCGAACTCGAGCAGCGGGTTCTCGCCCGCGCGCGGCACGAGCGGACGCGCCGGAAACAGGAACTGCTTTGGAATCGGCGGCGGCTCTCCCGGCAGCTGGTCCATCGCCACCTTGAGCAGCCACTGATCCACAGGGTTGTTGTTCACCTGCAGCGCCTGATAGAACAGCCGCGCAGCCTCTCCGAATTCGCCCATGCGGTAATACGCCGTGCCCATCTCCCGGTACAGCTCATGGACGAGCGCGGGCTCCTTTGTGCGTTCCAGCGCCTGGCGGAAGTACAGGAGCGATTCCTGGAAGTTGCCGCGCCGCACCAGCGTCTTTGCCATCAAAGCTAACGCGGTCAGCTCTTCGTTGCTGTATGGCATCGAGCCGTCGATCACCTGTTCGAGCAGATCGATCGACCGGTCCAGCCCGATCAGCGGATCGTGCGGCACGCGGTTGCCCGTCTCTTTTGTGAACCGCACTTCGCCGCTCATCCAGTCGGAAAGATTCAGCAGGAACCCGTAGGCGTTCGGCTCGAGCTGCGCCACGCGCGCCGCCAGCTCGTAAGCCAGGTTCGGGTCGTAGTAGAGCAGTTCGGCGCGCGCATGAATGACAGCCTTGGCCTTGAGCGACGGGATGTGGTCGGGGTCGCGCTTCAGCGCCGTGCCCAAGGCTTCCATGGCCAGATTGAGCGCCGTGCGGCGCTTCTGGTAGTCCGTTCCTGCGTAGAAATCGAGCAGGTAGCTGCGCGCGAGCTGATACCAGGTCATTGCGTCGTTCCGCCCTGTCTGGATCAGCCTCTGCAGTTCGCGCCGCGCCTCCTCCGTCCTGCCCTCGCGCAGCAGCAATTGGGCCTTGCGCAGCGGCCCTTCCCGGGCGGGCAAGGGAAACCTGCCCGGACGCGCGCCTTCTCCGGGCGGCATGTGCTGCGCGAAGGTCAGCGCTGCCAGAACGGCCAGCGCCGCCAGTCCGCCGGTTACACCTGCCCGTAGCGCAGGACTTTGACGCCTTCCCATGTCACCAGCCCGCTGGATCCGCTCTCCCGCATCATCTCGTCCACCACAGGGAGAAACGTTTCGATCTTCGCTTTCGTGTCCACGATTTCGATGATGAACGGCAGATCCTCGCTGAGCCGTTCCAGCTTCGCTGTATGAAGCCGCGAGCTCTTGCCGAAGCCCATCGGACCGCGCAGGACGGTGGCGCCGGCCATATGCAGCTCGCGCGCCTTCAGCACGATCGCCTCGTACAGCGGCCGTTTGCCGTAGCGGTCGTTCTCGCCCAGAAAGATACGCAACAGGACGGCATCTTCAGGCAGTTCCATCGTCAGAGCCTCTCATTCAGCAACATGGCGGCCTGGTAGCCGGCCCAGACGCCCGCCAGGCACAACACCAGACTGGAGGCGATGTTCCACCCTGCGTAGGCCCACTCCCGGTCCTGCAGGAGCCGCAGCGTCTCCAGGCTGAATGTCGAAAACGTCGTATACCCGCCGCACAGCCCCGTCATCACGAAAAGGCGGATGTGGGACGGCACGATCAGCCTCCCGTCGGGACCGGTCAGCGACACGAAAAATCCGATCACCATGCAGCCGGTGACATTGACGAACAGCGTGCCCCAGGGAAATGTCTCGCCCGCCAGGCGCGCGGCGACGCCGGAGAAGAAATACCTCAGCATGCCTCCCAGAGCCGCGCCCGCGGCTATCCACAAGTAGTTCACTATAACGCTATGCTACTCCCGTGAGGACTTTTGCCGCATTTCTGCTTGCCCTGCCGCTGCTGGCCCAGGATCCGGCGGCGCTGCTTGAAGCCAAGCTGATGGAACGGCTGCGCCAGATCGACCAGCGGTTCAATGGCGTCATGGGGCTCGCGATTGTCGACCTCTCCACCGGCAAGGTGCTCTCTCTCAACGGCGACCTTGTGACCGCGCAGGCGAGCCTCATCAAGGTGCCGATCCTCGCGGCTGCGTTCCAGAAGATCGAATCCGGCGGGCTCGCGCTCGACCAGAAGGTCGAGCTGACCGAGAAAGACAAGGCGGGCGGCAGCGGCACGCTCGATGCGCGTCTGGGGCCGCAGCCCCTCGCCCTCACTGTGGAAGAGCTCCTGACGCTGATGATCCGCGACTCCGACAACACGGCCACCAACAAGATCATCGCCCTTGTCGGGATGGACAGCGTCAATCAGCTGATGGCGCAGCTCGGCCTGCGCTCCACGCGCCTGCGCCGCATCATGATGGATTCGGCCGCCGCCAGGCGCAATGAAGAGAACACTTCCACGCCTCTCGAAATGGCGCGCCTGTTCGAGTTCATCTACCGCGAGCGGCTCATCAGCCGCAACGCCTCGCGCCGCATGATCGAGATCATGAAGCTGGTGCAGGCCGATTTCCGCGCCGCTTTGCCCCGCGGAACGGTGTCTGCGTCCAAGCCCGGCGCCGTGCCGGGCGTCCGCACGGAGGCGGGCATCGTGTTTCTGGAAGGCCGCCCGTATATCCTTTCCGTGATGTGCAGCCTCGTGGAAGGCAACACCAGTCCCATTCGCGATGTGGTGGAGGAGGTCCACTCCTACTTCGTCCGCATCGCGCAGAGCAACCGGTACGGCCACCGCGTGAGTGAGCCAATCTATTGAGAAACGCTGCGCCGGGCGCATGCGTCCGGCCGGATGAAGCGTGCAAGGAGGAACCCGATGAAAGGCGCAATCATTCTGCTGGCCGGCGGACTTGCGTTCGCCCAGGGCTGGCAGGGGCCTGAGGCTGTCATTCAGATGAACATCCGCGGAGGAGGCAGCGCGGATCAGGGCAAGTGCACCGCCGAAGTGGAAGTGGACGGCGTGGCCGAGGTCGGCATTCAGGCCAGCGAAGGACGTATCCGCACGATCAGCGGCCAGCCGGCCACATGGCGGCGGCTCGACTGCACAGGTCCGATGCCGTCGAGCTTCGCCGATTTCCGTTTCAGGGGCGTGGATGGCCGCGGGCGGCAGACGCTGATTGCCGATCCCCGTTCCAACAACGGCCTTGCCGTCGTGCGCATCGAAGACCCCCAGGGCGGCCGCGAAGGCTACACATTCGACATCGAGTGGCGCGCCGGCGCCGGCTGGAACACCGGCGGCCGCCAGGAATCCTGGCGGCGCGACCGCGAGCCGCAGTACACCGATGCGCCCGCGGCCACCATCCGCGCGGCGATCCGCGGAGGCGGCGGCGACCGCGGCAAGTGCACCGCCGAGGTGGAAGTGGATGGCGTGGCTGAGGTCGGCATCCGCGGCGATACGGGCGAAATCCGCACCGTCAGCGGCCAGCCGGCTTCCTGGCGCCGGCTGGATTGCACGGGCCCCATGCCTGTCAATCCCGGGGACTTCCGTTTCCGCGGCATCGACGGGCGCGGCCGGCAGGAGCTGCTCCGCGATCCCAACACGAATCGCGGCCTCGCCATTGTCCGCATCGAAGACCCGCAAGGAGGCCGCCACGCCTACACGTTCGATCTTGAAT
>Ga0101944_10005341_pt1 | contig 14714 bp, 13 predicted proteins | sample DewCreD2012metaG_FD_75245 | JGI IMG/M metagenome (GOLD analysis project Ga0101944, IMG submission 75245) | Hot spring sediment bacterial and archeal communities from British Columbia, Canada, to study Microbial Dark Matter (Phase II) - Dewar... ... | reverse complement strand
GTTGGTGGCGTAGTGGCGCAGGACGATTCAAGTGCCGCTGATCTATCCAGAGCGAAGCTACGGATGTGCGGGCTTGTCAGGCGTGGCTTCCCCGATCAGCGCCTTTCCGTCGTCGCTGAGGCGGTAGCCGTTCGGGGCTGGCGGGAGCTTTTTTTGCCATACCAGGGCTTGGAGCGCGCCGATGAATTGCTGCTGGATGGCGGCGGTGAGTTCCTGGAGGTGGCGCTGGTATCCAGCCAGGAATTCGCGCTCCTCGGGCGTCAGTTCGTAGCGGGCGTCGTTCATTTCGTCTCCTTTGGCCGCGCGATTTGTGCGGCGACGGCTTTGCGGGCATCGCTCACGGCTTGGGCCGCGGCCTCCGCTTGCTGCTTCAGTTGGGCGATCGCCGGCGGCGGGAACTGCGCCAGCGCCGGTTCGATCAGGCTGTCGATCATCCGCTGCACGATCATCTCGGCCACGCTGCTGTATTTCGGCCGCTCGACGGGCATCAGGCGCCGCATGCCGCCGTCGTCGACTTCTTCGATCACCGTCTCGAGCTGTGCCTGCATATAGCGGGCGAGCGAGTCGGCCGCCTCTGCCGGGATCGTCCAGTCGTGCTGTTGCGTCCCAGATTTCAGGGTGATTTGAATTGTTTCAGGCATAATCGTTTCCTCAGTAAGCGAGCTTCAGGCGGTAGCCGTCGGCGGGGTCGGCCCAGACCTTCTTGGTGCCCGCCCCGGGATAGGAGGTCGGGATGTTGTCCAAGATCAGGTTGCCGCCGCAGCGGAACTGCGCGGCGCCGATCTGAAAGTCGGACCAGATCGTGCCTCCGACGTAAAGGTTGCCCCACTGCGAGCCGGCCCAGTAGCCGAAGGTGGCGGCGTTGGGTGAGGATTCCGGGATGACGGTGAAGAGCTTGGCATGATTGGAGGGGCACAGCAAGTGGAGGCCGGCCTGGCCGTCGGAGTCCGGCACCACGGTCAGCTTGGCCGTCGCGTTAGTCGTTCCAATACTCACCTTTCCCAGCGGGAAGACGATGTGAGTGATATTCAGGCCGTTGCGGATGGCCATCCATGCGCTCGCGGCGGCGGTGTACGCATCGTTCACTGCATCCAACGTCATCAGGTCCGTGTTGACGATGAATCGCCAATACTTTTGATCTGCGCCGGCGTCGGGCTTCTCCAGCAGAACTTCCAGCGACTGGCCCGTCTGCCCTTTGAGGTGCAGATCCCGGATTGGAACGTTGGTGTTGAGCCCGATCTTGGCGCCGACGCCGAAGATTGCCTTGCAGGACATCGAGTTGATATTGGCCAAGTCGTTGTTGTTGGCGTTGACTTGTCCCTGCCAGGCGGCGGGCGCCTGCGCGACCGCGTTCAGCCAAGCGGTAGTGACGGGCTGACCGTCAGAAAGAGTTGGTGGCCATGGCATAGATCATGCTCCTCCTCATGTGAGTCCCGTCAGAATGCCGCGCCGGAAGGTCATGGTGCCCGATCCGCCGCCTGGCTTGGCGTAATCGACCGTCGTCGTCAGTCCGCTATATCCGTCCACTACGAGGGCCGCATTTCTGAGACGGACTTCGGAGGCGCCGTAGCGGTCGATGTATACCTGGAACGAGCGGTCCAGGTCGGTGATGCCAATGAAAGCTTCGGCATAGTGGGACGTCTCGTCTGTCTTGAGGCGAGCGGCTTTGAAGGCGCTGCCTTGGACAAGCACATTTGCCGCCGACGCGGAGCGCTCCATCGAAACCCCGGGCGGATAGAGGCCGTAGTAGCCGCCGACGTAGACGCCAGTGGTCGTGATCCGCGCCTCGTTGGCCGGGCTCGCGGGCTCAAACACCCGGAACGGGTAGGTGTCGCTGGGGTCCATCTGGACTTTGATTGCGGCGGTTGCGACCGAGATGCGGCCCTGCGTCAGATATATATTGCCTGACGAGTCCGTGTACAACGGCGCCGTCGAGGGGCCGGAACCGCCGACCCACAACTGCTTGAACCATCCTCCGCTGTAGTTGGAATCAGTCCCAACCCAGCCGATCTTCTGCGACGAGGCGTTGTAGACACTGACCTGGCCGGCCATGCCAGGACCGCCCACGGACAGCGTTCCGGTGTTGATCTTGGTCGCGCTAAGGTTGGCGATCTTGGCATCATCGATTTGCGCGTTCCCGATGTGCGCGTTCAGAATCTGCGCCGTGCCGATCTTCGCGGAAGTAATCGCTCCGTTGGCTATGTGGCCTTCGCCAACAACAAGTGCGGCAATGGCTGCGGCGCCCACTGCGGCGTTGGCAATCTTGGTGACGGTAACGCTCGAAGGAGCAAGCTTTGTCGCATCTACGGCCAACGCAGCTAGTTTTTCCGTAGAAACAGCCCCGGCCGCCAGCTTCAGACTGTCGATAGCCTCATCGAGGATCTTGTCGCGCGTGATCGCGCCGTCCTCGATCTGGGTAGATTTTATTCTGCCGGTGATCCGGTCCGCCTTCAATCCGCCGCTGGTGGGCGACGAGGTCAGCCACTGGGCCGGATTCGTGGGGTAACGCGGCGCCTGCTCGATCGGCGTCTCGCGGTTGTTCACGTCATAGGAGCAGTAGCGCAGTTCCCAATTGTGATGCTCGGAAAGAGGCCAACCATCGGTCTTCCAAAAGGGGACTCCGTTGCGCGCAACAACGGCGAGGGCGTTCTGATACCACGATCCGTCTTGGCGCTGGTATCGAGCGTAGATCGTGCAGCCCGCGTAGGACGGATCATCCTCAGGCTCGGTGAAATTTCCGCCGAATCCGTAGATGCTCAAGCCGTCCTCGTTTTGGCCCTGCCATAGGTAGCCTGATACGTTAGATACCGGAGCTACCGGGTCGGAAGCATAGACGACCCACCGCACCCTGGGCGTGACGTATGGCATGCCCTCGACATACTTCTCCGGCACCGAGTTAGATTGCCCGTCGACGTCCACGCCCACCAGCCAGGCCGTCCAGGTCATCGTTTCGTCGAGCACCTGGATCCAGTCCGAGGTCCAGCGCTCGACGCCGGCCGCGACGCGCCACCGGGCGTGATTGCCCGTCGGATGCGCGAACGGGGCCTCCAGGATCACATCGACGCCCGCAAAGCGGCTATGCCGCGCCTTGATTTCCTCGTAGGTTGGATCGTCCCACTCGATAGTGACGCGCCAGCGCCACTGAGACTCGTGCCATTCGCGCTCGAGCAGCACCACGCGCGGGTTGCGCGGATTCGGCGTGTACTCCTCGTAGAGCGCATGGGCCGAAGCCGGGCTGACGTCGATCACGACGTTCGGCGTCGGCGACGCCTGCCCGTACGGCACAAGCTCAGGCTCGACAAGGTCCGAATAGCTTACCAGGTAGACCCGCCACTGCTGCGCTTCCTGCGGCGCCGGGATATAGTCCAACCGCAGGCGCAGCGTGCTTCCGCCGTGGTAGTCGAACCGCCCGCGGTCGATGAGCGGCACGTCGGGATGCGCGCGAATCTGGCCGGCCACCATCTGCCCGGCCACGGCTTCCTGGCCGGTGCGTGCGGGCGCCTCCACGAAAACGTGCACTCCTGCGAAATCCCCAAGCGGCGAGGGCGGCTGATAAGTGACCTCGATGGCGATGCCGAGCGGAGTGAAGACCGGGACCGCCGAGACGATGGTGACCGGATTCGGCGGGCCGGGCAGCGCCGCGCCGGGCACTTGAGGGATATTCAGCGTGACGTGCGGGCTGTTCACCTTGTCGAGCGGCACGTCATAGGCGCGAGAGGCCGGACAGACGTAGATCGTCCAGTCTTCGGCGCCAGCGAGCGGCCCCGGCAAGGTGACCGCACATTGACCGTAGCGGGCGGGCCGCCCGGCGTTGGGATCGCCGAGATAATCGAAGCGCCCCATGTGCCGCTCCTTGCCGTCGCCCGGAACGACATAGACGTTCACCGCCGCAAAGATATCGATGGGGTCGGGCGGGTCGTAGGTGATCTTGATGGTGGTGTCGAAGTCGGTTTGCGTGACTTCGGTCAGGAACGGCTGCCCGCTGATCGGCACCACGTCGTTCGGCACCAGCGAATGGACTTCCTCGACGGGCGGCGGCTCTGCGGGCACGTCGGCGGGCTTCGGACCGGCTACGAGGTCATACATCGAGTCAGTGGTGGTGCGCCCCTGGATGTCGATCGAATAGTCGCTGTTCAGCCGCCAGCCGATGACGCGGAACTCGCCCGCGCCGCCGGGCATGTCGGGATGAGTCAGCGAGCACACCATGCCGGGCTCGGTGTTGAGGGCCAGGACGGTGGTGCGGAATGCGATCTGCCGCGCGGCCTTCCACTCGGCCGGCGTGATGCCGCCCAATTCTTCGCGCAGGCGCACGGTGATGATCCGGGCGGCTTGGGACTTGGAGGCCGTTCCTGAGAGATTGACGGTGGACTTCAGAAACAACGGTCCGGCGCCGCCGCCCAGTAGCTCGGCGTGGTCCGCGTCGTAGAGCGCAATCGAGTTAGCGGCGAAGTCGAACTCCTCGTCGGCGAAGTTGGCCGTCAGGTGGTTGAAACCTGGCTTGAGCGGCGCGAGCTGGAGGCTCCGGAACAGGATGTTGCCCTCGGTGAACGCCTCCGCGGCCGAGGAGTTCACGCGCACGCCGAGCTTGAGCTTGCCGTTGGCAAACGTGTAGTAGCCCAGGCAGTTCATGAGCACTTCCTGGAGCCAGTCGCGCAGGGGCTTCTCCTCCTGGAGCACGCCGCGGAACTTGAACTGGGCCTCGTAGCCAGAGCCGACGAGCTTCGGCACTTGCTCATTGCAGATGGCCGCCGCGGCCACTGCGGCGTTCACGTCAAACAGCGTCTCGGCGAAGTCAAGCTGCTGCGGCGTGGCGTTCTGGCCGAACCGCAGGCCACGGGCGCGCAGCACCATGTTGACGGCGACCCAGATGGGATTGGTCAGCGCCGTTTGCCAGTAGCGGCTGCCGGGTGCGCTCCATACCCAGCCGCCGAGACCCTGCGCCACCACGGCCTGGATCTCGTGCTCGGTGGGCCGCGAAAGCTGTAGCCCCTTGGCGTCGGCCCGGCGGATCATCACGAACGCCGTGCCGGCGGCGCGCTCGACCGGGTTATCCGTGTCGATCCCGAATGGAGTGGGATTCGGGTCTGCGCCAAGACTTGTCATCAGGCCGAGCGGGCCGGGGTAACCGTGATGGTATTGCCCGTCTAGCTTGTGGCCCGTGCCGAAAGCTCCGATCGGGCCTTCGCCCACGATGCCCAGGGCAGCGTAGAAATCGCTCTCGTCGCGGCCCATCGCGACCTTAGCGTTCACGGGCAGCGGCGAATCGGTGTAGATCTCGGGCACGACCTGGTCATAGATCGAGTCGGCCACAAGCGAGACCGACGTGAGCGTCGAGCGCCCGAAGCCCCACACGCCCGTCGAGTTGTCCTTGATACGCACGCCCTGCGGCTTAGCGATGATGCCGCCGAAGTAGTTGTCCATGCCGTGCGTGCGGCAGCCGTTCGGCGTATCGAAGCCTTTATCGCAGGACGTGTCGGGACCTGAATATGGGCAGGCTTGCCCCTTGAACTGCTTCCAGCATGTGCGCGAGATCTTGCGCGTGGGGTAGGGCAGGTTCAGCTCGTAGAGCCCGTCCGCTGCAGTGATGCGGAATTCCGGACCCTGGTCGCAGGACCAGTTGACGACGTTGCCCTTCCACAGGTCGAGCTTGATCCCGGTGCCGACATGGAAGAGGCTGAATGCGATCTCGGCGCGGAATAGGTCAACGTCGTTGGCGAGGTCCCGCATCACGCGGTCGGCGTTGCCGAAGGTGAATTGCGCCTCGTCGGATTCGTTGCCGATCGACTGCGAGATGCCGTCGAACTCCAGGAGCCGCGCCTGGTAGAGTTGGCCGCCGATGGTCGAGCGGCGGTCAGAGACATGGACCGCGGGGTAACCGGGTTCGAGTGGCTGGATACGAACGAGCGGGATGATCTCCTGGACCTGGGAGAGCAGCGCGGTCTGGAGTGCGGCGGGCGGGAAGCGATTGACGGTCTGGTTGAGCGCGTACTCGGGCGTGGTCTGCGGGATTTCGATGAGGGTCACGCCGAGCGAGCAGGCCCAATCGGCGACCATCTCCCAGGAGAGCGGCTCGTTGGCGAAGCGGCAGATGACGGGCGTGGTCCCGACGCCGTCATCGTTCGGGACGTTGTAGGTGAATGCGCCGTAGGGACCGTACTTCCACTCCCAGAAGTCGCGCAGGGCGACGCGCTCGGCGTCGCGGAGCCACTGCTTCCGAATCGTGAATCGCCGCGCCCTGGTTCCGAGAAGGAATCGCTGTTCGACTTTTGAGTTGCCGCTGCCGAACTGGTGCACGGCGACCTCATGGTCGCGGCGCACCTCGAGCGGGTAATCGGGAACAAGAGGGAATGTTCCTGAGGGCGTGATCTCGGGAACCTGGATATTTCCGATATAGTCAGGCAAGCTCTACCACCTCGAGGCTCACATCCGCCCGGCCAAGGCCGACCGATTGACTCCACTCGCCGGTGAATCGAACCGTGTAGCGGCCCGCGGTGGCCTGCCCTGTCGGGTCCTGTGAGAATTTCGGGCTGGTCTCATAGGGGTCATAAAAATAGAAGGGTTCGGTCGATCCTCTGCGAGCGTTGTAGAAGTCGAGCATCGCCACAAGCTGTGCCGACGTGATCCGCTTGGCTAGCCGCCAGCGTTTCCGGCTGTTGGTTGCCTGAACCGATCGCTGAGATTCGCCGTTGCGGTACTCGTTGTCGAGGACGGGATACTCTCGCTCGTGGACGAACGCTCGAGACAGGCTCGCCGGCAGCACCGTCAGCGGCGCCGCATTCTGTACCGAGCCGGGCATCAGGCCGTCACCAGGTCGATGAATCTTTGGTCTGGGCGAGCGCGGAGTTTGCGAGCCACGAAGCGGGCATAGTTCGCCGGATGGTTCCCATCGGCAGACGGCGCGTAAACGCGAAACATCTCTTCGGCCGTCGGCGGCTTGCCCTGCGTGTAGCGCCCATCCAGATACTGCCCAATCAAAACGCGCAGGACGCGCCATCCTTCCTCAAGGGCGCGGCGGCTTAGTTCCTCGTGCGAAGCTCCGGGAAAGCGCTCCGATGCCCAGGCGACGAAGTCCACGTAGCCCTTCGAGGTCGGGTAGGGCTTGCCGCTCCGGTCCCGCCACTGGCGGAGGTTGCCCGGATTCGCGTTGCGCTGGGCGAGGGTCGGCGGCGCAGCCGTGCGATAGAATCCCTCCATCTCGGCAATGGCCTGGGCGATCTTATCGATGAGTTCATTCCTGGTCATGACACGATCAATCCGGGGCTGAGTTGCAAGCCGGTCAGCTCGCGGCGGCCGGCGTTCTGCTTGGTTGCCGCTATTGTTGCCGACTGCACGGCGCGGGGATTCTCGACCACCACGCGCACCGTTTCCTTCTCGAAGAACTCTTTCGCGCCGGGCACGGTGATGTTGATCACCGTGGGCGCGGCGGCAGATGGCGTACCGCGTCCGATCTGGTCAAACGCAAGGCCGCTGCTGCTCGGCTGGAACAGCGCGCCGCCTCGCTCAACGAGCGACACGGGCTTGACCGTGGCCGGAAGCCCGGAGGTGCTCTGGCCTGTGGAAAGCGCGTAGAGTTCGACCAAGTCACGGACCTGCTGGCTCCGGATGGCCATGTCGAGGTTGCCGCCGAAGCCTTGTTTGGCGATGTTCACGATCTCGGCAAGGATGTTCTTCTCGCGGATGTCGACGCCGTAGGTCGCTTTGATCTTCTCGCGGGCATTTTCCTGCGCGCCTTTCACGAACAGGCGCACGAGCCCGGCCACGGCGCCCACTCCAGCGCCGATAGCCGCCCCAAACGGGCCGCCGTACTTGAATCCGATCATCGCGCCGCCAGCGGTGGTCATGGCGAGACCGGAGACGCCGCCGCGCTGAAGGCCCATCATCGCCAATAGGCTGCCTCCCAGGACTGCGGCAGGAGAATGCCCGATGGCAGAAAGCTTCTGAGCGAAGGTCGCTGCCTGCCACGTGGTCGCGATGCCTGGGCCAAGAGGCACGCTGCCGCCAATGCCCAAGAACGACTTGATGCCGGCCAGGTAACTAGCGCCTGCCGCACCCAGGTTGACCCAATGCGCGCCGCCGCCGGCAGAGCCGCCACCCCCCATCACCACCGGTCCCGCGAAGCCGGTCGTGCCTCCCGGCGCGCCCGGAATGCCAAACCCTCCAAGCGCCACACCGGTGCTTCCAAACACCGGCACGGCGCCGACGCCGACCAACCCGCCCAGCCTGCCGAGCACGCCGCCGCCGGAAGCGCCTCCACCGGCCAGCGAGACGCGCGTACCGGTAAACAACTGCATCAGCATCGCGGCCACGCGGCTCGTAACGACGTCTTTGATCGCGGTGAGCAGCGCGGTCTTGAGCGAGTTGCCGATGGCCGACCAGATGGATTGCGACTTGGTGAGCAGCGCGTCGAAGACCCCTTCGGCCTGTCGCTTGAAGGAATCGAAGATCCGCTGGTTCTGGTCGCGAATCAGTTGCGCTTGGCGGATCGCCGCCGTCTCGCGTGCGCCCTGGATTGCGGCGTCAGTGGCTTCCTGCTGGAACCGCCGGATCTCATCCCGCTGCGCGGTGAGTTCGGCGATCCGCGCCTGGATTTCGTCAGCCCGGTAGCCGAGTCGCCTCAAGTTCGCCTCTTCCTCGATGACCATCCGCGTGGTTTCAAGGTCAAACAGGCGCATGCGGATCTCGTGGACCCGCGTGAGGTACTCGACTTCGATCGCCGCCTTGCGTTGCTCGACGGCCAGCTTCTGCTCGAGGCTCTGCGCGTTCGTGGCATTGAGTGCCCGCAGTTGGGCCTCACGCACAATCCCGGCGCGCTGTTCCTCGATCCCGAGCATCTGTTCGAGGTGATCGAGGTTCCGCTCCGAGATCTCTTCGTTGTAGGCCAACCGTTGAGCGAAGACGTGCGCGTCGAGTTCCATCCGCCGCCGCGCGGCCTCCTCTTCTGCGGCCAAATACTCGGTGAGGTTCTTGCGGTTGGTCTCCTGCACCCCTTTCTGCCAGTTGGCCAGACGCACACGCAGTTCGGCGATGACGTTTTCCCAGGCCTTGCGCGTGAGAGCGATCCGCTGCTCGTTGCCCCGCTCATCGACGAAGGTGGTCCACTTGCGGATCTGCTCCTGGACCTCGGCCGTGTCCCGGGCGAAGCCGGTGAGCCCACGCCGGCGTGCTTCTTCGATCGCCCGTGCACTCTCGCGCTCCACCTCCAACTGGCGCTTCCGGATCTCGGCGGCGCGCTTCAGTGCTTCGAGGTCGGGTTCCTGGGATTTCCGGATGGTCAGCTTCGGTCCTTCGGATTCGAACGGCTCCCCGCCAGGGAGCCACCGTTTGCCGGTGACGAGTTCGCGGATCTGGTCATCGGTCATCCCTTGCTTGCGGAGGGCGTCAACGCTCGTCTTGCCGCTCAGCAGGTCGTCCCGCAGCGCCTTCCGCTGCATGTCGTCGAACCGAGCCTGAAGTTGATCCTGCGTGTCCTTCCACTGCGAGTAGATGGCAAAGCCCGCGCCAACGACGCCGACCGCAAGCAGCGCATAAGGGTTGATACTTGCGAGATGGAGCGCCGCGATCGACTTCGCGAGCGCCATGATCTTGTCGGCCAGGGCGTAGGTGGCCAAGGCCCCGGAGACCCACAGCGCCACCTCGCCGAACTTCTGGAGCAGATCGGTGTTCTCGCGCAGCCAGCCCACCAGGCCGCGCAGGTTGCCAATCAGCGCCTTGAAGTCATCCTGGAACTTCGCGCCGATGTCCTCACGCAGGTTGTTGAACTCCCGCCGCAGCGCGCCGAGTTGGCCTTCGACGGTCTGCGAGGCCGCTGCATGCGCGCCTTGAATCTTCGCGCCTTCGCGCATGACGGCGTTGTAGCGGAGTTGCTTCTCCTCCGTCTCAGTCAGGGCGCGGCCGAGTTGAAGCTGTGCGATCTGCGTCTCTTTCGGGAAGTCGACGAACAGACCCAGCGTACGGAGACCGCGCGAGGCGCCCGACTCGATCGCCATCACGATCGACTCGAGGGCTTCGCCGGCCGTGATGTTCTGGACCGCGGCGGCGTCCTTGGCGAGCTTGGCCAGACCCTGTGCCTTCGAGAGTTCCAGATCGGCCACGATCAGCCGCTGAACCGCGTGGGCCGCCTCGGTATATTCGAAGCCGATCTCTTCGATCGCGGAGACCTGCTTGGCCGCCGCAGCCGCTCCCACGCCGTGGGCATTGGCCAGCGCCTTGAGCGAGGCTTCCGCCTTCGCGTTCTCAGCCGCCATCATGACCGAGCCGACAGTAAAATCCTTGGCCCAGGCGAGCGCGCTCTTGATGGCGTCGGCCAGGAGGTTCCCGGCGGTGGCGCCTTTCACCATGGCGGCGGTCATGCCGTCGATGCCCTGCGCCGCGCCCCGGGCGCTCTTTGCCGCCGCGGACTCCATGCTCGACAGGCTCGCGTTGACGCTCTTGATGGACGCATTGGCCCGGTTCGCGTCCACTTCCACAACGAGTTCGAGCTTATTGTCAGGCACGTTCTTCAGCTTGGGGCCGCCTTGTCATCGGGGCTGAAACGTCGCTCAGCGTAAAATAGTGTGGTTAAAGAGTCTTCGTGGATGGCTCAAGGATCGGGAATGCTCAAGATCAACCTCGACCTGTACTCGCGCAAGGCGCGCCTTTACCCGGCCCTGCTGACGGCTCTGCCACTCCTCCTCGCGGTGTTGTCTTTCAGCAGGGATCTGGGAACCATAGGCTTGCCTCTCAGCGTTGTGGCCACTTGCGGCTTTGCCATGCTTCTCGCCCAGTTTGGGCGAGATCTCGGCAAGCGCAAGGAAGATTCCCTTTTCCGGGCTTGGGGTGGTACACCCACCACTCAATTCCTCCGTCATCGGAGCGACCATCTCAGTCCCGTGACGCGTCGGCGGTACCACGCTGCCCTCGAAGCTCTGGTGCCAAACGTTAAGCTCCCAAGCCGGGAGGAGGAGGCGGCCGATCCCACGGCGGCCGACCAGGTCTACATGGCGTGCGTGGACTGGCTCCGAGAGGCGACGCGCGACAGATCGCAGTTTCCACTGGTCTTCTCGGAGAATGTCAACTACGGGTTCCGACGTAATTTTTGGGCCTTGCGGAGGATTGGCATCTCGGTGTCTGCTCTTGCATTCTTCCTTTCTGTTGCGGCGTTTTTGCTTCGTAATGCTACAGGCGTTCCACTCGCTCTGCCACTTCTCAGCGGGAGTACCTCCGCCGCATACCTCGGAATCTGGCTTCTGCACGTCGATGCCGACTGGGTCAAGCTCGCAGGCTTCGCGTATGCCCGAGCTCTGCTGGCCACCTGCGACACGCTGTCCAAGGCCACCGGAGCAAAATAGGAGCGTAGAGGAATTGCTATGGAAGTCCACATCTTCGACGTGGCTCATGGGTTTTGTGCTCTGGTGGTGGCCGACAACGGCAACACGATGTTGATCGATTGCGGCCATAACGATGAGACGGGTTTCTATCCGGCTGACTACCTCAGGCGTTCAGGCTGCACTGGGATCGAACGGTTCTTCATCACGAATTACGATGAGGACCACCTCAGCGGGCTTCCCCGCCTTCGAGAATTGGCTTCTTGGGTGCCCATCCACATCCTCCACAGGAACAAGTCACTGACGGCCGATCAGCTGCGAGCGATCAAACGTCAGGGAGGGCCGCTCGGTGAAGGGATGAAGGCCCTCCTCGATATGATCGCAACGTACACCGGGGAGGTGACGTCACCTCCGGCCTTCCCGAATGTGGACTACAGCGTTTTCTACAACAGCTACCCAGAATTCACCGACACGAACAACCTCAGCCTCGTTCTATTCGTCCACTACCCAGGACTCTCAGTCGTTTTTCCCGGGGACCTTGAGAAGGCCGGGTGGCGAGAACTGCTGAAGGGGGACAGTTTCCGTCAAAACCTCTCCAGAGTGAACGTATTCGTTGCTTCACACCACGGTCGTGAGAGCGGCTATACACCAGAGGTCTTCAACCACTGCCGACCTGACATCGTGATCATCTCAGACGAGTCAATGCAGTACGAGACACAACAAACCCACTACGCGCAGCACGCCTCTGGTATCCCAACGTATCTCGGGCGACCCCGCAAGGTATACACAACCCGGAACGATGGCAAGATCACGCTGAGCATCTCAACCCAGTCAAGAGGCTATACTGTTACGTGCGGTTAACGCTCCGGCGTCGGCAGAAGAGACAAGTGTTTTTCCGTTGATCTGACTCGGTGGAGCCTGCCTGGGTTGCCATGGGGATCCATCTGCTTGCGATGCAGCATGTCGGGCTCTTCTTCGAGGACGACCAGGGCGTAAAACTCATCCGCCCGTATCTCCTCGAGGCCGATTCGGACGCCCAACTTCAGCGCCGCCCGGAGATCGAGGGCGCGGCGCAGTAGCATGCCCGCCTCGGAGGATTGCGCCGCGTCCAGCCTGTCGAGCGGGCAGTGGTCACAACGGCTGCCGTCGTCGGGAGCGTCGGGGCAGAGGCCTTGGTCGCAGAGTTCCTCGCGGCGCAGAGCCCAATGAATCAGAAATCGCAGGGATGGCCGATCCGGCCACTCCCCGGCGCTCAGTTTGGGTCCGACGATTCCTCGAAGGCGCCGTCGAGGGCGTCGATGGCGGCTTTTACGGCCACGGCCTGGTGGATGATGGGCACCTCGCCCGCGTAGCCTTCGGTGGAGTCCACCAGCTTCTTGTAGAGCGCCGCCGCCGGCGTGAGGTTAATGATCAACTCCTGGCGGTTGTAAGGCAGATCGAGCACGCGCGCGAAGCCGCGGCGGTATTCGAAGACGTCCTTGGCCGAAGGCATGCGCAGCACGTGGCTCACCGTGCCGCCGAGGACGCGCATCGTCACGCGGAAGCCGTCGCCAGCTTGCGCGACGTCGTCGACATCGGCCTGGCTCAACTGCTCGATGATCCGGCTCGCCTCGAAGTCGTCCACCTCCGGCGCATTCTCCTCCGGCACGCGGATCTTCGCGAGCAACGCAGCGTCGGCTTCTGCCGAGTCGGGGATCGTCGTTTCGGAGACGCCGCGCCCCAGTTGCTTCACGATGACTTTCCGCTTCTTCTGGCGGTCGGTCCACTCTTCGTCAGTCGGAAATCGCACGCGAACCGGCTTCACGCCCTCGGGAGTGCGCAGATGGATGGTGATGGGTTGCTTTGCATCGAACATGAGAGTCCTCTCTACTGGCAGATCCCGTCGACACCACACTTGGCCACGGCCGAAACGACGCCGTTGGCCTCATCCCACATCGGCAGGCACTCGACCGACACTGTGACGATGCCGTCCGTCTCGCCGACTTCGGCGGTTGCAAAGGAGACCTTGTGCCAGGTGAGTTCGAGTGAGTTGTTCGAGTCGTAGGCAAGCGCGATCACCGCCGTGCCAGCCGTCTGCTGGCGCAACTTGGTGAGCTCGGTCGAGCCGTTCTCGAAGCGGGCGACGAAGCGCAGCGTGCCTTGGCGGTTGCCAAACTCGAGCCGCCCGCGGATGGCGCCGCTCGAACCGTCGCCGGGCGTCTGGAAGCCGGAGCCGGGGAAGAAGCCGCCGTCCAGCCGGACATTGTTCTTCCACGACGTTTCGAGCGAGACGATGTTCTTGTTCGAAACGTAGTTGACGCCGTTGATCGTCAGCGCCAGCGACGCCGATGGCAGCAGCTTCTCCGCCGTCGCCGCCGGCATGGTGATGCCCGAGGGCTCGACATACTTGCCTGAGCCGACAAACTCGACGGTGATCTTCGAGTTCGAGCGGCCGGGCCCCGAGCCGATCGAGATAGTCCACCCCTCGACGACGCAGCCCACCGCCATCCGGTCGACCACGACGCCTGCGCCCGGGCGGATCTGTTCGACGAAGCTGAAGTAGGGTAGCTCAGCCGCGTCGCCCGAGGCTGGAAAGAGCGGCGTGCAAGTGTAGGTGAAGTTCGGCGCCGTACCCGACTTGACCACCTTGCCGAGGCCGTAGGCCATGGCCCACGCGGCAATCTCCGCGCCCAAGTATTTCTCGAGCGTGCCGCTGACGTCCCAGGACGTCTGGAAGGACTGCGTGGCAAACTCGTGGCCCTTGCCAAACTCCTCGGCGTCGTTTTCGGTCGAGAGCTTCGGATTGGCGAGCGCGGCATTCAACTTCCGCAACTGCCACATCTGGACCGCAGTGTTGGCGGTCGAGATGTCAGCCTGCTTCTGCTTACCGAAGCAGATCTGGATTTCCTGCATCCGCGCGACGGACATCAGGCGTTACCTCCTTCTCCGTGACCTGCCGCCAACCGCGCACCATAAGCGGCACGATCTTTGCCGGCGTGGCCTCTACTTCCTGCTCCTCGCCGTCTGGCGAGCGCATAATGACGGTCTCAGTCATCTCCCATCTCCGTGAAACTCAGCGGCAATTCGAAGTAATCGAGCCCCTCGGCGTCGGTCTGCCGCTGGATCTGCGGCAGGTCCATGGGGTGGCAGGATGGATGTACCGTCGCGTTCATCAGTGGGACGCCGATTGAAGTGGGCACGCCCTTTGTGATCAGCCGGAACAGCCGGTAGTAGGCCGTCGGCTGATCGCCGTCGAACGTCTCGCGCGCCCGCAGATAAAGGGTCACCTGGTGCCGCCAGACATCCACGCCGCCGAAGCTCCCTGGGCTCGTCCCTTGCCAGGCAGCCATGATGCCCGGCGCGGGCATCTCGTGGATTGCCGCCGCGAGGCTCGCGCGCTTCGGATACTGATCGTGATAGGCGAAGATCCGT
>Ga0101944_10005340_pt1 | contig 14716 bp, 8 predicted proteins | sample DewCreD2012metaG_FD_75245 | JGI IMG/M metagenome (GOLD analysis project Ga0101944, IMG submission 75245) | Hot spring sediment bacterial and archeal communities from British Columbia, Canada, to study Microbial Dark Matter (Phase II) - Dewar... ... | reverse complement strand
CTGGCGGTCGCGCATGTAGTCGATCAGGTTGGGGTGCCCTTCCTGGATCTTCTTGACCCGCTGGACTTGGATGCCGGCCGCTTCGAGGCATTGGGCGGTGCCGCGCGTGGCGATCAGTTCATAGCCCAGACGCTCCAGACGGCGGGCCAGCCCCACGATGTGCTGCTTGGCCCGGTCCGCCACGCTGATGAAAATCCGCCCGCTCCGCGGCAGCACGGTGCCGGCGGCGATCTGACTCTTGGCGAACGCGATGGAGAACCGCTCGCTGATTCCCATCACCTCGCCGGTGGATTTCATCTCCGGGCCCAACACGATGTCCACCCCGGCGAACTTCACGAAGGGGAATACGGACTCCTTGACCGACACATGGGCGGGGATCGGATCGCTGGAGAGCCCTTGGTCCGCAAGGCTCACCCCCAGCATGGCCTTCGTGGCGACCTTGGCCAAGGGGATGCCGATCGCCTTGGACACGAAGGGCACGGTGCGGCTCGCCCGAGGGTTCACCTCCAGCACATACACGTTCGGCTTGCCGCCCTCGCGCTTCACCGCGAACTGGACGTTCATGAGTCCGACGACCTTGAGGTCGCGGGCCATGGCCCGGGCCGCTTCCTTGATTTCGGCGACGACGGGTCCTTCCAGGCTGTAGGGCGGGATGGCGCAGGCGGAGTCGCCCGAGTGGACCCCGGCTTCCTCGATGTGTTCCATCACGCCGGCCACGATCACCTCGCGGCCGTCGCTCACCGCGTCGACATCCACTTCGGTGGCGTCCTCGAGGAACCGGTCAATCAGCACCGGTTGCCCTTCGGCCACCACGAACGCCTCCTTGACGAAGTGCTCGAACTGCGCCGCGTCGTAACAGATTTCCATGGCCCGGCCGCCGAGCACGAAGCTCGGCCGCACCAGCACCGGAAACCCGACCCTGGCGACGGCCGCGCGGGCCTCGGCCAGGTTCCGCGCGATGCCATTGGCCGGCTGCTTGAGCTTCAGCCGCTCCAGGAAATCCCTGAACTTCTCGCGGTCCTCGGCGTCCTCGATGGTGTCTACGCTCGTGCCGAGGATCGGCACGCCGGCGCTGGCCAGGGCCCGGGCCAGGTTGAGCGGCGTCTGCCCCCCAAACTGAACGATCACCCCTTCCGGCTGCACGCGGTCGTAAATGTTCAGCACGTCCTCGGTGGTCAGCGGCTCGAAAAACAACAAGTCGCTGGTGTCGTAGTCGGTGCTCACCGTCTCGGGATTCGAGTTGACCATGATCGACTCGATTCCCATTTCCCGCAACGCAAAACTGGCGTGGCAGCAACAGTAGTCGAACTCGATCCCCTGGCCGATGCGGTTGGGGCCGCCGCCAAGGATCATCACGCGCCGCTGGTTCGCCTTCTTGGGCGGCGTTTCGTCTTCGTCTTCATAGGTGGAATAGTAGTACGGCGTGTAGGCCTCGAACTCCGCCGCGCAGGTGTCGACGGCCTTGAACGTGGCCACAATGCCCCGCCGCTTGCGTTCGGCCCGCACCGCCATTTCCGAGACGCCCCACAGGTGCGCCAATTGCCGGTCGGAGAAGCCCCATCGCTTCGCCTCGCGCAGCAGGGCGTCGTCCACCGCCTCCAGGCTTCCCGCAGCCCGCAGCCGGTCCTCCATCTCGACGATCTCGTACAGATTGTCCAAGAACCAGGGGTCGATTCCCGTCAGGTCGTGGATCTCCTCGATCGGCATTCCGTGCTTCATGGCGTAGCGGAGGTACCAGACGCGCTGATCGTCGGGCCGGGCCAATCGGGCGCGGACGTCGTCGAGGCTCGGCTGGCGGGGCGTGCCCCAGAGGTCTTTGGCGTCGCAACCGAACCCGAAGCTGCCGACCTCCAGCCCGCGCAACGCCTTCTGAAACGCCTCCTTGAACGTCCGCCCGATGGCCATCGTCTCGCCCACGCTCTTCATCTGCGTGGTGAGGTCCGGCTTGGCCTCGGGAAACTTCTCGAAAGCGAACCGCGGGATCTTCACCACCACGTAGTCGATCGTCGGCTCGAAACAGGCCTTGGTCAGGCGCGTGATGTCGTTGGGCAATTCGTGCAACCGGTAGCCAACGGCCAGCTTGGCCGCGATCTTGGCGATCGGGAATCCCGTGGCCTTCGACGCCAGGGCGCTGGAGCGGCTCACGCGCGGGTTCATTTCGATGACCACCATGCGCCCCGTCCGCGGATGGATGGCGAATTGGATGTTCGAACCGCCCGTCTCCACCCCGATCTCGCGGATCACCGCCAGCGAGGCGTCGCGCATCCGCTGGTATTCCTTGTCCGTGAGCGTTTGAGCCGGGGCCACGGTGATCGAATCGCCGGTATGGACGCCCATGGGATCGAAGTTTTCAATCGAGCAGATGATCACGACATTGTCATCCTTGTCGCGCATCACCTCCATCTCGTACTCTTTCCAGCCGAGGACCGATTCCTCGATCAGCACCTCGTTGATCGGCGACGCGGCGAGGCCGCGGGCAACCTGTTCGTCGAACTCCTCGCGGTTGTAGGCGACGCTCGAGCCGGTGCCGCCCAGCGTGTAACTCGGCCGGATCACCGCCGGCAACCCGATTTCCTGGAGCACGATTCGGGCCTCTTCCAGGCTGTGGACCGTGCGCCCGCGGCACACATCCAGTCCGATCTTCTCCATCGCCAGCCGAAATTGATCGCGCGCCTCGGCCTTGGCGATCGCCGCTGGATTCGCCCCGATCATTTCGACGCCGTACTTCTCCAAAACGCCGTGCCGGACCAGATCCATGGCCAGATTGAGGCCGGTTTGTCCCCCTAACGTGGGCAGCAAGGCGTCGGGACGCTCCACCTCGATGACCTTGGCGACCACTTCCCAAGTCAACGGCTCGATGTAGGTCCGATCGGCCATTTCGGGATCGGTCATGATCGTGGCGGGATTCGAGTTGATCAGCACAACTTCGTACCCCTCCTCGCGAAGGGCCTTGCACGCCTGGGTCCCTGAATAGTCGAACTCGCACGCCTGCCCGATGATGATCGGGCCTGAGCCAATCAACAGTATCTTGTGAAGATCATCCCGACGCGGCACGTGATCTGTTCCCCTTCCAACAACGTTGCGGCGAAGGCCGCCTCGACGATCCGCCGTTCACGACCCCACCGCGACCAAGCGGCCAACCCGGCCGCTCTAAAATCCCTCGATGTTAGCACGCCGACGCGGGGATCTTCAAGGGGCCGAGCGTGTGGTGGCTTGCACGGGCGCAAGGCTCATCGCCGTCGCGTGTCCCAACGCTTGCCACCAAACGGCCCCCCATTGGCAGTGCCCAAATCCGCCGGACATGGATCGCGGCAAGGGAGATTTTCCGCCTTTGGAAACAAACGGAAGAAAGAACCTCGCCTCGAACGAGAGAAGCTTCGTGCCCGGGCGCAACGTGGGGGCGCCATCGGACGGCCTGGCCGAACAAGTTGGCAGCGACGGTTTGCTTTACCGCTCCGCGGCGTTGGACCGCCATGGCGTCGAGCGTTGCGAGGCCAGCATGAGCACCGAAGAAACGGCGCGCGGCGCGATCGGACCCTGGGCCGCGGCCTGGCCGCCGCCTGACTGGCGGTTCCGAAAGGAAAGCCCTCAGGCTTTTTGTCAATCGTTCAGCTTCCGCTCAACGCGGGCGCATGAGTCGCGCACGACTCTCGCACTGGGAGGCGTGACGGAGCAATTCATCGGCGCGCCGCAAGAGCGCATCCCCGGCGGCCAGCTCCTCGGCTCGACGCGTGGCCGGATCGCAGGCTACCAATCGGCCCCGACAGTGCTGGCAGACAACCTGCCGACCGAGATACTCGACACGGATGTGCAAACGTCGGCCGCAGGTCGGGCACTCTTGGACAAAAAAGATGCCGTTGGACATGGCGAATCCCTCCTGAACGGCGATATCCTCCTTAATTCCGTTGGGCCCGGAGTCGCCATCTTAGGCCAGCTTCAGGCGGGATGCAAGCGCGGCGACCGCAATTCTTGCGGCAATGTTTTTCTCCGGCGAGGGGCCGCGCCTTCCCGTTCGGACAAAGCCACTGCGTTTAAGCGATCTGCACTCTGCTCAGTTCCGTTTCATCCGGAGAGTCGCACGCGCTAGGGCCCCCTTCCGAGAAGCCACCAAATTCATGGCCGACAATTTGGGAAGATCGAGTGAAATAGGGAACGCGAGTAGATTGGGCAGGAGGCAGGGTTCCCTCCCGGCGCACGCGGTCCCACCATGGTTTCTATCGGACCAACCGCACCGACTGGATCACAACCGGTTGCTTCGGCACACGCTCGAACTCGGCCTTTTCCGCCTGGCCAGGAACCTGAACGACTTTGTCCGTGACCTCGACGGCGGCAATTTTGCGCACCACATCCATTCCGGAGACGACTTTGCCGAATGGGCAATAGCCATACTCCTCGGCGCTGGGCCCCCGATAATCGAGATTGGGGTTGTCGGCGACGTTGATGAAGAACTGACAGGTGGCCGTGTCTTGGGCGTCCGGCCTTCGGACCATCGCGATCGTGCCCGCCACGTTCCGCAACGCGCACTTCTGGGCCTCGTTGCGGATGGGTGGATGGGCCCGTTTCTCCACCAGATCGACGGTGTAGGCCCCGCCCATGATCACATAGTCCTTCAGCACCTGGTGAAAGATGGTTTGATCGTAGTGGCCGCTCTCGACATAACGCAGGAAGTTCTCCACCGTCAGCTTCGCCTGCGTCTTGTCCAATTCGATCACAATGTTCCCCAGGTTCGTCTGAATCTCGACCACCGGGTGCAATGGATCCGAGACCGAGGTTGGGGTTTTCTCGCTGGATGACGGGGAACTAGGCGTCTTCTTGGCGTCACCGTCGGAACTGCCCCGGATAGCCGCAACCTGGTTTGCTTCCGAGCTGGCTTCGCCTGTTTTTCCGCAACCGGTGCAGATTAACAAGAATGCCAGGACCATGCCTAAAGTCAGAAGGTTCCAGCCAGATCGCATCTTTTCGCCTCCTTGCGTCTACCCCATGCCACTGCGCCCCCCACACCAGATCAGCAAGGGGATGCATTGGGGCGACGAGATGTTTTGGGGACTCCCGTCCGAGTCCGCATATCATGCCCGAATCGCCCGAATCGGGCAATGTCGGTTTTCTTGCCATTTTGCTGTCGGTCGCCGCCTGGAAACGGGTGGTGAGCACAAAGCCATCGTGGCGGCCACGCTCAGCAGGGCCCACGACGGGACGTGGAAGTGCAGTGGCGGTCGTTGGCCGTTTCATCGGAGGCGCGACCTGAGGGTGGGCGAGCTGATTGCGGACCGTACTACGTGACGCCACGTCGCGCCAAAACTTAAATCAGTGAAAATGCGCGTTGAGAATAGACAAAATAGGATGGTGAATTTCCTTCCCAGTTTACCATTGGCTTCAACTCAACGCTGTTGAGTCAAGCGACTGGGTTGGAACGATCGCCGTTTTCTGGCGGGAAGCGTCCGGCCGTTGCTCCGATGAGGTCCCCGGGGCGCGCGGTCTCCTCGGGTCCGACTTGTGCAAATTACCGCGCAAGCTCTTCGAGGTCGTGGCGCAGCGACGGCTTTGAATTCGCAGTGCGAGATACCACGTGAGAGGTGGTGTCCCCGAGGGTCACCGAATCGGAGAGGAAGGCCGGGCCACGGCGATGGAACCGCCATTGAGGGGGGAAGGCGATCTGGCCAAGACCGAGGAGTTCAGAGCGGCCACTCGGGCCGCGACCTCAGGCTGGAAGGGGTTGGACGACAACGATTGCTGATAGTTGGCCAGCGCCTGGCCCACCTCTCCTTCCATTTCCCTGATCCTGCCCAGGGCCGCCAACGCCCGTGGATTGGTGGCATCGGCCAACAGGGCGTCGGCCAGCAATTGTTTGGCTTTGTCGCGGTCGCCAAACTCCTCGTGGAGTCGCGCTAGTTCGATCTTGGGATCGGGCGAACGGGGGTTTCGATCGGCCCAGCCCTGCAACAGCCGAAACGCCTCTTCCTTGCGATCCTGCTCGACCAACAACACGGCGAGCCCTCGGTAGCACTCGCGATGGTTGGGGGCTCGATCCAGGCACAGGTAATAATACCGTTCGGCCTGGGCAATGTCGGTGGGCCGACGGTGCGCGACCGCCAACCGATGGTAGCACGCGGCGAGGTTGTAGTAGCCATCGGCGTTTGTGGGATCCCGGTCGATGGCCCGCTGAAACTCCTGCATCGCGTCCTCGATGCGGGTCTGCTCAAACAGCCGAACCCCTTCGGCGTTCAAGCCTTGCGACGAGAAACTCCCGCACCCATTCATGCAACCCAGGATGCACAGGCCAAGCAAACCCCAGGCCGAAGGCAAGCGAGGGCAGCCTCTCCAGAGGGACGTGGATTGAAGACGTCGCACGCGAGTCAGCCTTGGGCTGGCGGTTGGGGGTTCGGCGTTGCTTTAGCGCGAGATCTCGCGCCGGCAGAGTGGCGAGGAGGATATCCAGACCGCCAAACCAACGCAAGAGCGGAATTTGGGCGGATGCAAGGGGGCAAGGGTGCAAGGGTGGGTGCATACCCGCTTTTGCTCGCCTTGGCAGTCGTCACGGAACGTGTCAACCGGTTTGAGACAACTGCGGTACGAAATGAGGGGCGTGCGGCAGTTGGAGCGTACGGGGTTCTTATCCATCGGCCGAGGGGTAATCCAGACTTCCCGGGCCACCAGATCGGCTCGCACCGGGTTGAGTTCCACGTACCGCTCGGCCGCCCACATCCACGTAAGCGGCGTATCGGAGCGCGGCCGTCTCGGCCGCAGGATAGTTTCAGGTGACGAGTCTTCCAGCCCTGTTCCACGACCTGTCGGGGCGCGGCCGTCTCGGCCGCAAGATAGCGGGCAAGATGCCCGCGCTCCGGCAAATTCCGGGGACACAATACTCATTTCGGAATTCTGGGCAGCTTCGGGGCGCGGCCGTCTCGGCCGCAAGATAGCGGGCAAGATGCCCGCGCTCCGGCGAATTCCGGGGACACAATACTCATTTCGGAATTCTGGGCAGCTTGGGCGGACGGCCTTGCAAGGGTACAAAGGCTCCGAGGCGGAAGACCGCAACGGCGGTCGTCGTGGCATCGCGATGATGGGGTTTCGGTTTGGGGAACCCGAAGCCGTGAGGAAGGCGCCTGCGACCACCCCGACAAGCGAAGATCTCTATTTCTCCCATCTTTCCTCCCTTATCTTGCCGAGATGGTCGGGATGGTGGTAGACTTCGGGCGAACTTGAGTGCGACCACGGAAAGGGCTCTTGGCGCTTGGTGGGACGCGCTGAACGGTGGTCCGGCATTCTCCATTCAGCTTTGTCCGAGGGTTCGCGTCGCGGAAAGCCGCGCTGGCCGATTTCGATTGCCCGTCCGACGGCATGGAGGCCGCCGTTGTTTGCCAAACGTTCGATTCGCGTCAAGCTGCTGGTCGCGTTCGGCCTGTTGCTCTTGCTGGTGGTGATTCTGTCCAGCGGCAGCCTCTACAGCACGTACACATATCGGAGCGTGGTGACGGATCTGAGTTGGCGGGCGGATGAACTGCCCTTGGCGTCGGACTTGAGCCGCCGGGTTGGCGAGCTTCGGATGGCGCTCAGCGAGTTGCGGGGCCTGCGCACGGCGACGTTCCCCAGTGGCGGCGCGGTCCGCGTCTTTGAACAGATCCAGGCGATCCGGGACCGCTTTCGCACGGCCCTGAACGAGGTGAGCCAGACCGCCGCCGAGTACCGCGATTTGCTGGAGGGGGAAGCGGACGCCGGATCGCCGATGGCCGACAATCGCCGGGAATGGCGGACGCTGGAGCAGTTCGAGGCCGTGCTGGAGCGGATCCGCCAGCACCATCGCGCGCAGGACTGGATGCTGGACGACGCCATGGTCGTCCGGCTCGACGCCGAATTGGAGACCCTCCAGGAACTCTGCGCCGAGTTGCCCAGTTTCCTCCATGCGAAGATGAAGGGATTTCGCGATGACGTGCGGGCCCAATATCGCACCCTGATCGTGGGCACCTGGGTGACGAGCGCCCTGGCGGCGCTGGTGTTGGGGATCTTGCTGCGGGTGTTTTATCGCTGGATCTTCTGGCCGCTGGGGGTGTTGATCGCCGGCTCGCGCCAGGTGGCGGCGGGCAATTTCGACTACCGGATTCACCTTCAGACCCACGATGAGATGGCCGAACTGGCCCAGGCCATGAACGACATGACCGCCCGATTCCAGGCCATCCGCGACGACCTCGACCGCCAGGTTCAGGAGCGGACCAAGCAGGTCGTGCGGAGCGAGCAATTGGCTAGCGTCGGATTCCTGGCCGCGGGCGTGGCGCATGAAATCAACAACCCCTTGGCCGCCATCGCCATGGCGGCCGAATCGCTGGAGAGCCGCCTGGCCGATTTATTGGACCCCGGCGCTGCGGACCGCCAGGTTGTCCTCGGCTACCTCGAGATGATCCAGAGCGAGGCGTTCCGGTGCAAGGGGATTACCGAGAAGCTGCTGGATTTCTCCCGCGTGGGCCCCGTCACGCGGCGAGACACGGACCTCGGCGAACTCGTCCGAGGCGTGATCGAGATGATGGGCGCTTTGGGCAAGTACCAAAAGCGCGCCGTCCAGTTTGACGCGCCAGGCCCCGTGGTCGTGTCGGCCAATCCCCAGGAAATCAAGCAAGTAGTGCTCAATCTGCTGGCCAACGCGTTGGACAGCACGGACGAAGGGGGCGAGGTCCGCGTGGCGTTGTGCAGCCGCGACGGCTGGGCCGTGCTCGACGTGGCCGACAACGGCTGCGGCATGTCGGCCGAGGTGCTCGAACACGTCTTCGAGCCCTTCTTCACCCGCCGGCGCGAAGGCCAAGGCACCGGACTGGGGCTGTCCATCTCGTACCGCATCGTCGCGGACCACGGGGGGACGATCGAAGCGCACAGCGAAGGACCGGGGCGGGGCGCCACCTTCCGCGTGCGCCTGCCGCTCATTCCCGCCCAGAAGGAGGTGAGTTATCAGTACCGCGCCGCGTAACCGACAGGAACGGTTGAAGATCCTCTTCGCCGACGACGAAAAATCGCTCCAAGAGCTGATGCGCCTGGAATTGCCCCGCATGGGCCACGAGGTGACCGTCTGCGCCGACGGCAAGGCCGCCGTGGCCGCGCTGGAGAAGCAATCGTTCGACTGCCTGCTGGTCGACCTGGACATGCCGGGCCTGAACGGCATCGAGGTCATCGGTCGGGCCAAGGAAATCTCGCCCGACATCGAGGCGATCGTGCTCACCGGCAAGTCGTCGCTGGAAACGGCCGTGGCCGCCCTGCGTCATGGAACGTGCGATTATTTGACCAAGCCGTGCCGCCTGGTGGAGTTGCAAGCGGTGCTCAGGCGGGTGGCGCAGAAGCGCGAGTTGACCAACAAGTACCGCGCCGTGCAACGCCGCTTGGAGCGGCTCGAGGGCAGTCCTGAACTGGTGGGCGAATCGCCCGCCATCCGCCAGGTCCGCGAACTGGTGGCCAAGGTCGCGCCCGCGCACTGCACGGTGCTGATTCTCGGGGAGACGGGGACGGGCAAGGAGCTTGTGGCCCGGGCCCTTCATCGCCAGAGTCTCCGGGCCGAGATGCCGTTCGTGGCCGTCAACTGCGGCGCCTTGCCCGAGACGCTCATCGAAAGCGAGCTGTTCGGCCACCGCAAGGGGAGTTTTACGGGAGCGGACGAACATCGGGCGGGCCTGTTCGAGGTGGCCAGCGGCGGCACCCTCTTCCTCGACGAAATCGGCGAGCTGCCCAAGGCCGTGCAGGCAAAGCTGCTGCGGTTCCTGGAGAGCGGGGAGATCCGGCGGGTGGGCGAGAACGAATCGCTGCACTGCGACGTGCGCGTCCTCTGCGCCACGCACCGCGATCTCGACCAGATGGTGGCCGACGGCGAGTTTCGCGAGGACCTCTGGTTCCGCATCAACACGTTCGAAATCCACGTCCCGCCGCTCCGCGAACGCGTCGAGGACATCCCCTTGCTCGCCCAACACCTGGCCCGCCGCTTTCGCCCCGGCTTGCGGCCCGAGGACGAACTCTTCACGCCGGAGGCCTTGGAGGCGATGCAGGCGCACACGTGGCCGGGCAACGTGCGCGAGCTGGCCAACTGCGTGGAACACGCGATGATCCTCTGCCCGCGACTGCCCATCGACCTTGAACATCTGCCCGAAAGGCTCCACGCCGCGCGGCGCCGCGAGGAACCGCCCGCTCGCCTCGGCGGCCGAGACCCCTCGTTGTCCTCGCCGTCGCCGCGGGCCGAGGCGGGCCCCTCGCCGCGCAGGGCCAGCCACACCTTGCGAGACTTGGAAATGCAGGCGATCTACGACGCCCTGGACCGCCACGGCGGCAATAAGCCCAAGGCCGCCGAGGAACTTGGCATCAGCCTCAAGACGCTCTACAACAAACTCAACCAGGCGTCGACGATGCAAAAATCGGCATGAAACCGTCCGGCGGGCAGGAAAAGGCCGCTGAACCCCTGCCCGCTCGTCCGGCCCGCAAATCCGACTGCCCGGCGACGCTTTGCGCAGGCCGCCAACGCCACGGCTTCCCCGAAAAGGGCAGGGCTCTAGCCATCACGATGGACAACCGTCCCACCCACAGCTACTACCTCCAGGTTCGGAGGCGGCCTTCCCTTCGTTAGTTCTTTTCGTTTCTTGATCTGGGTTGGTCGCGCCGGGGCGACGCGTGGCGTATGGTTTCAGAGGGAGATTGCGGGAATTCACCGCGTCGCTCGAAGCCGTAGTCTTATTGAAGCAGGCCTGCTCATGGCGAACAGTCAACACAAACGAAGGCAACTTTTTGTGGATCCCCGGGTGCAGGGCGCTCTGGTCTTGAAGACCCTGCTGTACTGGATCATGTGCGTGGTGGCCATCACGCTCATGCTGCTCTGCTGGCGCATCGTCACCGGCCCGGCGCGGATGTTCTACACCCACTTCGAGGACATGTGGTTCCATTTCGGGCCCGCGCTGGTGGCCTCTTTCCTGGTCCTGCCGCTGGTGGTCTACGACATGGTGCGGATGAGCAACCGGTTTTGCGGGCCGCTGTTTCGTCTGCGGCGGTCGCTCCGGGCTCTTGCCCGCGGAGAGCCCGTAGCCCCGATCAGTTTTCGCGACGGCGACTTCTGGCCTGAAATCGCTCAGGAATTTAATGCCCTTCTCGCCCGCTTGCAGCGCGAGGTCCCGGCCTCGGAGCCGCAAGAGGTCGAGGAGACAACCAGCCAGCGCGTTGCGTGAAGGGGCCGCGCGGGGAATCAAGACCGCCGGGCGGATGGGGGCGCGCCGCGCGCCGGGCGACGTGAGCGGTTGACGTTGGCCGTCGTTGCCGGCAAAATGTCTATTCGGAGCGAGGGGCCCCGCGCCGTAGAGTCGTCCAGCGGACTGCCGCGATTTTCGCGGCAAAGGACGCCAGCCTGGGGCGGCCTTTGCGGCACCCCCTTTGCCGGCCCCGGGGGCAGGCCCATCTCTCGGTTCGAGACGGCCCGAAAAATCAGCCCGTCCCCGGCCTCGGAGCAATGGCCGCACCGTATTGGCTCGCGCGTGTCGCGGCGATGACGGGAGGCGGACAAGGCGCGGCCGGGCGGCCTCGCTCCAGGGGATCTTTCACCAGCCGACGCCGTCGGGGACTCGCCTCGCCAAGATGCTGCCTAAGGTCGTTCTCAAGCCGCAAAAGGCGCGGACTTTTTCGAGCCGCCATCCTTGGGTGTTCGAGAAGGCGATCGACCGAGTCGAGGGCGAGGCCTCGGACGGCGATGAGGTGGAACTGGTCACCCATCGCGGCAAGTTCGTCGCCCGCGGTCTTTTCAACTCCCGCAGCCGCATCCGCGTGCGGCTTTACACGTGGACGCCCGGCGAGGCACTCGACGAAGCGTTCTGGCGGTCGCGGCTGGACAGCGCCATGGCCCTGCGAAGGCAACTGGGCTACGACGCCCCGGACGGGGCGGCGCGCCTCGTTTTCAGCGAGGGCGACGGGCTGAGCGGACTGGTGGTCGATCGTTATGGCGAATACCTGGCGGTGCAGATCACCTCGCTGGGCATGGCGGCCAGGCTCGCCTTGCTGTGCCGACTCCTGGTGGAACTGACTCAACCCCGCGGCATCGTGGTTCGCACGGAGCGCGGGATGGCCCAGGCCGAGGGGATCGAACTGCGGGATGGGGTTTGTTGGGGGCAGACGCCCGATCGCGACGTGGTGGTCCGAGAAAACGGCCTCCGCTGGCATGTTGACGTGTTGGAGGGCCACAAGACGGGCTTTTACCTCGATCAGCGCGAAAACCGTCAGGTGGCCGCCCGCTTCGCCAAGGGCCGTCGCGTGCTCGACATGTTTTGCTACACGGGGGGATTCAGCATCGCCGCCAGCGCAACCGGCGGGGCGGCCGAGGTGATCGCCTTCGACTCCAGCCCCAAGGCCATCGAGCTGGCCCAACGCAATGCCCAACTTAACGGCGCAACGAACATCCGCTTCAAGGCGGGCGATGCGTTCGAGACGCTCCAGTCGCTGGCGGCGGCTGGCGAGCGTTTTGGGCTGGTGATCCTCGACCCGCCCAAGTTCGCCCGGACGCGCGCGGCGCGCCACGAGGCGTTGCGGGCCTATCACTGGCTGAATCGCCTGGGAATGGAACTGACCGAGCCCTCGGGAACCCTGGTGACGTGCAGTTGTTCGGGAGTCATCTCGCGGGAAGACTTTCGGGATGTGTTGACCGGCGCCGCGCAGCAAGCCCGTCGCGGCGTCCAAGTGCTGGAACAGCGCGGGGCCTCGCCCGACCATCCCGTGGCCGTGAATTGCCCTGAGACCGAGTACCTCAAATGCTTTGTCTGCCGGGTGGCGTGACGGTCGGCGCAGGGGCGCTGCCCAGCGCGGGGCGGAAAGTGACTGGCCCCGCCGCCCGTGGTTCCCGGCGAGTATCCCTGGCGATCGTCGCCAGGCCGGGGACGGCGCCCGTGAGCCAGCGCGCCAGCGTTCGCCTTCCCGGCGTGCTTGGCTTGGGCTAGAATGACGGTTTTGGCTTTCTTCACCTCGACGGTGAACATGAGAGCCTATGCCCCCACGGGGCCTGACGTCGCGGATCGCACCCGTCCTTTCTGTTTCCCTGGACGTCCACCACGATGAGCCAACGACGCATCCTGGTCACCAGCGCCTTGCCTTACGCCAACGGCCCGATCCACTTGGGCCACCTGGTGGAGTATCTTCAGACCGACATTTGGGTCCGGTTTCAGAAGCTGCGCGGCAACCGCTGCGTCTACATCTGCGCCGACGACACGCACGGCACGGCGATCATGATCAGCGCTCGCAAGGAGGGCATTCCCGAGGAACAACTCATCGCCCGGATGCAGAAGGCCCATCAGGACGACTTCTCGCGGTTCCAGATCGAGTTCGACAACTACGGGAGCACGCATAGCCCGGAAACGCGCGAAATCTGCCACGAGATTTGGGCGGCGCTTCGCAAAGCGGACTTGATCCTCGAGAAGGAAGTGAGCCAGCTTTACGACCCGGTGGCGGGCACGTTCCTGGCCGACCGCTTCGTCAAGGGCACCTGCCCGAACCCCGATTGCCGCGCTCCGGACCAGTACGGCGACAGTTGCGAGAAATGCGGCCACACGCACAACCCCAGCGAGCTGCTCAATCCGGTGAGCACGCTGAGCGGGGCGACGCCCGAGGTCCGCGCCGCGAAACACCTTTTCGTCAACATCGAGCGATTGCACGGTTTCTTGGAGGAGTGGACGCAAGGCGGCGACCATCTCCAGCCCGAGGTGGCCAACTATCTCAAGGGCCACTTCCTCAACGAGCCGCTGCGCGACTGGGACATCTCGCGGCCCGCCCCGTATTTCGGCTTCGAGATCCCCGACAGCCCGGGAAACTACTGGTACGTGTGGTTCGACGCCCCGATCGGCTACCTCGGCTCGACGCTCCAGTGGTGCCGGCGCGTGGGCGAGGACTTCGCTTCCTGGTGGCGCAACCCCGAGACCGAGATCCACCACTTCATCGGCAAGGACATCACCTATTTCCACACCCTGTTCTGGCCCGCGATGCTCAAGACCGCCGGCTTCAACCTCCCGGCCCGCGTCCATATCCACGGGTTCCTCACGGTCAACGGCGAGAAGATGTCCAAGTCGCGGGGCACGTTCGTGCGCGCGGCCACGTACCTGGAGCATCTCGACCCGGCGTATCTCCGCTACTACTACGCCTCGAAGCTCACCAGCGGGGTGGAAGACATCGACATGAACCTCGACGAGTTCGTGGCCAAGGTGAACGCCGACCTGGTGGGCAACGTGGTGAACCTGGCCGCGCGCACGGCCCGCTTCGCCGAGAAGTGCGGGCTGGCCCCCGAGTACCCCGACGACGGCGGACTTTTCGCCCAGGCCGCGGCCGACGGCGACGCGATCGCCGAGGCTTACGAGGCCGGCGACTACGCCAAGGCCATGCGGATCGTGCTGGCGGCGGGCGACCGCGCCAACCAGTTCATCGAGCGGGCCGCGCCGTGGAACCTGGCCAAGGACGCGGACAAGAGGCAAGCGTTGCAGAACGTCTGCACCATCGGGCTGAATTTGTTCCGCCAACTGGCGATCTACCTCGCCCCCGTGCTGCCCCGGCTCGCCCAGCAGACCGGCGAGTTGCTCCATCAACCGATCGCGCATTGGGCGGAATCGAAACAACCGCTTTTGGGCCGACCGGTTCGCCGCTACGAGCACATGATGGTCCGGGCCCGCCGCGAGCAGGTCGATGCGATGATCGAATCGAGCCGAGAGACGCAGGCCGAAGTGTCCGAACCCGCGCC
>Ga0101944_10005339_pt1 | contig 14720 bp, 12 predicted proteins | sample DewCreD2012metaG_FD_75245 | JGI IMG/M metagenome (GOLD analysis project Ga0101944, IMG submission 75245) | Hot spring sediment bacterial and archeal communities from British Columbia, Canada, to study Microbial Dark Matter (Phase II) - Dewar... ... | reverse complement strand
TGGCACGGCGCCCCCGAACGGCGCGTTTTTGCCATTGCGCCCGAGGACGCCAGCGGTTATTGCCAGTCCATGCGACTGCCCATTCTTGCGTGTGCCGTGCTGCTGGCCGGCGCGGCCCTGTCCGCCGCCGAATCACCGACTCTCAACACGGTGCGTCCCCCTGACACCGGCGAGGCGCTGGTGAACCCGGACATGGGCTGGACGATGCATTTCTATTCCAACATCCCGAAGAACTACGGCTCGCAACTCGAGCCGGCGGATACTTTGGATGATTTCCCGGGCCTGAGCACCGTGTATCTGCGCGTGCCCTGGGCCTACGTCGAGCCGCGAGAAGGCAAGTTCAACTGGGCCCTGCTGGACACACCGGCCCAGCGCTGGATTGCCCGGGGGAAAAAGATTTCCCTCCGCATTTCGTGCTCCGAAAGCTGGCTCAAATTCGCCACGCCGGAATGGGTGAAAGACGCGGGCGCCAAGGGCGTGTTTTTTCAATTCGGCAAAGGCCCGCAGGAGGACGGCCCGCTGTGGGACCCGGATTTTGGCGATCCGGTATTTCTGCAAAAGCTGGAAAACTTCCTTAAAGCGATGGCCGCGCGGTACGATGGCAATCCCGCGGTGGCGTTTCTGGACATCGGCAGTTACGGGATGTGGGGGGAGGGCCATACGATGGGCAGCAGCCGCGTGCCTGAAGAGCGCGCCGAGCGCATTGTGCGGCAGCATATTGATCTCCATGTGAGGCTCTTTCCCCGGACCCGGCTTTGCATCAGTGACGATGTGGCCGGCCACTCGAAACCCGGGCGGCATTTTCCGCTGATGGATTACGCCCTGTCCAAAGGCGTTTCGATGCGCGACGACAGCATTTGCGTGCAGCCGCCGCCTCACTCGTGGTATCATGCCGGGATGGCGCAGGAGGGGGTTGAGGCCGCGGCCGTCCGCCGGCGTGAGCGCCAGCGTCCCGGCCGGCGGCCACATGGCCTGGAGGATCTGGCCCTCCGGCGTGTGCCAGAGCCGGGCGAACGGGTTTTCGATGAACACCACCAGGGCGATGAAGAAGCCGAGGGTGATGTTCGTCACCGCGATCACGGCCGGCATCAACGTCCGGTCCCGCTCCCAGCGCCGCAGCATGACGCTGCCGGTGAAGGTGGCCATCAGCCAGGCCCAGAAGACCAGGCTGCCCTCCTGTCCGCCCCACAGCGCCGTGATCTTCAGGTACAGGGGCATGGCGCGGCTGGTGCTGTTGGCGACGTACGAGATCTGATACTGGTCGGTGACCAGCAGGACGATGAGCAGGACGGCGGCGAGCGTGATGAGCGGCCAGGTGAGGAAGGCGGCCCGGCGCGCGCTGGCCAGCCAGACCGGGTTGTTCCGGGAGGCGCTCAGCAGCGCCATGATCACGGCGTAGAGGGCGCAGCCAAGCGCCAGGACCAGCGCCAGGTAGCCGAGATTGGCGAGCATGGCTCAGTTTCCTGCGCCGGCGGCCGCCTGGCTGGGCACCGCTTCTTCATACCGGGTCGGGCATTTCAGCAGCAGCTCGTCGGCATAGAAGACGCCGTCCTCGCCCAGCTTGCCGGTGACGATGGCCTGCGCCTCGTTCTGCAGCAGGTCCGGCCGGGGGCCGACGTAGACCACCGTGATGCGGCTGGCGTTGGGGTTGGTCACAGCGTTGTGCAGCGCCATCGCCAGGCCGCCCTGCGCGTCGATGTCCTTCTGGTCGGCGGAGACATGCGCCATCTCGAACCGGATCGTCAGGGTCTCCGGGTCGTACGAAATGGTCTCACCCAGCACCGCGCCCGAAGCGCGCAGGTTCTGGCCCGCGATGCTGGCCGCCTTGGCCTTCATCTCGTCCACGGTGTAGAAGTACTGGGCCGTGCTCTGCAGGGTGGTGGCGATCAGATACACGACCGCGACCACGATGAGCGCGCCGCCGATCAAGAACTTGGCGCGGCCGCCTGAACCGGCCGTTGGGAGCGAACCTGAACCTAATGTCGTCTGCGCCATGGAACCTCCTCGCAATCTGGATATTCGTTATCCAGTTATACTTTATCCTTTTCAGACCATTCCATCAAGACAAACTCGTGATCAGCATGACAAGTTCCGGCCTTCACGACCCGCTGGCCTGCGGGGCGCCGCAGTTCCGGCAGAACCGGTCCTCGGGTGATACCGGCTGTCCGCACTGCGTGCAGAAACGCGCCGCACTGACGGCGTCGCCGACCGGCACCGGCGCCGGCTCCCGGGCCGTGCGGCGGCGGCCGCGCCTGGTCCGGCCCGCTCCGTCGCTCGCCGCCGACCGCCGCCAGATCAGCCAGCCGGCGCCGCCCACCGCCAGGGCCGCGCCGGCGATGGCGCCGATAATCCACGGGGACAGGACCGACCAGTTGGGCGCGGCCGAGGCCGGCGCCGGACTGTCCACCGTCACGGGTCGGGCGGCGGGGGAGATCACCTCGGTTGACAGGGCTGCTGAGGTCTTGGCGTACTGCAGCGTAAAGCTGACCGTCTGCCCGGCCGCCAGCCCGCCCCACTCGCGCGCATAGTAGTTCAGGCCATAGTCGCCGGAGCCGGCGGCCGTGAACGCCGGCTCCAGGCGCAGATTGCGCGCCCCGGCCGGCTCCTGGACGCGGACGGTCAGCGCGCGGACGGCGTAGTCACTGACCCAATTGAAAGCCAGCGTGCGCGCCTCGCCCGCGACGGTCAGGGCTGGATCATAATACTCCAGGTGAAAGTTGGGCGCCTGGACCGTGATCGTCACCCGGATCCAATCGCCCTCGGTCGCGGTGTTATACGGCGCTGAAAGGAGGCTGCCGGTGGCGTCCTGGTAAGCGGCGGCGTGTGGCCCGCTGGCGGCGGCCGGGATACGCACCGTCACCTGGGCCGGAACGCCGGTCCCGGCAGAGAGTGTGCCGCTGATGAGGACCAGCGCCGAGGCCCGGTCGAACTCTGGCCAGACCTCAAGGACCAGCGTCTCAACCGAAAGCGCCGCCTGCGCCTGGGCGGGCGCCCCCTGGCCCGCCCATATCAGCCCCGCTCCGAGCAAAACGGCCAGGCAAGGCCGCCAGACGTTCAACATGCTCACCGCTCCGGCGCGCCGTCTTGAATCCACTGCTCCACCACCGCCAGCGTGTCCCGGTCGAACACGGCGAAGTGGTCGGCGGACTGCACCTGGACCAGCCGGCTGGCCTCCGGGTCGCCGGGCGTGATCACGGCGCCGTTCTCGCCGCCGGCCAGCAGGTCGGCATACGTGGTCAGCTTGAGGCCGCCGGCCCGGTCGTCGCCGTGGCACAGGCCGCAGTCCGTCTCGAAGGCCGCTTGCAGGGACTCGTAGACCGGCGACAGGGACCCGGCCGGCAGGTCCGGCGCGGGCGGCGGCAGCTGGGCGGCCACCAGCTCGGCCAGGCCGGGCGCGTCGAAGCCCGCGAACTCCCAGGCCACGCCGTGACACTGCGAATTGGAACAGAAGGACGAGTCATCGGCGCCGCCCGGGTTGTCCACGGTGTGGCACGACGCGCAGGTCCGGTCGAAGTAGGTGCGGTGGCCCGTGATCCAGTTCGGGTTCTTATGGGTCTCCGGCTCCAGGCCGCGCGAGACCTCGATGCGGGTCACCGCATTCCCGCGCGTCGACACGGACGGGATCGAATGGCACAGGTTGCACTCCAGGCGCACCGCCTCCTGCTCCGCGTTCAGGTGTTTGCCGTCATGGCAGCGCAGACAGCCTGGGAAGTTGCGGTGGCCGATGTTGTCCGGATGCGAGTTCCAATCGACCTTTTGGAGCGGGAAGACCGAGGCGACGTAGATTTCCTTCAGGGCCTCGACCGCGGCCAGCACCTTATCCCGGTTGGCGGCGTAATACTCCGGATGCGCCACCCGGTAGTAGTCCTCGACGGCCGCGATGCCGCTCAGGCCGACCGCCTGCGCCGGATAAGCCACGCTCAACGCCTCGACGGCCTTGAGCTTGATCTCGGGGATCTCGGCGCTGATCAGGCCGCGTTGCAGGGCCGCGTCCACCGCGTCGCCGGGCGTCTTGATCAGGTGCGTGATCCGGTTGTGGCACGTCATGCAGTCCATCTGCTCGAGCTGGCTCTCGTCGAGCGTGGCCGGGTCGAGGTCCGCCTCGATATCAACAAACTCCTCGTAAGTGCCGTCGTCGCGGTAGACGCGCACGTACGGGATCACCTGGTTGCGGGTCCCTTCTTCGGCGTAGAACAGGACCTTGTTCTCGATGTGCCAGTGGATGCCGCGGCCGAGGCCCTGGCGCTTGGAGCCGCCGCCGGTCTTCAGGATCAGGTAGATGTCGTAGGGCGTGTTCGCGGCGTCGGCCCGGTAGCGCCGGATCGTGCGCAGGCTGTCGTCCGAAAATTTTTCGGGCGAATGGCAGCGCTCGCACAGCTCGGTCGCCGGCCGCATGTCGCCGGCCGTGATCGGGTACTCATAGGTGGTGAAGGCCATGGCGATGACATGCCGGGCGTCGCCGGCCTTGCGCAAGAACTGGTTGCCGACAAATTCGCGACCGATGTGGCACTCGGTGCACGAGACGCGCGCGTGCGGCGAGAGCTGGTAGGTGGTGAACTCCGGCGGCATGGTGTGGCACTGCGTGCCGCAGAACTCCGGCGAGTTCGTGTAGTCCCAGGCGTAGGCCCCGCCCACAAACACGCCAAACGTCAGCAGGCCCAGCGTGAGGTAGGCCATCAGCATCGCCGACAGGCGCGCGCCGGGCGGCGGGAAAAAGAAGTTGCGGAGCGTGATACCGAGGCGTTTCAGCATAAAGCTCTCCTGACCTCAGAGGGGGTCACTTTTCGGGCGCGCCGTTCTGGAGCCACTGCGTCAGGCGTTCCAGCTCGATTTCAGTCAACTGGCCCGGGTGGCCGCCGGCCTGCTGGATGGTGATCAACGGGCTTGTCTCCGGGGAACCGGCGAGCACCGAGCCGGACCGGCCACCCTGTATTGTAGCCGCATACGTCTCCAGCGACAGCCCGCCGGCCCCGCCGTGGCAGGCCGTGCACTTGGCCGCAAACAGCGTGGCCACGTACCCGTCCCAGGTGAGCGCCTCGACCGGCGGCGGCGTCGGCGTGGGCGGCAGCGGCGTCGGCGTCTGCGGCAGGAAGACCGGCACCGTCGCGCGCTCCGGCAGCGTGGTGATGGCGCTCTGCTCAAACGTCACGAACCAGTAAACGCCGACCAGCAGGGCGACGGACGCCACACCGGCCACCGGGTAGAAGATCTGCTGGCGCTTCTTCAGGACGACGGGATCGACGTAGCGCGCCGCCGTGCCGGCCTTGATATCGGCCAGCTCCAGCGGGTGCTCGTGCGCCATCTCGTGCTCGGTCAGCTTGCCGGACCACATGCTCTTGTTGAAGTGGCGGATGTGGACGCCGTAGAAGTGCCAGATGATGATGGCCAGCACCGCCAGGACCGCTTCGCCCCCGTGTGCGGCCTTGGCGGCCGGGATCACCTGGCCGGGGAAGAACTGGGCCGTGGCGATGGGGTTCCACAGAATGAAGCCGGTCACCACCATGACGAGCGTGCCCCAGACGAAGGCCCAATACTCCGCCTTCTCCTCAAAGGTGTAGCGCCCCATCTGCGGCCAGGCCTTGCCCAGGCCGAGGTTGTAAAGGAAGGCCTGAAGCGCGTCTTTAGCGTCCTTGAGCTCCGGCAGCATCGTCGGACGGACGCGGGTCACAAAGATCTTGTACGCCAGCATGGCCAGGTGGTACACCGTGGCGACCATCAGGACCGTCGCCGCCCAGCGGTGGATGATCCGCACCTGCTCGATGCCGCCCAGGAAGGCGATGATGGCCTCCGAGATGGGCGCGGACGCGTATTTCTGCGGCAGGCCGGTGACGGCCAGCACCGTGAAGGAGACCAGCTGCACGACGTGCTCGATGCGCTGATCCAGCGTGAAGCGGGTGTAAGTCTTCTGGGCGCTCATCAGTGCTTGCCCCCCTTCTTCAGGCGGGTGTAAAGCCGTCGGCCGGCGTCGGCGACCACGAACACCCCCATCGGGATGAGGACGCCCGGGATGAAGAAGCGGTAAAACAGGTCCACGAAATACACGAGCGGGTTCTTCTCGGGGGATGGCTCGTAATGGCTAAGCCAGGAGTCCGGGAAGTCCAGCGTCGCGTCCGGGTGGCACTGCTGGCAGGTGACCAGCAGGTTCTGCTTGACGTGCAACCCTTTTTCCGGATCATCCACGGCCTTGATGTCGTGGATGCCATGACAGTCGTAGCACACCGGCTTGTTCGTCTCCTGGTCCGGCGTCACCTTCTGGAAGAGCGTCACCGTCGTGCCGTGGAAATCGGCCAGGTAGGTGCTGAGCACGTTGGTCGAGATGCCGTACTTGTCCATCCGCGCCGGGTCGGTGTGGCACTTGGCGCACAACTCGGTGGAACTCAGCCGGAAGGCCGCCGTCGTCGGGTCGACCTGATCGTGGACGCCGTGACAGTCGATGCAGGTCGGCACGTCCGGGTTGCCGCCGGGATGGGTCTCATCGCCCAGCAGCGCGGCGCCGTGGACCGTCTGCTTGTACTGGTCATAGATGGCGCTGTGGCAGCGGGCGCAGGTCTGCGGCACGACCAGGCGGGCGGCGGCCCACAGTTCGCCCGTTGTCGGGTCGGTCAGGCGCCGCTGGTAGTGCGGGTTATGGCAATCCGTGCAGACGGCGGCGTTTCGGTCGCCGGCCTGCAGCGCCGCGGAATGCACGCTGTCCATCTGTTTTTCATACTGGCTGGAATGGCATTGCTGGCAGGTGGTGTAATTCTGCAGGCTGACGTCGCGCAGGTCCTGAGCCGTCGACTCGGGGTGCGGGTACTCGCGGATGGCGGTGTGGCATTGCACACAGGCGTAGCCACCCTCCCCATGGACGGAGGTGCTGAAGGCCAGCCGGTCAATCGTCATGTACTGCAGTTCGCCGCTCGGCAGGGTGCGGATCTGGTTGGGCCGGCCGTGACATTCCAGGCAGTAGTCGTTGCTGACGCCGGGTTGAGCCAGGGCCTCGCCCGGCGGGACGGCTGGCGGCGCGGCGGCCACAGAGGCCGCTGCCTGCGGCGCGGCCAGCATCAAAGCCACAGCCACACCCAGACCCAGGGCCATGGCCAGTCCGATGACAATCCGCCATCTGTGTCGGGCGCGAGGTTCCACAATCATACTGAACCTTCCGTGATTTATAGTCAAATCGAAAAATGTGGACCAATGCAGTCAGGAGTCTAACCGGCAGGGTAGGCCCTGACAGTGATGATAATCACCCTTTGGTGGTTACCTTTCACATAATCACTTTTGGGTCATCTGAGAGCCGGATGCCATTTGGGAAGCAAGGCCGGGCCGGGCGCTGTCGCCCGACCCGGCATGAGCTGGTGCCTTTGAAGATGCGCTCGCAGTCACGGCAGAGTGTGGTAGTCGGTCGCCGCCTCGATCAGTCGTTCATCCGGGATCTCGGCGGCTGTGCCGGGCGTGTGACACCCCTTGCAGGCGAATTCCAGCGTGACCGGCGTGTTGACGGCCGTCCCCTCGGCATTGAACTGGCTGATCGCATTCACGTCGATCGCGACCATATGGGTGCGGATGTCGCCCATGGCCTTGGCGGCATCGCCCCAAGCCACTACGCCGAGCCGCGGCATGTGGCAGGACTCACAGGTGACGTTCAGCAGGGTGTGGCGTGGATTCTTCTGGAGGCGCGCCTCCTGAATGTGACAGTCCTCGCATTCCGTCTGCACCGTCGGCTGGTTCGTCCGGCGCGCCTGGACCACGCCCGTGTGCGGGTCATGGCACACCACACAATCGAGCAGCAAGTGTTTGCTCAAACCCAGATCGCCGTGCTCGCCGTCGTGCCTCACAAAACCAGCCTGCACGAGGACCTCGCCCGCATCGCCGCGCACGTGGCAGCGCGTGCAGGCATCGGCGTCTCGGTTCACGCGCATCAGGCTCCCATAGGGATTCTTGGCGTGCAGGCTGCCCGGCCCGTGGCAGGCCTCACACTGCGTCCCGGCCTCCGCCCAGGTCCCAACGATGCCCTCGGCGTCGTCCTGGTGACCGCCGCGCCGGTAGCCGGTCGTGTGGCATTCGCCGCAGTCGAAGGGGACCTGGCTCTCGCCCGCGCGGTACGACACCCAGGCCGCCGACTTGTCCAACAGCGAGTTGGCGAAATTGTACTGGTTCAAATAATCCGGGTCGCTGGTCGTCGCGCCCGGCCGGTCCGTGATCAGGTAGCCCTGTTGGTCCACGAACACGGCCTTCCAGTTGTAGCCCCCGATCACGTAGGCGATATCTTCCCAGGTGTACCCCTCGGGCGGGTTGGGGATAGTCGTGAACGGATAGTCCGGCGCCTGGCCATCGGTGACGGGGTTGAGGTTCCAGGCATGGCCGGATTGCGCGAAGCCGTCATAGACATCGCTGTGGCAGCCACGGCATGTGGCCGAGCCGACGTACTCGGCGGCGCTCGGACCTGCGGGGCCCGGCTCGCCCTGAGGGCCAGGCGGTCCCTGTGGACCGGCGGGGCCGACCGGGCCGGCCGGGCCGGCGAGGCCAGCCTGGGGGGCCGGCGCCGTGCAGGCTGCCAGGACCAGCGACAGGCCTGCAATGATGAGCCCGATGACGATCAGGTTGCGCCTCATAAATGCGACCTCCCGGAGGGGAACTGACCAGGGAGAAGACCCTGGCCGGCTGGGTAAGAGTTGGCAGAACGCTCCCTATCCTAGCAGACCATTAACACTCGCTTAGTGGCGTTAGTCGCCAAGTGTTATGACATTGTTCCACTCTACTGGTGAATTTTGTCCGATAATTATGACAATCTATTATCCTTTATAATTATCATACATTCGTCATCATTATAAACGGACACTCCGCACTACTTGAAAACGAATAGAATCTGGACAATTCCGACATTAGTTTACGTCCAGGCGCCCATTACAACTGCGTGCGCCGGTGCTTTCTCGGAACGAGAGCCTCGTGAAGATTTTAGTCGCCGATCATCACTCCCTGTTCCGCGACGGTCTAGCCAGCCTGTTGGAGTCGGCCGGCTTTCGCGTGGTCGGCCAGGTAGGTGACGGCGCCGCGGCCATAGCGGCGGCAGTGCAGCTTCGGCCGGATGTGATCCTGCTGGACGCTGCCCTGCCCGAGATCTCCGGGCTGGAGGCATTGCGCCGGCTGAGGGCGGAATGGCTGGAGGCGGTCGTGGTGATCCTCACCAGCGCCGAGGACGATGGCGAATTGTTGGAGGCGGTCGAGGCCGGGGCGCGCGGTTACCTCTCTAAGAATCTCAAAGCTGACGAGTTCATCGCCATGCTGCGCGGCCTGGAGCGCGGCGAAGCGGCGATGACGCGCCACACCACCGGGCGCCTGCTCGCGGCGATGACGGCCCCCCACCGCCGCCAGGGGCACTTCGCCAACGGCCTGACCGAGCGCGAGCTGGAACTCCTGCAGTTGTTGGCCGAGGGGCGTTCCAACAAAGACATCGCCCTGGCGCTCGCGCTGAGCGAAAACACGGTCAAGTACCATATCAAGAACATCCTCCAGAAGCTCTCCGTCCACAACCGCACCGAAGCGGCCGCCCACGCCGTGCGGACAGGCCTCGTCAAAGTCAACAACCACGCTCCAGACAATTGACCTATCAATTGTCACTTTCTGCAAGTGACACATTGGCATGACACTCCCGCCCGGTCGGGTAGTCTGGGACTACCCGACCGGGCCTGTAGATTTTGGCCGATTAGGGGTTACGCCCGGACTTAACTGGGATTAATCTATCCCCGTGTCGGGCAAGGCTCCTGCGCCACGCGTTGTCATCCTGTCCAGCCGCTCGATCTTTGTCGAAGGCATCGCCGCGCATCTCCGCCAGAAACTGGACGATCAGTCGCTGCTCGTCGTGGATGTGCAGGCGGCCGGCGCACTGGAACAGGTCATCGCCGCGCAGCCCTCGGCCATCATCCTGGACGCCAGCGAGGCCGGCGCCAGCCAGTTATGCGATGTCGGCGCCCTGCTCAAGGCGCTGCCGGCCGTCACCCTGGTCCGGCTGGACCCGGAACTGGAGCAGGTTCAGGTGGTGACGAGCGAGCAGCGCACGCTGCAACAGATGCAGGACCTGGTTGATGTGATTCGAACCGTCTGAAGGCAGGGGTTGAAAGGAGGCTGCTAGCTGACGTAGACGACTTGTTTCTTTCGCCGCGCACGCAATTCCACTCTTAAGGAGAGGGGCTATGCCGTATCGAAAAATTCTGTTTGCGACCGTCCTGGTCCTGGGGGTGATCATCCTGGCGTCGTGCGCCACCACCACGCCAACCCCCGTGATCCAGGAGGTCACCCGCGAGGTGCAAGTCCCCGTCGAGGTGACGCGCATCGTTGAAGTGAAACCGGCCGGGGGTGTGCCGTACGAGGAGCTCTGGAAAGGTTCCGGGCACAACGCCGTGGACACCGAAGCGTTCCGCCACTGGGACGGCGATGACCCGGCCGAAGTGCCGGCGGCCTGCGCCAAGTGCCACAGCTCGGCCGGTTACCTGGACTTCCTGGGCGCCGATGGCTCCGAGGCCGGCAAGGTCGACAAGGCCGTGCCCGCCGCCGAGGCCCAGGGCATCGTTTGCACGGCCTGCCACGACCCGGCCGCCAGCAGCATGACCAGCGTCGCCTTCCCGGGCAAAGATGAAGAGGGAGAGCCCATCGTCATCGCCGGGCTGTCCGACGCGGCGCGCTGTATGCAGTGCCACCAGGGCCGCGCCTCCAAGGCCTCCGTCGACGGCCAGATCGAGCGCTTCCAGGTCGCGGACCTGGACGCCCCGGTGGCCCCGATCAAGGACCAGAACGGCAACGACGTCCGCTTCGGGTTCATCAACATCCACTACTACGCCGCGGCCGCCACGCTCTACGGCACCGAGGTCAAGGGCGGCTACGAGTACGAGGGCAAGACCTACGACGCCCAGTTCCGCCACGTGGACGGCTACGACACCTGCATCGGCTGCCACGACCCGCACAGCTTGGAGGTCAAGGTCACCGAATGCGCCGTCTGCCACGAAGGCGTGGCCTCGGTCGAAGACGTGCGGAACATCCGCATGATCTCGTCCGCCATGGACTACGACGGCGACGGCGACGTGGAAGAAGGCATCGCCGCCGAGATCGCCGGCCTGCAGGAGCTCCTGCTGGCCGAGATCCAGAAGTACGCGGCCGAGAAGGCCGGCGCCGAGATCAAGTATGACGCCGCCACCTACCCGTACTTCCTGGGCGCGGACGGCGCAGCCTACTCCAGCTGGACGGCCCGCCTGCTGAAAGCGGCCTACAACTATCAGCTGTCCGCCAAGGATCCGGGCAAGTACGCCCACGGCGGCAAGTACGTCATCCAGCTGATGTACGACTCGATCGAGGACCTGGGCGGCGATGTGAGCGCGCTGGCCCGCGAGGACGCCGGGCACTTCGCCGGCAACACCATGGCCTTCCGCGATTGGGACGACACCGGCACGGTGCCGTACAACTGCGCCAAGTGCCACTCCGACGCCGGCCTGCCCACGTTCATCAAGAACGGCGGCACCGTCACCTTCAACGCCCGCGGCCAGGTCTTCCAGACCGGCATCGGCTCCATGCCGTCCGCCAACGGCTTCAAGTGCACCACCTGCCACAACGAAGCCGAATGGCCGGCGCTGTACGCCGTGGCCAGCGTGCCCTTCCCGTCCGGCGTCAGCCTGGGCTTCGCCAAGGACGCCGACGGCAAGTTCGTGGCCGACGACGCCAACCTGTGTCTGGAGTGTCACCAGGGCCGCGATTCGACCAACAGCGTCAACGCCTTCCTGCGCGGCAAGGACGAGGCCGCAATCGACCCGGCCATCAGCTTCCGGAACATCCACTACTTCGCGGCCGGCGCGACGCTCTTCGGCACCCAGGCCAAGGGGCTGTACGAATATGCGGGCAAGGAGTACGTGGGCCAGTTCGAGCACGGCAGCGGCGGCCTGGCCGGTCCGGCCAAGTGCACGGAATGCCACTCCGCGCACGAGCTGGGCGTCCAGATCGACACCTGCGAGCAGTGCCACAAGAACGTCCAGAGCGAGGCCGACCTGGTGAACATCCGCGTCGCCGAGACCGACTATGACGGCGACGGCGATGTGACCGAAGGCATCGCCGCCGAGTTCGCCGTCTTCCAGGAACGCCTGTACGCGGCCATCCAGGCCAAGGCGACGGCCAACGGCGCCGGCATCGTGTACAACCCGGCCGCCTATCCGTACTTCTTCCTGGATAAGAACGCCGACGGCGCGCCTGACAAGAACGACCAGGGCGCCAACGTCAACTACAACGGCAACTGGTCGCCGGAGATCCTGAAGGCGGCGTTCAACTACCAGTACTCGCAGAAGGACCCGGGCGCTTTCGCCCACAACGCCAAGTACGTCATGCAGGCCATGTATGACAGCATCGAGGCGCTGGGCGGCGATCTGAGCGGCCTGACCCGGCCGTAATCCGCCCCGCGCATCATCTCCCGCATACCGAACGAGTCCGGGCTTCCAGGGGGAAGCCCGGCTCTGTATTTATCGACCGCCCCGGCCCGCGAGGCCGCCCTGCGCGGCGACTATCCCTTCGGCGCGCTGCTGGTGAGCGGCGACGGCGTGCCCCTGATCGCGGGCAACACCGTGAATACCGAAGCGGATCGAGACGCACCCACTGGGGTTCGACGCGCCGGCCACAAATTTCACGAGCGGCGGCGAACGAAGGTCACCGGGCTGGCCGCGGCCCGAAACACTTCATGACGCCGCCCGGCGCCCCTGCCAGTGCGCGGCGATGGCGGCCGCCATCAGGCTGCTCAGGAGGTAGAGCGAAAAGAAGGTCGCCGGGATAGCCAGGGACGAGGCCGAGAGGATCGGGCTGCGCGGGTGGAGGACCAGCGGCGCGGCCGCCAGAGATGCGATCATCCAGGCGAACAAGAGGACGAAGAGCAGACCCTGCCAGCGCGGCCGGTCCAGCCAGGACGCCGAGACGACCACAATGACGCCGGCCGCCAGCACCTGGAGGTTGGCGCGCGTGCGCGGCTCGTCCCAGAACAGGCCGCCCCAGGTCGCCCGCGCCGCGAAGACGCTGGTCACCATCCCCAGAGTGAAAAAGATCAGGCCGAGCACGCCGACCGTGGTCATCCATCCCCGCCATCCTGGCCGGCCGGTGACCAGGAGCGCCAGGCCGAGCGCGCCAGCCACGGCCAGCGCCGTCATGCCCGTCCACGTCAGCGCCACGTGCACGTACACCCAGCGAATGGTGTCCCCCAGCGTTTTCTCCGCGGGCGAGACGATGATGATCAGCGCGCCCAGCAGGGCGAGCCCGGCCAGCGCCACAGCCAGGCGGCGCGCAGAACGGACGGACGAAGTAAGAGCGGCCAGGAAAGACATGCGGCGCATTGTAACGGGAAACAGGGGTTTTGCCATGAAGAAACATGAATGAACGCGAAGCGCGCGCCCTCTCGCCTGAGCTCGCGTCATTCGTGGCCTTTGAGCGCCGCGCGGAGAAGGCCGCCCAGCCGCCGCGCGGCCTCGGCCAGGGCGTCCGGCTCGTAGCGCGTGAAGGCCAGGCGCAGCGCCGACCGGCCGCCACCCTCCAGGTGAAAACGCTCGCCGGGCAGATAACTCACACCCGTTTCTTCCGCACGCGACAGGAGCGCCGCCGCGTCCACACCGCCCGGCAGGGTGATCCAGACGAAAAACCCGCCCGCCGGCCGGGTCCAGGCCGCGCCCGGCGGGAGATGCTCAGCCAGCGCCCGGAGCAGGGCGTCGCGGCGCGCGCGATAGGCGGCCTGCAAGCGCCCCACACTCGTCTCGAATCCGCCTGCCTCACACAACGCCGCCACGGCCAGGGCCGTGAAGTGGTTCACGCCGCCGCCGCTGTCCCGCAGGCCGGAGTCGGCCAGGCGCTGCACCAGCGCGGGCGCCGCCGTGAGCCAGCCCAGCCGCAGGCCCGGCGCAACGGTCTTGGAGAACGACCCGAGGCGCGCCACGACCCCGGCCGGCGCCAGGCTCCACAGCGACGGCGGCGGCGGCCCGTCGTAAGCCAGGTCACGATAGACGTCGTCCTCGACAATCAGGAAGCCCTCGTCCACGGCGACCTCGATCAGAGCGCGGCGGCGGTCGTCGCTCAGGCTGAGGCTGGTGGGGTTGTTGAAAGTGGGGACGACGTACAGCAGCCGCGGCCGGCGGCCGGCACGCCGCAGTTCAGTCAGCCGCGCCTTGAGCGTATCGACGTTCAGGCCGGCGTCGTCAGCCGGGACAGCGGTCAGCTCCAACGGATGATCGCGCAGAATGCGCACCGCCAGATGATAGGTGGGCGACTCTACCAGGGCGACGTCGCCGGGCTGTGTGCAAAGCGTGGCGAGTTGATCCAGCCCCTCGGAGACGCCGGCCGTGATGAGGACTTCCTCGCCCGTGAGCGCGCGGCCTTCGCGCGCCGCGATACGGTCGCGCAGCCAGGCGCGCAGCGGACCGGCGCCCGCCGCCGCGCCGTACGCCAGCGCCTCCGACCCCCAGCGGTCCAGCGCCGCTTGCGCCGCGGCGCGCATCTCGGCCACCGGCAGCAGCGCCGGGTCCGGGTGACCCCAGGCCAGGTCAATCAGGCCGGGGCGGCTCTCGAACTGGACAAGCGGGAGGGATGGCGGCGCCGTCATAGCACCGGCGCGTGGGCGGCGCGGGGCGTGAAGCGCCCATCCCCGGGCCGACCCAGCCAGCGGTCGCCGTCCACGATCAGCTCGCCGCGCCGGTAGACCCGGTCGGGCAGGCCGGTGAGCGTCCAGCCCC
>Ga0101944_10005337_pt1 | contig 14720 bp, 10 predicted proteins | sample DewCreD2012metaG_FD_75245 | JGI IMG/M metagenome (GOLD analysis project Ga0101944, IMG submission 75245) | Hot spring sediment bacterial and archeal communities from British Columbia, Canada, to study Microbial Dark Matter (Phase II) - Dewar... ... | reverse complement strand
ATTCCCAGAGCGAAAGTTGCGAGCCTGGCAAGCCTCATCGCTGCCCCCCGGCACAGCTAGACTCGCTCTTGCCCTTGCCATGGGCGAGAGCACTCTAGCAATCGGCATGAGCCGGCAGGAACGGACATAAGCCGACAACCACTGTCCCTCTCCATCGGAGCCCCTGCGCCGACCCAAAGCGACACCTGAGCACTAGAGCCGGCGTCCTTGGCAGCTATGCGGCAAGCGAAAGCTAAATGCCTGCCAGTCCCTGGGTTCCCGGTCCAGCGCCCAGCGCCCTTAGCCTAGCGCACGATAAGGGTGACGTTGGTGGTTCGCTGGAGCGAGCCGGACGAGGCGGTGACCGTCACCGTGTAAGTTCCCGGCGGCGTGCCTGGCTGCCGGCTAGAAGGTGGAGCCTCCGCGCCCGCGCACGCCAACTGGAAAAGACCAATTGCAATCAGCAACGGGACCGAAAGATTGCTGACGCCAGTCGCTGGGGCATCAGCTAAAAAACGATTGTAATTATCCGAACTAGGTCACCGACGCGCACCGTCAACGTGTCAATCACACCTTCAAAGGTACCTGGAACAAACAAGCTGCACGATTGATTGCCGCTGATGACGCACTGGGTTGCGTCTTGGTAGCCATCAGTACCGGAGATCGAGAGATGGACCACTGTTCCTGGTGGCGCACACCGGATTATAGCGGTGGCTACGTAGTTCTCGAACGGATCCGGATCCTCCGGAAACGTGAAGAACTCAGCGATATTCAACTTTCCTGGCAGCTCAAGCGGCAAGAGCGGGAACGGACCAGCCGGGCCTGCCAAGACGGTTTCACCAACGAAAGTGCCCTGCCCGGGAATGGTGACAACGGGCTTAAGGTGTACTCCTGAACCGAACAGAAGCTTTGTGTCTGCTAGCAGTGTCCTGCAGTCCTCTTTGGTGCCAGCCTTTACCTCATCCCACAAGATGCAACCTATCGTGAGGGCAAGAGACAGAGGTTTTCGTTTTCCTCCCGCCGCAAACCCGAGTTTGCACCCAGTAGCCCACACTTTCCCAAGGTCTTTCCCGAAGATTTTTTGCGACAGCGTCTCAGAGGTGCACCCTAATCTCAGAATGTTCTCATACCAACTTTTCGCAGTGCAGAATGCTGTCGCGACACCGACTGAGAACAGACAAGCATTCTCCACAGCGACGTCTGCCAAGCCCATGCTTGTGGGTATCTTAAAGCCATACAGTCCGTCTCCAATTCGCTCTCCCAAAATCGTTCTTGTTTCGCTGGCATCAGTAAACTGTATCTGAGCCAGCGCGTTGTTTATTCCGGTCTCGCACTGTCGCACTTCCAATGTCGCGTTAACCCATGGAGGTAGCTCCTCCGCCGGGTCTAGCCCATGCCCTTTCGGCGGTTGTAATGCACTAGCACACTGCGGCAGGATTGTTCTCATTCGGGGAGCGGCTGGCGGAGGGATTTGCTCGGTATGGGAAATTTCGTCGGTCACGCCGGCTTTCTCCAACTCCGAGAGATCAATATCAACGACAATCTGTTCTGCGCCATCGGCGGAAATCACTGTGACCCCCACCAGGGTCTCTGACTTACGCACCATGCGCAAAATCGCACCATCAGAGGTGTAAAAGATGTGACGCAAGCCCTGCTCCTCGATCTTCTGGATGACCACATCTCCTTCGGGGGAGCGGGTCACTATGGCCGTAAGTTCGGCGGGTAAGCCCGCTGCATCGCGTGTCCCAATGTATTCAATGTTTTCCTGACTTGGTCCAACGATGCGCCACAGCAGGGGGTCTGTCGGCGTGACGGCAAACTCCACCTCTGCGACGAGTAGTGAAGTCCTCGCTTCTGAGCTGCGGAAGCGAGCAAGAATGGTAGCGGTACCGGACTTGGTAGGCCTGGCCAAACCCTGTTCGTCGATGGTGGCGATCGCCGTATCAGAGCTGATCCATTCCACCCGGGATGTGAGGTCTCGCAGGCTGTCATCGGTGAAGCGGCCGATCGCAGTGAACTGCTGTGCCAGTCCAACCCTCGTTAGCGGACTCTCCGGCGAAATGGAAAGCGAAACGATGTCAATCACATTGACAGGACTACTGCCCTGGATGGCTCCTTTGGTCGCGCGCACGATGGTCGATCCGGCACCGACGGCGGATAGAAGTCCGGTATTGCTCACGGTGGCGACGGTCAAGTCTGCGGTGGTCCATTCAACCTGGTCGGTCAAGTTTCGCGTGGAATTATTTGTATAAGTACCGGTGGCAGTGAGTTGTTGGCTGTCGCCAGCGAGCAGTGTGCCAAGCGTCGGTGTAATTGCAATGGATTGTAGGGCGATGAGAGTTACGCTGGCGGAGTCGGACTTTGTGGGATCGGCGACGCTCACCGCCTTAACGCTAACGGTGTTCGGGGTGGGCAGGTTGGCGGGGGCTGTATAAAGTCCAGCCGACGTGATGGTCCCGACGGTGCTGTTACCACCTTCAACGTCATTCACCAGCCACCGCACAGCCGGGTTGAAGCTGCCCGTCCCTTGTACCGTGGCGGTGAACTGCTGCGTGGTGCCCACCTCCACCGTCGCGGAGGCAGGCGACACACTCACCGAAGCGATTGTTGGAGCCGGTGGCGGAGGTGGAGGTGCCACCTCTTGCGTTGCACACCCTAGGATGCCATTCGTAAGCACCAGAACAGCCGCGAGGGCAACGCCAGGGCCTGGATGGAAAGATCGAGGCTCGAATCGCATGACTGACTCCTTTTGTTCTCAATTCTCCTCAGCCAATTTTCGCGGATGCCGTCCGGAAGCTTTCCTTTTCGTTTGTCTAGGTCACCACTTCACCTCGCAGGGTCTATGCCGAAGTCGAACAGCTTGCCGCCCGCCGTGCCCAGACCACTTTGGTGCCGGCGTCAAAGAAGCTATACCCACCCGGGACGACGGCGACTCCACATCCGAGCTGGGTGTGCATACATCGTTGTGTTGCGGCAAACGGTTTGCCCACAACCGATGAGGCATCACCTGGGCATCCCTCCAATAGCCATTACCTGCGAACGCGTCTCGAATTGCGCTCCTTCGAGCAGTCGCGTGTGCCGTTCGATGGCCAGCACTGCCAGAACCAGGCCGAACAGCATGAAGGCGCCCAAAGCCAGCCCTGCGGCCGTTACGGCAAGGTCGCGCGCTGCCCGTTTGCGCAGCACGGTCGCTTCGTGCTCGGCCTTGGCCTTTTGGTAGGCCTCGAGAACCCGTTTCTGCTCACGCCTGAACTCTTGCGCCCGAGCGTTTTCCCGGGCGGTACGCAGCTCCAGCCAAGCCCAAAATATCCGGGGGGCCTCCGCCGCGGTGGTACTGCGAAGAATAGACTGCGCCTCCTTGAGAATGGCCACCTTGATCTCTGGCCGGGAAGGGTTGATGCGGTAGCGGAAGCCGCTGAGGTCAACCGATTCCCGCGCATTGCCCTCGTCGAAACGAGCAAGCAGTGGCCGCAGCGAATCGCCCACTCCAGAGGCCACCTTGCGTCTCTGCCACCATTCGATGACGTACTGATCTTCCCAAGGGAGCTCTCTCTCGGCTGCCAGCATTCGAAGTGAATGCAGTTCATTGGCGATCGCTAACGCCGCAGCGCTCGGACCCGGTGCAGCCAGGGCGGAAGCGGTTGGAGGTTCGTCAGCAGTCGCGGCGGGCTGCTCCCTGCGACTCAAGAAATTGTCCACGTCCACACGAGTGAGAGCCACGAGGGGTGGTTCCTTCACGGGGCCAGGCTCCTTGGGGGCCCAACTGGGCACAAGCGAATAAGTAAACGCCAGGCCCGCCCCAACCAACATCAGCGTCGCAATCACAGACAGAAACAGCGGCAGGAATCGAGCCCACCGCAACACAATGCCCCGCTCAAATTTCTCAACTATCAGCTGCTTCATGTTTAGCCTCCTTTCTGAGAACCACATGAACTGACTTTCCAAAGTCAATTTCGTAAGAACCTTGCACCTTCGACCTGCGACCGGTGCCAACGGGATGACGGGGCATACTCAAATTCAACTCCTACGACTTCACGTAGTCTCGGATCATGCGGAGGACAAGGTTAATCAGGCGGCGGTTGTTTTCTTCGCCGCCCTCGTCTTCGCCGAAGACCAGGAAGACGAAATCGTAACGTCGCTCCTTGTTCTCCTTGCGGATGCGAAGCATTAGGCCTTCGCGATTTATCGTCTTGTTGAAATCTCTTGTGAAGATGAGGACGTCGCTGCCGGGAACAACGAAGCCGTGGTCCCCACCCCTGGGAACGAAGGACAAGCGGCCGAGCTGAATCCGCAGGGAGCCAATACACTGGCCGAGAAGGTGTCCGTGCAGCACATGGAATTCGACCGCGTCGCCGCGCTTCAGCAGTTGTTCCGCGGTGATTTCGGTCTCATAAAAATCTCCCAGATAAAGCAGCGCTGCTCCGATGCGGCTCAGGATTTCATAAGTGCCGGGCTTCAGTGCGTCGGCTTTTCTGTACTCATCCAGCGCCTGCCCAAAATATTTATCCTCGAAGAATCGGTCTCCGCGGCGGATGTGTTCTCTGACTTTTTCCTCAACATCTATGGGATTTTCTTCACTTTTTCCGGACGGACTATTGGAACCAAGCACCTGCCGCAATTCTCGTGCGCGATTCATGTCCACTTTGAGGACATCCCCTTCTCGGCCGACCGACGCGATGTTCGCTCCGGCCTCGCTAACCTCGACCACACGCGCCATGGAGCGATCCGGGGCGCTATCCACATCGACAATCTCAACAATCCCGGTCTGTCGCCGCACCCGGTACACTTCCTGGCCTCTTTGGTCCCGGATGACCTGCTCGCCGGAGACAATCAGACGGTCTCCGACACGAAGTGAGTGGTTCTTTCCGACGCCTAGAATGCGGGTCTCCGCGCCAACCTGGGCCAGTACCTTTCCTTCCAGCTTCTCCAGTGCGGTCAGCTCTATCTCCGCGGCGGTTGGCCCGGCTTCTGGAGGTGGAAGCACCCGAGCCAAGTCGTTGAGCTTGCGCACAACCGCCTGGACGGCCTGAATCGTCGCCCGGCCGATCAGACTGTCCAGCCCTTCCTTGCTGGAGGCATGGAACATTCCGCCGGCAAGGATTTGGTCCCAGACCAGGGCTCCCGAAGTCGTGCTGATCCGCGTCTCGCTGCCGCTGCCGGATTCGCTCAGGGCAATTTGGCCGGTCTTCAGATTGATCAGACGGAAGTCAACACGGACGTCAACCCGCTGCCGGTAGCGGTCTAGAAATTGGATCACCCCCTGCACCAGCACTTGTTCTCTGAACTTTTGCTCGTTGAAGCTGAAGTTGGAAACTTTGCCCGCCAGGACGTAGTGGGCACCGGCCAGCTGCTGGGAGGCGAGGGGATTTTCTGCCCAATACGAGCTGTTGAAATCGATCCCGCGCAGCGCGTCCGCCACGGTCCCGGGATCCACCAGCTCGTAGTGGCGAGCTCCGGCGCGAGAGAGTTCCGTAATCAAGATCTCTGTAAGAGCGTTCCCAATGGTTGACTTTTCGGCGTTCGCAGGATTCTCCAACGCCTTAACCGCCACCCGGTGACGCAATGTCTGGGCCTCTGCCGAACCGAATGCAGCGCTCCACAAGACAATTACGCTGATCAGAACTCGAATCCTCATCACTTCCTCCCACTTTGCGATCAGTAAGATTCTGAGTTCGGTCCAAGAGGCGCGGGGCGTAGGCACCTGGCGACAGGAAGCCGGACTTGCCGGCAGATGTCGAATCCGCTTCGTCCGAGCCTCTCTTGAAAATTCTCCTCCCGACTGCTCGGGAACATGGTTCACCGTGCAGGGTCTATGCCGAAGTCGAACAGCTTGCCGCCCGCCGTGCCCATGGCCATGTTCGTCCCTGCGTAGAAGAAGCAGTATTCGCCAGGCGCAAGGGGACTGCTGGGCACGACCTTGTAAATGCCGGGCGCGATCTTCTGGAATTCAAACTCGACGATGTCTTTGGAGCGGGTGCCGGTGGACGACCCGTATGCTCCGAATTCCCCCACTATGAGTTCCCGGTCTTTCTTCTTGCTATTCATCTTCGCCAAGATGAATTCATTGGGGCTGGAAGCGCCTCCGAAGAAACTGCCGGAATAGCTCAGCCCGGACGTTTTTTGTTCAAAGTAGAACCAGAACTCGGGTCGCTCCTCGCTGATGCGCAGGTTTGACCGCGCACCGCGCACCACTGCCTTCCATTTGGCTTTGGCGATTCCATAGGTCATTGCCGAGGCGAACATCCCGCCCGTTTTCCCCTGCGAATAGACCGACGGCTCCAACTGCACCATTCGTTTGTCTCGCTTTTCCTTAGGTAGCCAGTAGATCCCGGGGTCGTGAGGCGAAAGTGGATCGTTCGAATCCGGTGGGGGATTACTGGCCGCCCCGTTTTGCTTCGCCGTTGCCTCGGCTGCGCCAGCCGCCTTGCCTGCTGCGTCCACCATCGCCTGGATGATGGCCTCGCTAACGCCAGCGTTCTTCAGCACCACAAGAGCTTCCAGCGAGGTGTCAAAGGCGGTTTTCTTGGCTTCGATAGCTTTGATGATCGTCGCTTCACTGAATCCAGCAGCGATCATTCGAAGGATGTCATCGTTGGTGAGCGGTTTTTCTGACTGCGCAGTTGTGGTCGTGATGGCCAGCAAAACAGCGAAAGACGCCAGCCCCAGCCGAACAAGGTGTGTCTTCATGCCTTTTCCTCCTAGCCCGACGGGGCGGCGAGCGATTTACGAAATAGGCCCCTTGGAGCTGCGTTGCCCCACGCTGCCGCCCTCAATCCGCTTGATACCCTATAAGGATGGGTATACAATTCGGCAATAGGCAGGAGCTGGCAGGAACCGGCACAAGCCGACATTTCGGACTCCGCAGGACAAACAGGCTGGTTTAAACGGCGGGTTTGCCATGGGAGACCCTCCGCCCGGCAAGCGGCTCGATTCCTGGAAAGAGATAGCCGCGTATCTGAAGCGCGACCAGCGCACCGTAATGCGCTGGGCCAAGCAGCGGGGCCTGCCCGTGCACCACACGCCCGGCCCAGGCCGCGGCAGCGTTTTCGCCTTCACCGATGAGATCGATGCTTGGCTGAAGCAGCCCAACGGTCAGGTGGCGGCTGAACTGCCCAGCAGAGCACGGACGGAGTTCGCTGCAAGGTTACGGCTGAATCCGGTTCTCCTGCCGGCCGTCCTGGGAGTGCTTGCGCTGGTCGCGACGGTGCTTTTCCTGGCCATGCGCCGTGGACCCTCAGAGCAGCCGTCCGAAGTGCGAATCCTGAAGCAAGGGTTCGAAGTCCTGGACCGCGACGGCCGAGTGCTATGGCAGCACGAATTCCTGGAGCCCCTGCGCGAAGCAGGGGGACGGCCGAGATCGATCGGCGAGATGGCGCGCGTCACGGACCTCGATGGTGACGGTCAGCCCGAAGTAATTGTCGTGGCCGATTTCGCAACCTCCGCAGCAAGCTTCGAGACACCACACAGCATCCTATTTTGCTTTTCCGCCGATGGTCGGCTGGTCTGGCAATGGAAGGCGGAGATGACGCTGCGGTTCGCCGGACGGGAGTTCACCGGGCCGTGGGTTTTCTACGACTTGGTCGCATCCCCGTCGGGCACAGCGGGAGCGGTGTGGCTAGCAGTGGCACACCATGCCTGGTGGCCGTCCGCGGTCGTGCGGGTTGATCCGACCGGGAATGCAGAGATCGTCTTCGTCAATTCGGGCCTCATCTATGCAATGAACTATGTCCGGACTCCTGCAGGCGACTTCGTGCTCGCGGGCGGCTTCAACAACGGGCACGATGGAGCATTTTTGGCCGTACTCGCAATCGAAGGAACGTCCGGCAGTTCGCCGCAAGGAGAAGATTCGCCATTCCGGGCAGTGGACCCGCCTGGCGGTGCTCCGGCGCGCTACTACCTATTTCCGCGCTCCGAGCTGAATCTACTTGAGCGCCAACAGAGGAGTCAGGTGACTCAAATCAGCGTGGGGCCGGAGGAAGTCACGGTCGTTACTTGGGAGGGGAAAGAGGTAATGTCCGCGCTTTACAGTTTTCGCTCTTCCCCGGAGTTTGCCCCGGCCTACGCCGACTACAGTGACGGCTATTGGCACCGACATCGCCTGTACGAGGAAGAGGGCCGGCTCGACCACACCGTGGAGCAGTGCAAACGGCTTGTCCATCCCCTCCCGGTCCGCGAATGGCGCAATGGCTCATGGTACACCCTCCGCATCCCCTCGCAGTATTTTTCTCGCTGAGCTGAAGCAGATTCGTGGTTGCATCTTTTTGGGCAGAAGATTGCTCGATTTTCAGCACGAAGCTTTCTGTCTCGACGGTCAGGGAGGAGCGTCATGTTCTTGGGAATCCGAAAAGGTATCAGGCGTTGAGTTCGGCGGCTTCGTCCTTGCGGCAAGCTGCCGGCGGGCTGGGAAGGAAACGACGTTGGGGGCGCTGGGCGGCGCACTAGCGGTTGGGAGCTGTCCTTGGGCTTGGTGAGCGCTCTCAGGCCCATGCCGGCGAGGTTGTCGCACGTCTCGGCAGGTGCCAGGCAGATATGCGGCCACTGTGGCGCGCGACCATCTTGGCGTCGACGTGGCCCAACTGCTCGGCTACGAGTTTTCAACGGCACGCCCAGTCTGATCCAACGGCTGCCGGTCGCCCTCCGAGAAAACACACTAGTTATAACGCTCGAAGCTTGGAAAGGGAGTCCCCCGACCGACTGCGTCTAAGGCTCCTGTGGTAGGATTTGCAGCCAGGCAGGTTTCAGCCATGTGCGCTCGGTCGCACAAGATGCCGGAACGTGACTGGCCTTGACGATGGCCCTCGTACCGCAATCAGGCCAAGTACTCATAGGGAGGCTATTCAACGAGCCTATGCGGGTGGAGACTGCCGTCCAAATTGCAGATGGCACATGGCGGCTCGGTTTGGTCGGAACGCAGAGTGAGAAATTCCGGAGTGTGACTCTGTCGGCAGCGGAACTTTCTTCCCTCCAAGTCCTCGAAGTCACCCGGACTTTCAAAGGCGATGGCAGTTTGCTGCGTTTAGGGCTTCAAGCACATTCGCTGGGAATTGCCTATGAGTTTGATCCTTATTTTGGCCTCTCAGTATCACGCGTAGACCCGCTTCCTCATCAACTTGAGGCCGTCTATGACTTCTTGCTTAAGCTTCCGCGTGTCCGGTTCTTGTTAGCCGACGATGCTGGAGCAGGGAAGACCATCATGGCCGGCCTCTTGCTCCGCGAGCTCAAGCTCCGAGGTCTTATTGAGCGCACGTTGGTGGTGTGTCCCGCCAATCTTACGTTCCAGTGGCAGCGCGAACTGAAGGAAAAGTTTGACGAGAAGTTCACAGTGCTCCGGGGCTCCGACATAAGGGAGCAGTATGGCGTGAACCAATGGCTCGAAAACAGCCAAATCATAACCTCACTTGACCTGGCGAAGCGTGACGACATCTTGCCCAGCCTTCGGCAGGCCAGTTGGGACCTGGTCATTGTTGACGAAGCCCATCGCATGTCAGCGGCGGCGGAAGACAAGAAGAGTCTACGCTACCGATTGGGTGAGCTTCTGCGGGACAGGACCGACCATTACCTACTGCTTACGGCTACACCTCACAAAGGCGACCCATTGAATTTCAGTCTCTTCTTGCGGTTGCTTGATGAGGATGCGTTCGCCGACGTGCGCTCGATCCGCGAAGCCATGGACCGGCGCCGGGCGCCCTTCTATCTGCGGCGCATAAAGGAAGCAATGGTTTACTTTCCCGAACAGCAACCCGATGGGAGTTGGGCTGCCCAGAAAATCTTCACGAAGCGGATCCCGCACACTGTGGATTTCAAGATCGATGGTGCAGAGTTTGAGCTCTATTCAGAAGTCACGCGTTTCGTAAAGGCCCAGAGTCAACGTGCTGCCGCGAGGGAGGAAGATCCAACGGCACGTGCCGTAGGTTTCTTGATGACCTTGTTCCAGCGACGGTTGGCTTCAAGCACCTACGCGGTTCGTCGGTCGTTGGAAAACCGAGCCCAGAAACTTGAGACTGCCTTGAAGAAGGGTCAGCAACTACTGGCCGATGAGCTCGAACTTCCTGATCCGGAAGACTTGGAGGAAATGGAGGAATCCGAGCGGGAAAAGTGGGAAGAGCGGCTGTCACTAATTTCCCTCGCCCGTGACCCTCAGGAGGTAAGGCGAGAAATTGAGGACCTGACCCGGCTAGCGCAAATGGCTGAAGCTGTTGAAGCGTCTGGCACTGAAGAAAAGCTGTCTCGGCTTCGTGCGCTGTTGCAGGATCAGGGGTTCTTCGAGCGACCCGACCAGCGCCTGCTCCTTTTCACCGAATTCAAGGATACGCTGGATTACTTGGTGGACCGCTTGAAGGGATGGGGCTTTCGAGTCGGCTTCATCCACGGTGGCATGAAGCCGGGCTCACGGGACGAGGCTGGCAGTCGCCTCTGGGCGGAGCAACAGTTCAAGGAGGGAAACTTCCAAGTCTTGGTGGCCACGGAGGCCGCGGGAGAAGGCATCAACCTCCAGTTCTGCCACATCCTGTTCAACTATGACATCCCTTGGAATCCGAATCGCCTGGAGCAGCGGATGGGCCGAATCCATCGTTACGGCCAACGGAAGGACTGCCTCATATTCAATTTTGTGGCCACAAACACGGTGGAAGGGCACGTGCTCCGCCGACTCCTTGAAAAGCTCCAGGAGATTCGCGATGCCCTTGATGACGACGCCGTATTCAATGTGGTGGGTGAGGTTCTTCCTGCGGCGCATATCGACAGGGTCTTGCGCGACTATTATGCAGGCAAACTAGGAACGGAGGACCTGGAGAGCCGCCTGCTGCGGGATGTTAGCGAAGAGCGCTTCCGCGCCATCTGCCAGACTGCTTTGGAGGGATTAGCCACGAAGCGGCTGAATCTCGAAATGCTCGTCGAACGGCGCGCGCGGGCTCAGGAGCGCCGCGTGGTGCCCGAGACCATTGCGAGGTTTATTTCTGATGCGGCCCCACTGGCTTCGATGACGCTGACACGCCATAGTTCGCTTCCGCACACCTTTGACCCTGGGCCCACGCCGGGACGCTTGCGCCGCTTCGAGCGACAGGAAGGTTGGCGGCTCCCTGCGCTGAGCAATCGTTACCCGCGGCTCTCGACCGACAGAAAGATAGCGGAAGAACATGCGCTCGAATGGGTTACACCTGGGCATCCCCTGTTCGAGGCCCTGCGGCGAAACACAGTAGAGGAAGCTCAGCCGGTGCTTGCTGAAGGTGCCTGTTTCTATTCGCTCCGGCACGATCGCCCGGCAAGGATTGACTTTTACCGGGCGCGGATTGTCGACGGCATGGGGCACGTCATCCACGAGCGGCTCTTTGCCGTTGAGCAGTCAGAGAATGGCGACCCGGTGCTACGCGAGCCCGCCGTTCTGGGAGATTTGCAGCCAACTGCGCCACCCGATCCTTTGCCAAGCGTTGCAAGCTTACCGGAGCCCATGGCCTTTCTCCAGGAGCGCGCATTAAAGCCGTTCTTGGAGGAAATCAAAGCTGAGCGCGTGGCTGAGGTGGAACGAATCCGCCACCACGTGGAAATTTCTCTCACGGAACTGATTGCGCGCGCCGATCAGGAGATTGGGCGCTGCGAGGAAGAGAAGAATCGGGGGGTGGAAGGTGCTGCTGGACGGCTGGCCGTTGCCATCCAGAAGCACGACGAACTCGTCCGGCGTCGAGAGCGCCGGCGCGAAGAACTGGACCGGCAGAAAGCCCTGACCCTTCAGGGAGTCGAACGGATCGCCTCTGCGCTTGTCCTCCCCCATCCCGAGCGTGAGGCCCCCGAGCTGCGCCGCCTGCGGCCCAATCCGGAAACCGAACAGACTGCTATGCGCGTGGCGATGGAATACGAGCGGGCTCAAGGGCGCACTGTCGCCGACGTTCACGAGAAAGACTTGGGCTACGACTTGACCAGCCTCGACACTCGCAGCGGCGAGCTCCGCCTGATCGAAGTCAAAGGTCTGGCCGGCAGCGAGGGCGACATCATCCTGACGCCCAATGAGTATCGCGTTGCCGAAGACCGCCGAGACTGCTACTGGTTGTACGTCGTGACCGACTGCGCGAACACTCCTAAGTTATTCCACATCTTTGATCCAGCCTCTAAACCTTGGATACCCGTCCAGAAGGTGGATCATTTCAGGCTTCCTTGGAAGCAACTCACCCATGGTGGTTCTGATTAAGGGGGCACCGCTGAGGGGGTCATATGCCGGATGAGGGAGCAGAAGAACAGCAAGGGGAGCCACGGTATGCTGAACAGGCAAAACGGCTTACCGAACGCTTGTTGAGAATCGTTGAGAACATCGGGCAGCAAGAGCCCGAGTACAGCCTAGAGCCCCAGGGAATCTACATCGCAGATGTCGAAGCTGCAGTTGAAAGATTCGCATGGCAGCTATGGGCGTGTCGCGAATTTGGCTACGGCTTTCCTTGTCTAGAACTCGAAGAGGCTGAGCCTGTTCCTGTAGATATTCTTGGCCCCTATGGGCCAGATACTTGGCGTTTCTGGCCGCCATGGCTGGAACGCTACTGGTTAGAGACGATGCACTTGTTGTGGGAAGCGTGGCGGCGGGGGCGGAGGGCTAAGAGGCCTCCACACATTTTTGACTTTAAGATATCGGAGCATAGTCTTTCGGAGACGAAAGGGTTTTTTGCAAGTCATCTTGTGAGTTTTTTGACCAGCCGATTCCGGGCACAACAGTTCAGTGGTTCCGCCAGTCCCGGTTTGCGGTTAAAGGTGGTCACTCATCGGCATGGACTGCGCGTACATTACTCACCTGCGTACTTTTTCAACCCTTGGAATGTGTTTGGGTCTCCTACATCCCCCGTGTATGGTTGGATTCACCCTGGCCGCTACATGTTCGGTGCAATGGGACCCAGGTTTCCTTTGACATTTGACCCAGCCAATTTTGATATTCCGCCATGCACTGAAGCTCGACTGACGACCATATGAGCGCAGCAGACCCAACCGACTACGGGCCTCTAGGCGGACTAGTTAGCCTGGCAGGGGCGATCATGGCTGCTGCTCTTGCCATTGGGTTGGCTTGGCGCAGGCGGACCAAGTGGGAACCTTCTGAGGAGGATGTGTCCAAAGGTCCTCAAAAAGTCGGAGGTCTGTTGAGCGGGGTACTCGTGGTTGTAATTTGGTCTCAATTCTCGGACCCAGTTTATCTTCCTCAGGCAACGCGGGTTGCCCTCATCATGGCTGGTGGCTGTGTCCTATTTCTCCTGCTCTACGGTTTTCTGGTTGCAACGCAAACCTTCCAAGTCGTCTATTCACCGAAGCCCAACACAACTGCCACTCGAAACGTCATTGGAGGATTGTGGCTCACGAAGGAAGCGGTAACGATTAAGCGCAAGAACAAGCTAACCACCCAGGAGTTATTGAAAGGAGCGGCTTACGACCCGGACAAGCTGTGGAGCCGCTTCTCGAGAGCCCTTGCGAAAGCGTGCTTCGTCATCTTCTATCTCGGCTTAACAGTGTCCGGAAGCGTTGCGCTCGCTTGCGCCGCGATAGTACTGGATCTGCGAACTAGGAAATGATTCCGCGAGAATGCAAAAGATTGGCCGAGGTGGATTTTCCGGTTGCTGAGGTGAGTCGGCACGCGGCGCGGGAGAAGTCCATTCGCCACGGGCACCCCTCCACGCTGCACCTGTGGTGGGCACGGCGGCCGCTGGCGGCCTGCCGAGCAATCTTGATGGCTCTGCTGCTGCCAGACCCATGTGACCCTCGCTGCCCTGCGGAGTTCCGGGAGAAGGCCCGGAAGCTGCTCCGGTCCATCCCCAACACGGGTTTTACCGAAACTCACGCCGATCTGCGCCGGGCGCTGCTATCGTTCATTGCCGACTTTGCCAACTGGGATAATTCCGCCAACCCAGTCTATTTGGAATGCGCCCGCGGACTGGTGCGGGCGGCGCATGGCGAAGAACCGCCACTCGTGGTTGATCCTTTCGCCGGCGGTGGCTCGATACCGCTGGAAGCGCTGCGGATCGGCTGCGAGGCCTTCGCCAGCGACCTGAATCCTGTCGCCTGTCTTATCCTGAAAGTGCTCCTAGAAGACATCCCGCGCCACGGGCCCAAGCTTGCCGAGGAACTGCGGAGGGTGGGCGGTGAAATCAAAAAGCAGGCGGAGAGAGAACTCGCCGAGCTTTATCCGCAAGACTCGGACGGTGCGGTGCCCATCGCGTACCTCTGGGCGCGCACGGTGGGGTGCGAGTCACCCCAATGCGGCGCAGAGATTCCGCTGGTGCGCTCGTTTTGGCTCTGCAAGAAGACGAACCGCAAGCGGGCATTGCGGTATCGCATCGAGCGTCGGAACGGCGCACCGCCTCGTGTGGAATTCGAAGTCTTCGAGCCGAAGCACGAAAGGGACGTGCCGGATGGAACAGTCACGCGCGCCAAGGCCAGATGTGTTTGTTGCGGCGCAGTACTTTCGCCCGAACGCGTGCGGGCGCAACTTGCCGCGCAGCGCGGCGGGGCGGATGTGGTCTTCGACGAGCAGGGCCGAAGAGCCGGCGGCGCGCGGCTTTTGGCCGTGGTGACGCTCAAACCCGGCGAGCCCGGCCGACACTATCGGCTGCCCACCGCGCGCGACTACGAGGCCGTGCGCAAGGCACAGGCGCGCCTGGCGAAGCTCCTCGCGGACTGGGAACGCAGCGGAAAGCAGGGCCTGTGCCCGGTGCCGGATGAGCCGCTGCCGCCTATAGGCACGCTGGGCTTTCGCGTTCAGCGCTACGGCATGCTCC
>Ga0101944_10005335_pt1 | contig 14729 bp, 14 predicted proteins | sample DewCreD2012metaG_FD_75245 | JGI IMG/M metagenome (GOLD analysis project Ga0101944, IMG submission 75245) | Hot spring sediment bacterial and archeal communities from British Columbia, Canada, to study Microbial Dark Matter (Phase II) - Dewar... ... | reverse complement strand
TGCCTCCTTAGCGATATCACGCATAGTTACCTGATTAAAAGGCTTAGTGGCAAATACACGTTCTGCTGCATCAATAATGATTCTTCTTCGGTTTTCTTTTTCAGATTCTTTTAATTGTTGAAATGATTGTGCATTTTTCATGATAAAATCATCTTGTTTTATCTGTTATAATGTCAAGTGAATAAAAAAGTAATAAAATGTTTCTCCATCCAATGATGAGTATTGGAGCTGATTCTATCTTGCCTGCACACAAAGAAGGAACGCCACCACCTTCTGCATACGGCTGCTTTCCAGGGTTTATTGGGCATTATTCAAGGGAATTGGGGTTATTATCACTGGAGGAAGCAATACGAAGAATTACAAGTCTGCCCGCAAACCGCTACAAGCTAAAAAACAGAGGGATAATTAAAAATCAAGCTTATGCTGATTTAGTGATATTTGATCCTGAAAAAATTCATGAACATTTTACTTATGATGGAAAACCTGATATTGCTAAAGGTATAGATCACGTTTTTATTAATGGTAAACATATAGTTGAAAATGGGAATTTTAAACAGGGGATATTACCAGGTAAAGTTTTAAGAATGTAGTTAATATTATTATGTAAATGTGTTGACACTGTTTTACAATTATCCTAAATATTAAAGCAATATATAGATACATTCTTAGAAATAATATAATTATTTGTTAAAAGATAGAATAAATGTATTTGGGAGGAATCAATGGATTTTGAAACTACCACCTGCATTTCGCATGAACACTTAGCTATTCTTGATAGCTATTGTCAAAAATTAGATGTACCACTAAGAACACTCATAGTGTATATGATACTCTATGCTGCAAAAAAGGAAAAGAAGAAAGCCATTGCATTTAAAAGGATTGCGTATAGAAAACGCAATAAGGATAATCCCTGGAAAAGGGTGCATTTAGTGTTGTATCAGTCGGAGTATGAGTTTTTCTTAGATGTGAAGAAGCTGTGGAAGATGTCACTGGCTAATGTCATTGCATTTTGTGTGGATAATGTATTGGTTGAATTTTTTGAATATTTCAGCAGGCGTTTGAAAGAGATGAATACCGATAACTATCCTGATAATTTACCCAGTTATTATGAAAACAGGTCATATACCTTTGATTTTCACCGTGAAAAAGGCATACATTGCCTCAAATTCTACTGGGGACCACCACCAGAAGTGCTAAAAAACACAATATAACCCATCCCCAACACAAAATTGCTAAACTTTGACTTGATGCTATACTATACCTATGTACCAATCATACCCAACAATTGAACTCCTTGCACCAGCAGGTTCCCCTGAAGCCTTAATAGCAGCCATAGATGCAGGAGCCGATGCAGTGTATTTAGGTCTTAAGGACTTTAATGCCCGCAAACGAGCAAAAAATTTCACACATGATGAATTTAAATATGCTGTTAACTATGTTCATCACCATAACAAAAAGATTTATGTAACCCTAAACACCATACTGTTTGATCAAGAGCTGGAACAGGTTGCTGATATACTTAACCTTGCTTATGAACTATCTGTTGATGCAATAATTGTTCAGGACATAGGCCTAATACATCTTATCCGCACATATTACCCTTCCCTTGTCATTCATGCTTCAACGCAAACGTTTTGCCATAACAGCCTTCATGCACAATTCTTAAAAAATCTTGGAGTATCCCGTATAATTCTTCCGCGGGAGCTATCGCTACAAGAAATACAAAGCATAGCACAAAAAGTACCCCTTGAATACGAACTATTCATCCACGGAGCGATGTGTTTTTCATTTTCAGGATGCTGCCTTTTTTCCTCGTATTTGTTTGGGCAATCAGGCAACAGGGGCCGCTGCCTGCAACCCTGCCGTTATCCTTTTACAGCATCAGGCACTACACGATATCCATTTTCAATGAAGGATCTGGCAGTAGGACCATCCCTGGTTGATTACATGAATGCAGGGATTACCAATTTCAAAATTGAAGGCCGCTTAAAAAGCACGTGGTATATCAAAGAGGTTGTTTCATATTATCGGAAATTAATTGACTCGATAATTGAAGGAAAAATGATTAAAAAAGAGCCACCACAGTTGCGTACTACAAGCAAAGGATATATGTGCGATAGTTCATATCATAAACTGGTTGACTCAGAAAACCCTGGTGTGGCAGGAACATATATTGGTAATGTAACTCAGCTTAAAAAAAATTCATGTATCATCTCCACCACGTATCCATTGCAAAAAGGCTTGCGTCTTAGAATTGTTGATAGCAGTGGAAAAAAAATATTCGAAGGCACTCTGTTACAGTATAAATATGACAAGAAAAAAAACATACTGGAATGGCATGTTTCATTCAATGGTAAATTGCCACTTTCTGTATATATCATTGGAGAAAGTAAATCAGATACGGCATTAAAAAAATTAAAAGCCATTCCCTATAAACCATACTCAGTGCAGATTCATATTACGATTGATTCTACGATAAACATTACTGCAGCAATTAGCAATTTTAGGATAAACTATACATATAATATTCCAATCCATAGGGCAATTAAACAGGAACTATCGCCCAACACTATTCAAAATATTTTTTCCCAGACTGCACATTTTCCATTTGCTGCAACTGCTTTTGTAACCATGCACAATAATATATTTATCCCTCTTTCACTACTTAAACAGTTGAGGCGCCAATTCTACGAAGCATTATATAACGACTACACTAAGTATCAAGAATCCATACATCAACAAAGAAAAAAGGATATTACAGCACACATTGCATTAATTACAAAACACCATGCTGCCACAAAGCCAAACGACACAACATATACATACGTACACTTTGAACAATTGCATACTGTGCACATAAACCCAAACACATTTATTGAGTTGCCCATTTTTGTTCCTGAAGATGCACTAGATGATACCATTAAAAAGCTTGAAGCACATATGCGTGAAGGTTTTAGACATTTTATTATTCCAACGTATGGCTGGCTTGAATATTTTAAATCTAAGGATGTTGTCTTGTGTGCTGGCGATTATTGTTACTGTGTTAATTCTTTTACCTATGACATGTACAAAAAAAACTCTGTATCATACTTTACCATTTCAGGTGATATGGATACTCAAAATATTACAACTCGATTGTATGATGGATATATACAGTTTCAAAAACCACGAATATATATAGTCACACGGCTGCGTATACCTGATGCTGTATATACGTTTAAACAAAAACACTTTTGCCCGCAACACTTTTCCAACTATGATGTGCTTACTGATTGTGATGATTTTGCAAATAATGCTATATAATCTCTGTTCTTTCTTTCAGCTGCTGTGCTTCATTATCAACAATTTTTACTATCTCCAAAAGATTAACCACAGCATTTGACAGGTCCTGAGTATAATCATTAATCATCGTAATGGATTTTGCAACTTCACCAAGGGCAACCATCTGTTCTGAAACAGAATAATGTATCTCATCTGCATGCTGGTGTGCTTCTTTTGTCTTATCGTTTATCGTTTTATTTTTTTCAATTTGTGTCAGCATATTTTTACTGATGTTTTGAATTTCGTGCGATATTTCGCTTACATTATGAATAACAGCACTCATTGCTTTCACTGTTTCCTGTACAATTTTGATTCCTTTCTGTATCTGTGTTTCTGTTTCCCTGATTAAATTATAAATTTCCTTTAAGCTTTCACCGGTTTGATCTGATAATTTTGAAATCTCATCTGCCACTACCGCAAATCCTCTCCCTGCTTCGCCTGCACGTGCAGCTTCTATTGATGCATTTAGCGCTAACAAGCTTATTTGTTCTGCGATAGAATCAATAACGTCCACTACTGAATTCATCTGCTGAGATTTTACTCCCACTTCCTGCATGGTTGCATTAAGTTCCTCAAGTGTTTTTTCATTATTTCTTGATTGTTCTGCTGTGGTATATATCTTACTGGCCGCTGTATCAATAGTTTGCTGTAATTGACCAATAAGTACAGTAAAATCACTTGTCATAGAATCCAATATTTCAATGTTTACTGTTTGATCCTTAACATGCTGGCTTACTAAATCCATACTTGCATTGACTTCTTCAATTGCTGAAGTAACCTCTTCAACAGATGCTGCCTGGCTCTGAGCCTGTTCAGAAAGTTTAGCTGTCATATCACGCATTTTAGCAGAGGCTTCTTTTAAATTTGCTGCTACCTGTTGAACAGCTAAAATAAGTTCTTTTAATGTTGCATATTGTTCTTTATTTCTATCTGACTCAATCTGGATTTCATTTATTGAATCTTTCATTATCTTTACTATCAGAATTGAAAGAGCAAAACAAAAGACAATTGAAAGGCTGCTATCTATTAAACCTGTAAATAAAGTCTTCTTGTCAATTATCCCCTGCAAATTATTGAAATGATAGAAGATGATATTGCTAATAAAAAACATCAAAGCAATCCCAGTAGTCCACAACCTGCTGCAGAATAGTGATGCAAATACAATGCCAGCCGGCATAAGATATATCATTGATGCATAGCCAATGCCTGGTGTACCATTATATTGTAGAAAGATTCCCAGTAAAATGGCAATTGAAGTTGCTAATGATGTTACATTTGCCGAAAAATGGTAGATGCCTTTTCGCAAAGTAAAAATACTTATTAATGATCCTGCAATAGGAGCTACCCCAATAATTAATGGCCTTAAAAAATCACCCCTTATAATAAAAACCAGAAATGGAACCGGTAAAACTAAACAAAGAATGACAATATTCATGATATATAAAAGCGCAGCTCTTCGCCGTATCAAAGGATTGGTAGTAGAAAATAAATCAGCAATAGCTATGAATTTCATACTTACCTCTCTCAAACGGTATTTTTTACAAAATATTATATACTGAATGGACGGTCAACCAATTTTTTCTTGACATAGTATTTTCATTAATTCATTATTAAAACAATGATTCCCTAAAATTATTTCTTGCCAATGAAGTTACACCTCCTGGCGCCTAGAGCTGTTGGGGTGATTATTTCATATTTTGCTTGTACATTTACGTTTTTGGAATAAAAATTGAAAATTAAATACCTTTTGAAAAGGAAAATCTTATGCAATTTCCCAAACCAGTTATTTGTGTCAGTGCATGCCTGAATGGTGAAAATGTCAGGTATAATGGTCAAACCATTAGCGATGATTTTGTCAGGTTGCTCCTGAAATTCTGCCTGCCTTTTAATGTTTGCCCGGAAGTTTCAATTGGGTTAGGCGTACCAAGAGATCGGATTCTAGTTTATTACGACAATAATCAATATAAGCTTTTTCAACCGGCTACACAAAAGGATGTAACTAATCTAATGGAGCAATTTGCACTATCATTTCTTTCCAATGTACATGATATTGATGGTTTTATATTGAAGGCAAAATCGCCATCATGTGGCGTATCAGGAACAAAAATTTATAAAGACACCATGGGAAAAGTTTTTCATGCCAAGGGTAAAGGGCTATTTGCAGCGCAGGTACTCAACAAATTTGGATATTTACCGGTCGAAGATGAAGGCAGGTTGCGTGATGAAGATATCAGAGAACATTTTCTTATCAGGATCTTCACATTTGCTTATTTCAGAGAAATGGTTGATAACAATCCCACCATACAAAGCCTATTAAAATTTCACCAGGATTGTAAATATATTCTTATGACGTATAATCAAAAAAAACTTAATGAATTAGGCAGGATAGTAGCTGGTTATAAAAAAGGTGAATTTGATAATATTCTTAACGAATATAAAACCGCTTTCTATAATGCTTTTAACAAGAAGCCTTCACAGAAACAGCATATTAATTCTCTTTTACACATATTTGGATATTTTTCTGATAAACTTAACACAAATGAAAAGAAGCATTTTTTACATTTAATTGATCAATACCGTGAAAATAAAATTCGCCGCACAGTTATTATAGAACTGTTACGAAATTGGGCACATAGATTCAATGATACGTATTTACTATCGCAAAAATATTTAAATCCATACCCGGAAGAATTAGCAGTTAGATGAATTATCATTTTTATATTTTAGTTGACATTCAACATTTAATATATTATATACAATAGCAAATAAGAAATAATACTATATTTATTGGAGGTTGCCATGAACAATGATGTTTATTCACAAAAGCCATGGCTTAAACATTATGACAAGCACGTTGCACCAACTCTGGCCTACGAAACTAAAGGCTTTGCTGAAAAATTTTCCGAGATAGTTCAAAAATATCCGAATAAAACTGCTCTCATTTATATGGGTGCCCACATTACATTTAAACAATTAGATGAACTATCTAACAGACTGGCAAATTATCTCATAAGCATTGGGATAAAACCCGATGATGTAGTGGGATTGCATCTGCCTAATATACCTGCACACTATATAGGGGTTGTTGCAGTGCAAAAAGCAGGTGCTGTTTCTACAGGATTAAGCCCACTACTTACACCTTCCGAGATGGAACACCAGTTGAATGATTCCAAGACAAAGGTGGTTATAACCCTTGATATTTTATTTGAAAAAATTGCTGAAGTAAGCAACTCCACGCCATTTACTAATGTTATAGTGACGGAAATTGCAGATTTTTTGCCAGGTGTTAAACGTGTTTTAGGAAAACTATTAAAAAAAATTCCCACCGCTCCAATTTCATCACTGAAAGGGAAAGAAGTTGTTACATTTATGGATGCCATCAATAGCTCCCCTGGAAATCCAGTTTTGGTTAAAAGAAACTGGGAAGACATGATTTTTATGATGTACACAGGCGGTACCACAGGGCCAGCTAAAGGCGCCATGCTCACTCAGAAAAGCTATATGTCAAACAGGCATCAGGTCTTAACTTGGTTGGACTTACAACCAGATGATATAGCGCTTTCAGCTTTCCCGCTTTTTCACATTGCAGGTTTAGCATTAGGTGGTTTTACCATGACGCAGGGCATAACACAAATATGTGTACCCAACCCCCGTGACGCACATTTCCTCATTAATGCTTTGAAAACATATAAACCCACTTTTGTAGTAAATGTGCCAACTGTTTATTTTGAACTGTTAAAGCAACCTGAATTTAAAAAGCTTAACCTGAAAACCCATCTTAAGTGGTGCCTCAGTGCTGCTGCACCATTCCCTGCAGAATATATAAAATCTTTAGAAGAAATCATTGGCCAGGGGAACTTCATTGAATTGTATGGAATGACCGAAATGTCACCAGTAATGATATGTAATCCACGGTACGGAACAAAAAAAGCAAGCTCCATTGGCATGCCAATTTCTGACACTGATGTAAAATTAATTGATCCCGAAACAGGGCAGCTGGCAAATATTGGTGAAACCGGCGAAATAGTAATTAAAGGCCCACAATTAATGAAAGGATACTATAACAAACCTGATGAAACAGCCAAAGCGGTCAAGGATGGGTGGATGTACACAGGTGATGTGGCAAAGATGGATGAAGACGGGTATTTCTATATTGTTGATCGCGTAAAAGATATGGTGATAGTATCTGGATTTAAAGTCTTTACTCGTGAACTGGATGAAGTTTTGGCACAACATCCAGATATAGAAATAGCAGCATCAGTAGGCATACCGGACCCTGAAAGACCCGGATCAGAACGTGTTGGCTGTGCAATAGTACTAAAACCCGGGATTGAAAAAAGCCAACAGGAAAAAGAAAAGATTCTTCAATACTTAAAGGAGCATGTTGCTCCCTACAAAGTGCCAAAACTCATTGTATTCATGGATCAGCTGCCCACAAGTGGTGTTGGTAAAATATTGAAGAGGGAAATAAAAAAGATGCTTGTGGAAATGTAATTTTAATTATCAAGAACTGTTCTTACAGTAGATGCCAATGTGGCAAATGAAACAGGCTTCTTTAAATAATTAACATCGCTGGTGTTGATAGCATTTTTTAACAGCACATCTGCAGAATATCCTGATGTATATATTGTTTTTATCTGAGGATGTATTGCAGAAACAAGTTTTGACAAATCAACACCATTCATTTTTGGCATAATAACATCAGTAATTAAAAGATGTATTGTTCCAATATAATTTTTTGCAATTTCTAATGCTTCAAAAGGATCGCTTGCATCCAATACGGTATAACCTAAAATTTCTAACATTCTTTTTATCATTTTTAGAATTGATACTTCATCTTCCACTAAAAGAATAGTTTCAGTACCTCTAAAGAGTTTCTGTACAGCATCGTCATGGTATTGTGCATATTCTCTTCTTTCAACGAATAAGGGTATGTAGATTTTAAATGTTGTGCCTTTTCCTCTTTCACTTTGAACGTCAATACATCCGCCATTGTTTTTTACTATACCATATACAGTTGATAATCCCAATCCCGTTCCTTTCCCCACTTCTTTTGTAGTAAAAAAGGGATCAAATATGTGTTTTAGCGTTTCTTCATCCATGCCAATACCATTATCAGCCACCTCTATTAACGCATACTCACCCGGCAATACATTGTGCTGCAATGCTTCTTTATCATCAATAGTTACAGTATCGGTTGTTATTGTAATGAGTCCATGGTCTTTGATAGCATCGCGAGCATTAACAATTAGATTTACAAGTATCTGATCAAAACTTACTTCATCAATGTTAACCGATAGTTCCCTCTTCACAGGCTTCCATACAAGCTGTATATTTTCACCAATAAGCCTTTTGAGCATCCCGATCATAGAATCAATTGCCGCGTTTATATTTACTAAAGAGCTCTTTTCCTCCTGTTTGCGTGCAAATGAGAGCAATTTTTTTGTTACCTCTGCTGACCTTTGTGCAGCTTTTTTTATTTGTACAAGATCACCACGTGCAGGGTTATCTGGTTGAATATTTAATAATGCTAATTCAGCATGCCCAGAAATAATATTCAGCATATTGTTAAATTCATGTGCCACACCACCAGCAAGCGTACCTATTGCCTCCATCTTTTGTGACTGCAATAGCTGTTCTTGCAATTTAGTTTTTTCCTCTTCAATTTTTTTTCTTTCAGTTATATCCAATACAGAAATTAATCCTGCTGGTTTTCCTTTATACATTACCGTTGCGCCATACAATAATACCCATTTCACTGTACCACTTTTATCTATAACTCTGAATTCATATCCTACAGGCGCATCTTCCCTTTTTTGTCTTTTGCTGCCACGCTCCTTGATGATAGCTTTATCATCAGGATGAACCACATCCCAGAAGTTCATAGCACACAATTCTTGTTCTGAATATCCTAAAAGCGCCTCAGCTGCTGGATTAGCATAAATCCATTTATCATCTTGATACATCATAATAGTCATGGGAGTAGATTCTGCTAATATTTTGAATTTTTCCTCGCTTTCTTTTAACTGCTCCTCATATTTTTTTCTTTGTGTTATATCAATAATTATTGCAGTAAATATTTCTTCACCTTCAACATTGATTAACTGTACATGTACTTCTACATTGTATGTAGTCCCATTTTTCCTTTTATGTACTGTTTCAAAAATTATATTTTTTTCAACACCTTCCCTGAGTGGTTGCAGCAAAGTCTCAAATTGTTGCATAGTAAATTCAGGTTTTATATCAACAGGGTTCATGAGCTTTAGTTCATCTAAACTATAACCCAAATTATTAATTGCCGACTGATTGACATACGAAAACCTAAGTGTCTTTGCATCAAAGATATAAATTTCATTAAGCGATTGTTCAAAAATGAGTTTGTAGCGTTGAATTTCCTTCAGTGCCTTTTTTTGATCAGTTATATCTCGTGAAACGCCTATAATAGCATATGGATTGCCTGTTTCATCACGTAAAAATTTAGCATGAACACTCAAATCAGCTAAAGTACCATCTTTTCTGTATTCCTGTATTTCAACAATTCGTGTTCTGCTTTTATCAACATCAGGTTTAGAATCATTTTTGAACTCTTCAACCAATATTAAATACATCTTTTGCAAAAGTTCTTTGGGGTATCTGTCCTCAATTTTTCTTTGTAAGTATTCCTCTAACGTAAATCCTAGCACTTTCTCAACAGCGGGGCTTACATACAAAGGTTCAAATTGAAGATTAACAATCCACACAATATCTGAAATATTCTCAGCGATAGCTTTCCATTTTTCTTCATTTTCACGTAATGTTTTTTGTATTTGTTTCTGTGCAGTTATATCACGTGACACACTGATTATACATGGTTTGGCATCATACTCAATTGTATGAATGCTTACTTCAACTGGAATAATACTTTTATCTTTTTTAACATGTTCAGATTCAAACACTAACATGCCACGTTTTCTTAACTGTTCAATACGTTCGGAAATCAATTGAGCATAGTAAGGACTATCAATTTCCCGGAGGTTCTTTTGTAGTAACTCTTCCTGTGAATAGCCCAATTGTTCACAAGCAGCTTTATTTACAAATAAAATATTACCTTCAAAAGTTATTATAAAAACTGAATCATTTAGATAATTTAGAACATCCAAAGAATTTTTTGAAGTCTTATCCATAGGAGTATCACAGGCAAATAGAAAATTTTAACATCTTAATCTTTATAGTATAAAATGCTATTGATTTCAAGAAAAATGATATAAGTTCACTGTTAATTCCTTAATATATTTTTATGTACAATAACTATTTAATGTGCACTTCAATTTTATGGTAAATTATTTTTAAGGACTAAATACTGATAGAAGTTTTATTTTTTATACCTAACAGATTACACTTGCATCTTTACCTCATTACAGCTTCAACAAGATCCTTCGTCCCCCGATTTTATCGAGGAGAATTTCATCTACTAAACGACAAGAACCTTCACTTCACTACTCTACCATTACACCACTAAACTACTCCACTACTCGCCATTCACACCCCTAACGGAGTTATACCAAAATTACTATTGACATTTATTCTTTATTTCCGTATTTTTGAAATTGTAAATCCATACCGAGGTGCGTACATGAATAACAATACACAAACAACTTTATCCCAGCTTAAAGAGGAACTTATACCCCTTATTAAATCTGTGGTACATGAGGAATTGAAGGCAAATATCACCGCTAACATTGAGGAATTTATCCGCCAAAATGAATTGCGTGCAAAAGAATTGAGTCTTATTGAACGTATTGTTCGCGTTGAAGAAGAACTAAAAGCGCTCAGGCAGACAATGGAAATACGCTTTGAATCCATGGAAAAACGCTTTGAAGCACGCTTTGAAGCTATTGATGCTCGTTTTGAATCCATGGAAAAGCGTTTTACCGCATTGCAGTGGTTTATGGGTATTGGGTTTACTATTATAAGCATTTTGATTGCTGTCTTTGGTCTTTTTGTAGGGAAGGTATAATATTTTCACGCCAACCGTCATTGCGGACACCGATCCGCAATCTATTAATGCATTAGATCCTGAAACGAATTCAGGATGACTTCCATTGTCATTCCGAACTTGTTTCGGAATCTATTGACTCTCGCTTTCATTCTGAGGACCCCGATAAAGCCCCGATTTTATCGGGAAGAATCTCTTTTGTAAAACGACGAGATCCTTCGTCTCTTCGTTCCTCAGGATGACCCTTCCAGCTACCATACTATACCACTATACCACTCCACCACTCCACCACTCGCCATCCCCCCTCGCCTTACTAAGGAGAGGGGCTGGGGGTGAGGTTGTCTTCTGCCGTAATTGCAGACCCGATCCGCAATATCTTTCCAAAAAAGTGTCACCCCTAACGGGGTTTTGTTTTGTGGTGCATCACTTTTTTACAATAAATTATCTTATTGGTAAAATCCGCACTCTTGACTTTATTAAATCAATAGTGATTATTGCACCCTTTTCAAGTTCATCCCTATACTTTTGTATTGAAGCAATAACTGCCGTTGAATTTTTTTCAGGAAGCGTATCATGTGTTCTTAATTGAATAACACTGGGTGATGCAGATTGAGTATTTGCAAGGATCACTGAAAAATCAAGATCATGGGATAAAATAATATAATTGTGTTTTTTTGCAAATGAAAATATTTCTGAATCACTGGCTTTTGGATCACCTATGCTGCTCCAGTGAATTGCATTAAATCCATTTTTTTGGAATACATAGCACCAGGCAGGCGATAGATTCATATCAATAATAATCTTCATACAACAATAGATTCTTCTTTTTCATCCACACGAAAAGCAGCATATTGAAGTGCAGCTGTAATATCATCATCTTCAAGATAAGGATACGCTTTTAATATTTCATCACGTGTATATCCTTGAGCTATTAAATGAACAATCATAGCAACAGTAACACGCATTCCCCGTATACAGGGTTTGCCACCCATAATTTCTGGATTTATTGTTATTCTGTTCATGATTTCCATATTTACAATATATCAAATACCATTATTGGTGTCAATAGTATTCCATAATCTGCACTAATGTTTTGATATAAATATTTTCATCAGGCGGGCCTTGACACGTAATCTATTTTTCACCGACCGTCATTCCGTGCCTGACCTGCAATCTATTTCCACAAAAGTGTCATCCCTACGGGGTTACTCCACCACTATACCACTCACCATCCCCCCCTCGCCTTGCTAAGGAGAGGGGCTGGGGGTGAGGTTGTCTTCCGCTGTCATTGCAGACACCGACCCGGAATCCATTCCTACCAATGTCATTCCGAACTTGTTTCGGAATCTATTGATACATTAGATCCTGACCCCGATGCAATCCCGATTTCATCGGGAAGAATCTCATTTGTAAAACGACAAGATCCTTCGTCTCTTCGTTCCTCAGGATGACCCTTCCAGCTACCATACTATACCACTATACCACTCCACCAATCACCATTATTTATTACTTGATATATAATAATATTTTACATAATTTAAAATAATACTATTATGCATATCATCTTGTAAACCAAATATGATAAACATTAATGAATTTAACTCAATTCTTAAAGAGCAATTAAAACCCTTAAACCCCGAAAAAAATATTATTTTGGGGAGCTATGCTAAGGGGACACAAACAAAAGAAAGCGATATCGATATTTACATTGTAACAAAAGATAATTTTATACCAGTATTTATTCCTTAAAAATAATTTAACATAAATACTTGTACACTCCCGCCGCCTTCGGCGGCGGGAGTGTACAATAATTATTTTTTGTACATGTAAATACATTTAGGAATTAACAGTGATTTTATACCTAAAAATTTTCTAGAAAGAAAAGAGCTTTATATATAGGTACTGTCATTGATTCGAAATATCATACAAACATATCCAGTTGATGTTATTATACACACAAAAAAGATGCATGAAAATTTCATTGCTTTAGACAGCTATTTTTGTAGGAAAATAATGACAGAAGGCATTCATATCCTATTAATCGTTCAATGGCTATTGAATGGCTTAAATCTGCAAAAATCGATTTAGATACCATTGCTTACATAATCTCCGATGAACATCTTACACCTTCGGTTGCATTTCATTCACAACAAGCATGTGAAAAATCTTTGAAATCAATTCTTGAATATTACAAATTAGAGGTACCAAAAATACATTCTTTAAATAAGCTGTCAAAATTAATTGAAAAATATATTACCATTGATAATACAGAAATTATAGATATACTGGATACCCTATATATAGAAACTAGGTATCCAGGTTTATTGGGTTTGTTACCTGATGGCAAACCAACAGTTGATGATGCAAAAGAATTTTATGCTTTTGCCAGATATATTTTTGACATGCCATAATTATTTTAAAGAGTATATTTTTAACTCTTTAATAATACCTAAATCTGTATCATTGGTGATTAATATTGCATCATTGACGATAGCAGTTGCACATATAATTGCATCAGGTAATTTAATTTTGTATTTTTTTCTTAACTCTATTACTTTATGCGCGATTTCATCATCGATATAAAGTATCTCGAAGCAATCTAACATATCTTTGATAAACCTTTCTTCATCCTTTGAACCAAAATTATATCCTAATACTTCCATATACGATATAACGGAAATTGCCAGGGAATCATCAGTAAAAAGTATTTGGTCTACAGTAATATCGCCTTTTTATAGATGAATTATGATATTAGAATCAATTAGCACCATGTAGTATTCTTAATCCCATTCTTCTCTTTGTTTTTTTTGCCACCGAACAGGATCATCAATATTTTGAAATACTTTTGTAGTTTTATTTTTTAATAAACTAACCAGTTTTTCTTTGTTAAAAGTATAATTTTGATTTTCGATAATTTCCACTATAGTCATTTCTTTATTAAGTGTATTAATTATCTTTTTAACTTTATGATATGAATCATCTCGTACTCGTAAAACTATTGTTTTCATATAATTACCGTTTTTTTAGTAAGCTAATAAATATTTCAAAAAAATTATTTTTAAAAAGAATTTGTTCACTGACAATTTATTCTTAAGATACATTAAAATCTTTATTGTATCAACAAAATTTTTCTAATATCGCATAATTTATTCAATTGTGTCTGTTCATTAGGAAAATATTTTTCTTTACTCACCACTATATGACTAAACCAATCCACCACTCACCATCCCCCCTCGCCTTACTAAGGAGAGGGGCCGGGGGTGAGGTTACTTCATAATCCCAATGACCTTCACTATAAATTCCAGTGCATTCTGATTTAAAAATATGATGGCAAAAAGCAAAAGAGCAAAATATAAGCTAAACTTTTTGTCAATTTTTTCAAATCGTAGCAGCATCTCCGATTTTACATTTTCTATTTTTTCGTTTAACTCGG